>Ga0209172_10000946_pt1 | contig 70349 bp, 49 predicted proteins | sample LarsenN4metaG_FD_184113 | JGI IMG/M metagenome (GOLD analysis project Ga0209172, IMG submission 184113) | Hot spring sediment bacterial and archeal communities from British Columbia, Canada, to study Microbial Dark Matter (Phase II) - Larsen... ...
TCGGGATCGGAACCGCTGCCGTTAAGGGTAACGGTATTGGTGGGTAAAGTAATGGTTCTGTCGGTGCCGGCATTGGCCACAGGTGGCTGGTTGGCCGGAGGGGCGGCATTGACGGTAACGATGACATCATCGGTATCGGTAAGCCCGCCGTTATCGGTAACGGTGAGGCGGAAGGTATACTGTCCCTGCACGAGGTTGTTGATCGCGGTAGAAGCGCTGTTGGGCGAAGCGATGGTAAACTGGGCAGGCCCGGCAATTTTGGTCCACAGAAAGGAAGCGATGGTACCGTCGGGATCGGAACCGCTGCCGTTAAGGGTAACGGTATTGGTGGGTAAAGTAATGGTTCTGTCGGTGCCGGCATTGGCCACAGGTGGCTGGTTGGCCGGAGGGGCGGCATTGACGGTAACGATGACATCATCGGTATCGGTAAGCCCGCCGTTATCGGTAACGGTGAGGCGGAAGGTATACTGTCCCTGCACGAGGTTGTTGATCGCGGTAGAAGCGCTGTTGGGCGAAGCGATGGTAAACTGGGCAGGCCCGGCAATTTTGGTCCACAGAAAGGAAGCGATGGTACCGTCGGAATCGGAACCGCTGCCGTTAAGGGTAACGGTATTGGTGGGTAAAGTAATGGTTCTGTCGGTGCCGGCATTGGCCACAGGCGGCTGGTTGGCAGGAGGAGGTGCTGCACCACCGGCTTCAAAAGCGCCTTTGTCAGGAGCTGTTCCATTAAAACCAATCCCCACATTGGTTCCCGCATCAACCAAATCACTTCCCGAAGCCAGCCGTAAAAAATTAATCACCGGCAGACTCCCATCTGCCCCTCTTGCACCACTGATTCCGGTTGTATCTAATGTAATAAAATCAGCGGCAGTTACATTCACCGTCCAGCCACCATCGTTTGTACCGGTGCCCGCGCTGTTGGTTGTATTGGTTGAATTGCCCGATACTTGTACCTGAGCAATATCGTTATCAAAACTCAGATTATTAATAAACGTATGCGGCAGGTTGAGGTAGTGGAAATTAACGCCATCCCAGCCGTTATCCCAAACGGTATTATTATAGAGTTGGGTCAGACACTGGCTTTCCTGCTGATGAATGCCCGATTGCCGGTTTTTAAAGGCAATGCAATTGGTTAGCTTGCGCAGTACGGTACTGGGAAAGCTGTTTGTAGAACCCAGCTTAAAACCTTCTCCGTTACCGCCCTGACTGGTTGTGTAGGGAATAAACCCGTTTCGCCATGCCCAGCAATTTTCGACAAGTACGTAGCCATTGTTGTCGAAAAAGTCAAATCCGTCATCGGAGTTTTCCCATGCCCGGCATCCCCTTACGGTATTGGTAGAGCCGGCAGAGATAAACTTCATGCTGATGCCGTCGGCATTGCCGTAGCCGGTATTAGGATCTCTGTTATTATAGGCATCGCAGTTCAAAAATAAATTATTGGTAGATGCGCCTTCCAGTATCAGCCCGCCGCCGTTATTGTAGAACTGGCAAAGCTCCACAATCACGTTATTGGATGAATTGATAAATAACCCCGACCACACAAAATTGTCCGCCTGCGTGTAGCCCGCAAAGTGCAGGCCTTTTATCGTTATATAATCGCCGTCCAGATAACAACCCCCTCTCCAGTGCTCGTTATTATTTGTGTAACCGGTTCCTTTCGACAGCACGGGTGTTTCTCCCGGATAGTTTTTTATGGTAATCCTGTTGGCAGAAGTCCCGTTTTTGCCTACCATATATCCGAAAGTTTGCTGCGTGTAGGCATAGGTTCCGCCCCGCAGATAGATGGTATCACCGGCAGAAACTACTGACCACGCTCTATTAAGCGAATACCAGGGAGATGCGATAGTGCCCGCGTTATTATCACTGCCGCCGGGCGCCAGGTAAAATATTCTCGCATTACCGGTTACCGATAATGATGTTGCCAAAAGCAGGGTAAAGATTAATCTCATTTTTCAAAGGGTTGATTTTGGATTTAGTACTGTAAAAAATAGACGACAAAAAATAAATTTCCGCTATTGCGGCAATGACGGATGGCTTTTGACCGGCAGTATTTTTTTTATATAACCGTGAAAATGTTTCTGCAAAAAATAGTGAGACGGTTTTCTGCGTTCCGGAAGCAAGACAACAGAAGTTATAAACAGGTTTGAAATAAACCTTAATGAGAACACAGGATATTCGGTTTTTCATAAAGTATGATTAAGTACGAACCGGATTTTTGAAAAAGAATTAAGAGCAATATTTAACTTAATTCTTCGCCAGAAAATAACCAAGATTAAAGTTTATAATTCTGACACGAATTGTCAATAAAAAAACCAAAAATAATGCCACAAAAACCAAAGATTGAGTGGAGGTACTCTTGCAGTTCAGTAATTGTCTGAAACATGGTTAGGATATTTCCTCATGTATATTGAAGTAAAATTTCAAACTACTTTTTGTAAGATTATATTAACCGTATGTATTGAAAGTAATGTTGCAGAGATGTTGTACAGGTATACACTTAATTTTAAAAATTTTTTTCCGGTACTATTTACTCAGCCGGTCTTAAAGTATGAATGCAGAAAAGTGGTTAACAAAAAAACCGATTGGCACACTTGTTTTGCATTTTGTCTTAACGAAAGCTAAAAATTAATAATTTATTCATGGTGTACCGGATTGACCATTAAAAAAGTGCCAAAAGGCTGGCTACAGGCGTTAAGGCGGGCCGTCGGGGTACTTTTTCCTATAGGTTTCTTTAATAGGTCCGAAGAATTCGGATTTTTACTATTTTAATGCAAAAAATTTGGGGGTTTTCCCTAAATTTTTTTTGCGATTTCTTAGATATTTCAGTAATCATTAGTACCTTGGCTGCAAATCTGAAAATCTATACCCAATTCCTTCGTTAAGCCTCCAATTGAGCTAAATCCTTCGCAAAACCACCAAAAATCTACATCAAACTGAAATAAGTTGATTTAGAGAGTTTTAAAGCCAGAAATTTATTATGACTTTATCTCTATTGAAAAGGGAATGGATTGTTATTCTTTTTGTGACAACAGGAACTATCAGCTCCTGTGTTGATACAAGGAAGTCAACTTATTTTAATGACCTTGGGGATGGTACTATAAAAGCCAATACTCCTGTGCCGGAAACCATAATCCGGAAACATGATATTTTAAGTATTCATGTCACCAGTTTGAACGAAGAAGCAACGAAAATATTTAATACACCAAATGTAGCGGGAAATGCGGCGGCCGGTGCAACGATTTCCGGATATCTGGTAAGCACGGACGGCACTATTCAGTTTCCGGTTTTGGGAACTATTAAGGCGGAAGGGTTAACAAAAAATCAATTGAAAGAGATCATTACGAAGAAACTGGAAGAATCCGGCCAGTTAAAAGGCGCTATTGTAAGCATACGGTTAATGAATTTTCGGATAACAGTGTTGGGAGAGGTAAAAAATCCGGCAGTTTTAAATATTCCAAGCGAAAAGATTTCGCTGCTGGAAGCTTTGGGTTTAGCCGGTGATTTAACCATTTATGCCAAAAGAGATAATGTGCTTGTGATAAGGGAAGAAGGAGGAGAAAAAATTATCAAGCGGATCAATTTGAACACGACTGAATTATTATCGTCACCCTATTATTATCTGAAGTCGGAAGATATTGTATACGTTGAACCCAACAAAGTAAGGGTAGCTACTGCCGGCAGAGGTGCTCAATGGGTGCCTGTTGCCATAAGTGCATTATCATTTGCTGCTATACTTGTTGACCGGGTGTCGAAAAATTAAGCAATAAACTGATTGCTATGAAAGCGAATGTGAAAAAGGCTGTTGAAAACGAAGAGGTGAATTTATTTAGCCAGATATGGTATAAATATTTTCCTTACTGGCCCCTCTTTCTCATTCTGCTTGCTCTGAGTATTGCAGGGGCATGGGCTTACCTTCGCTATAAAACCAAACCACATTACATTGCCAAGGCCTCCATATTAATAAAAGATGAGAAAAAAGGACAGGGTGATGAGAAGATGATCGAATCGCTTAATCAGCTGGCTACAAAAAAAATCATTGAAAATGAAACGGAGGTTATTAAATCAAGAGAGTTAATGGTACAGGTAGTGAAGCGGCTTCACTTGTACGCTTCTGTTTTCCAGGATGGTAAAACAATGCCGGTTTCTCTTTATACAAACTCTCCTTTGAAAATTCAGGCACAGTATCCCGACTCAATAGCCACTTCCGGTAAGGTATATTTTACGCTAGATACTTCGAAAAGGGTAATTAATTTTAACAATAACTCATATGCTTTGTTCGAATGGGTGCAAACTCCCTGGGGCAAGTTAAAATTTATACCTACCGGCAAGCAGCCGGCTTCCAACAACCCCATGTATTTTGCGGTATCTCATCCGGATAATATAGCCTCCACTTACATATGGAGTTTGGGTGTATCCCCCGTTAGTAAACTTTCCAGTGTGATTAATCTGGAATTTGTGGATGATGATCCCACAAGAGCCGAGGATATCCTGAATGAACTGATTTCAGCATATAATGATGCATCACTGAATGACAAGAACACTCTTGCGGCCAATACCCTGGTGTGGGTAGATGAACGTTTAAATAATGTAAAACAATACCTTGATTCCATTGAGAAAAGAATTCAGCATTATAAATCGAGCCAGGGAGCTATTGATATCGGCTCGCAGGGAACCCTGTATCTGGAAACGGTGAGCGATCTGAATCAAAAGCTTGGCGACGTAAATGTGCAGGTTGAAGTGCTTGATAAGGTAGAAAAGTATGTACTATCGAAAGAAAAGTCGGGAGGCATAGTACCCTCTACTGTGGGGGTTACTGATCCACTACTGACCCAGCTTTTAAATAAGTTGTATGAAAAAGAAACCGAGTATGAAAAGCTGATCAAAACCACCGGCGAAAAAAACTATCTGGCCGTCACACTAAAAGATGAAATCGATAAGCTGCGCCCCAGTATATTGGAGAATATACGGAGCCAGAAGACCAGCCTGTATTCCAGCCGCGATAATCTCAATGTGCTGGGCAACCGCTATTCTTCGCTCTTAAGCAGTATTCCGAAAAAAGAAAGAGACCTGGTAGAAATAAGCAGGCAGCAAAGTATAATGAGCAACGTATATAATTTTCTTCTTACCAAAAGAGAGGAGACAGCGCTTGCTTTATCAGCTTCAATAACGGATATCCGGGTTATTCAGGCTGCAAAATCTTTTGGACCATTTACCCCCGCAAGAAAGACCTATGCAATGGCCATAGTGATTGCCCTGCTTGTTGGTATTGGGTCCATTTCGGGGTTGGAACTGATGAGACGTACTATTTTGTTCCGGCACGAAATAGAAAATTATACGAGTATTCCCATCATAGGTGAAATAGCTTTTGAAAAATCTTCTGGTCCATTGGTGATTGGTGAAGGCAAAAGAACCCTGGTGGCTGAACAGTTCCGTAGTTTACGAACATCCCTTCCCTACATAGGTATCAATACGGTTAAAAAACGCCTGCTCGTTACGTCTACCATTCCCGGCGAAGGAAAAAGTTTTATTGTTGCTAATCTGGGGTTAAGTCTTGCCATGACGGGAAAAAAAGTAGTTGTGCTGGAATGCGATCTCAGTAACCCAAGCCTGGGTACAAAACTGGAAGTTTCGGCTGAAGCGGGCCTGGCCGATTATCTTGCCGGTACCGCAGGAAAAGAAGATGTGATAAAGCCTACTGCTGCAAATGAAAATCTTTTCATTATACCTGCCGGGAAATTACCGGATAATCCATCCGAATTGATTGTAAGCAGTAAATTTCCGGAGTTGCTTGACTACTTGTCTGTATTTTATGATTACATGATTCTGGACTCTCCGCCGGTAGGGTTTATGTCTGATGCTTATGTGCTTTCGGGATACTGTGATGCCACTCTTTACGTGGTTCGGCACAGGCACACGCCAAAAATGTCCATCAAGCGTATTGATGAAAATAATAAGATCAATGAACTGAAGAATATGGCCATCGTATTTAACGGGGTTAAGTCCAGAGGATTTGGCAAATACGGCTATGGCTATGGATATGGTTACGATTATGTTTATAATGGTAAAGGAAAGAAAAAGAAGACCTATGCCTGAAAAACGGCGTAGGATGTGCAGAACGTAACAAAATATTATTATTCCCGTAGGACTGGATTTATAGTGCGGTTGTTGATTTGTATCAGAAAAGGTAAAAAATAAGTTGATCCGTTACCCCATGTGACTGAATTGGCGAAGCCGTACCTCTGAGAAACCAGTTAAGGTGAATAATCTTTCAATACTGTGATTAACCGGCTAATAAAAGGGCTCTGTTTAGCGAAAGAATTAAGCTTTAAACCTGGTTTTATGAACGAAACAAAAAAATGGTTTGCAATCTATACCCGACCCCGCTGGGAAAAAAAGGTAGCCGAGAGTTTGTCAAAACACAGGATAGAAAATTATTGCCCTCTTAATAAAGTGGTCAGGCAATGGAGCGATCGCAAAAAAATCGTTTACGAACCTTTATTCACTTCCTATGTCTTTGTAAAGGTTACGGAAAAAGAACATTTATCAATAAGAAAAACGCCTGGTGTCATCAACCTCGTTTACTGGTTAAATAAGCCTGCTGTTATTCCTGAACATGAAATTGAAACCATAAAGCGGTTTTTGAACGAGCACAGTACTGTTTCGCTTAAGAAAACGCAGGTAAACGTTGCCGACAGAGTACGTATCATCGGCGGCGCTTTTTCGGAAGAAGAAGGGGAAGTGGTTTCTGTAAAAACAAAAACTGTTAAAATTGCACTTCCATCCCTTGGGTATCTGATGTATGCAGAGGTGGAAAGAACGAATGTGGAAGTTGTGCCCAGAACAATTGTGCACCAGACAGATATCGTTTATCCGCTTCCGCTGGCTAAATGATAATAATGTGAACTCATCTTGTATGAGGGTATCTGCACTTCTCATATCAGGCTGGTGAAAATATATTCTCACCGGATTTTAAAAGTTAAGGCATAATTCCATCGTATAAAACAGGTATTGTTGCATTATGCCAAATAACGGATAACGGACGGTAATTTCGAATCGCTTTCAGTGTAGAAGCATTTAAGGTTACACAAAGTTTACAAAAAAGAAGAATGATTAATGCCATTGTGAAGCCCCTTGGGTTTCTGAAAAACTTTATCAATAGTGGTCATAACCGAACCGTAAGGGCTAAGAAGAATATCCTGGCTTCTTTTTTAATTAAAGGGGGCAGTATAGCAGTCAGTCTTATTTCTGTGCCGCTGACAATTAAATACGTGAATCCGGAGCAATACGGAATATGGCTTACGCTGAGCTCTCTGGTCAGTTGGTTCGCATTTTTTGATATTGGTTTTGGCAACGGGCTTCGAAACAGGTTTGCCGAGGCCAAGGCAAAAGGCGAAGACGAACTGGCCCGCATTTACGTGAGCACCACCTATGCCGTGTTATCGCTTATCAGCATTTTTGTACTGCTGGTATTTGTTTGTATTAACCCTTTTTTAGACTGGACAAAAATTCTGAATACATCGTCATCTATGGCAGCCGAACTGAGTGTGTTGGCGCTGATTGTGTTTGGGTACTTTTGCCTTGATTTTGTGTTGCAGCTAATCGCGATTATCCTGAATGCCGATCAGCATGCAGCCATGGCTTCTTCTCTCAATTTTTTGGCCAGCCTTTTTTCACTCATCATTATTTTCATACTTACAAAAACTACAGAAGGAAACCTGATTTATCTTGGATTGAGCTTTGTGGGCACGCAGCTGATCATCCTTCTCTTTTCAAGTATCTGGTTTTTTTCCGGCAAGTATAAAGCGTATGCTCCGTCGATTCGGTTTGTAAAATTCAGATATGCACGTAGCCTGATGAGCCTGGGGCTTAAGTTTTTCATGATTCAAATTGCTTTTATTCTCATTTATGAAACAACGATCATTATCATTGCACAGCTTTTTCAGCCCGAAAGTGTAACTTCTTACAATATTGCCTTTAAATATTTCAGCGTTATTCCTATGGTTTTTGGCATCATCATGGTTCCTTTCTGGAGCGCTTATACAGAGGCATATGTAAAAAATGATTTTGCGTGGATACGTTCCAGTATCCGCAACCTGATTCGGATATGGGTTTTATTTGCAGTGGCCGGAATTATTATGCTTATTTTCGCCAACACTGTATACAGGCTATGGGTAGGCCCCGAAATCAAAGTACCCTTTGTTTTGTCGGCTACCATCGTAAGCTATATCATTGTAAATGCCTGGTGTACGATTTTTTCTGTATTTCAGAACGGTGTGGGTAAAATTAAACTGCAGTTATATACCGGTATTGCCGGGGCTCTTGTAAATGTACCCCTTGCATTGTTTTTGGGAAAACAAATTGGCATCGCCGGTGTAGTGATGTCCACATTAATACTTGCCGTTATCAATGCCTGCTGGTCGCCCATTCAATACATGAAAATAATGAACAAAACGGCTACCGGTATTTGGGACAAATAAGAATATCAGCAGATGAAACGGATGACCTGAAAATAAAAATACAACTGATAATCCCAAGGAAAAAAATGCGCAACTGTGCCAGAGTTATATTAAGGAATACCTTCCGAACAGAGGAACCGGCTGTTTTTGGCCCGATTTTAAATTAATCCGTAAAAGTTATGAAGAAAGTAGTCATTACACAGTCGAACTATATACCCTGGAAAGGTTATTTTGATTCAATTAATACTGCCGATGAGTTTATTCTTTACGATGATATGCAGTATACCCGCCGCGACTGGAGAAATCGCAACAAAATAAAAACAAGGGATGGCCTCAAATGGCTTACAATTCCTGTAGAAGTGAAGGGAAAGTATTTTCAGAAGATAAACGAAACAAAAATCAGCGACCGGAGTTGGGGAAAAGATCATTGGAATTCCATAACTCACAATTACAGCAAGGCTCCCCATTTTGCCCGATATAAAGATATATTTGAAGAACTTTATCTGAATAATCAGGAAGCCTATCTGAGTAAAGTAAACTTTCTTTTTCTTAAAACCATCTGCGGCATTCTGGGTATAGATACCAAGTTTACATGGTCCGGCGATTTTGAACTGCTGGAAGACAGAAACGAAAGGCTGGTGGATTTGTGTAAAAAAACCGGCGCTACCGATTATTATTCCGGCCCGGCTGCTAAAGCCTATATGGATGAATCACTTTTTGAAAAGGAAAATATAAAAGTGCATTATTTTGACTACAGCGGTTATCCGGAATATACCCAGCAGTTTGAGGGCTTTACGCATGAAGTAAGCATTCTTGATCTGATTTTTAATGAAGGGCCTATGGCCACCCGTTACATGAAGTCATTTACACATGAAGCGGTTAAAAGCTTGTCATAACAGAAAATAAGATTCAAATTTTGAATACAATGAATAAGACGAAGAAAATAGTTTTGGTAGGAAATACGAATACTGCTTCTCTGGTCAGATATTATTTTGATAACGATTCTGAGTACAAGGTTGTGGCATTTGCAGTAAACAGAAACTATATTAAGGACAATCAGTTTGACGGGCTTCCTCTTATCGCACTGGAAGAAATTCAGGAAAAATATCCGCCTTCAGAGTTTAGCGTATTTATAGCCGTTGGGTATAAGAATATGAACAAGATCAGGGAAAAGCTTTATTATGCTTGTAAAGAAATGGGATATACCCTGCCAAGCTATATCAGTTCCCGTTGCATTTATTTGTCACAATTTCCGCCAGGCGATAATTGTCTTATTCTTGAAGGAAATATCATTCAGCCGTTTGTACGTATCGGAAACAATGTAGTGATCTGGAGCGGTAGTAATATTGCACACCATGCGGTGATTGAAGATCATTGTTATATTACAACCAATATAGCTGTGTCCGGAACGGTAACCGTGAAGCGGAATTCTTTTATAGGCACAAATGCCACATTAAATCATGGAATTACCATTGCCGCTGAAACATTTGTCGGCGCCGGGGCTATCGTTATGAAGGATACGGTGGAAAAAGGGGTTTACCTTCCGGCCCGGTCTGTGCTTTATCGGAAGCCAAGCAGTGAAATACATCAACACGAAGACTAAGTATGAATCTACTGCATCTGGCAACTACAAATGAAGGCGGCGCTGGTATGGTATGCACCAAAAGCCATGAGCTTTTTTTGCAGCGCGGATATAATTCGCTTTTGGTTGTCAAGGAGTCGGGAAAGCAAAAAGATCACGTTGTAGTTTTTAAAAAACTGCCGGCACCGGGTTCATTCCTGTTCCGGGTCAGTGGGTGGATGCAAAGAATCAATCAGATTTACAGAAAGTTTTTTCCTTTTACTGTAAACCCGAATTACTCGTTTTACGGATTATCTGAAAGAAAAAAACATTATTCTGCTAAAAAGATATTAAGCAAAGTACCATTCAAACCGGATGCAATTCTGATCTATTGGGTTTCGGAATTCATTAATGCTAAAACAATAAAAGATCTGGCTGATATGACGGGGGCTAAACTTTGCTGGTTTATGACAGATAACGCTCCGATAACCGGCGGTTGCCACTATCCCTGGCAATGTACCGGCTACCAGTCGGACTGCTCCGGATGCCCCGGCATTCTTACACCATCCAAGAAAAACATACCTAAAAAAAATTTACTTTTCAAAAAGAATAACCTGCCGCTGCATGTTGAGTTATTTGTAGGTTCAGAGTCTGACTACAGGCGAGCGACATCCTCGCTGTTGTTTAAAGAAAGAAAAGTACGCAGAATTTTTGCTCCGGTAGATGAAAAAAAATTTGTTCCGGGCAGCCAAGAAATGGCCAGGAAACATTTCGGAATTGAACCAGGAGTAAAAGTTATTTTTTACGGAGCCAGCGAATTTAAATACCTGCGCAAAGGAGGAAAATATTTTGTAGATGCGCTTGGGCTTCTTAGCCAGAGACTGAAAAAGGCGAACATTGATAAAACCGGCAGGGTTCTGCTGTTAATAGCCGGCAAAGACTGGCAGCAGTATTTCAGTGGCGTTGAGTTTCCATTAAAAGATGTGGGCTATCTGAGTGAGGATGATTTAGTAAAAGCTTTTCAGGCCTCCGACTTTTTTGTATCACCTTCTCTTGAAGATTCTGGACCGGCTATGGTAGTGCAAAGTATTATGTGTGGTACACCGGTTCTGGCTTTTGGCACCGGAATAGCACTGGATATAGTGCGTACCGGCGAAACGGGATATTTAGCCGAACTTTTTAAAACCGAAGACCTGGCCTCCGGATTGGAGTACATGTTATCGTTAAATGAAGCGGAGAGTAATCAAATGAGGGCCAATTGCAGAAAACTGGCATTGAGCAAGTTTACACTTGACATTTTTTATCAGACAATAGTAGATTCAATCAAGTAAAAATTTATGGATACAAAAAAAACCCTGATAGCCGGGGGAGGACTTTCGGCAATGATCCTGGCCAGAATGCTGAAGCGGTACAGAAACCCACACGCTGAAATTGTCATCGTTGAAAAGGAAGCGAATCTGGGCGGGCAGTATTACGGATTTGACTACAATGGCCACGGATACTTTGATATAGGAATGCATTTATATTATGAATCCTGCATACCGCAGATTGATGAATTATTTATAGATATCCTGCCGCAAGAAGAATGGAATTTTCTGGAGAATAACCAAAAAGATGTAGCCGGCGTTTTCTTTAACGGCAGGCTTCAGCAAGGCACTCCCTATGTGGATTTAAGAAATTATCCAAGAGATCAGTGGACAAAGTATGTAGCCGGATTGTTTTCGGCAATAAAAAATAATGGAGATAAAGAATACCCTGCCGGTGCCAATGCTTACGAGTCGCTGGTGTTGCATTTTGGCCAGGAGATTGCTGATGATATTTTCGTTCCGGTATTCGAGAAATTATACTTCACGCATGCCCGGGATCTTGATAACGCAGCCATTCATCTGACTACAGTGAACAGGGTTGCTTTATTTGATGAAAGTGTGATGACTGATCTTATGAAGTCAGATGAAATCAGGGCAAGGATATGTTATCCCGACCAAATGACTCTTCCCAGTTATCGCACCAGCCCGCAGCGGGGCATCTATCCGAAACAATACGGAATGCTTCGTGTTATTGAGAGGCTAAAGTCAATTCTCAAACAGGAAGGCGTACAGTTCATCACATCCAGTGTAATCAGCGAACTTGAGTCAGAAAACGGAATGGTTAACAGGGCAACCATTAAAAACAATAACGGAACCACAACCTCTTTTACCGTAAGTGAAATATACTGGACGGCCGGACTGCCTTCTTTGGCCGGGGCTTTAAAAATTGATAACAGCGATCTGGTGTTTGAAAAAAAGAAAACAGAAGATGTGTATGTCAATTTCCTTTTTGACAAAAAACCGGATATGGGCAATCTGTATCATTTCTTTTGCTTTGATAAGGGATACCGGTCTTTTCGTGTTACCAATTTCTCCAATTACTGCCCCCGGGCATCTGAAAACAGAGGCTTTCCTTTAACTATCGAATTCTGGACACAACCCGACGATCCGAAAACTGAAAATGAAATACTGCAGCTGGCAAAAAAAGAATTGTATGATTTTGGAGTGATTAATGATGACTATACAGTGCTATTTTCAAAAGTTGAAAAAAAACTGGGTCTGGGCTTTCCGCTTCCTTCTGTCAGAAACATGGAAAATCTTCGCATTATCCGAAAACGCATACAGGAACGAGGCATCCACAATATCATCTCCTCAGGTATTTTTTCCGAAGATGATGTTTTCTTTATACAGGATGTTTTAAAAGACACGTATAAAAAAATATCTGCCATGCCACGATGAATAATCCCGCTGTTTTTGTTTTGCTCCGGGCATACCGGATCAGATTTTCAAAAAACTATTTCAAACTATGATATTGCATAACTATAAGATACCTTTTAATAAGCCGTTTTTGACCGGTAAAGAAATGCATTATATGTACCAGGCGGTTTATTCCGGTAAAATATCCGGCAATGGGTTATTTACTCAAAAATGCCAGAAGTATTTTGAGAATACTTACGGTTTTAAAAAAACCCTGCTTACCACATCCTGTACGGATGCACTCGAAATGTGTGCTATTCTGGCGGGTATCGGGCCCGGCGATGAAGTGATTGTACCTTCTTATACTTTTGTTTCAACAGCTTTGGCATTTGTCCGTCAGGGAGCAGAAATCGTTTTTGCGGACAGCAATCCCCAGAACCCGAATATAGATACGACCACACTGGAAGATTTGATAACGGACCGTACCCGGGCGATAGTTCCGGTACACTACGCCGGTGTAGCCTGTGATATGGATGAGATAATGCGGCTTGCCAGCAAGTATAACTTACTGATTATTGAGGATGCAGCCCAGGCCATTGATTCCTATTACAAAGGACGACCGCTCGGTTCTATAGGTCATCTGGCAGCTTTCTCTTTTCATGAAACAAAGAATATCAATTCAGGAGAGGGCGGGTTGCTGGTTATTAATGACGAGCGATTAATCAGCCGTGCCGAAATCATCTGGGAAAAAGGTACCAATCGTTCTGATTTTTCAAGAGGCATAGTAAGTAAATACGAATGGGTAGATACGGGATCTTCTTTTTTACCATCAGAAATAATTGCTTCATATCTTTTTGCCCAGATCGAATTTCTGGAAAACATTCAGAGTAAGCGCAAGCAGATATGGGAAACCTATTACCGTACGCTTAAACCCTGGGCACAAAAGAACGGAGTACGCCTGCCGTGTATTCCTGAATTTGCTACCAATAATGCGCATATGTTTTATATGATATGCCAATCGGCCGAACAACGTAAAGCGCTTATCGAACACCTGAAGGAAAATGGTATCTGGGCTGTGTCGCATTATTTGAGCCTGCACAACAGCCCCTACTATAACGGTAAATACAAGGGATTAAAGCTGGAAAACAGCGACAAATATACCGATTGTTTGATCCGGCTGCCTATGTATTATGAACTTAGCGATGCCGACACCGCCCAGGTAATAGAGTGTATATATAAATTTAACAGTCAGTAACCGGTACACCCTGTATATTCTCTGTATGTGCAATAAATTTGTTTCGAACTGCGTGCAAGGATGAAGAACTATTTTTCAAGATTAAAAAATTTTGCGGTTTATCATTTCAATAACCGGTTCTTTGTCAAGCAATGGATTGTTGGCATCGGCAGGGGGGATATACGGAATATGATCAGAAATAAAACTTTTAATTGTGATATAACCTGGTTGCCCGTGAAAGACCCGCGTCGTGAATTTGCCGATCCTTTTATTCTCAGCAGTGATAAAGGATTGTATCACCTGATTATAGAAGATTATTCAATGGATGATCACTATGGAAAAGTAGCTTTATTGATCGTTAATGACAGATATGAAGTACAGGAGCATAAAATACTGCTCGATACCCGAAGCCATCTTTCTTATCCTTTTGTATTTAAAGAAAACGGAAATGTGTATGTGTTTCCTGAGTCGGCCGATAATGGTAACCTTTCCTGCTACCTGTATAATCCGGAAACCAGATCACTTGGTTTTGTAAAACACATTATCAACATGCCGCTGCTGGATTCCAATATTATAAAGCATAAGAATAAGTACTGGATTTTTGGCATCACACGGGAAAAAGATAACAATGAGAATTATGAACTTCAATGTTTTTATTCCGATGATTTGCTGGGGCCCTACACACCTCATCCGGCCAACCCTTTAGCCAACGGAATGGATGGTGTAAGGTCGGCCGGCAATATCATGGAAATTGACGGTGTGCTGTACAGCCCAACGCAGAATTGCAAGGAACAATATGGGAAATCGATTTCGATAAACAAAATAACCCGGTTGAACGAAACTTCATATACTTCGGAATTTCATATGAATATTTCGATTGATAAGAATAACAAATATAACCGGGGGATCAAAACGATTCATACCATCAATGTACATGATGAGCTTATTGTTGTGGATGGTATTAAGTGGACGTTTGCCCCTTTTGCCCAGCATAAAAAACTGATTGCAGCTAAAGCACACTTAAAAAAATCCGGTTTCCTGTAGTAAAAAGTAGTGAAGTAAAATCCGGCATATATACTTACCGGAAGCACCCTATACCTGTTCAGCGTATTTTTTTAGCAGCTTCTCTTTCTTCTTTTTTAATGAAATGAAACTGGCGTCAAAATTTTTGGGAAAGCTCTTTGTCCAGCAATGGATTATCGGAATAGCCCGCTGCAATATCAGAGATATTGTAATGGAAAAACAGCTTTCTGCAGATATTAAATGGTTGCGGATTGATCAGCCGGAACGGTTTTATGCAGACCCTTTCATTCTTCCATCCAACAACGGATCAGAATATATCATCCTGGCAGAGGATCTTTCATTTAGTGAAAACTATGGAAAAATTTCTGCTCTATCACTGGATAAGGATTTGAACAATGCGGGCACCAAAGTTTTGCTGGATACCGGTTCTCATCTGTCGTACCCTTTTGTATTTGAGGAAAACGGGAGAACTTATATAATTCCGGAATCATCCAAAGCTGGTAAGGCTTCTTGTTATGAATACGATGCTCATACCGGCAATCTGGTTTTTTTAAAGGATATTATTGAAGAACCGCTGCTTGATTCTACTATAATAAAGTATAAAGGAAAATACTGGCTCTTTGGCTCCCAAAAAATAAAAGATCTGCATTATAAGCTGAATATTTATTTTTCCGATTCTCTTTTCGGTCCCTATAAAGCACATTCAGCCAACCCGGTGAGAACCGGCAGAGATGGTATACGACCAGCAGGAAATTTTTTTGAAGCAGATGGTGAAATTTACCGGCCTGCACAGAATAACAAACGGGGTTATGGTGACTCAATTTCACTAAACAAGCTGAAAGTGCTGAATGAAGACCAGTTTGAAGAGGAGTTTTATTGCACGCTGGCAATCAAAAAAAATACAAAAGGAAATAAGGGGATCAGAGCGATTCATACAATTAATGCTGTGAACGGAATTATCGTGGTAGACGGATTGCTTTGGCGGTTTTCGTTGAATACGAAAATAAAGCAGAGTTTGGCAAAAGCCCGGTCTTTTGTAAACCGTATGGTTCTTTTCTTATGAATAGTTTTTTTCAGAAATTATTTTTATTTCTTTTTCCTTTTTATCCCTTACTGGCATGGGCGATTCATTTTGTGTCGTCAAAGCGGTTAGAATTTCTGCTGAATATTCTCTTCATTCCGGTGGTTTTATATTTATTATCCACTTCGGCAAGAAGATTTCCAAAATACCTTACCTGTTTTATCATATTCACGGCCTTTCATATTTTTTCCGCATTTTATAATAATGCGATGCCGAAAGGTATCAATCCGGTATATTTTGTTCTTGCCGATGTAAATGTGTATGCCTGCTTGTTGCTTATTATTGCAGAGCATACTTTTTTTGATGACAGGTTCATCCGCATAATGAACCGCAATATTTTTTTGATTGTAATTATTTCTGTAGTGGTTTCTCTTATACAAATAAAAGATCCGACATTTTTCTACAATACTTCTATTGACAAGGACCTGATGTTTGTAGAGGAGGGAGAAAGCAGAAATACCTCAATCTATACATGGGCAGGGCAAAATTCGGGAGGAATTACCTTTCCGATATTAATAGCTATCATGCTGAATTACCATCCTGTGAACAGTTTTTCGTTTCTTTTTATAGTGTTGTCGGGTATTGTGGTTTCTTTTCTGTCAAAGGCCCGGTATGCAATGATTTCAATGCTGGTTGTTTTTTCACAACTGTTTTTCAGCGGGAAGAAATCGGTTTCGTACCTCATTTCCATGGCCACGGTATTTATCATCAGTTTGGGTCTGATCATATTTATTGCCGGAGAAGTCGGATTTAATATTGATGAAGTGATTTCCCAGCGTATTCTTGAAAAGGATTCAGATATGGCATCGGCCCGGGCCCGTATTACTTCGTATAAAGTGTTTATGATAAAATTTCCTGAGCATCCCTGGCTGGGTGTGGGGCCCGAAACAAGAGAAGATGTGTTGCGGTTATTGGGCGGCGAAGCGCCAATGATTCATGTGGGCTATCTTTCTTATCTGTATTACTATGGTGTAATTGGATGCTTTTTCTTTTTTCTGGCGGTATTCTTTCTGTTGAAACAGGCATGGCAGGTGGGCAGAAGATTTGAATTCTGGGCGGCTTTTTACGGTCTCATTTCTTTTCTTCTTGCCAATGTCACTCTGGTTAATTTTCATTTAGGAGAGATGGGAATTGTATTACTGGTCATTTATATGCGCTATTATCTGACCACTGATACTGAAAACGAGTTTGCAACTGAACAAATAAGCTATTCAAATTAATAATTACAGGCATGAGCGTTGTCATATTTGGAGACTTATTTACTTTTCCCGACGGGCAGGCTGCTACTAACCGTATTTACACCTATGCGAAGGGGTTAAAGGAAAACGGGATTAATGTTTACGTGGTGTGTTTTTCCAGTAATTATATGGAACAACCGGATGGTACATCGCAGGGCATTCCTTATTTTCATCCGTTCCGTCAGAAAGTTAGAAATAAAAATTTCTTTATCCGTCGTTTGCAAAACTTAGCTAAGAATTTTAATGCTTATCAGGTACTGCGCAGAATTAATAAGGAAGACAGAATAACAGCAATAAATGGGTGGAGCAGTTTGTTGTCTACCCATTTGATCGGCTGGTTTTTTGCGAAGTTGCTCAGAGCAAAGTTTATATCAGAAATAAGTGAACATCCGCTGCGGGATTATCAGACAGGCTTCATAAACCGGAAACGCGGTTTGCTTCGGTTTTACATTGAATCCAGATTCTGCGATGGCATTTTCTGCATTTCCAGGTTTCTGGTGGATTTTCATATTAAGCATGGAGTAAACAAGCGAAAATTGTTTTTAATTCCCAGCACCGTCGACCCATCCCGGTTTGCATTGAACGGCAAAAAGCCGGAGATGGATTCTTATATCGGTTATTTTGGATCCCTTACTTTTAAAAGAGATAGTGTTGATATGTTGATAAAAGCTTTTTCTGTTTTCCACACACGTTATCCGGAAGTGTACCTGGTGTTAGGCGGATTTTGCAGTATGGAAATGAAAGAGCAAATTAACCGGCTGATCGATGATCTGGGCCTGACGCAGAAAGTAATCATTCTGAATTACCTCACACGGGATGAGATTATCAAATATATTGTACATGCCAAAGCTCTGGTAATGGTAAGAAGTAAAGATCTAGAATCACAGGCATCATATCCTTCAAAACTTTCTGAATTTCTTTCTACGGGGAAGCCTGTCGTTACTGTGAATGTGGGAGAAATTTCAGATTATATTAAAGATGGGGAAAACGGATATCTCGTTGAGCCGGGCGATGTTGAAGCAATGGCGGAAAAGCTTAGTATGATCTTTGGTGATTATGACCGTGCAGCCGCCGTGGGCATAAAGGGAAAAGAATTGACAGATACGGTTTTTCATTACAATTATCAGGCAAAAAGAATGATTCAGTTTATTAACGCTCTGTAATTCAGAAAAAGAAAAGTAATAACATCGCTTACCGCAAATTCAGGAGAATACTAATTTACGATCAGATGCCGCAACTGTATCATCAATCTCTCTGATTATAATGATCTGACAAATATTTAATTTAAAAAGTAGTTTTTATGTTGTTTAACAGCATGCACTTTCTTTACTTTTTTGTAATTGTCACTCCATTGTATTTTTTGCTGCCACACCGGTTCAGGTGGATTTTGCTGCTTACGGCCAGCTGTTATTTTTACATGGCCTTTATACCGGTTTACATTCTTATTCTTGCGGGCACTATTGTAGTGGATTATTTCGCGGCCATCTGGCTCGAAAATTCTGCGGGGAAGAAGAGAAAATGGCTGCTGGTAGCCAGCCTGGTTGCAAATATCGGAGTGCTGGCTGTATTTAAGTATTACAACTTTCTTAATGAGAATCTTTCCGTGTTGCTCAACAGCCTGGGTTATGAAAATACGATTCCCAATCTGGGTATTGCTCTTCCGATCGGGTTGTCTTTTCATACATTTCAGGCCATGAGTTATACTATTGAGGTATATCGCGGTCATCAGAAAGCGGAAAGACATTTTGGTATTTATGCTTTGTACGTGATGTTTTATCCGCAATTAGTGGCTGGTCCGATAGAAAGACCTCAGAATCTCTTGCATCAGTTTTATGAAAAACACCGTTTTGTTTTTGAACGCGTTGTGGATGGATTAAAACTGATGTTGTGGGGATTGTTTATGAAAGTGGTAATAGCCGACCGGCTTGCCATATATGTGGATGCAGCATATAATAATGCCGATAAACATACCGGAGCATCGCTGGCTGTGGCTTCAGTATTCTTCTGTTTCCAGGTGTATTGTGATTTCGCCGGGTATAGCAATATTGCGATCGGCGCGGCCCGGGTAATGGGATTTAATCTTATGACAAATTTCAACCGCCCTTTCTTTTCAAAATCCGTTTCGGAATTCTGGACACGATGGCATATTTCATTATCCACCTGGTTCAAAGATTATCTCTATATTTCGATGGGAGGAAACAGGGTGCCCATACCCCGCTGGTACTTTAACCTGTTTTTTGTTTTTCTGATTAGCGGTTTATGGCACGGAGCCGACTGGCACTATGTAGTGTGGGGGGGCATCACCGGCTTTTATCTCGTATTTGCGCTGATGACGGAAAAAATCCGTAACCGGCTAACCCGTTTTGTTTATCTTGACAAAGTGCCAAAGATCAATGCATTTTTACAGATGCTTACTACTTTTCTGCTGATCTGTTTTTCCTTTATTTTTTTCAGAGCCAATTCTATGAGTGATGCTTTACTAATAGTGGAGCGTATTTTTAGTTTCAGCGGTCCGGTTTTTATTGGCGATTTTCAGCAGTTTTTCTATTGCCTTGCGGCCATCTTTGTTTTATTATTTATAGAAGTTCGTCAGCATTTTTATATCCAGACTCATCTTCCGTTTAAGCCCGGTCATTGGTTTAAGGAGCAGGTAGCTTATGCAGCCCTGATCATCGTTATTTTAATGCTGGGAGTATTTGACGGAGGCCAATTTATCTATTTTCAATTTTAACAGAGTATGAAAAAAATATTTTTCCGCGTTTTATTGTTTGTAGTTATAGTACTGGCGGCCGATATTTTTATAGGTGCTGTATGTAAGAAACTGTACAAGGATTCAAAAGATCTTTTTGTATCCAAGTTGCGGTATTCCATGGATTCGACCAAAGAAGATGTGCTTATTTTCGGGAGCAGCCGCACCGGTCATCATTTTATCCCGGAAATTATTGAGCAACATATCGGACTCAGCGTTTATAACAACGGAATTGATGCTGCCGATCTCTTATTTTCAAGAATACAGCTGAATGAAACACTGAAAAGATACAAACCCAGGCTGGTAGTGCTGGAATCGTCGCCCAGTTCATTTTATGTTCCCGATGCCAGGGCAGGGTACAAGCTTCTGCTGCCTTTCTATTCCAGAGACACGCTGATTTATAATACGCTTACAAAGAATCACCTGTTTGAAAAAACTAAATTTATTTCTTCCATTTATCCGTATAATTCAACTATCGGTTCTTTGTTAAAGGGAATGATGAAAAAAGAAGCCGACCTCTATAAAGGGTATATTCCAATCTATGGAACTATTGATACCAACGGTTTGGCCGGCATTGTTGATAAATCATACACTGCTGCCAACCTGCCTGTGGAGCATTTCGCTTATTTAAAAGATTTTATTGAAACCTGCCAGCGTAATCAGATTATGGTTATTGTGATTAGTTCTCCTGTATTTATGGTTAATCGTCATCATGATAATATGGTAAAGCAATTTCACAGTTTTTGTGCCCGTTTTGCAGGTGTTCGTTATATTGATTATACGCGGCATGAATCCATATATGGCAAACCACATCTTTTTAAAGATAACACACATATGAATCATGAGGGCGCCAAACTTTTTTCTGAAACTGTTGCCAAAGAGATAAACCAGCTGATTGCCGGTAAGCAATCTGTTCAAAGCAGCGAAGTAGTTACCATTAAAACCGGATTATGAAGTTTTGTTTTTGGGGAGATATTGGAGACGCCATCAGGGGAACAACCATTGGAGGAGGTGAATTGCAAATGGCATTACTGGCACGTTCACTTGCCTCGGAAGGCCACGAAGTAGTCGTTATTGATCCGTATATAGACGAACCTTTTGTAACAGCTGAAGGTATCAGTGTATTAAATGTACCTGGCTGGAACAAAGGATGGCCGGTACTCAGAATGTTCTGCTACCGTATTCCCTCTCTTTACAAATTGTTTGTGAAACAGAAAGCGGATTTTTATTATGTGAGAATGCGTTCTTTTCTGAACATTTTGGCCTACGCAGCAGCAAGAAAAGTAAAAGCCAGATTTTTGTTAGCTCTTGCATCGGATATTGATCTGCTCGGATTTCGGGATAAATACAGGTATCAGTATAAGGACAATTTTACAATCAGAAGGTACCTTACACAGTGGTTACCCGGCGATTTAGCCTTTCGGTATCTTTTGAAAAGAGCTGATTATATTATCCGGCAACACGAGGGGCAAAAAATTATCGACGGATCGGTAAGAGGGAAGGTTATATTATTTCCCAATATTGTCGATCTTAAAAATATTCCTTCAAATGGCGAAAATAAAGGCGAACATTACATATATGTAGGTTCATTGACAATGATGAAAGGAGCCGATAAATTGTATGAGCTGGCCAATAGCATAGATAAATCAAAAAAAATAACCGTCGTCGGTCAGCCGAATGATGATAAGGCGGTAGATATATTTGAAAAACTCAGTAAACTACCAAGCACCGATCTGAAAGGAAGGGTAAATCATTTTGATACGCTTTGGCAAATGACAAAAGCAAAAGCGCTGATTAATACTTCGCATTTTGAAGGGTTCCCAAACGTGTTTCTGGAGGCATGGGCCATAGGGATACCTGTGCTGTCTTTGAAAGTAAACCCGGGAAATGTAATCAGCAAGTACGGATTGGGCATATGTTTTGACGGAGATTTGGAAAGGATGAAGGAGTTTATTGCTTCCGGAAATAAACCGGCAGCTGATAAAGAAAGAATGAGATCGTATGTTATAAACCATCACGATTTTAGTACAGCCGGGAAAAGATTTGTAAACGCTTTGACTAAGCTGAAAATATTTTTGTTCAACATATCCGAAACTGCATATGAAAATCTGTTTTTGGGGTAATATTGCCGCATCTCTGAACGGACGTACCATCGGGGGTGCCGAATTGCAAATGGCGCTGCTTGCCCGGTCGCTGGCCGGTGCGGGCAATGAAGTGGTGATCATTGACCCTCACATTTCGCAATCATTTGTAACACCGGAAGGAATTCATGTATTAAACGTGCCGGAATGGAATAGCGGATTGCCGGTCATCAGAAACCTGACCAACCGGATGCCGGCTTTATACAAGGCACTGGCTTCGCAAAAAGCCGATTATTATTACATCCGGATGCGGTCTTATTTTAACCTGGCGGCCTACCGGGCAGCAAGAAAAACAAAAGGAAAAGTAATTGTTGGTTTGGCACATGACCTTGATGTGGCCAGTTTCATTAAAAAGTTCAGATACGAGTATATTTATAAATTTAGCCTGGTAAAACTGCTAACCCAGTACATACCCAATGACCTGGCATTTAGTTACATTTTAAAAAGAGCGGATTTTATAACGCTTCAGCACGAAGGCCAAAGGATAAAGAGCAGCAGCATTAAAGGCAAACAGGCGGTTTTTCATAATATTTTTGATTTCAGTCTGATGCCACTGACACAAAGTGCGCCACATGATTACTTTGTAATTGTAGGATCACTTACTCCATTAAAGGGAGCTTATAATTTATTGCGGATCGTAAACATGATCGATAAAAAAAACCGTATCGTTGTAGTAGGCGAGCCAAAGGGGAAACAGGCGGAAAAAATATATAAGAAGCTGAGCAAAATGAGCAACGTAGAATTAAAGGGAAGATTGCCGCATCAGGAAACACTTCAGTTAATTACTAATGCCAAAGCGCTGATCAATACATCCAACTACGAGGGATTTCCGAATATTTTCCTTGAAGCCTGGGCCGCCAACGTTCCTGTTATTTCGCTGAAAATTAATCCCGGAAATGTAATTGATGAATATGGCCTGGGAGTGTATTGCCACGGCAGCTTTGCGGAAATGAAAGAATGTATTGATTCCGGTAAAACGGAAAAACTCGACAAAACCCAGATGAGTAAATATGTACGCCGGTTTCACGAAATTGGCATTGCTTCGTACAATTTTCTCAGCATACTTGAATCAGCTATTATGTTCTGATAAGCTGAAGCTATCAAATCATGAAAGTTCTTTTTTTTATTGATGCATTTCATGCAGGCGGCAAAGAGCGCCGGCTGCTTGAGCTTATGAAAGGGCTCAAAAAATCAAGCGATATACAATTTGAGCTTGTAATTATGAGCCGCGAGGTGCATTATAAAGAAGTGTATGAATTGGGCATCAATATTCATTTTGTTGTCAGAAAAGCAAAGAAAGATCTTTCTGTTTTTTCTCAATTTTACCGGATCTGCAAAAATTTCAAACCCGATATTGCTCACTGCTGGGATAGTATGACAGCCGTTTACCTGGCGCCGGTATGCAAAATGACAGGAATTAAACTGGTAAACGGAATGGTGGTAGATGCTCCCGAAAAAAATAAATTGCTAAACAGAAACTGGTTAAGGGCAAGAGTTGTTTTTCCTTTTAGCAATATGATTATTGGCAACTCAAAGGCGGGACTGAAGGCATATAATACACCCAAACAAAAAGGAGTTTGCATCTATAACGGATTTGATTTCCGGAGAGTTTATCAGCTGCCGGACCAGGACCACATCCGGCGCCAGTATAATATAACATCAAAATACATTGTGGGGATGGTAGCCAGCTTTTCGGAGTTTAAAGATTATAAAACATACTACTCGGCAGCACAAATCATACTTCAGAAAAATAAGGATGTTACCTTTCTGGCTGTTGGAAGAGGAACGGATTCGGAAGAGTCAGTAAATATGGTGGCAAAAAACCATCAGCACCGTTTTCGCTTTGTGGGCAAAAGTTCTGCAGTAGAGTCATTGGTCAGCATCATGGACGTATGCGTTTTAGCTACCTTTACCGAAGGCATTTCCAATTCCATTCTTGAATATATGGCACTGGAGAAACCTGTGGTAGCCACGGAAGGCGGCGGTACTGCAGAAATTGTACTGGATAAAACAACCGGCTTTCTGGTAAAACCGGAAGACCCCACCGGCATGGCAGAAAAGGTTGAGGTATTGCTGCAGGATGATAATCTCAGGCACACGATGGGGGTTGCCGGTAAAGAAAGAATAAAACACTTCTTTTCGATCGACCGAATGATCGATAACTACGTTGATAATTACAAACGGCTGGCTCACGCTTAACCAGCCACAGGGTTTCGGTTCAATAAATTTTTTGTTTTAGTATGGAAAAACTGCGTGTCGGTATATTGTTGGATAGTCTGGAAATTACGGCCTGGGAGTATGAGATGATTGAAAGAATTGTGAACGGAAATTATGCGGAAATAGTATTAGTGGTAAAAAAGCGTTCCGCACAGGTACCCGATCGCTCCCTTCCGGGACTGCTGAAGCGAAATCTGAACTTGTGGATGTATAAACTTTACATGGCAGGTGAAAGAGTTATAACAAAGCCGGCTCCCGATGCATTTGCAAAAAAAAATCTCAATGGTCTTATTAACAATGCTACACTGCTTGAGGTAGATTGTGTAGAAAAAAAGTTCTCCGATTACATTCGCCCCGAAGACATTGATGTTATTAAGGGGTATAAAGTGGATGTTTTTATACGGTTAGGATTCAGAATACTAAGAGGAGAAATACTAAAAACTGCAAAAATGGGCGTATGGTCTTACCATCATGGCGATAATCATAAATACAGAGGAGGGCCGGCAGCTTTTTGGGAAGTTTTTAGACAGGAAAGGCAGATTGGTTCTGTATTGCAGATACTGACCGAGGATTTGGATGGAGGAGAGGTACTGTATCGTTCTTATTCTTCGGTTCTATCTACGGTAAAAGCCACCATGAACAATTATTACTGGAAAACGGCTCTTTTCATTCCCAGAAAACTGCAGGAATTGCATCGCGCAGGCGAAGATTCTTTTTTCCGGAATATCAGTAACCAGAACGGTCATCCGAATTTTTATTCAGGAAGAAACTATACACTGCCCCGTAATTCAGAGTTTTTAAAATTGTTTTTTCCCCGTGTTTGGAATGTGATAAAGAAAAAAATCGGAAACCTGTTTCATTTTGAGCAATGGATTCTGTTATACGCTTTTTCAGAAAACGATAGTTTTTCCAAGTCTCTTTTCCGGTACAAGAAAATAATTCCTCCCAAAGACCGCTATTGGGCCGATCCCTGTGTAGTAAAAAAGGGAGAAAAATATTTTATTTTTTTTGAAGAAGTTATTTACGGAAAAACAAAAGAGAGAGGCCATATATGTGTAATGGAGATAGACAAAAAGGGAAAAAGATCGGAACCCGTAATTATTTTGCAAAAGCCATATCATCTTTCGTATCCGTTCGTATTTGAATATAAGGGAGAATTTTATTTAATACCTGAGAGCGAAGAAAATTCCACAATCGAACTTTACCGGGCTGTCCATTTCCCCTACGAATGGGAGTTTAAAATGAACCTAATGGAGAATATCAAAGCAGTTGATTCAACGGTTTTTTTCAAAGATGATAAATGCTGGCTTTTTGCAAATGTGAGAGAACTGGAAGGAACATCGTATAGTGAGGAACTCTTTTTATTCTCCACAGATGATTTATTATCCGGTCGCTGGCGCAGTCATCCTGCCAACCCAGTGGTTTCGGATGTAGGTTCCTCGAGGCCCGCCGGCCGGATATTTTCTGAAAACGGAAAATGGTACAGGCCTTCGCAGGATTGTTCCTTGCGGTACGGTCATTCTATGGCCATTAACGAGATAACAGAACTGAGCGAGTCATCTTACAGAGAATCAAAAGTTTCCGGCATATACCCGGAATGGGATAAAAAGCTTGTAGCCACTCATACCTTTTCTTTCGATAAGGGCCTTTCTGTTGTTGATGCATTGATCAGACGTCGAAAAAGATGGCTTTCCTTTTCTCAGAATCTATAACGGCGGATCTGCCATTATAAACAATACAGATTATATAACATTTTAATCGTTCATTTTAAAAACAGAATTTATTATGTGCGGTATAACCGGTTTTTGCGACTTCAACAAAAAACTAACAAGGGAACATCTGCATCGTGCCAATGAAACGCTGTACCATCGGGGACCCGACAGTGGTGACGTAGCACTGTTTGAAGCCGCTAATGCAACGGTAGGGCTGGGACATCGCCGGCTATCTATCATGGATGTATCGGCAAACGGCAACCAGCCTATGTACAGCGATGACCAGAGCGTTGTTATTATTCTCAACGGCGAAATATACAATTTCAAAGAAATCAGGAAAGATCTTATATCACTCGGTCATAAGTTTCATTCCGATTCGGATACGGAAGTGGTAATTAAAGCATACCAGCAGTATGGCATCAGGGCGGTTGATAAATTTATCGGTATGTTCGCTTTTGTTTTATACGACAGAAAAAAAGAGCTGATCTATTTATTCAGAGACCGTCCCGGGGTAAAGCCGCTTTATTATTATCATCACAATAATTGTCTGTTGTTTGCTTCGGAGCTGAAATCCATCTATACGTATCCGGTATTTGAAAAGAATATTAATGAGCAGGCAGTTACTCTTTTCTTTAAATATGGTTATATACGTGCTCCGCATACTATTTTCAAGAATACTTTCAAAGTACGGCCGGGGCATTACATCAAAATCGACCTTTCTTCAAAGAAAACAGAAGAGTGTAAGTACTGGGATGTGCTGGAACATTACAATAAGCCCAAATTAAGAATATCGGAAAACGAGGCGCTGGATGAAATAGAACGGTTGTTTACCTCGGCTTTTCAATACAGGATGGTGAGTGATGTGCCCGTAGGCGTTTTTCTCAGCGGGGGCTACGACAGTTCAGTGGTATCGGCTATACTTCAGAAAACAAGTACATCGAAAATAAAAACATTTACAATCGGTTTTCATGAGCAGAAATGGAATGAGGCTCCTTTTGCCAAGCAGATTGCCGCACATATCGGTACCGATCATCATGAATATTACTGCACAACAAAAGAAGCTCAGGATATTTTTCCGCGACTGGCCGAAATATATGATGAGCCGTTTGGCGACAGTTCGAGCATTCCTACCACATTAGTCAGCCAGTTTGCCCGTAAGCACGTTACCGTTAGCCTTTCGGCAGATGGCGGCGATGAAATTTTTGCAGGATATACCCGGTATTATTTTCTTAATAAGCTGAATAACTATTTTGAAAAAACCCCGGATGCATTGCTCAGTATCGGTAAAAGTCTTACCAATGCTTCACTTCAGCTTTTACCCGCCCTGAAGCGAGTTCATAAAGTGGAAAGATTGTCAGAGGTGCTCAACACGTACAAAGAGTCCGGACTCATTGATATTTCCACAAGGCACTTTAATTATCCGGAAATATCCAGGTTACTTACCCGGTACGATGATACTATAACACTCGGAAACGATATGGGTGTTATCAATAACGAAAACGATTTTATTAATAAAGTGCTTGCATTTGATTATCTGACCTACATGGTAGACGATATTCTGACGAAGGTAGATCGGGCCACAATGAGTGTGGCGCTGGAAGGACGTGAACCTTTGCTGGATCACCGCGTCATCGAGTTTGTATCACAACTTCCTTCTCATCTGAAATACAATAACGGCCAAACGAAATACCTGCTGAAAAAACTGGTACATAAGTACATACCCCGCGAGATTATGGACAGACCCAAGGCCGGATTTTCGTTTCCTATGAGGGAATGGCTTACTACAGATCTGAAAGAACATCTTTTTTATTACATAAATGAGAAACAGTTTGCAAAGCATGATTTGATAAATGGAGAACGGGCAATGACCATCCGGAAGGAATTTCTGGAAGGCAAAAGCCGGCGCGAAGTGCCCGTCTGGCTTTTACTCATGTTTCAGATGTGGTGGAATAAATGGATGTAACAAACTGGTATCCGGAAAATACATTAATACCTGAACACGTATGTGTGGCATAGCGGGATATATACATTTCGAAAAAAACAGACCGGCATCTCTTGATGTGATAAGGAGAATGACAGACGTTATTTCTCACCGGGGGCCTGACGGGGAAGGCTTTCACATTGGCCATAATCTTGCATTAGGTCACCGCCGGCTGGCTATCATTGATCTTTCATCCGGCCAGCAACCCATGTTCAGCGATGATAAAAAAATTGCTTTGGTATTTAACGGAGAAATTTATAATTATATCGAGTTAAGGGAAGAACTGATAAAACTTGGTCATACGTTTCATACCACATCGGATACCGAAGTTATTATTCATGCGTATCGTACCTGGGGCGCCGATTGCCAAAAGAGGTTTAACGGAATGTGGGCATTTAGTTTATGGGATGAGGATAAGAAGCAGTTGTTTTTATCGCGGGATCGTGTTGGAGAAAAACCGCTTTATTATTCTGTACAGGACAACACCTTTATTTTTGGCTCCGAAATAAAAGCTCTGCTGGCTTATGGCGCTGAAGCCGCCGCCCGAAGCGATATTGCTGAATTGTATCTTACCCTCGGATTTGTTCCTGCTCCGTATACTTTTTATAAAAATATTTTTCAATTAGAGCCGGGAAAATATCTCATTGTAAAAGACGGAGAAGTAGCCGAAAAATCATACTGGACATTACCCGATATTACCGAAGAAGATCTTATAAAGGATAAAACCTACGTGGAAAATGAATTTGCCGTATTGTTTAATGATGCGGTAAGAATACGAATGAGGAGTGATGTGGCTTTTGGAGCGTTTTTAAGCGGCGGGCTCGATTCCTCATGCGTAGTGGGTACAATGGCAAAGCATACACAAAAACCGGTACAAACATTTACTGTCGGGTTCAGCAACAGGCAGTTTGATGAAAGCCATCTGGCCAGGCAGGTAGCGGAGCGCTTCGGCACCGATCATCATGTGGGTACTGTAAATTCCGGCGATTTTGATGAGGCATTGAAAAAAATTCTGCTGCATTTCGATGAGCCTTTTGGAGATGATTCGGCCATTCCCACCGGTTTTATTTCACGATATGCTTCGCAGTTTGTAAAAATGGTATTAACCGGTGATGGCGGCGATGAGGTTTTATCGGGATATACAACTTATCAGGGAGAAAAATTTGCCGCCCAGTATCGGATGCTTCCCCGGCCTGTGAGAGAGATGCTCCCCCGGTTCATCAAACTAACAGCTTATCCTTTGCGCGGCAATCTGAGATATAAAATGAACCGGATTGCCGGTGTATTGCAATCGAGTAACCTTGATTTTAAAAAGAGGTTGCAATCAAAACTCGCCTCTCTGCCACAGGATAGCCTGCGAAAGATAATCGGAGATGCAAACGGGATGATTTCTTTTGATGCATTTTATGACGACGTGATGAAAGATTGCAGATTCAGGGATTCTTTTTACAAGCTGATGTTTTTTCAGCATAAAGTAACCCTGCCGGGCGATATGCTTACAAAGGTGGACAGGATGAGCATGGCCTCGTCGATTGAAACCCGGGTTCCTTTTCTTGATTACAGAATCATTGAACTGATGTATCGCGTACATAAAAACATCAAGACAAGAAAATATGTCAACAAACTGATTTTGCGCAATGCGGTAGCTAATCAGTTGCTGCCACAGGACCTGCTGAATGCACCGAAGAGAGGTTTTAATGTACCATTGAGGGAGTGGTTTAAGCAGGAGAATCTGAACGGAAGAATAAGAGAAATTCTTTTGAACGGCAACGGTATCGGTAACAGAGACGAAATAGCAAAAATAATTGACAGTAATAAAAAAGGAGCGCTGGATGCCGGCAGTTTTATCTGGATGCTGCTGTTGCTGAAGCAATGGATGAATCATTCTCATAAAAATTGATTTACACGCAGATGATGGTTTCGGAAAATCATATTTTGGTAAACAGGCAAGAACCGGCAAAAATACTGGTTCTGGTTCCTGATTTGAGTTTATCTGGTGGGGTATCGGGATATTATAATACATTGAAACTGGATGTAAGCGCCGGCGTTGATTATTTTTTTGTGAACGATGCCCGCAATAAGAAAGGAGTTTTGTTGCTCTTACGGGTAATAAAAAACTACATCCGGTTTTTCTTGCTGCTGATCCGGAAGAATTATTCACTTATTCATTTTAACCCTTCTCTTGACAGAAAATCTTTTTACAGAGATGCCCTTTTTATTATCATTGCACGGGGCCTGGGCCGCAAAACACTGGTTTTCTTTCGGGGATGGCTGGATGAGTACGAGAAAAAAATAATAAAAAGCAAACTAAGATCGTTTTTGTTTCAGATCAGTTTTGCAAAGGCAAACCGCTACATAGTTCTCAGCTCACACTTTAAGAAAAAGCTGCTGGCTATGGGTGTTCCGCAGAATGCAGAGTTTAATATTGAAACCACGGTTGCTGATTCCAGATATGTAGGGGAACTGGACCTGCAAAAAAAAATAGATTCTTTTGTAGATAAAAAAATCTTCCTCTATCTGTCAAGGATTGAAAAGGAAAAAGGTATTTTTCTTGCTTTAGATGCTTTTAAAATATTTTTTGAAAAGAACCCCGGCAGTTGTCTTATTGTTGCCGGTGAAGGGAAAGATCTGGAAGCCGCAATAAAATATGCAAGAGATAAACACATTTCTTCTGTAGAGTTTTTGGGGCATGTGGAAGGAGAGAAAAAGAAAAGGGTTTTGCTCCAATCTCATATCATGCTTTTTCCCAGTTATTCCGAAGGGCTGCCCAACTGTATACTGGAAGGAATGCTGTACGGTATGCCGGTCATTTCAAGAGCCACAGGCGCCATCCCTGATATTATTGTACAGGGCGAAAACGGATACATTACCGAAAGTTTTGAGCCGCATATTTTTGCAGAGTTTATGCATCAACTTGCCTGCAACGCTGAATTATACAGAACAATGGCCGAAACAAATCATCGCAAAGCAGGAAACAATTATACCACTGAAAAAGTAAGAAGCAGGATTATAAAAATTTACTCGGAATGCTGAGTAAGCGTATATCCTATCTGTATTTAAGCAACGTATCAAACTGCAAAGACAAAGAAAAACAATGAAGACGGCGACAATGGAAATAGTAACTAAAAAGGAAGAAAAACAAAGTACGCTTTTGGCGGCCGGCATCCGCATGTGCCGTTCTTTTCAGCAATGGATTGACAGGGAGGAGTTAAAGTCATACGACTGGTGGGATATCTGGAGCTGCCGGTATGGTTTGTGGGCAAAAAAACTTTATTATAAAAATAAACTGGCAGGTGCCCCGGCTGTTTTGCCCATGATCGTAATGGACATTTTCTGGCCGTCATTTCGCCGTTTTTTTGCTACAAAGAAAATGTATCCTATTGGTCATGCACAGGTGGGTCTTGGTTATCTCAATCTTTATAATGCCACAGGAGACAAGAACTATCTGGACAGGGCGCTGAAGTTAGTGGACCCTCTTTTGCAAATGGCATCGCCCCGGGCAAAGGATTTGGGCTGGGGTATGAAGCATGAATGGATGACGGTTCAGGGCCTGGTACCTGCCGATACGCCCTGCAATACGCAAACCGCTTATGCGTATGAGTTTTTTGTTGCGCTGTATAGTATTACAGGCAATGAAGCATATCTCGATTTATTACACAAGATTGCGAAACATGTGGCCCAGGATTTTCCCGAATGGAGAACCGGCGATATGCTGGTAAGCTCCTATTCAACCATCGACGAACGGAGAGTGATTAACGCCAATGCTTACCGGATGTATATGCTGATTGATGCAGGTTTACGATTCAACAATCCGGTGTATACTGAAAAGGGAATAGCTACACTAAATTATATTCTTTCCATGCAGAGTGAAGATGGATCGTGGGTTTATTCGGAAGATCAGGATTTTATCGATGGGTTTCATACCTGTTTTGTATTAAAAAACCTGTTTAAGGTAAATCAGATGCTTAAAAATCCTTCGCCCGCAATTGCACGGGCCATCCACTCCGGACTTGAATATTATTGTAATCATTTAATAGATAAACACGGACTGCCAGTGCCTTTTTCCGTTAAACCCCGTCTGGTTCTTTATAAATATGATGTATACGATTTTGCTGAGTGTATTTCACTTTTCACACTTACCGGAAGCAGAAGAAAGCAATTGGCGGGTATCGTTCAGTTTGCGGAAAGAAAATTCCAACAGAAAGAAGGCTGGTTTTTGTTCCGGCTTTTCTCCTTCTGGAAATCAAAAGGAGTACCTTATATCCGGTCGGCCAATTCGGCCATGTTTCTGGCGCTTACCGAGTTGATAAAATCGGAAATAAGCCGGATTGATCAGCCATCAGCAGAATAAACTATCTATAATAATTAAACCCTGTAAAAAAAATAAGAATAAAAACCTTATGAGAATACTTGGAATACACGACGGACACAATGCATCGGCCTGCCTGATGGAAGACGGCCAGCTGAAATACCTGATTCAGGAAGAAAGAGTATGCGGCGAAAAAAACAAAAGCGGATTTCCCTTCAAGTCAATTGAACTTATATTCCGCGAGGCCGGCATTGGCTTCAGCGATATTGACGCTATTGGAATGAACGGGACCTATATGCCGCCGCCTGCCGACCGGAAGCAAACGCTGGATTATTATAAAAGCCTTGCCAAAGGAAATGGTTTTATTAATGGCAGCATTATTAAAAACCGCTTAAAGAATATTGGATTTATTGCCGGACCCTACGAGAAAAGGAACCGGGAAAAAAGGTTACAAACGCTGAAACAACTGGGAGCCGATCCATCGCGGGTACAGTTTATCGATCATCATGCCCTTCATGCAGCGGCAGCCTATTATGGCAATGGCGATTTTGAGAACGACATTCTTGTTTTGACCAATGATGGCGCCGGAGACAGGCTATGCGCTACTGTCAACGTTTTTTCAAAGGGAAAAATGCAGCGGATTGCAGCGGTTCATGAAAATCATTCGATCGGAATTTTATATGCCATTTTTACTTTTCTGACGGGTATGGTGCCGCTGGAGCATGAATACAAGATTATGGGTATGGCTCCGTATGCCCATAAATCCGGTTCGCAGAAAGTAGCCGATGAATTCTGGAAAATGTTCGAGTTTTCGGAAGACGGACTTACGTGGAAGTTTATTCCCGGGTATTCTGTTTTTGGTTCGGTAAATTATTTCCGCGAATTTATGTTTCTGCGGCGGTTCGATTATCTGATGGCCGGCCTGCAATATTTTACCGAGCAGTTTCTCGTACAATGGGTAAAAGCCTGTATTAAAAATACAGGCATTCGGAAAATTGCATTATCCGGAGGCACTTTCATGAACGTAAAAGCGGATAAGCTGATTATGGAGCTGGATGAAGTGGAAAAGATTTTTGTGTTTCCTTCATGCGGCGATGAATCCAACTCGGTAGGGGCCTGTTATTATCTGGAGGCCGAGAAAAACGGCACCCGAAATATCAGAAAGCTGGAAGATATTTATCTGGGTATTTCTTTCACAAATGAACAGGTTAAAAAGGCATTTGATCAATACCCTTTTCAGTCGAAATACCGGATTACATTTCATGAAAACATAGAAAAAGAAGTGGCACGGGTGCTGGCAGATAATCATGTAGTAGCCCGGTTTAAGGGACGCGAAGAATTTGGAGCCCGAAGCCTGGGAAACCGGGCCATCATTGCCAATCCGAATGCGCCCGGGATTATCAAGGAAATTAATGAGATGATCAAAAACCGTGATTTCTGGATGCCTTTTGCCAGTTCTATTCTCGATACGGATTTTCATAAGTACGTTAAATCACCGTGCAAGAATAATCCGTATTACATGATTATGACTTTTGATACGCATGATGCGGCTGATGAAATAAAAGGTGGTATTCATCCGTACGACCGCACGGTAAGACCCCAGCTGGTTACCCGGAAGCATAATCCTTCTTACTGGGATTTGCTCAATGAGTTTAAAAAAATTACAGGAATTGGCGGCATTCTGAATACTTCACTGAATCTCCATGGCCTGCCCCTGGTGCACACACCGGAAGATGCGTTTCATGTAATTGAAAACTCGAATTTGGGTTTTCTTGCAATTGAAAACTATCTGATTGAAAAAATAAAATAAGCGAAACAAAAAATATAAAAAACTATGCTCAGGAAAATTTTTAATTCGTATTCTCACCGTGCCAGAGCGAAAAGAACAAAAATTTTTCATTCTCTTTTTACCTTGAACGGATCTACCAAAGTGCTGGATCTGGGCGGGCACGATGGAGAACTGATTATGACCATGGGGATTGATAAAAAGAATATTTATGTTGGCGATTTTGATCTTGTAGCGCTGGAAAAAGCCCGCCAGCGCGGCCTGAACATCGTTGTACTGGACGAAAGCGGCACCATTCCCTGCCAAAAGAATGAATACGATATTATCTTCAGCAATTCTGTAATTGAACATGTAACCGTTGATAAGGAAGACATGTATAAAATAAAAACCAACCGCGAATTTCGGGAGGCGGCCTGGAAAAGACAGAAGTTTTTTGCCGACCAGATAAGGGAGAAAAGCGATAAGTATTATGTGCAGACTCCTTACAAGTATTTTATTATAGAAAGTCATTCATGGCTGCCGTTTGTAATTGTATTTTTACCGCGCCAGCTTCAAATTCTTACCATAAAATTTTTTAACAAATTCTGGCCCAAAAAAACTTCTCCGGACTGGAACCTGCTGACGGTAAAGGATATGAAAAAACTGTTTCCGGATGCCCGGATTATACGTGAAAAGTCTTTTTTTCTTACCAAGTCGCTCATTGCTGTTAAAAACTAAGCTGTAGTATTTTTTGACCTTCTGACCCTTCATTTTACAATTATGTGTGGAATTGCCGGCAGTATAAACTGTATTACAGATAAGAGTGATCTTAATCTTATATCTCACCGGGGCCCCGATTACCAGCAGTTGGTTTATGTGGGCGCCGGTCCGCATTCTGTTTACCTGGGGCACACCCGGCTTTCCATTCTGGATTTGTCGGAGGCGGGCAATCAACCTATGTTTACCCCCTGCGGTTATTACGGGATCGTATTCAACGGAGAAATCTATAATCATGAAGAATTAAGAAAACGACTGACGGGTGTCCGGTTCAAAGGGCATTCCGATACAGAAACCATTCTCCATTATATCAGTCAGTACGGAATCGGATCGGTAAAAGATTTTAATGGCATTTTTGGCTTTGCTTATCTTGACTTAAAGGAACAGACGCTTCATATTGTTCGCGACCGGTTTGGCGTAAAGCCCCTGTACTATTGCTTTGAAAACAACCAGTTTTCATTTTCTTCGGAAATGCGGGTACTCAAAAAACAATTCAAGCCCACATTACACACAGGAGTATTGCTGCAGGCGCTTAAGATGAGATATACTCCTTCGCCGCTTACCATTTTCAGCGAAATACACAAAGCGGAACCGGGGCAAATTATAAGCTGTTCGTTGGCTGCCGGAGAAATAAAAATAAACAAACACTATTTTATCAGGCAGGGAATTACAAAAAGAGGAAAGAAAGACAACAAGTCGGTTTTATTAAATACTTACGGCGACCTCTTTGAGAGGGCAGTTCGCCGTCAATTAATGGCAGATGTGGAAGTAGGAGTATTATTAAGCGGCGGAGTAGATTCGGCCCTCGTTGCTGCGGTGGCAAAAAATCAGTCTCCGTCGCCAATAAAGGCTTTTACCATCGGCTTTGATGAGGATCCCGGAAAGGTGGATGAAATAGATTATGCAAGGCAGACCGCATCTTTTTTAGGAATAGAACATTATTGCAGCCGGGTAGGGGTTACCGATCTTTTCGGGTCGTACAAAAAAATTGTAAAAATCGTAGAGGAGCCAATAGGCACTACATCCATCATACCGATGTACTATTTATCGGAGCTGGCCGCCTCGCATGTAAAAGTGGTATTGAGCGGGCAGGGAGCCGATGAGCCGCTGGGCGGTTATAAAAAATACAGGTATCTGAATCTGATCCACCGTTTTCGAAAAACGCGGGTGCTGGCTCCCGTGGCAAAGGCAGCCGGAACGTTTTACAAAGGCAATGAAAAATACCAAAGGCTTTTATCGGCCGTATCTTCAAAAGATATAGTGCGGGCTTATGCCGGTTACAATTCCATCATGTCCGACACCGAGATATTTTCACTTCTTCATCCCGGCAAAAGAGATGTTATCGAAAAAGAATATAAACAGGTGGGCAGGCAGATCAACAGCATCTGGAAAAACAGATTTCCGATGGCAGAAAATGTTGAGGAAATTTTTCCCTTTTACGATCTGCGCACTTCACTGGCTGATGATTTACTGATGTACACCGATAAAATCACCATGAATTTTGGTTTGGAATGCCGTGTACCGGTGCTCGATAACGATCTGGTTGAATTTATTGAATCGCTGGAAACGTTTTATAAATACAATTCCCGTGTGGGAAAAATCATTCATAAAGACTTTGCCCGCGAATATTTGCCGGCCGAAATTACCGAGAGACAAAAGCTGGGCTTTCAGTCGCCGGTTAATTTCTGGTTCAGAAGAAACACACAGCAGTTGGAAGAAATATTTTCTTCCGGCGAACAGTTTTCGAAACTATTCAGCCGTACGGCCATCAGCCGGTTGTTGAAACAGCATGCCGCCGGCAGTAATCTGGAAAAACAGATTTTTCTTTTGTTAAGCATATTTTATTTAATGGAGGATCATTATGAATCAATCAAGCGTTAATATTTTAGGCATTCCGGTACACAAATATTCAATGGAGCAAACCATTGGATTGATTGATTACAACATTGCCAATAATATCGTTACGCATCATGTGGTGGTTAATGCCGCAAAACTGGTGAATGCCCGTAAAGACAGCGAGCTCAGGCAGGCAATCGTTAACAGCGATATAATAAATGCAGATGGCCAGAGTGTAGTATGGGCATCTGCGCTGCTGGGGCAGCCGCTGCCGGAAAGAGTGGCCGGTATCGATCTGATGATTAACCTTGTGGAGATGGCAAGCCGGAAAGGGTATAAAATATTTTTGCTGGGAGCCACAGAACAGGTGTTGCAGGCCGTGGTTAAAAAGTACAACGATCAGTACGGGCCGCAGCTGGTGGCCGGCTTTCGCAACGGGTATTTCAGCGCCGAAGAAGAATATGAAGTAGCGCGGCAGATAGGAGAGAGCGGAGCCCATCTTTTATTTGTAGCTATTACCTCACCCAAAAAGGAAAAATTTCTTAACAAGTATAAAAGCATCATCAACATACCTTTTATTATGGGAGTGGGAGGATCGTTTGATGTGATTGCAGGAAAAACAAAAAGGGCGCCGTTGTGGATGCAAAAAGCGGGATTGGAATGGCTGTATCGGGTGTGGCAGGAACCCCGCCGTATGTGGAAACGGTATCTTGTAGGCAATAGTGTTTTTATCTATCTGGTTTTGAGGGAAAAAATCAGGCAATTGTTCGGTTCTAAAAAGTAACACACTCTATTTTCTGTACCCGGGCATTTGATACGGATGTCCGCAAATACATTTTTCCAATGCTTATTACATTAGTGGCTGGTGCCCGGCCCAATTTTATGAAGATTGCGCCTATCATAAAAGCAATCTGCGAGGCACAAAAAGAAGGTCATGATATACGGTTTCGCCTGGTGCATACAGGACAGCACTACGATCAGAATATGAGCGGTGATTTTTTTGTACAACTGGGCATACCTCAGCCGGATATTAACCTGGAAGCCGGCGGCGGATCTCAGGCAGAGCAAACAGCCGCTATCATGATTGGTTTTGAAAAAGAGTTACAACAAAACAGACCAGATCTGGTTATCGTGGTGGGAGATGTAAATTCTACTCTGGCCTGTACCATTACGGCCAAAAAACTAAATGTGGATGTAGCGCATGTGGAAGCGGGCATTCGTTCAGGCGATATGACGATGCCCGAAGAGATCAACCGGATTGTAACGGATTCCATTTGTGATCATTTTTTTACCACCAGCCAATGGGCCAACTTCAACCTGAGGAATAACGGGGTTCATCCTTCACGGATACATTTTGTAGGCAATACGATGATTGATTCTTTATACGAAAATCTGGACAGGATACGCCAGCCGGAGCTATGGGAAAAACATAAACTCACCGGTCGTAACTATTTTCTGCTTACACTGCACCGGCCGGCCAATGTAGATGATCCGCAGAACCTTAGTCATTTGATTGATGTAATTACAACAGAAGCAAACGGCTATCCCGTAGTATTTCCTGTGCATCCGCGAACGCAAAAAAATCTGAACAAAAAATATTTTAATCTGCCGGGACTGATCTTATCTGATCCGATGGGCTACCTTGAATTTATTTTCCTGGTAAAAAATGCCAGGGCGGTAATAACGGATTCGGGAGGCATAACAGAAGAAACTACTGTGCTGAATGTACCCTGCCTGACGCTCCGTAATTCTACGGAACGGCCCGAAACCATTGATACGGGCACCAATGAACTGGTAGGCACTGATCCCCGCAACCTGATACCGTATATGCGTTCCGTAAAAAACAACAACTGGAAAAAATCAACCATTCCTCCGCTGTGGGATGGAAACACCTCCAGACGGATCGTAAAAAAAATTATTGAGCTATACGGATAAACTCTTCTTATTTATGCAGTCTGCCCGGGTGCCGGCTGCTTCCATACCAACCTTTTGTAAAACCATTAATTGTAAACGTCCGTTCTGCTGAAGTACGGAGAATTGACGTATACCTGAGTACCAATATCATGAAGTGAAGCCTGACAACAACCGACGATTTAAAACTTCAAAACTTAACTTCATGTTCAGTCGTAACACCACTGTATTCCGCTTCTTTTTTGCGGGTATGGATCTGTTTGTACTTAACGCAGTTCATTTTTCTGTTATTCTGATGATGGACCGTATCGACCGAAGCCAGACTGCCTATCTTGCCTTTTTCCTTTTCAGCAGCTTGGCATGGCTTTTTTCGGCATACGCCAACGCTGTGTATACCAAAAGTAATTATACCAACTTTGAGCATTTTGCCAAGCAATCATTAAAGGCATATCTTACTTACATAGTGCTTATACTGGTATTTATCTTTTTTTATAACTATCCTTATTCAAGATTATTTGTAGTTACCAACTTTGTAGGTTTTGGATTGTTGATCCTGATTACCCGTCTGTCATTTTTGCTGTTTTCATATTACGTCAAAAAGGGAAGCAAATTCAGCAAAAAAGTAATTGTTCTTGGTTACAATGATTTATCAAAAAGGCTGGTCAGCCATTTTATTATGAACAATGACAATGTTTCGGTTGAGGGTTATTTTGAAGATCAGAAAGAAGTGAAAGAACTTTCTATCTTTCCTATTCTTGGAAACAGAAAAGACTGCATTTCCTATGCCATCAATAATCAGATTGATGAAATTTACTCTACCATTTCGCCGGAAACCAACGCTTATGTGTACGACCTGGCACAGGTAGCACAAACCAATATGATTCGCTTTAAGTTTGTTCCGGATTTTCATCTTTTCGTAAACAGGAATATGCACGTCGACTTTGTAGACAACATTCCGATCTTATCATTGCATTCCGAACCGCTCGATGACATCACCGCCCGTATTCAGAAGCGGCTTTTTGACATTGTGTTCAGTTTTTTGGTGGTTACGCTTTTGTTATCCTGGCTGATACCAGTCATAGGGCTGTTGATTAAACTCACTTCGCGGGGTCCGGTATTTTTTGTTCAGTTACGGTCGGGAAGAAACAACAAACCTTTTCGCTGTATTAAGTTCAGAACCCTGCGGGTAAATTCGGAAGCAGATACAAAGCAGGTTACACTGAACGACGATCGTATTACTCCTTTAGGAAAGCTGCTCCGGAAAACAAATATTGATGAACTTCCCCAGTTTATCAATGTGTTACTGGGAGATATGTCCATCGTTGGCCCTCGTCCCCATATGTTACGACACACCGAGGATTTTTCAAGGCTTTTAAATGATTATATGGTACGGCATTTTGTAAAGCCCGGCATTACAGGCTGGGCGCAGGTAGATGGATACCGGGGAGAAATAAAAAGAAGGGAACAATTAAGAAAGCGGATTGAACATGATATATGGTATCTGGAAAACTGGAGCCTTTGGCTTGATTTGCGGATTATTCTTCTAACTATTTATGTTACCATCAGAGGCGATAAAAATGCCTATTAGCAGGATTGAAAAACAAACTGCTAACCGGCCAGAGGTAGAAATAAAAACATAAATCAGAAATCGAATTGCTATGCTTTTTAATTCAATCGAGTTTGTCATCTTTTTTGTTGTTGTAACCACGCTGTATTTTTCCCTTCCTTATAACAGAAGGTGGCTGCTGCTGCTGATCAGCAGTTGTTATTTCTATATGGCGTTTATTCCGATTTACATTCTTATTCTCGGGTTTACAATAGTGGTGGACTATTTTGCCGGTATTTACATTGAAAATGCGAAAGGGAAAAGAAGAAAATTATTGCTGATTACCAGTCTGGTTGCCAACATAGGCGTACTGGCAGTATTCAAATACTGGAATTTTATCGTCGATAACCTGTCTTACCTTCTAAAAGGATTTGCACTGGATAACCCGCTTCCTCATTTATCAATCCTTTTGCCTATCGGGCTTTCTTTTCACACCTTTCAGGCCATGAGCTATACTATAGAAGTGTACCGCGGGCATCAGAAGGCGGAAAGAAATTTTGGAATTTATTCGCTGTATGTCATGTTTTATCCACAACTGGTTGCCGGGCCTATTGAACGGCCGCAGAATCTTTTGCATCAGTTCAGAGAACGTTTTGATTTTGATTACGACAGAGTAGTGTCAGGTTTGAGATTGATGCTTTGGGGCTTTGTGAAAAAAATAGTGATCGCCGATCGCCTGGCATTGTATGTGGACGCCGTTTATAATAACCCCGACCAGCACGGCGGCCTCACCTTGATACTGGCTACTGTCTTTTTCGCTTTTCAGATTTATTGCGATTTTTCCGGATATTCGGATATAGCTATCGGCGCGGCAAGGGTTATGGGCTTTAAACTGATGACTAATTTTAACCGGCCCTATTTTTCGAAAAGCATTTCTGAGTTTTGGAAGCGCTGGCATATATCGTTATCAACCTGGTTCAGAGATTACTTATATATATCGCTGGGTGGAAATAAGGTTTCGATTCCCCGATGGTATTTCAATTTGTTTTTTGTTTTTCTGGTTAGTGGTTTATGGCATGGGGCCAGCTGGACATTTATTATCTGGGGAGCATTAAATGGCTTCTATCTTGTATTTGCATTATGGACTCAGGGCTTAAGGAATAAGCTAAACAAGATAACGGGGCTTGCCCGGCTACCACAGGTTCATCAGGCTATGCAAATTGCGGTCACCTTTTTCCTCACTTGTTTTGCCTGGATATTTTTCCGGGCAAATAATGTGGATGAAGCTTTTACCATCATCAGTAAGATGGCAACCCTAAGCGGTTCTTTATGGTACGAAAGTCCTTCTATGATGATCTACTCTTTTGCCGCTATTTTTCTGCTGCTGGCAATGGAAAGCAAACAGGAATATTACAAAGGTAGTTTCACGCTCATGCACAATAAAAACTGGCTGGTTCGGAATCTGACGTATGCTTTTCTCATTATTCTTATTCTTCTAGTCGGTGTTTTTGACGGAGGTCAATTTATTTATTTTCAATTTTAATTTTTATGATTGCAAAAATGTTTCGTGTCAATAAGAAAAATACCATCGGGTACTTTTTTCTTAAGCTGGGGGCACTGGCGCTGCTTGTATTTCTGCTTGATTTTATTATTGGCAGCGTACTGCGGCATTATTATTTTAAGCAGGAAAGCGGCCTGCTTTACAGAACCACTTACGCTATTGAAAAAACAACGGATGAGTTTCTGGTATTTGGATCTTCGCGGGCCAATCATCATTATCATCCCGAAATTTTTGAAAACCAGCTGCATCAGTCCTATTACAATGTCGGAAGGGATGGTCTTGGCATTTTATATCATTATGCTGTATTGAAAGCTGTACTTAAAAGATATACGCCTAAAACAATCGTACTTGATTTTATAGCTGGTGAACTGGATAAGGATGCACAGAGCTATGAGCGGTTGTCTTGCCTGCTTCCGTATTACAAAAATCATCCCGAAATTCGGCCAATTGTGCATTTAAAAAGTCCGTATGAAAAATTTAAACTTTGCTCCTCTGTTTATCCTTACAGTTCGCAGATTTTTACTATTGCAGCAGGCAATGCGGAGTTTAACAAAAAGAGGAGGGCTGATTTAAAAGGGTATGTACCACTTTGGGGTTTATGGAATAGTCCGGCGGTTGTCCGCAACCGGGCAGAGGAGCATAAGCTGGATCCAAATAAGGTAAAAATTTTTGAATCTTTCATCAAAGAGTGCCGGCAGAACGAAGTCAAATTATATATTGTCTGCTCACCGTATTATGACAAATCAAGGCAAAACGATCCCTCCCTTAAAAAAGCAGCAGAAATAGCAAAAAATTACAGTGTTGCTTTTTTTGATTATTCGGTTGATACCTCGTTTACAAATAAAAATCTGTTTTTTTCTGATGCCGAGCATCTGAATAACGATGGTGCCCGGTTTTTTTCAGGAAGGCTTGTTAAAGATATTCTTCTAGCGGATAAAAAACCGGAGAGGGCACATGCTCATATAAAATCCTAATAACCCATACTTTCTGCAGATGCAGCCTGTCTGCAGAAGAAAATGGATATATATGGGGTTTAAAAAAATTATTGGATAGTCCGCCAGCCTACTCTGTCTGATAAATTAAAGAATGTATTAACCGGAAGCCAGCAATTATGAAGCTGAAATATTTGATAAAAGGATTTGTAAAAAGCATACCTGGAATTGAGTACGTGTACAATTTTGATAAATCGACGGGCGGAACAGATAATGCCAGGTATTGTTATTCGGTTTGGCTTCGCCACCTGGTGCATGGTTGGCATAACGGAGTTAACAAAATTCCGCGTAAGATTGCGGAGCTGGGTCCCGGCGACTCGCTGGGGGTAGGTCTTTGCGCTCTTATTTGTGGTGCGGAAAAATATTTTGCACTTGATATTGTGAAATTTGCAAACACTGAAAAAAATCTGAGCATATTTGAAGAGCTGATTTCTCTTTTTAAACAAAGAAGTCCTATTCCCGGTGTGGAAGAGTTTCCGCTTTTGAAGCCGGATATAGAAACTTACGATTTTCCTTTTTATATTTTTTCCAGTGCAGATATGGACACATTACTGGATGAAGTCCGCCTGCAGAAGATTCGCGATTCGATAATAGCCCTGAGCCGCTCAGAATCGGATGCCAAAGACAGGATGATTCAGTATAAAGCTCCATGGCATCACGATGAGGTGATAGAGGCTGAATCGGTTGACATGATCATATCGCAAGCCGCCCTGCAGCATATTGATCACCTGGAAGATGCTTACCGCTGTATGAACAAATGGCTGAAGAAAGGAGGCATGATGTCGCACTGCATTGACTTTAAAAGTATGGGCTCTTCCGATATATGGGACGGGCATTGGGCTTATTCTGACTGGGAATGGAAAATTGTAAGAGGGCGAAAAACATTCTTCATTAACCGTGAACCGTATTCAACACATATGAAATATCTGGAACAAAACGGGTTTACCATTATCTGTAATAAAAAAACACTATCTCCATCCAGCTTTAATGGTAACGGCAACCGGATGGTTAAGTTCAGGAATCTTTCACATGAAGATCTTATTACTTCCGGTACCTTTATACAGGCACTTAAGTAATTTTTCGGGATCAGGCAGTATTTAAAGTACAGATAATATGCGGGAAGCACTTACTTATGTATTTTGCATGGCGGTAAAGCAAAACCCCGATTTTTAATTTACAAAAAAACAGTAACTGAGAAGGATTCTTATAGATAACAGTACCGGACGGATTGTCAGCGAAAAAAAACTGAAGAACAGCAGGCGGCTGCGGTTGATTCTGGCCATACTTCTTACGGGAGTTTTAAGTTTACTACCCGATTTTCATCTCGAAAAGTTTTTGGGGATGGAGTACAGTTTATGGTTTGACGTACTGCAGCATGGCGGATATTACTGTCTGCTTACTTTATTCGTATTTTATTTATTGCTCGCCGAAAAGAGAGATGTTTCTCTTTTTTTATCCATTTTTTTTACTTCTGTTCTTTTTGAAATAGTGCATCTGCTGATACCCGGGCGCAGTTTTTCTTATACAGATATTGGCAGTAATCTGGCGGGTATTTCTGCAGCCTTCTTTATCAGACATCTTTACGATTCTTTGAAAGGTAATCAATAATCAGCCTGGCGGCATTCTCCGACGCCCTTCCTTTCTGCTCCAGTTTTTGCCGCAGAAGAGCATAATCCTCTTTAATTTTTTCAGTTCTGTTCTCTTCGGTCAGCAACTCATATAATTCCCTTTTAAGGTTTTTTACGGTAAGTTCATTTTGAATCAGCTCTTTTACAACCGTTTTTTCCATAATCAGGTTTACCAGTGAAATATATTTTACCTTAATCACCCTTTTGGCGATCTGGTACGAAATGGCTGAACCTTTGTAACAAACTACCTGCGGTACTCCCAGCAAAGCCGTTTCAAGTGTAGCGGTTCCGGAGGTTACAATGGCAGCAGCCGATTGCATCAGTAAGTGATAAGTTTTTCCTGAAACAGAAGATACATTTTCATACGAGTGCATGAGGTTGTCGTAAAACGAGTCCTGCACGGCAGGCGCTTTTGCCACCACGAATTTTTGATTGGGAAAAAACCTGCTTACCTCCAGCATAACCGGCAATTTTCTTGATATTTCCTGTTTTCTGCTGCCCGGCAGCAAGGCAATAGTGGCGTGGGAGCTGTCTATTCCCTTTTCAAATCTTTGCTTTTCATTTTCTATTGCTTCCAGTAAGGGATGGCCTACGTACTCCACTTCCCAATTCCATTTTTCTTTATAATATTTTTTTTCGAAAGGTAAAATCACAAGCATTATATCGATGCATGTTTTCATCCATTTTACCCGGTTTTCTTTCCATGCCCAAACCTGGGGAGAAATATAGTAGATCACTTTTAGTCCTCTCTTTTTTGCCCATTTGGCGATACGGAGGTTAAACCCGGGATAGTCAATAAGGATAAGGGCATCGGGTTGAAACTGAAGAATATCTTTTTTACAGAATTTCAGATTTCTGAGAATGATGTTCAGGTTTTTAATTACTTCCCAAAAGCCCATAAAGGCAAGATCACGATAATGCATTACGAGATCAGCTCCTGCCATTTGCATTTTATCGCCGCCCCAGCAGCGAATATTTGCTGCCGGGTCCCGTTGGCGTATTGCTTTAATAAGATTACTGCCGTGAAGATCGCCGGACGCCTCGCCGGCTATGATGTAATATTTCATCGGAGCAAAAGTAATCAGCCGCTTTTTCCCGGAAAAAATTAACTGGTCAGGTATTGAAGAGCTTAAGGATCAGAATTGCAATTCCATAAATAAGTGTTGTAACAAAAATGCCTTTGGCTGTGCTGTCGCGATGCGTATTAATATAAATAGTAAACAGTACGGCATTGGCCAGCAGGCAAAGCGCTCCGACGGAAGTAATCAGTTTATTGGTGTTTATAAACAAATCGAAAAATTCAATAAAGCCATAAGATGAAAATTTAACGAAGTATACTACAATCAGCCCAAGAACGGGACCAATAACGCCCAGAATAATTCCCAGTTTCAGATTGTCTTTTTTCAGGAGGAATGTTGCCAAAGTTTTTCGATTTTCGATTTTAAAACGTAATTGGTCATGTCAAATTGTACGGGTACCACACTTACGTAATTATTGCTTAGCGCCCATACATCGGTATCTTTTCCTTTATCAAAGTTGACAAACTCACCGGTAAGCCAAAAGTATTTGCGGCCATGGGGGTCGTTTCTTTCTATAAAATCTTCTTCGTATTTGGCATATGCCTGCCGGCATACTTTTATGCCTCTGATATGCGCAGCAGGCACGGCAGGAAAGTTCACATTTAATATCATATGCTTGTCTACCCGTGTAGTCAGCAGCTTGTCTACTATAATCCGCGCATATTTTTTGGCTGCAGTAAAATCCGCTTCTACACTATAATCGAGCAGCGAAAAACCAACGGACGGAATGCTTTCAATAGCCGCCTCTACCGCAGCCGACATGGTTCCGGAATAAATTACATTAATGCTATGGTTGGCGCCATGGTTAATACCGCTAAGGCATAAATCCGGTTTACGGCGCAAAACCTTGTCTACCGCCAGTTTCACGCAATCAACAGGGGTTCCGGTACACTGATACGCTTCAATGTTTTCAAAAATGTGCACGGGGTTCATTCGTAATGGCGAACCGATGGTAATGGCATGCCCCATGCCGGATTGTGGCTTGTCTGGTGCCACAACAATGATCTTTCCCAGGTCTTTTACCGCTTCCACAAGGTTTCGGATTCCCGGAGCCGTTACTCCGTCATCATTGGTGATCAGGATAACCGGTTTTTCTTTTCGGGCTTTTTTTGCCATGAAGTTGTTTATTTCAGGCGCAAATTTGTTCTGTTTTTTCTGGAAGACCAAAATACAGGAATTTATTTTCCCCCAAAGCGGCCATCTAAAAAAATTAGTAAATTGCGGCTAATTCAATTAGCCGCACTATGTCGATAGCCAACAAAAATTTCAAATACCTGCGCAAACTGCGTGGTTGGACACAACAGGAATTTGCTGATAAGCTCCGCATCAAGCGTTCGCTGGTAGGGGCTTACGAAGAAGAAAGGGCTGAACCACGGATTGATATTCTTGAAGCGGTTTGCGATATATTCAAACTGACGCTGGATGAAATACTGCGAAAAGACTTAAGCGAGAATAAAGGAAATTATATTGCGAAGCGGCGTGCTCTTAAGCTGGCAGGCGGCCGCCCCGACATTCCTTTTGTTCCCGTGAAAGCGGCTGCTGGCTACCTGACCGGCTATGCCGATCCTGATTACATCGACGATCTGAATACCTTTACCTTGCCTATGCTGACAGGCGGAAATTATCGTGCTTTTGAAATCCTTGGCGATTCGATGCTGCCAACGCCAAGTGGCTCAGTAATCGTTGGCGAAAAAATTGAATCTCCCGAAGAAATAAAACCGGGATATACCTATATTATTGTTTCACGTAATGATGGCATTGTTTATAAAAGAGTAGAAAAAAACAGGTCAAAATCAAAATTTACCCTTCTCAGCGATAATCCCGTTTACCCTCCTTTTACTATAAATGCAGACGAAATACTCGAAGTATGGCAGGCCCAGGTTATTATTTCAAAAGCCGGAGCACAACCGGGGTGGGATATAAACCAGATTGCCAGTATGGTGAGTAGCCTTAATCAGCAGGTTAACTCCTTGAAAAAGAAGGTTAATTAACAATAGCTGATTTTCTTACAACGTAGTGATCCTGACTTCGGAAGGAAATAAATATATTTACAAACCTTATACTACTATGAAGTTTACAAGACTACTGCTGGTACCCTTTTTATTGGTTTGCTTTTCTGCTTTTTCCCAGAATAAAATATTGCAGGCCGTAAAAGCAAGCGAGGCTCCAAAAATTGACGGAGACCTTAGCGATGCCATCTGGCTATCAGCCCCTTTGGCCAATAACTTCATCCAGAACTTTCCCACTTTCGGACAAGCCGCATCACAAAATACCGAAGTAAGAATATTATATGACGATAATGCTGTTTATATAGGCGCTTATTTGTACGACGATCCTTCATTGATCCGCAAACAGCTTACAGCCCGGGATGGAGAACAGCGCCAGGATGTGGATTATTTTTCTGTTTTTTTAGATACCTATAACGACGATCAAAACGGGTTTCAGTTTCTGGTTACATCTGCCAATGTGCAGTCCGATGCACGCATGGGCCCTAATCTGAGTCTTGATTTTGGCGAGTACGGCGACAAAACATGGGAAGCTGTTTGGGAAAGTAAGGTAAGTATTAAGAAAGACGGATGGGTGGTAGAGATGAAAATACCATATATTTCTCTGCGCTTTGCCAAAAAAGATATACAAAACTGGGGTATTAATTTTTTACGCCATATCCGCCGCATCAACGAAACTTCATTCTGGAACCCCGTGAACCCGCAGGAAAACGGGTTTGCCAACCAGTTTGGCGATTACGTAGGTATTAAAAATCTGGAGCCGCCGCTTCGCCTGAGTTTTTCTCCTTACATCTCCGGTGGCGGGCGTTCAACACCGTTAGAAAGCGGTTACCAGTCCGAGTTTCTTAGAAATGGCGGAATGGATGTAAAATATGGGCTTAATGAAAGTTTTACGCTTGATGCTACACTTATCCCCGATTTTGGCCAGGTAGTTTCAGATAATGTAATCAACAATTTATCTCCTTTCGAAGTTCGATTCGATGAGAACAGGCCGTTTTTTACCGAAGGCACCGAATTGTTCAAAAAAGCCGGTCTTTTTTATTCCCGCAGAGTAGGCAAAACGCCCGGTGGCTTCAGCACAGTACGGAATTTTGAAAGCACTAACCCCGACTGGGAAATCAAAAAAAATCCTTCTGTTACACAGTTATATAATGCTATTAAGTTTTCGGGAAGAAGTCAGAAGAAATTAGGTATAGGTATCTTCAATGCAATAACAGCCGAAATGAATGCAAAACTCCATAATAATGTTACCGGTAAAGATACCACCATTATGACGGAACCATTGGCCAATTATAACATCATAGTATTGGATCAGGCTTTAAAGGGAAGATCATTTATCACTTTCACCAACACAAATGTGTTAAGACGGAGAAACGAGAGGGATGCCAATGTTACGGCATTTGATTTTGCGTTCTATAACAAAAAAAATTTGTATGCCCTAAACGGCACAGCCCGGTACAGCAAGATTACCGGAACGAACGGATATGACGGTTACCATACTACGCTGCGCATCGGAAAAGTAAGTGGCGAATGGCAGTGGTTTGCACAAGGCGATGTAAAATCAGAAAAATACGACCCCAATGACCTGGGGTTGCTTTTTTCGGCTAATCAGGTTACTTACAGATCGGGCTTCACTTACCGCAAATTCATTCCTACAAAAACGTTTATTACCTACAGCTACGGTCTGGAATCCAGACTAATTTATTTGTACGATCCCTATGCTTACAGCCGGACCGACCTTATCGCTTCAGGATTCTGGGTATTTAAGAATTTCTGGGATATCAATCTGCTGGCGGTTCTCAATCCTGGAAAATGGAAAGACTATTTTGAATTGAGAACCCCGTGGCAACCGTTGCAATTTCCTACCAACTATGTTTTTGAGGTAGAAGGCAGTACCGACAGCCGGAAAAAACTTTATGTAAGTTTTAAGGGGGTATATGCAGCAGCTCCGGACTATGATGATATTTACAAGGCATACAGCCTGGGTTTCCGGTACAGATTCAGCGAACGGCTGACATTGCAGTTGAACATGGAGAAAACAAATGAAGAAAATCAGCTTGGATATGCCTTCCAGCGGGAAACAAATGGTGATCCTATAGCGGGGTTTAGAAATAACAAGCAGGTAACTTCCATATTTTCCGGGCTTTTTAATTTTACACCACGAATGAACCTGACACTCCGGGCAAGACATTACTGGAATAAAGTAACGTATAATCAGTATCTGAATGTTGACCCCGATGGTAAACTGATCCCCAAGACTACTCCCCCCCCCATCAGCAGTGATGATAATTTTAATATTTTCAATATCGATGCTTTTCTTACCTGGGATTTCCGGCTTGGGAGCCGCATTATCCTTGCATGGAAAAACTGGCTGGGTGATACCGAATTTGTGGATGGAACCATGCACAAAACTTATCTCCGAAACCTGAGTGAGGTTATTGATCTCCGGCACGGCAATGAAGTTACGATTCGCTTTATTTATTTTCTCGATTATAACCAGTTCAGGAAAAAAAGATAAGTGCAGGACGCATCAGTAAATGCTCCCGGTGTATTTTACTTCGATAATTTCTTTCTCTACGATCGCAAACACTTTGTCGTTTTTTCTTTGTTTCACCCCCGAAAGCCCCGTAAAACGGCTAAAGGCCGGCAATACGCAAAAGTCTTCAGTAAAATAAAAACAGGGAAATTTTAATGACTGTTTGCCCAACCCCCGTATATGAATACCGGGATGTATATGCCCGGTAAAAGTGTAAAGAACCGATTCAGTAATCACTATCGTTTCTCCGTCGTGCTGAAAACGAAATCCCTCCTCGATAAATACTTCAGGAATGAGCCGGATATCACAATCCCAGTACCATTCATCTTCCAGAATATCATGATTACCTTTTACCAGCAGAATCTGCAACAAATGAAAATCGGCTCTCCATTTTTTAAAGAGTTCAAGCTCTTTATTTGATCTGCTGTGTGAAAGATCGCCTAAAATCAGCAATCGTTCGGCTTTGAAAAAAAGAATCTGGGTAAGCAGGCGCTGCAAATCCTCCCTGTATATTTTTTGCGGTACGGCCACCCCCGATTTTCTGAAGTGTCCCGTTTTTCCGGCATGCAGATCGGCTACAATCAGCGTCTTTTTTTCTTGCCAGTAAATACAACGTTCGGGGCTTAGCCAAAAATGATGATCATTGATTCGGTATAGCAGCGGCTGGTTCATTTAATCACACTTGTTTTTTGGTGTAATTAAATAAAGTTTTGAAATCCGGCATAACAAATTTATTCAGCTATGGTTTTGTTTTCCGGAATCTTAACCAGCATCAAGGGATCGGAGAGGTAGTTTGTAAAAGACAATAAGTGTTCATAGCCGACACCGCTTATCTGTGCGGAGTCGGTTATATAAAAGGCCCCGGGAATTATCTCTTTGTTTATTCGCAGGATTTCATTTCTCCGGGTGGCAATATGAAAACTCATTCCGTCGAAATTCCCCACCTGTGAATTGCCAAGTATATACAACGGAGCGTGTGCTGACAGGCCTGCAATAGTAGCGGCTGTAGCTTCTGCTTTCACAAACTTTTCTGCTCTCGGTTCAAGAATGTACCAGTTGAAACCGATGCGGAAAACAATTACGGCAATGATAAATCCGTAGAGGCGAATGGATTTGAACCGGATCATGAACCAGGCCAGCAGACCAAAAACCAAAACAAGCAAAAAACATTTTTGGAAAATCAGGGTTCTGTCTTTGACCACATCAAGAAAGGGCAGCACAGTAAAAGTAAGCGCCAGCAGAAGGACAGAAAAAAGGAAAACCCCGTTAATGGTTTTATGCTGCCAGGAGGATTCATCGAGCCACCGGAAAAATAAGAAAAAGAGAATGGAATACATTAACGGCAGAAACATGAACAGGTAGCGGGCATATACCTGTGGCGAGAGCCAGTACACCAGTATATTGAAAAAAAATATAAGAAACGAGTAGTGTATAAAATCATTTTCTTTTATTTTTTTCCAAACTTTTCTTTGAAATAAAGCAATAACAAACAAAGTCCACGGAGCGAAATGATATAAGATTTCAAAAGGAAAAGTAATAAGATTCAGAATGGTTTCCCGCAAACCCAAATACACACCCGTTCTTTTGGTGCTTTCCGTCAGCAGGTTGGAAAAAACGGTAACCGGCGCAATATCGTTTCGGGAGAAATAAAAAAAATAATACGTGCCAAGTATCAACCCCAGCACCCCGATACCGGCAAAATGCGAAACGTGAAAAAGCAGTTTAAATTTTCTTTTCCACACAGCCCAGGTTAGCAGCGTGATGGCCTGAAATACCAGCGCCGGCATTCCTTTCATCAAAAAACCAAGCGCTGTCAGAAGATAGGTGATGAGAAAAAGATGAAAATATTTTTTCTTATTTCCGTATATATATACCAGCATAAAGCTCAGATACACAAACAAGGCAAAAGTGGTATCAATAAGACCGAGGAACGAATCGTATATCAGCGTTCTGCCATTGGTCATAAAAGCGAAGGCGGTAAAAAATGCAACGGTTTTATCAAGATGTTTTGCAGTGTAGACATAAACAAGCCAGCCCATCAGCAGTGTAGCTACTATGACCTGCAGCCGCAGGGCAAACATGGAATATCCGCCGGATAATTTAAAATATACGGCAATGATCCAATTGTATAACGGAGGCTTATTAAGATACAGCTCACCATTCAGCGTAGGAGTTAGGTAGTCGCCGGATATTATCATTTCGGCTGCTACCAGAGCCCGACGGGCTTCATCGTTTTCAACGTTAAGCGGAATAAAATCAAGATGGGTAAGATAGGCAGTTGTTAGTAATATAAGACTGATTACCCCAACGATGTTTTGCAGACTGTTTTTATCAGAACCGGGAGGATAAATCAAATTTTTTCTGTTCAAGTTTTTCGGTCTTTTGTGGTAAAACTAATACAAAAAGTTGTAGGCAAAAGAGTGTGAATTGTATTTAATATTTCTGTTTGAATGATACAATTGCAGTGAAAGGAGCCGGGCCTACATTATGACGAAAAATAGCGAAGAAGGCTTCGTTGAATGGAATGAAAAACAATATAAGCATTGCATGTTTGGGCTACTCATTTCCTGTTTCCAGCGCGGCCTGCATCCGCCGAACCCGGTCCTCGAGTTTTTCGGAAGAGAGATCTTCCCGCATGCTGTCTACTTTGATAGGGAAGCAGAAAGGCGTTAATTGCTGCGGAAAAGTGATAATTATTTCAGATTGCTGAATCCGGTGCAGCATATCTCTGAGCCGTACTTCTTCCATTTGCTGGTCGAAAACTTCCTGGTACGACTGACGGAGCAGTAGATTTTCAGGTTCGTATTCCGAAAATACTTTAAAGAGCAGGGAGGCTGAAGACTGCAGGTGTCTCGCTTTTTTCTGCTCGCCGGGATAGCCCTGAAAAATAAGCCCCCCAATAACGGCCACATCTCTGAATTTTCGCTTTGCCATTTCCGTACTGTTTACGCTTCTTTGTATATCTTCAAAAAGATTTTCCGGAGAAAAAAGTTCATACACATTGCTGTCGTCTACGGGTATGGGCTGGTCGCTCAGCAGTTCAAAACCGTAATCATTCATGGCAAAGGAAAAGGTAATAGGGGTAATGCGGCTGATGCGATAAGCCAGGATGGCCGCCATGGCCTCGTGTACCAGCCTTCCTTCAAAAGGATAAGCAAAAAGATGATGGCCATCTTTGGTTTCTATATGCTCAATGAGCAATTGGTTCTTTTTTGGAACATGCGAAAGCTGTTTTTGGAGATTAAAAAGAGGAGTTAGTACTTCAAGCTCTATAACTCCGTGCTTCCGACCCGCGGTTTCCGATTCGTTCAATGTTTCTCTCAGCTTCTTTCCCAAATTTGCACTCAGCGGCATTCGGCCTCCCTGCCAGCTGGGAATAATTGATTTTTTTCCACTCGATTTTTTTACTAATGCCGTCATGTCTTTTACACCCACCAGTTCCACCGTTCGGCCGGCAATTGTAAATACATCGCCGGGGTGAAGGCGCGAAATGAAATATTCTTCAATGACACCGATAAATCCTCCGGATAAAAATTTCACCTTCATCATGCTATCACTCACAATGGTGCCTATATGCAGCCGGTGCCGCATAGCTATCTTTCGCGAGGTGATGCGGCAGATTCCGTCAATAATTTCCACCTTTTTGTATTCATTGTATTGCTGCAGTGCCGGCCCGCCTTCCGTGATGTGAAAGATAATTTTTTCCCATTCTTCGTCGCTGATGTCTTTGTAACAATACGTTGACTTTATTTCTTTCAATAACTCTTCTTTGCGAAAACCTTCCGATATAGCCAGTGTACAGAGGTATTGTATCAGCACGTCGTAACAAAGCAGCAACGGGTCGCGACTTTCTATGATTCCTGCCGTAATAGCCGATTTGAGCGCAGCCGCTTCTACCAGTTCGAGCGAATGGGTAGGTAAAAAATAAATCTTACTCGTATCTGCCGGCGCATGGCCGCTTCTGCCGGCTCGTTGTAAAAAACGGGCTACTCCTTTGGGCGATCCTACCTGTATGACGGTTTCTACCGGACGAAAGTCAACTCCAAGATCAAGGCTGGCTGTACAAACAACGGCTTTTAATTTACCTGTATGCAGCGCTTCTTCCACCCATATGCGCAACTCCTGCTCTATGCTTCCATGATGAAGCGCAATAGTCCCGGCCAGTTCAGGAGCCGCATTCAGCAGCGACTGATACCACAATTCACTCATCCCCCTTGTATTGATAAAAATAAGTGTAGTGCGGCTGTTATTGATGATCGGAATGACTTTGTGAACAAGCCTGATGCCGAGATGACCGGCCCAAGGGTATTTTTCAATTTCATCGGGAAGAACGGATTCAATATGCACCTTCTTGTCCATTTTGGCTTTTATTATCGTACCGCTTTTGCCCAACGGAGATAATAAAACCTCTTTGGCCTGAGCCAGATTTCCGATAGTTGCGCTGATACCCCAAATACAGAGCCGGGAGTTATCAGTCCGGCTCCATACTAAGCGGCTGAGCGCCAGTTCTACCTGAACGCCGCGCTTGCTGCCCAGCAGTTCATGCCACTCGTCAACAGCAATTATTTTTAGTGAATGAAAAAATGAAGGATAATTTTTCTGCGCCAGTAATAAATGCAGACTTTCCGGTGTGATGATCAGTATTTCTGGTATCTGCTTTTTTTGCTGTAGCCGTTCGCTTGTTTCGGTATCACCGTTGCGAATGCCCACTTTCCAGTTCATCTGCAGTCCTTCAATCACTTCCTTCATCGCTCTCCCGATATCTTTGGCCAATGCCCGCAGCGGCGTTATCCACAGCAGTTGCAGCCCTTTATTTTTTTGTGATGTATAACTTTCCGGATGCCGGTTGATAAAATCGATAACGCAACCAAGAAACACAGAAAACGTTTTACCGCAACCGGTCGGCGCATTTACCAGTCCGCTTTCTCCGTCAATGATGTGCTGCCATGTTTCTTCCTGGAAATCAAAAGGGTGAATCTTCTTTTCCCTCATCCATTCCGTTACGATCTTGTATCCGGGTGTTTCTTTTAATTGCACTTACAGTGTTTTCAGGTATTCAATGATCGCTTTTCTGTCAGCTTCGCTAAGCCTATCGCCAAAATAATGACCTGCATTACTGTATCCGGGCAGGGTAGTGTTATACACTTTGTTTCCGGATGGTTTGTCATGCGTCAGGAATTTCCATCCTAATTTATCGTAATCGTACTGCGGTTTTTCGAAATCTCTTGACCAGAATGCGGGGCGTATGGAACTGTTTAAAACCGCTTCAATGGTAGGAACAGATCCGTTATGAAAATAAGGTGCCGTTATCCAGATTCCATCAAGGGGCGGGGCAATATACCCTTTAAATAATTCGATCCGTGCCGGATGGTCGCCGGAGGCGAACCAGCTTTTATTAAACCAGTTTACAAATTCGGGATAAGAATAGTTGGCTGAATGTACAAGCGAGTCCGTTTTGATGATGGATTGAGGTATCAGCAGGTTGGGGTAATAAGCTTCTTCATCATAACGACCATGACACCGGGCGCAGTTATCATTGAATAAAATTTTTCCTTTTGCGGCAAGTGTATCGTTAACAGCATAGGGATATGGCGGTGGTTGGATGGAACGCAGATAGGCGAGCACGTCGGGCATGTGTTTATCCACCTCTGCAGCCTCGCTGGTGTCTTTTACGGTTAAAAGATTAGCAAGCATCAGCAGTCTTCCCATGTCGCCGCGGCCAAAGCCGTTATAAAACATGGCGTTCTTTTTTTTCAGCAGCCACCACGGCGGCACGTCAGTGGGTATTACCAGTTCGGGTATTTCCATCTGTGCCGTTCCCAGCCATTTTAATGTAACCGGATCACGATGCGCTTCCAGTACGGCGCCCAGCCGGTCGGCAATGTTTACTCCCTGCACATCGGTATATAAATAAGGTGCTATGGTTTTGGAGATTTCAAAGAAATCTGCCGCTGCCCGGTATTTTTTGGGCGAAAATGTTTTTAAAAACTTTTCGGCTTTTTCCAGATTATTTACGCTGAAAGTTTCCCTGTCGCTGAAGTCGGCAAAACTGTTTCCCAGCCCGATGTATAATTTTCCTTCAAACACCTGCGCATGACATTGCAGGCAGTTGGGGGCGATGAGTATTTCACCGTTTTTGGCACGTATGGCCGAATAATCATGCGGCAGTTCTTTGTTGATGGAATCTCTTTGCAAAAGAACAGGCGGATGACCCACAGCCATGCGAAACACATTTTCCGGTATGCCGGAGCGGATGTAGTCGCCACTTACAAGATAATTATATCCTTTCAGCGCATCACCGCCGGTGCGCTGCAGGCCGGGGGGAATGGGAACCGGTTTTTCCTCATTACCGGCCATAAAAGAAAATGCGGCAGCAAGGATTGCCAGCAGAAATATCAGCCCCTGCTTTTTCATGGTATAAAGTTATTGCTTCCGCACGGTTTTAAAAGCCAAAAACGCAAACGACAACCTTCTCTTATCAGGTGTTGTTAACGGATATTTTTGTCAACGGGGTGGCGTTAGGTTTAATTGTAAACAGGAGTAGCGGCGGACTTTTCAGAAAAACCGGAAGGACAGATTGAAAAATTTTATTTGTAAATATAAAAGGGAGTCAGGAATAGCAGTGATTTTTCTTTGACCCCGAAAACCTGCTCTCCCTTTCTTACCTTCGCGGCAGCTATGACGGAAAAAATCCTGATCCTTGACTTTGGCTCGCAATATACCCAGTTGATAGCCCGTGCCGTAAGAGAGGCCAATGTGTATTGCGAGATTATTCCTTATCACAAAAGTTTTGAGTACGAGCCGGGGTTGAAAGGAATCATTCTCAGTGGCTCGCCTTTTTCGGTAAACGAACCCCATGCCCCTGATGTAAACATCAGCCTGATGATCGGCCGGGTTCCGGTACTTGGTATTTGCTACGGGGCACAGCTTGCAGCCAGGCAGTTTGGAGGGCTTGTGGAAAAAAGCAACAAGCGGGAGTACGGCCGCGCCTTCCTGCACCGAAAGAAAGAAGACATCCTGCTGCGGGGGGTAATGGAAAGTTCGCAGGTGTGGATGAGCCATAGCGATTCAATCAAAGAACTGCCCGACGGTTTTGAACTGCTGGCAACCACGGAAAGTATTCCGGTAGCGGCGTTTAAGAGGCCGGCACCAAAAGCTGAAATGCAGAATGTAAAAAACAAAAAACCCAACGATTCCGCCCTTTCCTCTCATACAGCTTCCGATTCAGGCTTTCCTTTGTATGGTCTGCAATTTCATCCCGAAGTATATCATTCTATTGAAGGAAAAAAAATATTGAACAACTTTTTGGTGAACGTGTGCAACTGCTCGCAGGACTGGACACCGGCGCACTTTATTTCGGATACAATAGAGACATTGAAAAGGCAGATTGGCAACCGCAAAGTAATTATGGCGCTGAGCGGGGGAGTGGATTCTACCGTGGCAGCTACACTTATTCATAAAGCGATCGGCGATCACCTGTATGGCATATTTGTAGACAATGGGGTGCTGCGAAAAGATGAGTTTTCGAATGTTTTAAAAACCTATGAAAAGCTGGGATTGAATGTAAAGGGTATTGATGCAAGGGATATTTTTTATAAAGAACTGGCCGGTCAGTCCGATCCTGAAGCCAAGCGTAAAACAATCGGAAGATTGTTCATTGAAATCTTTCAGGAAGAAGCAAAGAAGATTGAGGGTATAGAACTGCTGGGGCAGGGTACCATTTATCCCGATGTGATTGAAAGCGTTTCGGTACATGGTCCTTCGGTTACCATCAAATCGCATCATAATGTGGGCGGGCTGCCGGAGCAGATGCACCTGGAACTGGTAGAGCCGCTGCGCTTTTTATTTAAAGATGAAGTAAGAAAAGTAGGAAGAGAATTGGGCATACCCGATGAAATGATTGACAGGCATCCTTTTCCCGGTCCCGGACTGGCCATCCGCATTTTGGGTGAAGTATCGCCGGAAAAGGTACAATTGTTGCAGCAGGCCGATGACATTTATGTTAAAGCCCTGAAGCAACATCATTTGTATGCAACGGTTTGGCAGGCCGGGGCTATCTTGCTGCCGGTAAAAAGTGTAGGCGTAATGGGCGATGAACGTACTTATGAATATACTGTGGCACTGAGGGCGGTAACCAGTGTAGACGGGATGACGGCTGACTGGGCTCATCTTCCCTATGATTTTCTTGCCGATGTGTCGAATGAGATCATTAATAATGTAAAAGGAATCAACCGGGTGGTATATGATATCAGCAGTAAGCCTCCGGCTACAATTGAGTGGGAATAAAAAGACAACGGATTAAATAATTTAAAAAACGTTGATGCGAAAATTATTTTTTTCACTTGCCTTAGTTTTCCTCAGTTTCGTTTCGGGAGCGTATTCCGTTCAGGATACATTATTGCCTCCGGCCAGGCATCGCATTGCTGTATTTGCGCCGCTTTATCTTGACTCTGCATTTGATTTTTCCAATAATTACCGTTACGAAAACGAATTTCCTAAATTTCTCAGCCCCGGGCTTGAGTTTTATGAAGGGGTGCAACTGGCGCTTGATTCGCTGAATAAAGAGGGATCAGAACTGGAAGTATTTATTTATGATACCCGTTCGGCTGCAAAGCCGCTTGCCGGACAATTGAAAGAAGCTGTCGACAGCAGCGCAGAATTGATTATTGCCCATATATCCGGGCAGGAGCTTTTTCAGTTTGCCCGCGTGGCAAAAGAAAACCAGATACCACTGATCAACGTCAATCTTCCCAACGACGGAGGTATTACCAATAACCCCTATTTTGTTTTACTGAACTCTACCCTGCGTACGCATTGCGAAGGAATTTACCGCTACCTGCAAAAATATCATCCCACTGAACCCCTGGTGGTTTTCCGGAAAAAAGGCCAGATGGAGGATATGATAAAATCTTATTTCGATGCGTTTGCAAAATCAGCATATGGAGTACCGGTAAAAATGAAATATGTCGATTTGCCGGCCAATTTCACGGCAGCCAATCTTACCGCTCACCTCGACAGTAATCAGAAATCGGTATGCCTGGCCGCCAGCTTGGATGAAGAATTTGGTAATAACATCATCCGGCAGTTTGCCACCTTCTCGAAAAGCTATCCGGTAACGCTTGTGGGTATGCCTACCTGGGACAGTAAAGATTATACAAGACCGGAATTTAAAGATGCTGAAGTTGTGTACAGCACTCCCTTCTATAATGCCCGTACCGATAAAGTAAGCACCTCGATTATTGAATACTTTAATACGCACCTGTACGCCCGCCCCAGCGATATGGTGGTAAGAGGTTATGAGACCATGTGGAAGTTTGCAAAGTTACTGCTGACGCATCGTTCGGATATTGCATCAAATCTTACCAGCAGGCAGTTCAACATAATTCGCAACTTCGATATACAGCCGATATTAAATAAAACCACCCTCAGCCTCGATTATTTTGAAAACAAGAAACTCTACTTCGTTAAGTGGCAAAACGGGGTGGTAAAAGAAGTACTCTGATCATTTCCGGATTCTTGCTGTAACCTCTCTTTCGGCGATGCAGTCATAATATTACTTTGTAAAAGGCCAGCCGCTTTTCATTCCGGAAAGCAGTTTACCCTTATTTGTTAACTTTAATGAATGTAAATCAGCCAACATGAAAAAAATCTTTTTCCCTTTAATGATTATTTTACTTGTTTTTACCGGTTGTCGTCAGGTATTTGGCAAGCGGGTACGTGGCAGCGGAAATATTAAAACCGAAACCCGTGATATCACCGGCTTCAACGGGGTAGACGTAAGCGGGGCGATAGATGTGTATGTAAAAAACGATTCCACACAAGCAGTGAAAGTGGAGACCGATGATAATCTGCTTCAGTATGTGGAGACGTATGTTGAAAGCGGGATACTCAAGATTCATACCCGAAACGGATACAATATCCGACCGCGCAGGACTGTGAAAGTATATGTGAGCAGTCCGGATTTTCAGCGGTTTGAAGCCAGCGGGGCCTGTGATGTTTACAGCGAAAACAAGATTATGGGTGTAAACAGGGTAGAGCTGGATCTGAGCGGCGCTTCGGATGCAAAACTGGAACTGAATGCGCCGGAAGTGCGGGCTGAAGTGTCCGGGGCGGGATCGGTGGAATTAAAAGGGGAAACGAAAAACCTTGTCCTGGATGGTACTGGCAGTTCGGATTTCAAGTGTTATGACCTGCTGGCGGAAACAGTAAACGTACACATTTCAGGTTCGGGAGATGCACAGGTAAGCGCCAGTGTAAAGCTGGATGTACGTGTGTCGGGGGCAGGCAGCGTACGATACAAAGGCAATCCGCAGGTAGATCAGAAAGTGACGGGTTCGGGCAGTGTAAAAAAAGCAGATACCCCTTAGTTTTCAGAAGAGAGATAATTGATTTTCTTTTATACATTTTTCCTGGTCTGAGAAAGCCGGAGCCAAAGCTGTTTTTCTGAACTTTTCAGAGATTTACATACTTCACCATAATATTTATATTGCTGTTTCTTCCTCTGTCATCGGTACAGCTGATTTTTACCGGGCCTTGTTCAGGAATAAAAAATTGTTTTTCTCCCGGGGCTGCAGCCTTGTAGAATTTGTTGTTGATATACCAATATACTTTGCGCACATCATTTCCTGTTTTGCAAAGCAGTTGTATCGGTTCAGGATTTTTTTTGTTTAAAAAGTATTCGGCGTTGGCCGAAGGCGTTGTGATTACCGGCGCTTTACCCCTCAATATGCTTTCGCAATCAGGGTTATGCTGCGGTATCTTTTCATATGCTACCCGGTTATCTTCGTACCACGATTGCATTTCAGGAGGAATAAACCGGAATAACTTTTTCTTGTATCCCGATTGAGGAGCGCAGCTTCTGCAATAAGAAACCGTTTCATCGGGGCTGATCAGTACTTCCTGCATATTATTACACGTAACGGTAGATGATATCAGGGGAATAAAATAGTCCATCGTAATGTTGTGGCAATGAACTGCCGGCGGCATACCGCTTTCTGAGCAAACTTTCCGGATTTCGCAATCATCCGGCTGGCGAAACCAGGTGTTTTCCGTATTATAATCAACGGTATTGAAAATACGGAACAACAAAGGAGTTGCCACATTGGAACCGCTGAGATCAGGCACACCGGCCCCCGAAAAATTGCCTACCCATACGCCGATTACGTAGTTTTCATTATACCCGATGCTCCAGGCGTCTTTTCGGCCGTAACTGGTGCCCGTTTTCCAGGCTATTTTCGGCATCCGTTCGGTAGCCTGCCAGTTAATAGGAAAATCGGGGCGGTTCACTTTGGATAAAATCTCGCTGATCATAAAACTGGCGGCGGGGCTTATTACCTTTACTTTTCTGTGCAGGGTATCTGCATTTGAATAAGAAGGTGAAATATAAGTTCCGTTGTTGGCAAATACGGTAAACAATCCCGTCAGTTCTTCAAGGGTAGTACCGCATCCGCCAAGGATCATTGACAAGCCAAGCTTACGCTGATCTTTTTTTACCTGCCCGAAGCCGCAACTGATCAGTTTATTTACCATTTTGTCTTTGCCCAGCATCTGCAATCCTTTTACGGCAGGTATATTCAGCGAATGTTCAAGGGCATATCCCATTGTCACATATCCGTTAAATTTCTGGTCATAGTTTTCCGGAGCATAACCCTGGTAGTTTACAGCTACATCCGTCATCACCATTTTAGGGGTTAGCAATCCTTCATCGATACAAAGGCCATACAGCAATGGCTTTAGTGTGCTGCCGGGCTGCCTTACCGCACGGGCGCCATTTACCTGTCCGCCATCCGTGGTATCGTAAAAAGAGGAGGAACCCACGTAGGTAACTACATGATGCGTTTTGTTATCAATTATTATAACGGCCGCATTATTGATATTCCGCAACCGCTGCCCGCGTATGTAGTCTTCTACAAGTTTTTCGGTTTTTAACTGGGTATTCAGGTCAATATGTGTTTTAATAAAATGATTTCCTGTTTTTCTCAGTTTGTATGAAAGATGAGGCGCATACCGGGGAATGGCTCCCCGCACGGCCGTAAGCGGTTCTGCCAGTGCATCTTCAATTTCTTTTTGGGTAAAAATTTTATCATGTGCAAATTTCTTCAGCCACCGGTTTCTTTCGGTGATGATCAGGTCATTGTTTTTTCCCATTACTAACGAAGAAGGCCGGTTGGGGATAATGGAAAGGGCGGTAATCTCGGCAAGAGAAAGATGATCAGGATTTTTTCTGAAATAAAGAAACGAAGCAGATTTTACCCCTTCGATATTTCCTCCATACGGCACAAGGTTCAGGTAGAGCTGCAGAATCTCCTTTTTGCTGTATTTCCATTCCAGTTGAAAGGCTCTGAACATTTCGATGCCTTTGCTGACAAGCGTTCTTTTTCTCGGTTCCATCATACGGGCTACCTGCATGGTGATGGTGCTGGCGCCGGAGGTTCTTTTCATCCGGAAAACATTTCTGAAGAGGGCCCGCATTACGGAAAAAGGATTAACCCCCGGATGGTAATAAAAATATTTATCCTCTTTGGCAACGATTGTTTTTTGCAGCAGAGGGGAAATATCATCCAGTTCGGTTTTCATCCGCCACTTTTCGTCGCTGGTTAAAAACGCATGAATGATTTCTCCTTTGTTATCTGTAACCACAGCCGAGTATTCGATTTTATCTTTCAATGGAAAAATAAAATTCAATAATAAGAAGAGCAGAAACAGCAAAAGCATAGCAATGCCGGTCCGCTTCAGCAAACGCATCAGTCCTTTTTTTGTAATCTTAATCCCGAATCCTTTTTTCATGAAAGCAACGTTGCGGGTAAATGCCAAATACAGTTAACATATATTTATACAGGAAAATTTGCAAATCCGGTCCGGCAGAGGCTAATTTCATATCAAACACATCTTCTGTATGGACTCTCGGAGTCTGCCTCCTTAAATTCCGGTACGAATTTCTTTTTTTATTCCGGGTAAAAGAAATTGAGAATAAAATTTTCGCCTCGATTTGTGTATTTAACTTATCTTTTCTCCATCATACCATCAACCAAAACATATGTACAACCGACTTTTACTCCTGCTGGCATCGGCAGCAATGGTCTTATCCTCCTGTAAACGTGATGCTGTTACCCTTGACTTTACCAATGCCCGCGGCGAAGTGCCGCAACTGGCTAATTTTTCGTTTCGCTTTACCAAGGCGCTGGTAAATGATTCGCTTTTGAATATATGGGATTCGACTGAGTACATAACGTTTGAACCCCGCATTGCCGGCCGCTTTCGCTGGGAAAGCCCCGACCAGTTAATATTTTCTCCGGCTATGCCGCTGTTACCGGCTACTCAGTATAAGGCAAAAGTAACCCGCGAAGTGTTGCGCTTCAGCAAGTACAACAAAGTGGAAAAAGGCGACGATATCAGTTTTCATACTCCCGGTCTTACACTCGATAATCTGAATGCTCTGTGGGTGGCGCCGGATGATAATTCAAAAAGCGCCTCTCCGCAAATTGACCTTTTTTTTAATTATCTGGTAAAACCGGGCGATCTGAATAATAAACTTTCTGTAACCATTGATGGCATTAAAGCGGATTATACACTGGTAACCCAGAATCCGGATAATAAAATATCACTGCTTGTCAACGGCATTAAACTGGAAGACAAAGACTATGATGCAAAAATTGTTATCGACAAAGGTTTAAAACCAGATCTGGGAAATAACTCCACAACCGAAACCATTGAACAACAACTGATGATTCCTTCTCCCTACAGCCTGGTGATTACTAAGGTTGAGTCGAATCACGACGGCACGGAAGGAACGATACATATTGTCACCAGTCAGCAGGTGGTTTCAGACAATGTTCGGAGCTATATCAAATTCGAGCCGGCCATCAACTATGCGGTAGAAGCATCTGAAACAGGGCTTGTGATCACAAGCGACAAATTTGAAGTGGAGAAAAGTTATGATCTTACTTTTATTAAAGGTCTTCGGGGCCGCCTGGGCGGAACGCTGAAAGAAGACAATACCCAGCAGGTTGTTTTTGGTGAGCTGGCCCCGGATATTTCTTTTAGCAGCAAAAAAGCAGTTTATCTTTCGGCCGGCGGCGCCAAAAACATAGAAGTGCGTATTACCAATGTACCCAAGGTAAAAATCGTTATTTCAAAAGTATATGAAAACAACCTGCTGTTTTCACAGCGTTACGACTATTATCCGCAGGAAACCATCCGGCAAACAGCCAGCTATAACAGCGAAGAAGATTATTATGATTATTATTACGACAACCAGAGCAGCGATGCGGTGCTGGGCGATGTGATATATGAAAAAGAAATTGATACCCGCACCTTACCCAAAAGCGCCGGAGGAAGACTGCTGAACCTTTCCGAATATCAGGACCGGCTTCCGGAGTTTAACGGCGTATATCATGTAATGGTACGTTCGGCTGAACGCTACTGGCTGAGAGACAGCCGTTATATTTCTCTTTCGGACATTGGAATGATAGCTAAGGAAGGACAAGATAAAATTTTAGTTTTCGCCAATTCTATAAAAACGGCTTTGCCGCTCAGCGGCGTAAATGTAATGGCATATGGAACCAATAATCAGCTATTGGGGAGTGGCGCTACCAATAGCGATGGTGTAGCTGAGATTAATTATGCAAAAAAAGAGTTTGCCGGATTTCGACCGGCCATGATTGTGGCAAAAACGGGCACTGATTTTAATTACCTTCCTCTCAGTTCTACCCGGGTAAACACTTCGCGGTTTGATGTGGGCGGAAAAAGAAATAATCCTGCGGGCCTGGATGCCTACATCTATGCTGAGCGGGATATTTACCGGCCGGGAGAAAAGATCAACTTTTCAGTCATACTTCGGGACAAAGCCTGGAAAAACCCCGGCGAGATTCCACTTAAGCTGAATTTTTTAATGCCTAATGGCAAAGAACTGAAATCATTCCGCAAAAGCCTGAATGAGCAAGGGTCGCTCGAGGCCGGTATTGACCTTTCGGCATCAGCCATTACCGGCAGTTATACGCTGGAAGTGTACACGTCCAATGATGTGCTGCTGGCCACCGAAGTTTTCAAAGTAGAAGAATTTGTTCCCGATCGCATAAAAGTGAATGCGAAACTAGATCAGCCGTCGCTTAAACCCGGTGAAACGGCCAATATCGCCATTACAGCCACCAATTTTTTCGGGCCGCCGGCAGCCAACCGTAATTATGAGCTGGAAATACAAGTGAAGAAAAAATATTTTTCACCGGAAAAATTTCCCGGCTTTAATTTCAACATTACAAATATTACAAGCATCTCCGATAATATTGTTCGCTCGGGCAAAACAAATGAAAACGGCGAAGCTTCGGAAAGCTATACGCTTAATGAAACGCTTGCGAAGATGGGGCTTCTTCAGGCCACTTTTTACACAACCGTGTTTGATGAAACGGGCCGGCCTGTCAGCCGGTCTTCTTCGCTTGATCTGCTCACCCAGGATGCTTTCTTCGGTATTCGGCGCGACGGGTATTATTATCAGCCGCTGAACCAGCCTGCAAAATACATGATTGCGGCTGTGAATAAAGACGGGAATGGCATCAGCGCCAGGGCAAGAGTGCATGTGATAAAACATGAATATCATACTTCGCTGGTGCGGTACGACAGTTATTTCCGGTACGAATCGTCGAAGCAGGAAAAGCTGATGATAGAAAAGGAATTGAGTGTAAATGCCCAGCCCACTGCATTTTCTTATGTACCCAGAACCCCCGGCGATTATGAAATCAGGGTATATGCGCCCGGCTCCAATTACTATGTAAGCGAAACGTTTTACAGCTACGGCAGCTGGGGATGGGATAACAGTTCATTTGAAGTAAACACGGAAGGAAATATTGATATCGATCTGGATAAAAAATCGTACCTGTCGGGCGAAACGGCAAAAGCGCATTTTAAAACCCCTTTTGACGGGCGATTGCTGGTAACGATGGAAACCGATAAAGTAATCTCGCATCAGTATGTGAATGTTTCAAACAGAAATGCTACTCTCGACCTTCAGCTTACGCCAGATCATTTGCCGAATGTGTACATTACAGCTACACTGATCAAACCCCATACGATCTCCGACATCCCCCTGACGGTGGCACATGGATTTAAGTATGTAAAGGTGGAAGAAAAGCGCAGAAAAATACCTGTGGAGATCATCGCAGAGAAAAAAGTACGATCGAAAACCCATCAGAAAGTAAGAGTAAAAGCTGAGCCGGGCAGTTATGTAACGCTTGCCGCTGTTGATAATGGCGTATTGCAGATAAGCGATTTTAAAACTCCCGACCCGTATAATCATTTTTACAGCAAGAAAGCGCTGCAAGTAACGGCATACGATCTTTATCCCTTGTTGTTTCCGGAGATCCGGGGAAGATGGAGCAGTACCGGTGGAGACGGCGAATTATCCATGAGCAAGCGGGTAAACCCGATGCCCGCCAAGCGGTTTAAAATTGTTTCGTACTGGAGTGGCATTGCAAAAGCCGGAGGCAACGGAGAGGCGAATTTTGAGTTTGACATTCCCAAATTCAGCGGTGAAGTACGGCTGATGGCGGTGGCTTATAAAAATGAACGTTTCGGCAGTAGCGAGAATACCATGACGGTGGCCGATCCCATTGTTATCAGTACGGCGTTACCCAGGTTTTTAAGTCCGGGCGACACAGTAATGGTGCCTGTCACACTAAGCAACACAACTGCAAAATCAGCCAATGTCAGCGCGGCGTTAAAGGTGGAGGGCCCCATAAAAATAATCGGCAGTAACAGCCAGTCTGTGGCAATCAATGCGAATAGTGAAGGACGTGCCCTGTTTCGGATTGCGGCCGACCCCACTGTTGCAGTGGCAAAATTGAAAGTGGATGTGAACGGCCTGGGCGAAAAATTTTCAGACGAGAATGAAATTTCTGTTCGTCCTCCATCTACATTACAAAAAGTAACCGGAAGCGGATCAATAGCCGGAGGTTCATCACAAAAAATCAATATCGGGCTTTCCGATTTTATTGCTTCGAGTGTCGGTTATGAACTGGTTGTCAGCCGTTCGCCCATGATGGAACTGGGTACACATTTAAGTTATCTTGTTCAGTATCCTTATGGCTGTACAGAGCAAACGGTTTCGGCCGCATTTCCCCAGTTGTATTTTGGCGATCTGGCCGACCTGATGGGATTAAATGCCCAATCAAAACGTAATGCCAATACCAATGTGCTGGAGGCCATACGAAAAATAAAGATGCGTCAGCTCTACACCGGTGCGGTCACTTTGTGGGATGGTGAGGGCGAAGGCCATTGGTGGGCTACAGTATATTCCGCTCATTTTCTTATTGAGGCCAGAAAAGCCGGTTTTATTGTAGAGGATGATCTGCTTAACCCGATGCTGGGTTATATTGGAAACCGGTTGGGTAAACGCGAAACCATCAGCTACTGGTACAACCGCGATCAAAACCGAAAGATTGCTCCCAAGGAAGTGCCTTACAGCTTGTTTGTGCTGGCGTTGGCCGGTCGCAGCAATGTGCCGTCGATGAATTATTATAAGGCAAACCCCGGCCTGCTGGCGCTGGATGGAAGATACCTGTTATCTGCTGCCTACGCTATAGCAGGAGATAAAAAATCTTTCAATGCCCTATTACCTGCTTCTTTTTCGGGTGAAATTTCCGTTCCTCAAACGGGTGGCAGTTTTTATTCGGATGTTCGGGATGAAGCTATTGCTCTTTATGCTCTTCTTGAAGTGGACCCCGGAAACAGTCAGGTGGGTGTAATGGCAAAACATGTGAGCGAAAAATTAAAGAGCCGCCAATGGCTGAGTACGCAGGAAAGGGCATTTGCTTTTCTGGCGCTGGGTAAAATATCCCGTGCATCCGGCCAGTCTGATATTTCAGCCGAAATAAAGGTGAACGGGAAAACTGTAGCCAAAGTGGAAGGCGGCCGCTGGAGAGGCGACAGCAAGGCATTGAAAGGAACCCGTGTGGAGATAGTGACGACAGGCAGCGGCCGGTTGTATTATTTCTGGGAGGCCGAGGGTATCAGCAGCAGCGGCGCTTATAAAGAAGAAGACAATTATATCCGGGCAAGAAGAAAGTTTTATGACCGAAGCGGAAGAGAAATTTACGGAAACACATTTAAGCAGAATGATCTTATCATCATCGGCATAACTGTTGAAAAAGCATATTCAGGCCGGATTGATAATGTAGTGATCACCGATCTGCTGCCGGCCGGATTTGAAATCGAAAATCCGAGAACAAAAGAAATACCGGGGATGGACTGGATAAAAGATGGCAGCACACCCACTGCATTAGATGTACGCGACGACCGGATTCATTTCTTTGCAGATCTGGAATACAACAAACAGACCTATTATTATGCGGTTCGTGCCGTGTCGCCGGGTATTTATAAGATGGGCCCCGTGTGTGCCGATGCGATGTACAACGGAGAATATCATTCTTACCACGGAGCGGGAGTGATAAAGGTGGAATAGGGAGAAATTATCAGTTACGAATAATTGCAAAAAATTACCGGAAAGTGGTATTGCCTGGACATAGCTTTAATGGCAGAAACTCATAAACTAATACTATGCGGATTTTGAAACTACCCATCTCCTTCGGGCTTCTGCTCTTATTTGTTTTCATTTGGTTTAGCTGACGACGCCATGATCTTTCTTTTGAGAAAAGTCATGAAAAAAGATTTTTTACAATTCCTGAAAATACTCATCCATCTGTCAAAGCTATTTCTGATAAAATTTTTGAGCAGAATAAGGAATTGGGGTTTGTAAATGATCTTGTTCGTAGAATTGGATTTCCTGTTTGGAATAAGACCTTATTAAAATTGCCTGATAATAACTTAGGGAATAACACAAGGTCTGCCGGGTCAGGAGAAACGATTTTATACATTCCTTTTGTAAAGGATAACACGGGATTTGTAAACTCAGTGTTGATTGTAAAGTATACTGCCACAAGTACTTATTTTCGGCTCATATATGCTGAAGAGTATTCAAATTTTGGATTCAGTAATGTTGCTGATACTCTCTGGAATGCCAAGAAGGTCTTTAACATTTTTGCCAGGTTAGAAAAGAACGTATTTGGGCATACGAAATTTCAGTTACTTGATGAACGAATATTTGCAGGCACACATGGGGTAACTGAAAGTGGTAAGACTTGGGTGAAGTTAAAGAATGGCACTCAGAATTGTGAGACTTGTAATTATATTTCAGTTGAAATATGTGAATTTTATGACATTTGTCATGACCCCTCAGGAAACAATAATGAATGTCCGGATGGGGGGTGTTACTATGGATGTGATTATTGGGTTAGTGAAGAATCGATTTGCACAACAATATGGATATGGATAGGGAGTGGGGGTTCGGGCGGAGGAAGCGATGGCGGAGGTGAAGGTGGCGGTTCAGGCGGCGGCGGAGGTAGTACTCCATCCAATTGGTGGGATGATCCCTGTGAGGAAGAGATTGGAGGCAGAGCAGTGCCCTGTGATGAAATAGTGGGTTGGGAGTCGGTGGCGGATACTTTGCCTCAAAATAATGAATCTATTGATTCAATGTTGACTAGATACTCCATTGCAATAAATTCAAAAGCAGATTCATTAATGACTATATCACTCGATTCGATGTGGGAATGGACCACAACAATAGTTTCAGTTAATAACAATGTTATTGCAAAGTATGATACGACGCTTAGAGATTCGATTCGATCAGAGGCTAATTTTAATTTACAGGCAGGTGAAATTTTACTCGGTATTTTACATACCCATCCACGAAGCTCTTCTAATCCATTAGATCGTTCGGCACCTTCAGGGGGAGATATTGCTTATTTAAAACTAAACTTGTCGCAAAACTTTGTTCAGTTCATCGAATGTGGAAATGTCAGATTTGCTCTAGTTATAGAAAATGCTGCAAAGGCTACACAGTTCTTTAATTCATTAATCGATTTAACCTGAATAATCAGATATACTCAATAGCACTACAACTGCCCAATTGGTTTTCTGATTGGCAGGGAGCAACACAAATTGCGGTAGCACAGATTCTCGGTTCGGCAAGTAATTCGGGAATTGGATTTTATAAATCTACCAATTCTACAAAGACTACATATCAAAAATTAAATCAGTAAAATTAGTTAAAATGAAATCATACATTCTTTCTATTGTTGTTTTGCTGCTATTTTTTGTATTAAATGGATATGTAAGCTTCCCCAAAATTCGGCCAGGTAAAGTTAGAGTTAACAACAATAATATTGTTAACCTTTAATTTTACAATCATGCGAAGAAAATTTACGGAAAGCCAGATAGTGGCTGCATTAAAGAAACA
>Ga0209172_10000949_pt1 | contig 70193 bp, 63 predicted proteins | sample LarsenN4metaG_FD_184113 | JGI IMG/M metagenome (GOLD analysis project Ga0209172, IMG submission 184113) | Hot spring sediment bacterial and archeal communities from British Columbia, Canada, to study Microbial Dark Matter (Phase II) - Larsen... ...
GCGGGGCTTGGCGGCGAGCCACGCCAGCCGCTGCGGGCGGTGCGCCACCGAAGCCGCCGGCTTCGCCCTAGCGCTTGCGCGCTTCGTAGTCCTTGCGGTAGTCGATCGCATTGCGGATGTCCTTGGCTTGGGTTCGCTTGTCGCCGCCACAGAGCAGGATCACAATCGCGTCGCCGTCGCGGCAGAAGTAGACGCGATACCCCGGCCCCCAATCGACGCGCAATTCGCTCACGCCTTCGCCGATCGGCTTGCAGTCGCCGAACAGTCCGCGCTCGAGACGCGCCAGCCGAACCTCGATCCTCGCCCGCGCACCCGGATCGCGCAGCCGGCCGAGCCACGCGCCAAAAACGTCGCGACCGTCGGCGGTCAGGTAATGCCGCAGTTCGGGCATTGTAGCCTAAAAGCCAAAGGGCCGACCGGCCGGGCCGCTCGATCAAGCGCCCGACGCATCGTCGCCGATCCGCCGAGCGTCACGCGGCCTTGCGCAACTTCAATTCGACGGCGATGCCCGCACGCGCCAGCATGTTCACCAGCGCATCGAGGCTGAACAGATCGATGCGCCCTTTCAGCAGCGCGTTGAGCCGCGGCTGCGTGATGCCGAGCGTGCGCGCCGCTTCGGTCTGCGTGACCCCCGCTTCGCGGACGTAGCGCTCGACCCGCATCATCAGTTCGCTGCGCAGGCGCAGGTTGGCCGCCTCGGCACGGTCGAAGCCGATATCGGCAAACACGTTGCCGCTGCCGCGCTCGATCAGCAGCCCGGTCGCCTTGCCTTTCTTCCTTGCCGTCATCGTCGCCGCCCCGCTTCGACCAGCTTCAGGCGCTCCACCGCGAGCGCAACGTCTTCGCGCGCCGTGCGCCGCGTCTTCTTGCCGAAGGCGTGCAGCACGTACACCGCCTCGGGGCGCGTGGCCAGATAGATCAGCCGCCACTCGCCGCCGGCGTGCACGCGCAACTCGCGCACGCCTTGGCCAATCGTGGGCATCGGTTTCCAGTCCGCGGGATCGAGCCCGCATTGCACCCGGTAGAGCTGATGCCCAACCAGCGACCGCGCCAGCACGGGAAACCTGGATACCGCCCTGCGACTGTCGCCGAGCCAATGCACCGGCTTGATCGCTGGCGGCATTCTATCCCAGTTCTGAGATAAGCGTCAGTCGTCGCGCTCACGCCGCCCGCAGCAGCGGCTTGAACTCGGGAACGTCCGGCAGCGCCGGCAGCCGTTTGCCCTCGCGCTGCGCGTCGCACGCGTCGGCCCACCATTGCATCATCGGCACGCGCTGCTCGTAGAAGTCCGTCCGCAGGTAAGCCGCGCGCACCTTGTCTTTGTCCTTGTGGTGCAACTGGCGCTCGACCCATTCGCTGCGAAACCCGGCCCGGTACAGCTCGTCGGTCAGCAGCGACCGAAACCCGTGCGCCGTGACCTCGAAGCCGAGCCGGTGCAGCGCGATGCGCAGCGTGTTTTCGGCGAGATATCCGCCCTTGCCGGTACTGGCGAACACGTACGAATCCGGCCCGCGATCGGTCAACGGGCGCAGCGCCTCGAGCGCGGCAACCGCCTGCGCGGGTAACGGCACGGCGTGGGGCTGCCGCTCTTCGTTGCCGCGCCGCTTCATGCGCTCGGCGGGCACCGTCCAGCGGCGCGCCTGCAGGTCGATCTCCTTCCACTGCGCACCGCGCAGCGCCGCATCGCGTAGCCCCGTGTAGAGCATCAGCTTGATCGCCGTGGCCGTGACAGCCGAAGCGCCCTGCCCGCCATCGAGCGCGGTCAGCAGGTCGCCCACGCGGGCAAACGGCAGCGCGGACAGATTCCTTTCACTGGGCTTCGGTCGCAGCGCCCCGCCTGCGTCGCGCGCCGGGTTGTGCGTTGCTCGTCCGCTGCCGATCGCGTAGACGAAGATCTGCGACGCCAGCGTGCGCGCCCGATGCGCCGAGTAGACGATGCCGTCGGCCTGCGCCTTTTTCAGCGCCGCGACCACCATCGTCGCGTCGATCTCCCGCAGCGGAAGCGCGCCGAGCTTCGGCAGCAGCACGCGCCGGATGATCCCCTCGTCGCGCTCGACCGTCGCCGGCGACACGAAGGGCTTGCGGTGCTCGATCCACTCGTCGGCCAGCGCAGCGAACGTGTCCGCGGTGGCCTGTGCGACCTTCGCCCGCTCGACCCGCCGCGCCGTCACCGGATCGGCACCGCTTCGGAGCACTTCCCGATAGCGGTCGCGTTCCTTGCGTGCCTTCTCGAGCCCGATCGCAGGATACGGGCCGATCTGCAGCGTGTTTTCCCTGCCGGCGAACCGATAGCGGAACTGCCAGTACTTCGCGCCGCTCGGCATCACGATCAGCGCCAGACCGCCGCCGTCGAACAGCCGATACGGTCCGTTCGGCTTGGCCTTGCTGCCCTTCGGCGGCATCCCCGGTCTTGCGTTCTCGCACTTCTTCGCGCTTAGAAGTCGCTCCGCCATCGGGTTCGGCTCCCTGAGGGTAAAAGCATTTCGTTACCCTGAAAGTTACCCTCATCGGCGCGAGACAGCAAGAAACGCAATGAGCCGGCACTTTACGTAGTCGATTGATTTTCCATGTGATATTTCCCGACTGTGAGACAGGGTGATACGCCCGGAAACGCCGGTTCGACTCCAGGTCGGGGAGCCAGAAATGCCAAAGGGCTGCGTTCACGCAGCCCTTTTCAGTTTCACGCACGGCTCGCAGGTGTCAGGTCGAAAAGTCTGTCGCCGGCGACTTTCCCTGCGTCGTCGGAGCACCCTCGGAACCATCGGCTGCTTCGAAAAGCAAACTGGCCGCGGTGATCTTCACACGCACGCGGATTCGGTGCGGCCGGCCGAGCATCATGCGCACGGCGGGGTCGTCGATCTCCACATCGCGGTAGATGTCGATGCGATGCTCGAGTCCGGCGCGCGCGAGTGTCTGCGCCGCCTTGTGGCACAACTCGCCGAGCGTGATGTCGTCGGGGACCTTCGCCATGGCGCAAAGCATACCGGCATCGAGTGATCGATGCGGGAGCTGCGTCAAACGTAACGCGCGGCGCGCGCGGCGCGAATAACGGGAGTGCGGGACGGAAGCTGAACCGGGCGAGTCGACGCGAACATCTCGCTCGCCGGCCTTCGCCATGCTTCTGACGCCGCGACGCGTACGGCCCGCGGCGCGGTCCGAGCAACGACGAGTCCGGGATAGGCAAGACTCCGTCGCCGCCGCTGCACCCTTCGTTCGGCGCCTCCGCGACGCCGGCGCACGGCATTCAGGCGGCGAGCGCCTGTGCGAGATCGCGCGTCAAGTCGTCGACGGCTTCGAGGCCCACGGCGATCCGGATCAGTCCTTCGCCGATGCCGGCGCGCTCGCGCGCCTCGTCGCTCAGCCTGCCGTGCGTCGTCGTCGCCGGGTGGGTGATGGTCGTGCGCGTATCGCCGAGGTTCGCGGTGATCGACATCAGCTTGACGGCATCGATGACGCGCCATGCGCGTGCCCGGCGCGCTTCCGCCGATTCGCCGCGCACTTCGAAGCTGACAACCGCCCCCGGTGCCGCCTGCTGAAGCCGCGCCAGCGCGTGTTGCGGATGCGATTCGAGGCCCGGAAAGTGCACGCGCTCGACTTCGGGGCGCGCCGCGAGCCAGCGCGCGAGCGCGAGCGCCGCCTCCGACTGCGCCCGCATGCGCAGGCCGAGCGTCTCGAGTCCCTTCAGCGCGACCCAGGCATTGAATGGGGACAGGCTCGGCCCCGTCGTGCGCAGCACCGGCAGTACGGCGTCGCGGATCAGCTCGCGTCGCCCCACGATCGCGCCACCGAGCACGCGCCCCTGCCCATCGAGATACTTCGTCGCCGAGTGGACCACCAGATCGACGCCGAACTCGAGCGGTCGCTGCAGCGCCGGTGTGCACAAGCAGTTGTCCACGACCGTCAATGCGCCGACCGCCTTGCCGGCAGCGGTGAACGCCTGCAGGTCGACGATTTCCATCAACGGATTCGACGGAGTCTCGCAAAACAGCAGCTTCGTGTTCGGCATCGTCGCGGCGCGCCAAGCGGCCGGGTCGGTTGCGCTGACGAAGGTCGTCTCGATGCCGAAGCGTGCGAGCACGCCGGAGAACAGTTGTACGGTCGCGCCGAATACGTTCGCGGCGCACAGCACGTGGTCGCCCGCGCGCAACGTCGCGAGGCAGGTCGCCAAGATCGCCGCCATCCCCGAACTCGTGGCGAGGCAGTCCTCGCCGCCTTCCAGCGAAGCAAGCCGCCGCTCGAACATGCGCACGGTGGGGTTCGAGAAGCGCGAGTAGACGAACCCTTCTTCGCTGCCAACGAAGCGCGCAGCGGCCTGCGCAGCGCTGTCGAAAACGAAGCTGGAGGTCAGGAACAGTGCTTCGCTGTGTTCGTTGAACGAGGTCCGCGCGGTGCCGGCGCGGATCGCGCGCGTATCGAATTCCAGATCATCCGTGGCCATAAACGAAAAACCCGCTGGCAGCGCCAAGCGGGTTCCGGAGGACCGTCCCTCGCTTTAGCTGCATTTGTTAAGCGCCCGCAAGCTGAGCTCAAATCGGCGCGACACGCGGATTGTAGTCGGTCGTCTTGTCGGCCTCAACCCGCTCTCATGCATCGACCGGTTCGATCGCGAGGCTCAGTTGCGATCGCGGCGCGTCGTCCTGAGGTTGGGGCGCCAGCCGGGCGCGCTCGATGCGGTCGAGATATTCGGGGGTCACGTCGCCGGTGATGTAGACGCCGTCGAAACACGACGCCTCGAAGTTGGTCAGCCGCGGGTTGCAGTCGCGTACGGCGCGCTTGAGGTCCTCGAGCCGCTGATAGACCAGCGCATCGGCGCCGATCTCGCGGCGAATCGCCTCATCGTCGCGCGAAGCCGCGATCAGCTCGGAGCGCGTCGGCATGTCGATGCCGTAGACGTTCGGGTAACGCACCGGCGGCGCAGCGGACGCGAAGTACACCCGGCGCGCGCCGGCGTCGCGTGCCATCTGCACGATCTCCTGGCTCGTCGTCCCGCGCACGATCGAGTCGTCGACGAGCAGCACGTTCTTGCCCTTGAACTCGACGCTGATCGCGTTGAGCTTCTGCCGAACCGATTTCTTGCGCACGGCCTGCCCGGGCATGATGAACGTGCGGCCGATGTAGCGATTCTTGATGAAGCCCTCCCGGTAGCTCAGGTTCAGCTTGTTCGCGAGCTGCATCGCCGCAGGTCGGCTCGAGTCCGGGATCGGCATCACCACGTCGATGTCGCCGAGGGGAATTCGCGCCCGCACCTGCTCGGCGAGGTATTCGCCCAGCCGCAGCCGCGCGCTGTACACCGAGACACCGTCCATCAGCGAGTCCGGCCTCGCCAGGTACACGTACTCGAAGATGCACGGGTTCAGACTCGGGTTCTGCGCGCACTGCTGGCTGTAGAAGCGCTGGTCGAAGTCGATGAAGATCGCCTCGCCGGGTGCGACGTCCCGGACGAGGCGAAAACCCATGCCTTCGAGCGCCACCGACTCGGAGGCGACCATGTACTCGGTGCCGAGGTCGGTCTCCTGCACGCCGAAGCAAAGCGGCCGGATGCCGAACGGATCGCGGAATGCGAGCAGCCCGTAGCCGGCGATCTCCGCGACGACGGCATACGAGCCGCGGACGCGCCGGTGTACCCCTGCCACCGCCTTGAAGATCGCCGCGGGGTCCAGCGACAGCCCCTCGCTGACGAGCTGCAGCTCGTGCGCGAGCACGTTCAGCAGCACTTCGGAATCGGAGTTCGTGTTGATGTGCCGCCGGTCGATGCGGAACATCTCGTCCTTCAACTGCTCCCAATTCGTCAGGTTGCCGTTGTGCGCGAGCATGATCCCGAACGGCGCGTTCACGTAGAACGGCTGCGCTTCTTCCGCACTGATCGGCGAGCCCTGCGTGGGATAACGGACCTGCGCGATGCCCGAGTTGCCGGGCAGCGAGCGCATGTTCCGGGTCCTGAACACGTCGCGGACCAGACCACTGCCCTTGTGCATGCGGAAGCGGTTGCCGTCCGCGGTCGCGATGCCCGCCGCGTCCTGCCCGCGGTGCTGCAACAGCTGAAGTGCGTCGTACAACAGCTGATTGACCGGCGTGGTGGCAACGACGCCGACGATTCCGCACATGGTGATCCCCTGACTAGCGCTGCGCCGGCCGCGCGAAGGATTCGGGCAGGTACGGCGATGCGAATCGTACCGCCGCTTCGAGCGGCGGCAAAAGCGCTGACTCGCGCCAGAGCGGCTGGCGCGCCGCCGACGTGCCGCTGACGAAGAAGACGACCGCCAGCACGATCAATACGGCCCGCGTGACGCCGAACAGCGCGCCGAGCGCGCGGTCGGCAGCGGACAGCTTCGCCGCTTCGAGGAGCCGCCGCACGATCCACCCGGCCAAAGCGCCGACAAAGACGCTAGCGACGATGATCGCGAGCGCGCCGATGCCCGTTCGCAGCGCCGGCACGGGTACATCGAACGGCAGTCGCATGCCGAGTTCGACGGAGTATCGCAGCGCCAGCACGATGCCGACCACCCAACCCGCTACCGCCAGCGCTTCGCGAACGAAACCCCGCAGGATCCCGAGCAGCACCGACACGGCGAGCACGCCGACGATCACCCAATCGAGCGGATTCATCCTCAACCGGCAACGACGCTCGCGCTGATGCCCATCGCGCGCAACCGCGCGCGAACGCGTTCGGCCTCGTCGCGCGTCGCGTAGGGCCCGAGGCGGACGCGGAAACGCACGCCGTCCTTGGTGTCTGCCCGCTCGGTAAACGACGCGAAGCCCTGCTTCTTCAGACGCTCGACCAGTTCGCGCGCGGCGGATTCGCTGCCGAGCGCCGCAGCCTGCAGCAGATACTTGCCGGTCGTGGCGGGCGCGGCCGCGCTCGCCACCGTCGACTTGCCCTCGAGCAGGTCGCGCGCGCGCTTTTCCTCGGCGGCACGATCGGTGGCCTTTGCGGTCGCCGCCCCCGACGGCTTGGCGGGCGACTTCGCGCCGCTCTTGTCGACCGGCTTGTCGGGCGCCTCCGTCCGCTCGGCTTTCGGCGCAGCCTCGCGTCTGCTCTCTTCCGCCGGCGCTGCGTCCGGGGGCGGCACGATCGGTGCGCTGGCGGCATCCTGCGGCGGCAGCGCCAGGCGCGGCGAGAACGGCGTCTTGTCGCTCGGGATATCGATCGGAATCGCGTCCGGAACCGGGCGCGGTTCCTTGTCGAGCAGCATCGGCAACGCGACCGCGACCGCGAGCAGCAGTGCCGCAGCACCGATCAGGCGACGCCGCGCGCGGATGCGCAGCGCGGCGGTCGGGTCGGCGCGCGCCGCCTCGCCGTCATCGCCCGCGCTTGCGCGTCTGGCCGTGGGTGCGGCGTCACGCGCTGGCGCATCCGCGCGTCGCCAGAACCGCCAACCCATCAGCAACCCATCCCTTCGTTCACTGCCTCGACGACTCGCGCGCGCGCATCGCGCCGGCCACGGTGAAGAAACTTCCGAACACGAGAATCCTAGCATCGACGCTCGCGGCACCAAGCGCGCCGCGATACGCCTCCTCGACCGAGCCGTAGGTCTCGAACTCAACGTCGACGCCGCGTGCGTGGGCCGCCGTTCGCAGGGCCCGGGCGATCGTCCCGGCATCGCTGCCGCGTTCGCCGGGTGTCGGCGCCAGATGCCAGCGGTCGATTCGATCGAACACCTTGGCCATCACGCCGTCGATGTCCTTGTCGCGCAGCATGCCGAACACGGCGTGCGTCCGCGGGTAGAAGCCCATCGCGTCGAGGTTGCTCGCCGTGACAGCAGCCGCGTGCGGGTTGTGCGCGACGTCGAGGATCACCGCGGGCCGCCCGGGCAGCACCTGGAAACGGCCCGCGATCTCGACCGTCAGCAGACCGTGCCGCACCGCCTGCTGGCTGACCGGAAGCCGCTGCGCCAGCGCTTCGAGCGCGGCCAGCGCGCCCGACGCGTTCAACAACTGGTTGGCGCCGCGTAACGCCGGGTATGGCAGACCACTGCGGCGTTGCGTGCGACCGCCGTAGGCCCATTGCTGCCGGTCGCCCGCGTAGTTGAAGTCGCGGCCGAACAGCCACAGGTCCGCACCGAGCTTGGTCGCCACGTCGATCAGCGATGCGGGTGGTTCAGGGTCGCAGCAGATCGCCGGGCGCCCGCCGCGGTAGATGTGCGCTTTCTCGAAACCGATGTGCTCGCGCGTCGGCCCGAGGTAGTCGGTGTGATCGAGCGCGATCGACGTCACGATCGAGCAGTCCGCGTCGACGAGGTTGACCGCGTCGAGCCGCCCCCCCAGGCCGACCTCGAGCACCAGTGCGTCGAGCGGCGCCCGCGCAAACAACCGCAGCGCAGCGAGCGTCGTGAACTCGAAGTAGGTAAGCGAGGTATGGCCGCGCGCGTTCTCGACGGCTTCGAACTGCTCGATCAGCAAGGCGTCGTCGACCTCGATGCCGTCGATCCTCACGCGTTCGTTGAAGCGCAGCAGATGCGGCGACGTGTACAGACCGACGCGATAGCCCGCCGCGCGCAGGATGCTGTCGAGCATCGCGCAGGTCGAGCCCTTGCCGTTGGTTCCGCCGACGACGAAGACCGGACACTCGAACCGCAGGTCGAGCCGTTCGGCCACGGTCCGCACGCGATCGAGTGCGAGATCGATCGGGCGGTGGTGCAGCCGCTCGATGCGCATGAGCCACGCCTCCAGCGTGGCCGGAACAACGTCCATCAGCGGATGATCGAAATTGAAGTTGCCGGCCGCGCGACGGCCGGCGTCCGTCCGTCGCTACGCGAGCGCGTCGGCGGGCTGCCTGAGCAGCAGCGCGAGCAACGCGGCGAGCCGGTCGCGCAGATCCCGCCGGTCGACGATCATGTCGATCGCGCCTTTCTGCAGCAGGAACTCGGCGCGCTGGAATCCTTCGGGCAGCTTCTCGCGCACGGTCTGCTCGATCACGCGCGGGCCGGCAAACCCGATCAGGGCCTTCGGCTCGGCAATCACGATGTCACCCATGAACGCGAAGCTCGCCGACACACCGCCCATCGTCGGGTCCGCGAGCACCGAGATGAAGGGCAGTTTCGCTTCGCCGAGTTTGGCGATCATCGCGGTGGTCTTGGCCATCTGCATCAGCGACAGCAGGCCCTCCTGCATGCGCGCGCCGCCGGTGGCGGTGATGCACACGAACGGCACCTTCTGCTCGATGGCTGTCTGGACCCCACGAACGAAACGCTCGCCGACGACCGAACCCATCGAGCCACCCATGAATTCGAACTCGAAGCAGGCGACGACGACCGGCAGCGCGCGGATCGATCCGCCCATCACGACCAGTGCGTCGGTCTCGCCGGTGTCCTGCATCGCCTCCTGCAGGCGCTCCGGGTACTTGCGGCTGTCCTTGAACTTCAGCGCATCGACCGGCAGCACTTCGACGCCGATTTCGTAACGCCCCTCCGCATCGAGCAGCGCGTCGAGCCGTTCGCGAGCGCGAATGCGCAGATGGTGGTCGCATTTGGGGCAGACCTGCAAGCTGCGCTCGAGCTCGGCGCTGTAGAGCACCGCCTCGCAGCTCGGGCACTTGGTCCAGACGCCTTCCGGAACGCTCTTGCGCGTACCGCCCTGCTTGATGCGCGGCGGCAGCAGTTTCTCGATCCAGCTCATTCGTTACCTCCGCGGAGCGCTACTCACTCCCCTCGCCCGCGCTGCGGGAGAGGGTCCTGGGGTGGACGCCGAAGCCTCCCTGACGTCCCCGACTTCGTCGATGGCGTGCCGGATTTCGCTGACCAGCGCAGCGACCGCGTCGACCGCCTTGTCCTGCGGCACGCGTTCCAGCTCCTGGATGATCCGGCTGCCGATCACGACCGCATCGGCGACCTGCGCGATCGCCTTGGCGCTCGCCGCGTCGCGGATGCCGAAGCCGACCCCGATCGGGGCGGAGATCTTCGACTTGATCGCCGGAATCCTGGCCGCGACGCTGGCCACATCGAGGTGACCTGCGCCGGTGGTTCCCTTCAGGCTCACGTAGTAAACATAGCCCGACGCGAGCCGCGCCACGCTCTCGATGCGATCGTCGGTCGATGTCGGTGCGAGCAGGAAGATCGGATCGATCCCGCGCGCGCGCATGTCGGCGGCGAAGTCCTCGCACTCCTCCGGCGGATAGTCGACCACGAGCACACCGTCCACGCCGGCCGACTGCGCAGCCTGCGCAAACGCGCTCCGTCCGAAGCGCTCGATCGGGTTCGCGTAGCCCATCAGCACGACCGGTGTGGCGCCGTCGCTGCGGCGGAACTCGGCCACCATCGCAAGCGTCTGCTTCAGTCCCACGCCGTGCCGGATCGCGCGTTCGGTCGCGCGCTGGATCACAGGACCGTCGGCCATCGGATCGGAAAACGGCACGCCCAGCTCGATGACGTCGGCACCCGATCGCGCGAGCGCGTGCATCAGCGGTACCGTCAGCTCGGGCGCGGGGTCGCCGGCGGCGATGTACGGAATCAGACCCTTGCGGCCCGCGCGCTTCAGCGCGTCGAATCGTTCCCGGATACGCGACATCACCGTCCCTTGCGCCAGGCGAGCGTGGCTTCGCGGCACGACGCGCGGCAAAAGAACTCGAGCCCGCTCGCTTCGGCGACGATGTGCAGGTCTTTGTCGCCGCGGCCGGATAGATTGACGAGCAGCACTTTGTTCTTCGGCAAGGTCGGCGCGAGCTTCGCCGCATAGGCGAGCGCGTGGCTCGACTCGAGCGCCGGGATGATCCCTTCGATGCGACAGCAGTCGTGGAAGGCCTGCAGCGCTTCCTCGTCGGTCGCGCCGACGTACTGCGCGCGCCCGGTGTCCTTGAGCCACGCGTGCTCGGGACCCACGCCCGGGTAGTCGAGTCCGGCCGAAATCGAGTGTGTCTCGGTGATCTGACCGTTTTCGTCCTGCAGCAGGTACGTGCGATTGCCGTGCAGCACGCCCGGTGTGCCGCGCTGCAGACTCGCGGCGTGGCGCATCGTCGTCAGCCCTTCGCCCGCAGCCTCGACGCCGACGAGCTTCACGCTCTCGTGCGGGATGTAGTCGTAGAAGATCCCCATCGCGTTGCTGCCGCCGCCGACGCACGCGATGACGTAGTCGGGCTGCCGTCCCGCGATCTCCGGCATCTGCCTCAGGCACTCCTTGCCGACCACCGAATTGAAGTCGCGCACCATCATCGGATACGGATGCGGACCCGCGACCGTGCCGATGATGTAAAAGGTGTTCTCGACGTTGGTGACCCAGTCGCGCATCGCCTCGTTCAGCGCGTCCTTCAGCGTGCGCGAGCCGCTTTCGACCGCGACGACGTCCGCGCCGAGCAGCTTCATCCGGTAGACGTTCGCGGCCTGGCGGCCGACGTCCTCGGCGCCCATGTAGACCACGCACTGCATGCCGTAGCGCGCAGCGACCGTCGCGGTCGCCACGCCGTGCTGTCCGGCGCCGGTCTCGGCGATCACGCGGGGCTTGCCCATCCGCTTGGCGAGCAGCGCCTGGCCGACCGTGTTGTTGACCTTGTGCGCGCCGGTGTGGTTCAAGTCCTCGCGCTTCAGGTAGATCTGCGCGCCGCCGAGCCGTTCGCTCCAGCGCTTGGCGTGATAGATCGGGCTGGGCCGTCCGACGTAGTGCTTCAACTCGCGCTCGAATTCGGCGATGAACTCGGGATCCTTGCGATAGCGCTCGTACGCGTCGCGCAGTTCGGCGAGCGCGTGCATCAGTGTTTCGGCGACGAAGATGCCACCGTAAGGGCCGAAATGCCCGCGCGCATCCGGAAGATCGTATGGCTTCATATCGGATTCAGTTCTGCATCCGCCGCGCGCACCGCGGCGAAGAATCGCTTCAACTTCTCTGCGCTCTTGAGCCCGGGTGCGTCTTCGACCCCGCTCGCCACGTCGACCGCGTACGGCCGCACCGCCTTCACTGCAGCACCGACGTTGTCGGCGTTCAGTCCACCGGCCAGAACGAGCGGCTTGCTCCGCGCCGCCGGCGGCGGCAACCGCGACCAGTCGAACGCCGCGCCCCCGCCCCCGTAACCTTGGGCCGGCGCATCCGCCAGCAGCGCGACCGCACTGGCGAAAGAGGCGGCGCAGTCTAACAAATCGACCCCCTCGGCCATTCGCACCGCGCGCACATAGGGACGTCCAAAGCGCGCACAGTCAGGTTCGCTTTCGTCGCCGTGAAACTGCAGGAGCGCATTCGGCGCCAGGTCGAGCGCGGCGCGAATCTCTGGCTCGGGCGCGTTGACGAACAGAAGTACAGGCGTGACGAAGGCCGGCACTTCGCGCAACAGCGACGCCAGTTGCCGTGTCTCCACGAAGCGGGGGCTGCCGCGATAGCGAACGAAGCCGACTGCGTCCGCACCCAGCGCCACCGCGTCGGCGACGTCCGCCGCACGCGTCAGGCCGCAGATCTTGATCCGTGTACGGTTCATCCCAACAAGGGTACCGCGTCGATGGGGGCCGGCAGCGCGAGCAGCGGATCGTACTGAACGTGCGTCAGGTACAGCCCTTCTGGCGCGAAGGTGGGCGCCGCAACTTTGCGGTCACGCGCCCGAACGACTTCGCCCACCCACTCGGGAGGTTGCCGGCCCAGCCCGACATAGACGAGCGTCCCGACCAGGTTGCGCACCATGTGATGCAGGAATGCGTTGGCGACCGCGCGGATCCGGATCAGCCGTCCGAAGCGCTCGACGTAGAGCTCGCGCACTTCGCGCACCGGTGAAGCCGCCTGGCACTCGGCTGCGCGGAACGACGAGAAATCGTGCGTTCCGATCAGGTGCTCGGCGCCCGCGCGCATCGCATCGACGTCGAGCGGACGATAGACCCAGCCGACGCGCCGTTCGGCGAGGGGCGAACGAACCGCATCGTTCAGCAGCCAGTAGTCGTAACGGCGTGCCGTCGCGCCGAAGCGCGCGTGGAAGTCGTCGGGCACGCGCACCGCCCAGCGCACCGCGGCTTCGCGCGGCAGCCAGCGGTTGACACCCCGCACCCACGACTGCAGCGGACGATCGATCTCGGTGTCGAAGTGGACCACCTGATACGTGGCGTGCACACCGGCGTCGGTGCGGCCGGCGCAGGTCGTTCTGACCGGATGCGTTGCGAAAGCTTCGAGCGCACGCTCGAGCGCGTCCTGCACGCCCGTGCCGCCGGGCTGCGTCTGCCAGCCGGTGAATGCGCTGCCGTCGTATTCGAGCCCCAGCGCAAGACGCATCACGACGACCGAAAACAGAGCCGGCACGCAGCGCGTGCCGGCGGTAGCGGGATCGGCCGGTTTACGCGTCGACCTGCTTGAGCAGCTCGACCGCCGACTGGCGCTGCTCGCGCGTGCCGTCGCGCATCACTTCCTCGAGCAGTTCGCGCGCGCCGTCTTTCACGCCGAGGTCGATGTAGCCCCGCGCGAGATCGAGCTTGGTCGCCATCTGCGCGGCCAGCGGGCTGCCCGCCTGCGTCTCGGTGCGCCGCCCGCCGATCTCCACGTCGGAGCCGGTCAGGTCGAAGTCGATCAGCGGCACCGTCGCCTGGTCCGTGTTCGACGTGAGGCGCGGTGCCTGCTCGTCGGGCAGTGCGCCGACCTCGCCGAGCAGGGTCGGCCGCGACAGCGCTTCCTCGAGCGCCGAGGTCGCCGCGCTCGAGGCCGGCGTCGCGAACTGCGAGAAGGCCGGCGCAGCGGCCGGGGCACGGCCGGGCAGGTTCAGATCGACATCGGGAATCGCCGGGCGCGCAGCCGTCGTGGTCGGCTGTCCGCTCGGCGCGCCCGCCGACGGGAAGCTGATGTCGAGTTCGGGCGCTTTCGCGACTGCGGGCGCAGGCGCGGGTTTCGGCGCAGCGGCCGGCGCGGGCGTCGGAACCTGTGGCGCCTTGGTCGCGCCCAGATCGAAGTCGAGCGAGCCGAAGTCGATCGCACCCGTCGTCGTTGCGCCGAACGGATCGCTCGTTCCGGCGCGCGCGGCCGGCGCCATCGGTGCGGTCGGCTCCTCCAGCGGCAGGGTCGCTTCGAACTTCGTGTCGGGCTGCGCGGTATTCGACGGCGTCATCGCCGTGTCGGCCGTCATCCGCGAGTCGAGTTGCATCGCAGTGTCGGCGGTCATCTTCGTGTCGGGGACGAAGCGCGAAGTCACGCTCGCCGCCGCCCCCTGCGACGGTGCCCCGCCCAGATCGGGCGCCGGCTCGCGTGACGCAGCGCCTCCGAAGGTCGCTGGCGCCGCCGCTGCGCCACCGAGCGTCGCCGGACGTGGTCCTTTGGTGCTCGGGTTCAACCGAAGCTCCGTTGTCGGGCCCCGCGCTGCGGCTTCCGACGCGGCACCCGCGAACAGCGGGTTCGATGGATCGAGCGAACGGCCCAGTTTGACTGCGCGCTCCCAATCCTCTCCGATACCGCCGGTGCGCTCGCGCAGCTCCTGGACGACGGCATTGAACGACGCCTTGTCGCCGCGCCTCGAATAGATCTCGAGCAGTTTGACGCGGACCGCGTGCCGGTCCGGTTGCAGGCGCAAGGCCTCCTTCAGGATGTCCTCGGCCTGCTCCTCGCGGCCGTACGCGATATAGACGTCGGCCTCGGCGACCGGATCGACTTCGTTGGAATCGAGTTGCGACGCCGCCGGGATGAAGCTCGAATTGAACGTGCTCGTCGCACCGGTATCGACGCTGCGTCCGCCCGTGGCGCCAAACAACGAGTTCGCGCGCAGCCCTTCGCCGGTCGCCTTGAACTCCTCGCCCTTCTCGACCTTGCGGCGGCGGTAAACGTTCAGCCCTAGCAGCGCGAGCAGCAGCGCGACAAGTCCGCCGAGCGCGACCAGCGTCGTCGTATCGCGGAACAGTCCTTCAAGGAAGCCGGTCTCCTGCGCGGGCGGCGGAGCAGGCGCCTTCTTCGCCTCCGCCTTGGGCGCTTCGACCTTCGGCGCTTCCGCCTTCGGTGCCTCTGCCTTCGGTGCTTCGACCTTGGGCGCTTCCGCCTTCGGCGCCTCGGCTTTCGGAGGCTCCGCCTTGGCGACCTGGGTGGCAGGCGCCGGTGCCGCGGCCTGCGGCGCTGGCGCAGGTTCTGCCTTCTTGGCTTCGGCCTGCTTCTGGACCTCGGCGCCGGCTTTGCTCTGCAACTCGAGCGCTTTCTTCAGCGCTTCATTGGCCTTCTTCAATTCGGCGGCGCGTTCTTCCTGTTCTTTCAGCGCACGCTGGCGGGCGATTTCCTCGTCCTTCGCCTTGGTCGCCGCAGCGCCGGCCGCGGATGCGGCGGGCTCCGCTTTGGCGATCTTCAACTGGTCGCCAGCCGGCGCCGGCGCGGCCTTGTCTTCGACCTTCGTCGTCACGCGTCCTTGCGCAGCCGCCGCAGGTGCGGGCGCAGCCGCGACCGGCGCAGCGGTCGACGCCGCCTGGGCAAGCCTGCTCTTGTATTGCGCAAAGTCGGCACTGTGCGCAGCGACCTCCTGGCGTGCGTCGCCCGCGGAGATGGCCTCGGCCTCGGCCGCATCCGGAATCGTCAGCGTGCGGCCGGCCAACAGGCGGTTCATGTTGTTCGCGACGAACGCGTTCGGATTGGCGCGGAACAGCGCGACCAGCATTTGGTCGAGCGAAACGTTGGCCGGCTTGTTCTGCCTCGCGATCTTGCCGAGCGTGTCGCCGGCTTTCACCGTGTACGTCTCAGCGGGTGCGGGTGCGGGTGCGGGTGCAGGCCCCGCTGCCGCGGGCGTCGCAGCGGCGGGCGCCGCCGCCACGGACGCAGGCGCCGGCGCCGGCAGCGGCGTCGGCGCAGCGGGCCGCGCGGTCGTGACGGGCGCCATCACGTCGGGCGCAGCGCGCAGCGCAGGCGGATCGAGCAGCACCGTGTACTCGCGTAACACGCGACCGGTCGCCCAGGTCAGCTCGAGCAGCAGATCGAGATAGGGCTCGTTGATCGGGTTCAGCGAACTTATGCGCACGACGAAGTTGTTCTCGCCGCGACGATCGATGTCGAAACGCAGTGCCGAAAGCGCCGGATTGAACTCGAGATTTGCCTGGCGGAAGGCGCTCTGCGAGGCGAGCCGCACAGCGAGCGAACCCGCCTCCTCCCGCGTAACCGATGTGACCTCGACTTCGGCGCGTAGCGGTTGACCCAGAGCCGACTGAACGGTCAATCGACCGAGCCCGGCCGCGTACGCGGCAGGCGTGGCAAACGCGAGGCCGATGGCCAAGGCAATCGCATACCGAGCCGGTGTTCGCTTGTGGTTATGGGATGGCACGGGCGCCCCCTCTAAGGCGGTGATTCCGGATTTTGAAAATAACATCAGTGACTTACGCGTGCAAGCTTAGAAAGAGCAGTAAGTCACGCGAAACCGTGACAATTCGAGGCGCCACGCTCGGCGCGCCGCGCTAGTCGAGTTTGTTCAGCACGATGCGGAGCATGCGGCGCAGGGGTTCAGCCGCGCCCCAGAGCAACTGGTCGCCAACGGTGAATGCCGACAGGTACTGCCCGCCCATCGCGAGCTTGCGCAACCGTCCGATCGGGATGTCCATCGTTCCGCTGACCTTCGCCGGCGACAGCTCCCGAATGCTGTCTTCCCGATTATTGGGAACCAGTTTGACCCAGCGATTCGCGCCCGCGATCAGCTTCTCGATGTCGGCCAGCGGCAGGTCTTTCTTTAGTTTGATCGTCAGTGCCTGGCTATGGCAACGCATCGCGCCGACGCGCACGCAAATGCCTTCGACGATCAACGAACCGGATGCGCCCATCGCCGGTTTGCCGAGGATCTTGTTCGCTTCGGCGCCGCCCTTCCATTCTTCGCGGCTGACGCCGTTGCCCAGATCCTTGTCGATCCACGCGATCAGGCTTCCGGCGAGCGGAACGCCGAAGTTCTCCTTCGGTAAACCGTCCGACCGCAGCGCTTCGGAGACTTTGCGATCGATCTCGAGGATCGCCGACTGGGGGTCAGCCAGCAGATCCCTGACCGATGCGTGGACGTAACCCATCTGCGCGATCAGCTCGCGCATGTTCTGCGCGCCTGCGCCCGATGCGGCTTGGTACGTCATCGCCGTGACCCACTCGACGAGGTCCGCCTTCAACAGACCGTCGATCGCGAGCAGCATCAGGCTGACCGTGCAGTTGCCGCCGATGAAATTCCTGACGCCCTTCGCCAGCGCGCTCTTGATCACCGGCAGATTGACCGGATCCAGAATGATGACCGCGTCGTCCTTCATCCGCAGCGCCGAGGCCGCGTCGATCCAGTAGCCGTTCCAGCCCGCCGCGCGCAGCTTGGGATGGACGTCGTTCGTGTAATCGCCGCCCTGGCAAGTGAGGATCGCATCGCACGCCTTCAGCGCCGCGATGTCGTTCGCGTCCTGCAGCGTCGGTGCCGCGCGCGGCACCTTCGGCGCCGCGCCACCGGCATTCGACGTGCTGAAGAACACCGAATCGATCAGGTCGAAGTCCCGCTCCGCGCTCATGCGCTCCATCAGCACGGAGCCCACCATGCCGCGCCAACCGACGATGCCGACTTTCATAGGTGCCTCTCGATCAACCGGTGCATCGTCAACGCGCCGGCTTACAGCGCGCTGACAACCGCGTCGCCCATTTGCCGCGTCCCGACCTTCGCCTCGCCCGGCAGCGCGATGTCGGCCGTACGCAGTCCCCGCGCCAGCACTTTCGAGACCGCCGCTTCGATGCGCCGCGCTGCGGTTTCCTGCTCGAAGCTGTAGCGCAGCATCATCGCCGCCGACAGGATCGTCGCCAGCGGGTTGGCCACGCCCTTGCCGGCGATGTCCGGCGCCGAGCCGTGTATCGGTTCATACAGCCCCTTGCCGTTGGCGTCGAGCGAGGCCGACGGCAGCATCCCGATCGAGCCGGTCAGCATCGACGCTTCGTCCGACAGGATATCGCCGAACATGTTGCCGGTCACGATGACATCGAACTGCCTGGGGTTCCTCAGGAGCTGCATCGCCGCGTTGTCGACGTACATGTGCGTCAGCTCGACGTCCGGATACTCGCGGCCGACCTCGGTGACCACCTCGCGCCAAAGCTGTGTGGTCTCGAGCACGTTCGCCTTGTCGACCGAGCAGACCCGGCGCTGGCGTTTTCGCGCAGCACGGAACGCCACATGCGCAATGCGGCGGATCTCGCTCTCGCTGTAGCGCATCGTGTCGAAGCCCTCTCGCTCGCCGTTGTCGAGCCGTCGGATGCCGCGCGGTTGTCCGAAATAGATGTCGCCGGTCAGTTCGCGCACGATGAGCAGATCGAGTCCCGCGACGACCTCGGGCTTCAGCGTCGATGCCGCGGCGAGCTCCGGGTAGATCACTGCGGGCCGCAGGTTGGCGAACAAGCCGAGTTCCTTGCGCAGCCGGAGCAGCCCCTGCTCGGGCCGCTGCGCGCGCGGCAGCGCGTCGTACTTGGGTCCACCGACCGCACCGAACAGCACCGCATCGGCGCGGCGTGCGGCTTCGAGCGTCGCCGCGGGAAGCGGATCGCCGTGCGCGTCGACCGCCGCGCCGCCAACCAGGGCATGCTCGAACTCGAACTTCAACCCGTCGCGAGCGAGGCGATCGAGTACCTTGATCGCCTCGGCGACGATTTCCGGGCCGATACCGTCGCCGGCCAACACGGCAACTTTCATCGGAAACCTCAGATAGCCGGCTGCTTGGCCAGCCACGGATAGCGCGTCAGGCGCTCGGTCTCGAACGCGCGGATCTTGTCCGCGTGACGCAGCGTCAGATCGATGTCGTCCCAGCCGTTGAGCAGGCACTCCTTGCGGAACGGGTCGACGTCGAATCGGATCACGCGACCCGCTGGCGTGGACACCGTCTGGGCCGCGAGATCGATCGCCAGCGTGTAACCCGGTGTCGCGAATACCTCGCCGAACAGCGCGTCGACGGTCGCCTCGTCGAGAACGATCGGCAGCAGGCCGTTCTTGAAGCAGTTGTTGAAGAAGATGTCGGCGAAGCTCGGAGCGATCAGCGCCCGGAAGCCGTACTCGGCGATCGCCCAGGGAGCGTGCTCGCGGCTCGACCCGCAGCCGAAATTGCGCCGCGCAAGCAGGATCGACGCGCCGCGATAGCGCGGCTGGTTGAGGACGAACTCGGGATTCAGCGGGCGCCGGCTGTTGTCCATGCCGGGCTCGCCGCGATCCAGATAGCGCCACTCGTCGAACAGGTTCACGCCGAAACCGGTGCGCCGGATCGACTTCAGGAACTGCTTCGGGATGATCTGATCGGTGTCGACGTTCGCGCGGTCCAGCGGCGCGACCAGTCCCGTGTGCTGCGTGAACGGCGTCATCTAGCGTTTGGCCGCGGTGGGCGCGGTGGACTTGTTCGCTTCCTCTTTGGAGTCCTTGCTGGCGCTACTGGTGATCTTCTCGCCGGCGGCCTTCAAGTCCTTGCCGAAACCTTCCATCGTGTTGCAAGCCGCAAGCAGCGATGCGATGCCGAACAGCGCAGCGATCTTCAAGGTCGTCTTCATGGCAGTGCTCCCTTCAACGAATCGATCGGACGTCGACGAAATGGCCGGCGATGGCGGCGGCGGCGGCCATCGCGGGGCTGACCAGGTGCGTTCGTCCGCCGGCACCCTGCCGACCCTCGAAATTGCGGTTCGACGTCGATGCACAGCGCTCGCCGGGTTCGAGCCGATCGGCATTCATGCCGAGGCACATCGAGCAGCCCGGTTCGCGCCACTCGAATCCGGCGTCGCGGAACACGCGGTCCAGCCCTTCCGCCTCCGCCTGCCGCTTCACCAGACCCGACCCGGGAACGACCATCGCCAGCTTGACGTTGCCCGCAACGCGCCTGCCGCGCACGACGTTGGCCGCGGCGCGCAGGTCCTCGATGCGCGAGTTCGTGCACGAGCCGATGAAGACCTTGTCGATCGAAATCTGCGTGATCGGCGTGTTCGGCGCGAGACCCATGTACCTCAGCGCGCGCTCGATGCCTTCGCGGCGCACAGGATCGGATTCCTTCGCGGGGTCGGGCACGCTGCCGTCGATCGAAGTCACCATCTCCGGCGACGTGCCCCAGCTCACCTGCGGCTTCAGGGATGTCGCGTCGATTTCGACGACCTTGTCGAAGCGCGCATCCGGATCCGAGTGCAGCGTCTTCCAGTAGGCAACGGCGGCATCCCACTCGGCGCCGCTCGGCGCAAACGGCCGGCCGCGAACGTAGTCGATCGTCTTGTCGTCGACCGCGACCATGCCGGCGCGCGCCCCGGCTTCGATCGCCATGTTGCACAGGGTCATTCGCGCTTCGATCGACAGCGCACGCACGGTCGACCCGCCGAACTCGATCGCGTGCCCGGTGCCGCCCGCCGTCCCTATTCGACCGATCACGGCGAGGATCACGTCTTTCGCGGTGACGCCGGCCGGCAGGTCGCCGTCGACCCGCACCAGCATGTTCTTCGCCTTTTTCGCGAGCAGCGTCTGCGTCGCGAGGACATGCTCGACTTCGGACGTACCGATGCCGAACGCCAGAGCGCCCAGCGCCCCATGCGTACTGGTGTGCGAATCGCCGCAGACAACGGTCATCCCGGGCAACGTGGCGCCCTGCTCGGGACCGATCACATGGACGATGCCCTGCCGCCGATCGAGGAACGGGAAGTACGCAGCGGCACCGTACTTGCGGATGTTCGCGTCGAGCGTGACGATCTGCTCGCGCGAGGTCGGGTCGGTGACCCCGTCGAGCCCACGCTCCCAATCGGTCGTCGGCGTGTTGTGATCGGCGGTTGCGACGATCGACGACACGCGCCACGGCTTGCGGCCTGCGATGCGCAGACCTTCGTAGGCTTGCGGGCTGGTCACCTCGTGGACGAGGTGCCGATCGATGTACAGGATGGTCGTGCCGTCGGGTTCTGCGTGGACGACGTGTTCATCCCAGAGCTTGTCGTAAAGCGTTCGTGCTGCGGCCATGTCGGAAGGCGGTGCGCGGTGCGCCGCGAGGAGCGGCGATTATGCCATGCACACTCGCGCAAACCCTCGTGCCAATTGCAATTACCGACTCGCGCCGGTGCGCGAGGTAAAGACGGAACCGCCACGACCGCCGCAAGGTCTCAGCCAGATCCCGTGTTCAGGAGCGCCGATGAACGATCGCCCGAACAACCTGCCGACGCTGCGCCGACGTCATGCGCTCGCGGCGCTTGCCAGCCTGCCGCTGGCTGCCGGCTTTCATGCCGTGCAGGCGCAGACCGCGAACGATCTGCGCTCGACACCGCGTCAGACGCTCGGTCCGTTCTACCCGCGTGACGCATCCGAGCGCCCACGCGCAACCGACGCCGACCTGCTCACCGTCGAAAACGGGCGCGTCTTAAGCAGCGGTACGCCGCTGTATCTGACCGGGCGCGTGCTGACCGCGCGCGGCGTGCCGATCGCGGGCGCACTCGTCGAGATCTGGCAATGCGATGCCAACGCCGTCTATCACCACCCGGCAGGCGGCGCGGTGGGCCAGCGCGACCCGCACTTCCAGGGCTACGGCACGGCGACGACCGACGCCGCCGGCGCGTTTCACTTCCGAACCATCGAGCCGGTCCCCTACCCCGGCCGCACGCCGCATATCCACGTCCGCGTCTCGGCGAGCGGCGTGCCGCCACTGCCGACGCAGCTCTATCTGGACGGCCACCCCGAAAACGCGCGCGACTTCCTTTATCGGCAGCTCGACGAAGCAGAGCGCGCCGCGGTGACGCTCAAGCTGCGGCCGACGCAGTCGACCCACCCGCTCGCTCAGGCGACGCGGCTCAGCGCCGCGGTCGATCTGATCGTCGGCTAGCGCCGTTTTGCCTGTTCGTACAGCGGCAGCACCCGCTGCGAGTAATCCTGCAGGTCGCGGATGCGCGTCTCGTGCGACGGGTGCGTCGACAGCCACTGCGGCGGCTGACTGCCGCCCTGCCCGGCCATCTTGTTCCACAGCGTGACGGCGGCGCGCGGGTCGTAGCCTGCGCGCGCAGCGAGTTCGACGCCGATCCGGTCGGCCTCCTGTTCGTTCTCGCGGCTGTTCGGCAGCACGAACATGCTCTGCGCGAGCATCTGGCCCAGATCGCCCAGGCGAACGCCGGTCAGGATCTCGATCGCCGCGAGCCCGACGCCGGTCGCCATCTGCCGCGACATGCGTTCGCGTGCGTGCTCGCGCAGCGCATGCGCGATCTCGTGTCCGATCACCGCCGCGAGCTCGTCATCGGTGATCCTGAGCTTTTCGATCAGTCCGGTGTACACGGCGATCTTTCCGCCCGGCATGCACCACGCGTTGATCTGGTCGGACGTGATCACGTTGATTTCCCACTGCCAGCCGAGCGCGTCTTCGCGGAACACCGCCGTCTGCGGGATCAGCCGGTGCGCGATCGCACGCACGCGCTCGGTCTGCCTGGCGTCGCGATTCAGCCGTCCCTTCTTGTCGGCCTCCGCCAGGATCTGCGCATACTGCTGGCGCGCGACGCTGTCGACTTGTTGCGCCGAGATCGCCATCCGCTGCGGCCGTTCGACGCCGACGACGCCGCCGCGCGTCGTCTGCACGGTCTGGCAACCGGTGATCGCCAGCGCCACGCCGAACGCGATCCACGCGAGGCGGCGCCGTGTGACCTTTTTGAACATCCCGACCCCTCCGTATCAGCTCGTCGATGCAGCGGCGTGAGCGTGCACCGCGCGGTCCAGCGTACGCGTGCGTTGCACGGCCCACCACCCGGCGAGCGCCGCCGCGCTGCTCGATAGAAACGCCGCCGCCGGCCCGAAAGCCGACCAGAGCCACGCGGCGACCAGGCTGCCGGCCGTGCCGCCGACGCCGTATCCGATGCTGATGTAAAGCGCCTGGCCGCGAGCGCCGGCGCGCCCCGGGAACCAGTGCTGGATCGTCAGGATCGACGCGCTGTGATGAACGGCGAAAGTCGCGGCGTGCAGAAGCTGCGCCATCAGCAGCAGCAGCCAAAGGTGGGCGAACTCGGCGATCAGGAAGAAGCGCAGCGCAGCGAGCAGAAAGCTCGCCGCCAGCAACCGGAACGCGCCGAAGCGGGCGAAGAACATCCCCTGCGTGTAGAAGAACACGATCTCGGCGACAACGCCGACGACCCAGAACATGCCGATCTGCGCCTTGCTGTAGCCGAGCTGCGCGAGATACAGGGAGAAGTACGTGTAGAACGCGCCGTGCGCGAAGACCATCAGCGCCGCGGACGCGAAGAACCAGCGCACGCGCGGCTCGGCGAGCCGCTTGCGCACCGACACCGCCGGATGCTGCGAGTCGTCGTGGCGCGGCTCCTCGATCAGGAAAGTCGTCGCCGCCGACAGCGCGAGCAGCACGAGCCCGACGTACGGCTGCCAGCCGATGCCGGCCCAGTCGAAGAGCGGGCCTGCGGCCAGCACCAGCGCGATGAAGCCGAACGATCCCCACGCACGCAGACGCCCGTATCGCGAAGCGCCGGAGCCGTCCTGTCGCAGGCACGCGGCAGTAATCGACTCGCCGACCGGGATCTGCGCGGTGATGAACAGGTTGACCGCGAACATCACGGCGAACACCCAGGCGAACCCGCCCGCGAGCAGGATCGGCGCAAAGCTCACGCATGTCGCGATCGCCGTCCAGCGCAGGATCGCGACGCGGTGCGACGTGCGATCGGCCAGATACCCCCACAGATTCGGACCGACGACGCGCATGCCCTGCGTCATCGCCAACACGACGCCGATCTGTGCGGCGGTCAACCCGCGGCTTTCCAGATAGAGCGGAAAGTACGGTGCGAAGACACCGGCGGTTGCGAAGTACGCGGCGAAAAAGGCGCCGAGCCGCCAGTCCACGGCGCGCGCAGCGGCCGCTCGCCCCGTCATGCGTCCTTCGGCGCACGCGCCGGGATCGGCGGCACCGGCAGCTCGACGTCGGCGTTCTGCGCGCGATGCAACAGCGCATGGTCCATCAGCACCAGCGCCAGCATCGCCTCGGCGATCGGTGTGGCGCGAATGCCGACGCACGGATCGTGGCGGCCGTGCGTCTCGACGGTCACCGGCCGGTTGTCGCGGTCGATCGAGCGGCGCGGCAGCCGGATGCTCGATGTCGGCTTGATCGCGATCGACACCTCGATGTCCTGCCCCGTCGAAATGCCGCCGAGCACGCCCCCGGCGTGATTCGACAGAAAGCCTTCCGGCGTCAGCTCGTCGCCGTGTTCGCTGCCTTTCTGCGTGACTGCGCCGAAGCCGCTGCCGATCTCGACGCCTTTCACCGCGTTGATGCCCATCATCGCGTAGGCGATGTCGGCGTCGAGCTTGTCGTACAGCGGCGCACCGAGCCCGACCGGAACGCCGGTCGCGGTCACGCGCAGCCGCGCACCGCACGAGTCGCCCTGCTTGCGCAGCGCGTCCATGTACGCCTCGAGCCGCGGAACGATCGCTTCGTTCGGCGCGAAGAACGGGTTGCGCTCCGCGTGCTCCCATGCGACGAACGGAATCTCGATTTCGCCGAGCTGTTGGAGACATCCGCGCACGAGCGTGCCGTAACGCTGGCGCAGCCATTTCTTCGCGACCGCGCCGGCGGCGACCATCGGCGCGGTCAGCCGTGCCGACGAGCGTCCGCCGCCGCGCGGGTCACGGATGCCGTACTTGCGCCAGTAGGTGTAGTCGGCATGGCCCGGTCGGAACGTGTCGAGGAGGTTCGCGTAGTCGCTGCTGCGCGGGTCTTCGTTGCGGATCAGCAGCGCGATCGGCGTGCCGGTCGTCCGCCCCTCGAACACGCCCGACAGGATCTCGACGCGATCCGACTCGCGCCGCTGCGTCACGTGGCGCGATGTGCCCGGCTTGCGCCGGTCCAGATCCGGCTGCAGGTCGTCGGCGGACAGCGCGAGCCCGGGCGGGCAGCCGTCGATCACGCAGCCGATCGCCGGGCCGTGCGATTCGCCGAAGTTGGTGACCCGAAGCAGATGCCCGAACGTCGAACCGGCCATGAAGCGTCTCTTGAAAACGGCCCGATTCTAGTGAGTCTTCGTCGCACGCACCGCGACGCGCCGTTTCACTTCCAGTCGCCACGCAGTTCGGCGACCATCGTGCGGAGCGCTTCGGGCGTGGCTTCGGCCGGCGCGACCGGGACGCCGACCGCGACACCGATCTTCGAGAACAGCCCGCGGCGGAAAGGCTTCGTCATGGCCGCTCCGCCCTTGCGCGAGAAGAACGAGCCCCACAGCCCCTGCAGCGCGACCGGGATCACCGGCACCGGATCGCGTTCGAGGATGCGCGCGATTCCAGGCCGGAACGGACCGATCTCGCCGTCGTCGGTGATGCGGCCTTCCGGAAAGATGCAGACGAGTTGCCCGTCGCGCAGTTCTTCCGACACGCGCTCGAATGCGCGTTCCATCAGCGCGGCGTCCACCTTGGCCGGCGCGATCGGGATCGCCTTGACCTGGCGGAACAGCCACGACAGCACCGGAATGCGAAAGATGGCGGAGTCCATCACGAAGCGAATCGGCCGTGGGCTGATCGCCATCAGGACCAGCGCATCGACGTAGCTCACATGGTTGCTGACGATCAGGGCCGGCCCCTGGGTCGGGATGCGTTCGACCCCCTGCCGTCGAATGCGATAGACCGCGGTGACCAGCAGCCACGACAGGAAGCGCAGCAGGAACTCCGGCACCAGCGTGTAGATGTAGACCGCGACCAGGACATTGAGCAGCGCAGTCAGCAGGAAGAGCTGCGGAGTCGACAGCCCGAGCGGTCCGAGCGCGAGCGCAGCGAAACCGGCGGCCAGGATGAGGAAGACGGCATTGAGGATGTTGTTCGAGGCGATGATCCGCGCCCGGTGCGTGGCCTCGCTGCGCGTCTGGACCAGCGCATACAGCGGAACGCTGTAGAAACCGGCGAACAGCGCGATCGCGAACAGATCGAAGAGCACGCGCCAGTGCGCCGGGATTGCGACGAACTGCGATGCGGTGAACGGGGCGCTCGCCGGAAGGTCCCGCGCCGCGAAGTACAGATCGACGGTGAAGACCGACATGCCGATCGAGCCGAATGGGACGAGCCCGATCTCGACCTGGTGGCGGGACATCCGATCGCAGGCGAGCGAGCCGGCGCCGATCCCGATCGAGAACACCGCCAGCAGCAACGTGGCCACCGCGGGGTCGCCGCGCAGCGTGTGCTGCGCGAACTGGGGGAACTGAGTGAGGAAAATCGCACCGAAGAACCACAGCCACGAGATGCCCAGCACCGACAGGAACACCGCGCGGTCGCGCCGTGCGACCTGCACGTTGCGCCAGGTGACGCGAATCGGATTCCAGTCGACGGCGAGTTTCCGATCCGAAGGCGGGGCCGACGGGATCGCGAGGCTCGTCGCCAGCCCGGCGAGCGCGAGCGCGACGCAGACGGCAGCGGCGTAGACATTGCCCGCCGGACTGGCGTCGATCAGCGCGCCGGCGGCCATCGTGCCGATCAGGATCGCCACGAAGGTGCCCATCTCGACCAGCCCGTTGCCGGCGACGATCTCGGTCGGCGTCAGCGCCTGCGGCAGGTACGCGTACTTGACCGGGCCGAAAAGCGTCGAGTGCAGCCCCATCAGGAAAGTGCACGCGAGCAGCATATCGAACCGTTGCGCCCAGAAGCCCCACGCGCCGCCCAGCATGATCGCGACCTCGAACAGCTTGACCAGCCGCATCAGACGCGCCTTGTCGTACTTGTCGGCGAGTTGTCCGCTGGTCGCCGAGAACAGCAGGAACGGCAGCACGAACAGCGCAGCGATCAGATTGACCGCGAGCGCCGGCGTGAGCGTCGAGTAGTCGGCCGCCTTGTAGGTGACCAGCAGCGTGAACGCGTACTTGAAGACGTTGTCGTTGGCCGCGCCGAGGAACTGCGTCCAGAAGAATGGCGCGAAGCGCCGCTGGGCGAGCAGCGCGAACTGTCCGGAGGAAGGCACGGCCGGGACCTTTCAGTGGCGGTTGTCGTGCGAGTGGAAAGCGTTGCGCCGGCGAGCGTCTTTCGGCGCGAGCCGCGCCGATCGCAATCGCGCACGCTCGGCCGCGGCATAACGGGCATCAGAGCATTCGCGGCGATTCATGACGCCGGCGATGGTAGGCGGCAACGCTGCCCGGTCCAGCGCGGGGCGCGGCAGTCGCGCGTATCGATACCCGCGGTTCGCTCTGTCGCAGCCGCCGGATAGCGCCGACGAGTGAAGATGCCAGCCGGGCTTGCCTTCGTCCCCGGCGGGTCCAACCCGCCTCCGCCGCGCCCCGCGTGAAAGCGGTGCGCCGAGCCGACGCTCGCGGGCTGACTCTGCGCCGCCGTTAACGGCGGTCGCGGCGCCAACGCCCGCCGAAGACAGGACTCAACTGCTGACCGATTCCTGCTCGGGCCAGTCGCGGATATAGGCCTTGAGCATGCGGTTCTCGAAACTCTGCTCCTCGAGCACCGCCTTGGCCACGTCGTAGAAGGAGATCACGCCCTCGAGCGCGCGTCCGTTGAGAACCGGCAGATAACGCACGTGGCTTTCGAGCATCAGGCGGCGCACCTCGTTGACATCGGTATCGGGTGTCGTCGTCAGCGGCGAGTCGTCCATCACGCTGCGCACGAGCCGATCGCCGAACGACCCCTTGTCCTCGTAGAGCGTCTTGATCAGTTCGCGGAAAGTCAGCATGCCGACCAGTTCGCCATGCTCCATCACGACCACGGAGCCGATGTCCTTCTCGGCCATCGTCTGCACGACCGACCACAGCGTGTGGTTCGGCGTCACCGTGAACAGCGCGTTGCCCTTGACCCGCAGGATGTCGCTGACTTTCATCGTTTGTCTCCCTCGCCGTCGCTCACGACGCGAGGCCATCCTAGCCCAGGGCCGCGGCGGCGTGAATCGCCCGGTCGGGTGCGACGCGTGAGCGGCCCGTGGCGTCAGACGCGCCGCAGCCAGCCCAGACCGGCCGAGGTGCCGCCGGGCACCGTCCCGCGCGCCGGCCGGTATTCGCAGCCGACCCAGCCCGCGTAGCCGAGCCGGTCGAGCAGGCGAAACAGATAAGGGTAGTTAATCTCGCCGACGTCCGGCTCGTGCCGCTCGGGGACGCCGGCGATCTGCACGTGCGCGACGAGCGGGAAGTAGCGCTCGAGGTGCCGCGCCAGGTCGCCCTCCATGATCTGCAGGTGGTAGAAGTCCAGTTGCAGACCGAGGTTGGCCTTGTGCAACGCCGCGATCACGTCGGCTCCCTGCTCCTGCCGGGTCAGGTAGTAGCCGGGGATGTCGCGTGTATTGATCGGCTCGATCGTGACCGTGATGCCGTGCGGATGCAGCGTGTCGCACGCATACGCGAGGTTGCGCAGATACACGCGCAGGCACTCGTCCGGCGCACAGTCGGCCGACGGGCGCCCGGCCATCACGTGCAGCCGCGGCGAGCGCACCGTGCGCGCGTAGTCGAGCGCCTGCTCGATCGAAGCCTCGAACTCCTTCTCGCGTCCCGGCAGCGCGGCCAGGCCGCGCTCGCCGGCGTCGTGGTCGCCCTGCGGCGCGTTCATCAGAACGAGTTGCACACGCGCATCGTCGAGCGCGCGCCTGAACTCGGCCGCGTCGACCGCATACGGCGACTGCACCTCGACCGCGGCGAAGCCGTCGCGCGCCGCTGCGGCCGCGCGGTCCGCGAGCGGGTGCTCCGGGTACAGCGTGCTCAGGTTTGCGGCAAAGCGCGGCATAGGGTCTACGCCAGGAGTTGCTTGAAGCGCTCGACTTCGCGCAGGACCGCGGCGCGCACCGGCGGCTCCCAGACCGAGTGCCCGGCGTCGGGGACGACGATGTAGCGCGCGCTCGGCCAGGCGCGCGCCAGCTCGTCGGCGTTGACGATCGGGCAGACCATGTCGTAGCGGGCCTGCACGATCGCGGCCGGCAGGTGGCGAATTCGATACAGGTTGTTGAGCAACTGGTCGGGCGCGAGGAAACAATGGTGCGCGAAGTAGTGCGCTTCGAGCCGCGCCAGGCCAAGCGCCTCGTCGGCGAAGTGCCTTACGAGTTCCGGATTCGGCAGCAACGTCGAGCAGCTCCCCTCGTACTCGCTCCAAGCGCGCGCGAACGGCAGGTGTACGCGCGCGTCGGGATCGAACAGCCGCTTCAGATAACCGCGCAGCAGATCCGCGCGCTCGGCCGCCGGCAGCATCTCGGCAAACCTGCGCCACGCTTCCGGAAAGACGTTGCGCAGCCCGTACAGGAACCAGTCGATCTCCGAGGCGCGGCCGAGAAAGATTCCGCGCAGAACGAACCCCAGGCACCGCTCCGGTACCGCCTCGCCGTAGGCCAGCCCGAGCGTGCTGCCCCAGGACCCGCCGAACACGAGCCAGCGCTGAACGCCGAGGTAGCTGCGCAGCTTTTCGATGTCGCGCACCAGATGCGCGGTCGTGTTGTTCGTCACCTCGCCGACGGGCGTCGATGCGCCCGCGCCCCGCTGGTCGAACAGCACGATGCGGAAGAAGTCCGGATCGAAGAAGCGCCGGTGCTCGGGCGAGCTGCCGCCACCGGGACCGCCGTGCAGGAACACCACCGGCACGCCGTGCGGGTTGCCGCTCGTTTCCCAGTACATCGTGTGCACGTCGTCGAGCGGCAGCATCCCGCTGTCGTACGGCTCGACCGGCGCGTAAAGCTCGGGGCGCGAATCGGTGCGTGCATCCATGCGTGGCATTATGCCGCCGGCCCCGCAGCTTTGCCGCGGGGCCGGCGGCAAAGCCGCAAGATTCGGAGCGAGGGGACTCGGCTGGCCCCTCGTGCTCTCCGGCGATGTGAACGATCGTGCGGCAGCCGAACCGGCGTGACGTCCCTGAATCCCGAACTGAAGCGACGATCCGATGAGCGGCCCGAAATATCCCGGCTTCGACACGCTGACGCTGCACGCGGGGCAGCGGCCCGACCCTGCCACCGGCGCGCGCGCGGTGCCAATCCATGCGTCCACCTCGTTCTGCTTCGAGGACTCCGAGCATGCCGCGTCGCTGTTCAACATGGAACGCGCCGGGCATGTCTATTCGCGGATCTCGAACCCGACGGTCGCCGTACTCGAGGAACGGATCGCCGCGCTGGAACGGGGCGTCGGCGCGATCGCCACTGCGAGCGGCCAGGCCGCGCTGCACCTTGCGATCGTCACGCTGATGGGTGCGGGGTCGCACATCGTCGCCAGCCGCGCGCTGTATGGCGGCTCGCACAACCTGCTCGCGTACACGCTGAAACGCTTCGGCATCGAGACGACGTTCGTCGATCCGCGCGACCTCGGCGCGTGGCGCGCCGCGATCCGGCCGGACACGCGCCTGCTGTTCGGCGAAACGCTCGGCAATCCCGGGCTCGACGTGCTCGACATCCCGAACGTCTCCGCGCTCGCGCACGAGCATGGGCTGCCGCTGCTGGTCGACAGCACGTTCACGACGCCCTACCTGATGCAGCCGTTCGAGCTGGGGGCCGACCTCGTCTATCACTCGGCGACCAAGTTCCTCGGCGGCCATGGCGTGGCCATCGGCGGGTTGCTCGTCGACGGGGGCACGTTCGACTGGATGGCGAGCGGCAAATTCCCGACGATCACCGAACCGTACGAGGGCTTTCACGGCATGAACTTCGCCGAAGAGAGCACGGTCGCGCCGTTCCTGCTGCGCGCGCGCCGCGAAGGGCTGCGCGACTTCGGCGCGTGCATGAGCCCGCACACCGCGTTCCTGATCCTGCAGGGACTGGAGACGCTGCCGCTCAGGATGCAGCGGCATGTCGACAACACACGCAAGGTCGTCGCTTTTCTCGCCGCGCAGCCGAACGTGGAACGAATCGCATATCCCGAGCTGCCGACGCACCCCGACCGCGCGCTCGCCGAACGCCTGCTGCCGCGCGGCTGCGGGGCCGTTTTCAGCTTCGATCTGAAGGGCTCGCGCGCCGCAGGGCGAAAGTTCGTCGAATCGCTGAAGGTGTTCTCGCATCTGGCCAATGTCGGCGACGCGAAGTCGCTGGTCATCCATCCCGCGACGACCACGCACTTCCGCGTGCCCGACGACGAGCTCGCCGCGGCGGGGATCACGCAGGGCACGATCCGGCTGTCGATCGGACTCGAGGATCCGGACGATCTGATCGACGATCTGGCGCGCGCGCTGAAGGCGGCCGCGAAGGTGGCGTGATGATGCTCGACGGGCTCTACGCGTACACCGGCGGCAAGCCGTTCGACGCGGCGCGGCCGTGCGTCGTGTTCCTGCACGGCGCGCAGCACGACCACAGCGTCTGGATCCTGCAGAGCCGCTACCTCGCGCATCACGGCTATTCGGTGCTGGCGCTCGATCTGCCCGGCCACGGCCGCAGCCGCGGACCGGCCGCAACGAGCGTCGAAGCGATCGCCGACCGCGTCGCGCGGTCGATCGCGCCGCTTTCGAATCCGCGCTTCCTGCTCGTCGGCCACAGCATGGGGTCGCTCGTCGCGCTCGAACTGGCGCAGCGGCTCGCCGATCGCGCCGCCGGCGTGGCGCTCGCGGCGACCGCTTTTCCGATGCGCGTGTCCGACGCGCTGCTCGCGGCCACGCGTGAAGATCCGTCGGCCGCGATGGACATGATCAACGTCTGGTCGCACAGCGCTTCGATCGCGCCGTTTTCGGTGCGTCCAGGCAATCCGGCGCCGGGCTTCAATGTCGTCTGGCAGAACCTGCGGCTGATGCAGCGAATCGAGCGCGTCAACGGCGCCGACGTGCTGCCGACCGACTTCGCGGCGTGCAACGCATATGCGCGCGGGCTGGAGGCGGCGCGCGCGCTGCGCTGTCCGGCGCTGTTCGTGCTCGGCGCGTCCGACCAGATGACGCCGCCGCGCGCGGCGCAGCCGCTGATCGAAGCGGTCGCGGACCGGACCGTCGTCACGCTGCCCGATACCGGGCACGCGATGATGGCGGAGAACCCGGACGGCGTGCGGCGCGCGCTCGAATCGTTCGCCGCGCGCGTCTTCACCGCGGCCAAGGCCTGAACGTCCCGCTCGATTGAACGCAGTTAACTGGGACACGTACTGGCTCTACGTGCTGACCGAAGCGGCGCTGTCGCTGTCGCCGGGGCCGGCCGTGATGCTCGTGATCGCGTACGGGCTGACGCAGGGCGCGCGCCGCTCGGTTCCCGCCACGCTGGGCATCCTGTCGGCCAACGCGGTCTACTTCGCGATCTCAGCCACCAGCCTCGGCGCGCTGCTCGTTTCGTCGCGGACGTTCTTTTTCGCGGTCAAGTGGCTCGGCGCAGCGTATCTGCTGTATCTCGGATCGCGCGCGCTGTTCGGCCACCCGTCGCCGATCACCGCGTCGGACCGGACTGCGCGTGGATCGAGCTGGCGGTCGGTCTACGCATCGGGGCTGACGCTGCAGCTCGCAAACCCGAAGACGCTGATCTTCTTCGTCGCGATCCTTCCGCAGTTCGTCGATCCGCGGCTTCCGATCGGGGCGCAAATGGCCTGGCTCGCGGCGGGTTCGGTCGTGCCCGAGTTCTTCATCCTCGCCGGTTACGGCTTTCTGGCTTCGCGCGCCGCACACATCGCGACCGATCCACGTTATGCGCGCTGGACCGACCGGATCGCCGGTGCGCTCGTGCTCGCGGCTGCGGCGCTGGTCCTATCGGTTGCGCCTACGTAGACCGCGCGACCGCCGTCCGGAGGGCTGCATCACCGGCACCGCGCGCGCCCCCTATACTTTCGCCAACGAATCGCGAACGACGGTTCTTTCCAAACCCATCCCGAGGAGAACGCACCATGCGTCAGACAGGCTCAGCCCTGCTCCGCTCACTGCTCGCCGCCGCTGCGTTGTGCGCGGCCAGCGTCGGGGCGAACGCCCAGCAGAAGTTCATCAACATCCTGACCGGCGGTCAGGCCGGCGTTTACTACCCGCTCGGTGTAGCGCTGAGCCAGATCTACAGCAAGGCGATTCCCGACGCGAAAGTGCAGGTGCAGGCGACCAAGGCGTCGGTCGAGAACCTGAACCTGCTGCAGGCCGGCCGCGGCGAGATTGCGTTCACGCTCGGCGACTCGCTGTCCGACGCATGGAAGGGTGTGGAGGACGCGGGCTTCAAGACGCCGCTGAAGAGGCTGCGAACGGTGGCAGGCATCTACTCCAACTACATCCAGATCGTCGCCAGCGCGGACTCAGGCATCAAGACGCTCGCCGATCTGAAGGGCAAACGCATCTCGGTCGGCGCGCCCCGGTCGGGCACCGAACTGAACGCGCGCGCGATCCTGAAAGCCGCGGGACTGTCGTACAAGGACTTCGCGAAGGTCGAGTACCTGCCGTTCGGCGAATCGGTCGAGCTGATCAAGAACCGCCAGCTCGACGTGACGCTGCAGTCGGCGGGCCTGGGCGTGGCGTCGATCCGCGACCTGGCGACCACGATGAAGATCAACGTGGTGGCGATTCCGCCGGAAGTCGTGGCGAAGATCGAGGATCCCGCCTATCAGCCCGGCGTGATCCCGGCCGGAACGTACAGCGGCCAGGACGCCGCGGTGCCGACCGTGACGATCAAGAACTTCCTCGTCACGCACGACGGCGTGCCGGCGGACGTCGTTTACACGATGACCAAGGCGCTGTTCGACAACCTCGATCAACTGGTCGCTGCACACTCGGCCGCGAAAGCCATCAATAAGGCGGACGCGCCGAAAAACCCGCCGGTGCCGCTGCACCCGGGCGCCGAGCGCTACTACCGCGAAGCCGGCCTGATCAAATAGGCGACGTCGGGCACTCGACTGACGATGGCACAGCGCCGGCTGTGCCATCTTTTTTGCCGCGCAGGATCCGATGAGTCAACTGTCGCATCAGGCCGAGTTGCAGGCCATCGGGCCGCCGCTCACGAAGGCGGTGTTCGCGGTCGCGATCGCCTTCTCGGCGTTTCAGATCGTCACCGCCGCGTTCAACCCGTTGTCCAGCTCCGTCGTTCGCGCGGTGCACGTCGGCTTTCTGATGCTGATGACGTTTGCGCTGTACCCGCCGTTGGGACGTCACTGGCTCGGCTGGCTGCTCGGGCTGGCGGCGTTCGCGGCCGGCCTGTATCACTGGGTGTTCGAAGCGGAGCTGGTGCAGCGCGCGGGAGATCTGACCCATGCCGACTGGGCGGTCGGCGTGCTGACGATCGTGCTCGTGTTCGAGGCGACGCGCCGCGTGATGGGCCCGGCGCTGCCGATCGTATGCGCCATTTTTCTCGCGTACGCGCTGTTCGGCGAAAACCTGCCCGGGGCGCTGCAGCACCGCGGCTATGGGCTCGACCAGATCGTCGGCCAGCTTGGTTTCGGCACCGAGGGCATCTACGGCACGCCGACCTACGTCAGCTCGACCTACATCTTCTTGTTCATCCTGTTCGGCTCGTTCCTCGAACAGGCGGGCATGATCAAGCTGTTCAACGACGTTGCGCTGGGATTGTTCGGACGCTCGCAAGGCGGGCCGGCGAAGGTGTGCGTCGCCTCCTCGGCGCTGATGGGAACGATCAGCGGGTCGGGGGTGGCCAACGTTGTCTCAAGCGCCCCGTTCACGATCTCGCTGATGAAGCGCTTCGGCTACCAGCCGGCGTTCGCGGGCGGAGTGGAAGCGACCTCGAGCATGGGCGGGCAGATCATGCCGCCCGTGATGGGTGCGGTCGCCTTCATCATGGCTGAGACGCTCAATGTGCCGTACATCGAGATCTGCAAGGCGGCGGCGATCCCGGCGGTGCTGTACTTCTTCGCCTGCTTCTGCATGGTGCATCTGGAAGCGGGACGGCTGAAGCTGCTGGGCCTTCCGCCCGAAGAATGTCCGAGCGCGTGGCGCGCGCTGGTCGATGGCTGGTATCTTGTGCTGCCGCTGATCGCGCTGGTGTGGCTGCTGCTGGGCGGCTTCACGCCGCTTTTCTCCGGCATGGTCGGGCTGGCGCTGACGGCGATCCTGATCCTCGCGATGGCGGTGGCATTGCGCCTGCAAGGAACCGCGCTGCGCGTCGTTTTCTGGGTCGCGCTGGGGCTGGCGTGCGCCGGCTTCTTCAAACTGGGCGTCGCCGTGTTCTTCGCCGTCGTCGCGGTGCTGGCAGCGATCTGCTACTTCATTCACGGCGGACGCGAGACGCTGAGGCTGTCGTTAAACGCCCTGGCCGACGGCGCGCGCCACGCGCTGCCCGTGGGCACCGCATGCGCGCAAGTGGGGGTGATCATCGGCGTGCTGACGCTGACCGGCGCGGCCACGACCTTCGTCGGTTTCATCGTCGACATCGGCAGCAATAGTCTGTTCGCCTCGCTGCTGCTGACGATGGCCGCGTGCCTGGTGCTCGGCATGGGCATTCCGACGATCCCGAACTACATCATCACCAGCTCGATCGCCGCCCCCGCGCTACTGCAACTGGGCGTGCCGCTGATCGTGTCGCACATGTTCGTCTTCTATTTCGGCATCATGGCCGACCTCACGCCGCCGGTCGCGCTGGCTGCATTCGCCGCCGCGCCTTTCGCCGGGGTTTCGGGAATGAAGATCGGCGTGCAGGCGGTACGCATCGCGTTGCCGGGCTTCATCATCCCCTTCATGGGCGTCTACGATCCGTCGCTGCTGCTGCAATCCGGCACCTGGCTCGACACGTCGTACGTCACGATCAAGGCCGTGCTGGCGATCATTCTGTGGGGTGGCACCTCGGTCGGCTACTGGCTGGCGCCGCTACGCTGGTACGAACGCGCGTGGGCGTTCGTCGCAGCGTGTTTCCTCGTGGCGGCGCTGCCGGTCACCGACGAGATCGGCTTCGGGATGACGGCCCTGCTCGCCGTCTGGCACGTTGGCCGCACACGTGGATGGCTTCGACTCGCGCGTGGCCAAGCGTAGTGCGATGGCCGTCCTCGCCGTCTGTCTCGTCGCGGGTGCTCTCAGCGTCGCCATTCCAGCGACGGCTTTCACGCTCGCCTGGCAGCACACCGTCGAGAAAGTGCTTTGGGAAGAGGATTACGTGGTCGCCGGCGACTGGCTGTATCTGTCCGGCGCGCGAATCCGCGGCAGCGGCGCCGGCATGGAGCCCCCTGCCGGCGCCATCCTGCAGGATGGCGCGTGGCGCTACCGGCCCGAGATCCGCTGGCATCGCGAGATCCGGCTCGCACGCTCGGAGTTCGGCGCCGATTACCGGCTTTGCGTCGACGGCCGGTGCCGCACGATCGCTGAGCTGATCGGCCCGCCCGCCGGCGCGGTGACACTCGTTCCCTGCCTGCGCTGACTTCTCAGGTTCCGCCGGCAAAGACGCGACTCATCGGCGCACGCAGCCAGTCGGCTTCGAGCGCTCGCTTCATCCACGCGCCCAGGACCACCTCGTCGCGGGCGATGAGCGTGTTGGCCGGGTCCACCGCAAAACGCTTGAAGACCTCAGCGAGGTCGGTCCGATCCGGGTCGCACACGAGCAGCCAGCGTCCCGCGTTGATCCCCTCGAGCCGGGCGACGTAGTTCAGCCGCTCCAGCTCGCCGAGCAGCCGCTCCGCTTCCTCCGGAAACAGCCGCACCGTGCGCGCGAGCGTTTCGGTGTCGATGCGCGCCGCCTCTGCGCCTCGCCGATGCCCGTCGTACAGCGTGCGCAGCAGCGCGACCGCCGTGACGAAGCGATTGCCGGCGCGCCGCTCGTCCGCGAAACGCGTCGTGCGCAGCATCGGCAGCGTCGCGGCGATCGCCGCGCCGAACAACACGACGAACCAGGCCAGATACACCCACAGCAGGAACAACGGCACCGCTGCGAAGGCGCCGTAAATCGTCGCGACCGTGCCAGTGCGGATGTAGACGGCAAAGCCTTCGCGGATCGCCTCACCGACCAGCGCGGCCGCAAAACCGCCGATCAACGCGTCGCGCCAACGGACCTTGCGGTTCGGCACCAGCACGTACAACGCCGCGTACGCGAGACCGCTGACGACGAGCGGCAGAAGGTCGAGCGCGGCACGCAGCAGCCCCGGAAGCTGCTGCACCAGTCCCGCCGAAGCCGAGAGCAGATACGAAGTCGCTGCGAGGCTCGCGCCGATCAGGATCGGCCCCAGCGTGATCAACGTCCAGTAGATGACGATGCGTTGCGTCCACGGACGCTGCTGCTGAACGAGCCACAGTTCGTTCAGCGCGCGTTCGACCGTGTGAATCATCAGCATCGCCGTGGCCGCGAGAAAGAGCAGCCCGTATGCGGTCAACTGCGTGGCCTTCGCGGCGAAATTGTTCAGATAGCGCAGCAATTGCGCCGCGTACTGCTCGGGAAGCAGCTCGCGCAGCAGGTTCTTCTCGAGCGCCGCACGGAACTCACCGAACATCGGGAAGGTCGCGAAGATCGAAAGCGCGACAGCCAGCAGCGGGACGAGCGCAAGCACCGTCGTGAAAGTCAGGCTGCCGGCGACCTGCGGAAGCCGCATCTCGCGCGCGCGCTGCGCGGCGAACTCGAGCACGTCGCGCGCCTGTTCGAACAGCGGGCCGACACGCGCCGGCCATCGGTCCAGCCGCGCGAACGCACGCAGCGTCTGCGCGCCGCTGCCCGTGCGCTGAAAGCGATTCGTCGTCATCGGTACAGGCCGGGCCTCACTCGGACGTTTTCAGCATAATCCGCACCGGATACTAACGAGCGTCGGATCGACTTGGACATCCTCGTGCTCTATTACAGCCGCCACGGCGCCACACGGCGGCTCGCCGAGTGCATCGCGCAGGGCATCGACGGCGTGGCGGGGACGCACGCGCGGATGCGCACGGTGCCGCCGGTGGCGCCGGTCACCGAGCGCAGCGCGCCTCCGGTTCCGCCCGACGGCGCGCCGTACGCCGAGCTGCGCGACCTCGAAGAGTGCGACGGGCTCGCGCTCGGTTCGCCGACGCGCTTCGGCAACATGGCCGCGCCGCTGAAATTCTTTCTCGATTCGACGAGCGGACTGTGGCTCGCGGGAGCGCTCGCCGGCAAACCCGCGTGCGTGTTCACGTCGACGAGCAGCCTGCACGGCGGGCAGGAGTCGACGCTGCTCGCGATGATGCTGCCGCTGCTCCACCACGGCATGGTGCTGCTCGGCCTGCCCTACACCGAGCGCGACGTCACGACGACCGCAAGCGGCGGCGGTCCGTACGGCGCGAGCCACCACGCCCGCCCCGACGGCCCGCCACAGGCGCTGACCGACGAGGAAAAACGGCTCGCGATCGCGCTCGGCCGCCGGCTCGCTTCGACCGCGCTGAGGCTGCGCGGATGAACGGCACTCTGCCCGCGGTCACGGGCGCGCAACGCGCCGCCCGACGCGTCGCGATCGGCGCCTGGTTCGCGCTCGCGGCGTTGTGCGTGCTGTGGGAACTCTGGCTCGCGCCGCTGCGGCCGGGCGGCTCGTGGCTGGTTCTCAAAGTCCTGCCGCTGCTCGTGCCGGTGCGCGGGCTCGTGCGTGGAGACGTCACCGCGTTCCAGTGGGCGACGTTGATCGTTCTGCTGTACATCGCCGAAGCGTCGGTGCGCGCCTTCGAGCCGGCGCCGCACTCGACGCTCGCCTGGATTGAGTTCGCGTTCGCGGCGACGTTCTTCACCGCGGCGATCGTCTATCTGCGTCCGTTCAAGCGGGCGGCGCGACAGCGTCGCGCGGAGCGCCTGGGATGAACCTCGTCGACGAACTGCGCGCGGCCATCGGTGCCGCGCATGTGCTGACCGAAGACGCCGACACGGCGCCTTACCTGACCGACTGGCGCAAGCGTTACCGCGGCAGGGCGCTCGCCGTCGTACGGCCGGCCAGCACCGAAGAAGTCGCGCGGGTCGTGCGGCTGTGTGTGGCGGCGCGCGCGCCGATCGTCCCGCAAGGCGGAAACACGGGGCTGGTCGGCGGCGGAACGCCGGATGCGAGCGGCAGGGCCGTCGTCATCTGCCTGCGGCGCCTGAATCGCGTTCGCGCGATCGACACCGACAACGACACGATCACGGCCGAGGCGGGTTGCGTTCTGCAAGCGGTGCAGCACGCGGCAGCGGAGCGCGATCGCCTGTTTCCGTTGAGCCTCGCCGCCGAAGGCAGCGCGACCATCGGCGGCAATCTGTCGACCAACGCCGGCGGCACCGCGGTCCTGCGCTACGGCAATGCGCGCGAGCTCGCACTCGGGCTCGAGGTCGTCTTGCCCGACGGCGAGATCTGGGACGGGCTGCGCGCGCTGCGCAAGGACAACACAGGGTACGACCTGAGGGATCTGTTCATCGGCGCCGAGGGCACGCTCGGCATCATCACCGCCGCCGTGCTCAAGCTCTACCCCAAGCCGCGCGCGCTCGCCACCGCGTTCGCGGCAGTGCCGACGCTCGCGGCCGCGGTCGAGCTGTTGGGACGCGCACGCGCGGCCGCCGGTTCCACGTTGACCGGTTTCGAGCTGATGTCCGACGTGTGTCTCGCGACGGTCGCCGAACAGCTGCCCCACCTGCCGCAGCCGCTGCGAGGGACGGCGCCGTGGTTCGTGCTGATCGAGCTGTCGGACCACGAGAGCGAGGCGCACGCCGCCGCGACGCTCGAGTCCCTGCTCGGCGCCGCGATCGAGGCCGGGATCGTCGGCGATGCGGTCGTCGCGCAGTCGCTCGTCGAAGCGCGCGCGCTGTGGGCGTTGCGCGAAGGCATCCCGGAAGCGCATGCGCGCATCGGCGGCAACGTCAAGCACGACATCGCGCTTCCGGTCTCGGCGATCCCCGGGTTCGTCGAGCGCACCAACGCCGCGCTCGCGGCGCGTTTTCCGTGGATTCGGCCGTACACGTTCGGCCATCTCGGCGACGGCAACCTCCACTACAACTTCGGCACGCAGCCCGGCGTTCCGATCGCGCAGGCATTCGCCGAGGAGGCCTCGATCAACCGCATCGTTCACGACGCGGTCGCCGCCTGCGGCGGTTCGATCAGCGCCGAACACGGGCTGGGTCAGCTCAAGCGCGAAGAGATCGTCCGCTACAAATCGCCCGTCGAACTGGCGCTGATGCGGCGGATCAAGCAGGCGCTCGATCCGCTCGGTCTGATGAACCCGGGCAAGGTGCTTTGAGGGCGCGGGCAGCCGCGCCTACACTGCCGTCCATGCATCCCCTGCTTCGCCCGGCATTGGCCTGTTGCGCCTTGGTGTTCGCTGCGAGCGCGGCGCACGCGCAGACGATCCAGCGCTGCGAAGGCGGCGGCACGGTCACTTACTCGAACGGTCCCTGCCCGCCGGGCACGCAAGCGGCGCGTACGCTGGCGCCGAGCGCGCCGCCCGATGCCGCGGAAGGGAAGGCCGCGCGCGAACGCGCGCAGCGCGAGGCGCGCGAGCTCGATCGCATCGAGCGCGAGCGCAAGGCCGAGGAGGCGCGCGCAGAGAAGCAGCGGCAGGCGAACGCGAAGAAGGACGAGGCGAAGGCACGCGAGTGCCGCAAGCTCGCGTTGCGGCTCGATCAGGCCAAGGACGCGCTGGCGCGCGCCACGCTCGCCAAGCGCGCGGATGCCGAACGCAAGGCGCGGCGCGCCGAGGAGCAGTACGAGCTGCAATGCCGCCAAGGCTGAGCCTGCGCGCGGATCCGGCACGCCGATCCGCCCGTCAGGTCGAAGCGCACCGGCAGCCGCGAATGCCGAAGGCGGGCTAGACTGGTTTCGTCAGCAGCCGGGCAAGCAAGTCAGCGCGAAGGGAGATGCCAATGCCGCGTGCCAACGAACGGATCCGTCCCGGGAAACGCCGCCCGGTCCTCGGCGCGATCGCTGCCCTCGCCTGCCTGCTCGCCGCGCCGGCGGCACTTGGCAACGAAGTGCAGCGCTGCGAAGACGCGACCGGCCGCGTCACCTACTCGAACGAGACCTGCCCGCCCGGAACGAAGAAGAGCCGTGCCGTGGATACGTCGCAACCCGTCGAAGCCGACGCCAAGGGCGCGCCCGCCGAACGCAAGGACGCGCCCCGCACGGTGCGCGTGCAGCGCACACCGACGCCGGCGCAGTCGGTCGCGGTCAACAAGGACGCGCTGTGTCGCGAGCTGGCCACGCGCGTGAACTACGCGCGGCGCGATTTGGAGACCGCGTCGCCGCAACAGCGTGCTTCGGCCGAGCTGGCGATGCGCCGCGCCCAGGAAGAGTACGACCTGGAGTGCAAGACGCAGTGACGCCGCGGCGCGCAGCGGCTCACGCCGTCGCGCACCCGGGCTCGTGAGCGGCAAAGGCTCGCGCGGCAGCGGCGAGCGCACCGGCCCCTTCGCGGGCCAAAAACGCCGGGTCGCTGAGCATGCGCCGCCATGCGCGCGCCCCCGGTCGCCCGAGATAGAGGCCGAGCATGTGACCGACGATCTGGCGCGGCGAATCGCCGGCGGCCACGCGCCGGGCCAGATACGTCGCCATCGATGCGACGACTTCTTCGCGCGACGGCGGCGGCGCCGGTTCGGCGAACAATTCCGAGTCGACCGCGGCGAGCCGATACGGATCGTGATACGCGACGCGGCCGAGCATCACGCCGTCCAGAAGTCGCAGTTCGGCCTTCGCCTGCGCGAGCGATTCAATGCCGCCGTTGAGCACGAACGTCGCCCCGGGCAAGTCGCGCTTCAGGCGATGGACGACCTCGTAGCGCAGCGGCGGCACTTCGCGGTTTTCCTTGGGGCTCAGACCCTTCAGCCAGGCGTTGCGCGCGTGCACGATGAACACCCGGCACCCCGCATCGTGCAGCGCGCCGACGAAGTCGGCGACGAAGCCGTAGTCTTCGGTACGGTCGATCCCGATACGCTGCTTGACGGTCACCGGAATCGACACCGCGTCCTGCATGGCCTTGATGCAGTCGGCGACGAGCCGCGGCTCGGCCATCAGACAGGCACCGAAGGCACCGCGCTGCACGCGCTCCGACGGGCAGCCGCAATTCAGGTTGATCTCGTCGTAGCCCCAGCGCTCACCGAGGCGGGCGCACTGCGCCAGCTCGGCGGGGTCGCTGCCCCCGAGCTGCAGCGCCACCGGATGCTCGGCCGGGTCGAAGTCGAGGTGCCGCGCCACGTCGCCGTGCAACAGCGCGCCAGTCGTGATCATCTCCGTGTACAGCCGCGCGCGCCTGGAGAGCGTCCGATGGAAGTAGCGGCAATGCCGGTCGGTCCAGTCGAGCATCGGCGCGACGCAGAAGCGCCACGGGCTCATCGCTGCAGGATCCATTGGATGACGCTCTTTGCGACGAAGCCGAGGATGCCGAAGGCGAGCACGAAGAACAGCACGAAGGTGCCGAAGCGGCCGGCTTTCGAGTCGCGCGCGAGTTTCCAGATGATGAACAGCATGAAGGCGATGAAACCGCCCACGCCCCACGTCATGCCGATATCGGTGATCTGGCTTTCCGTGAGACCGAAGAGCGTGCCGTCGGCCATCGCTCACTCGTTGCGCAGCGGCAGATCGGAAGCGTCGATCAGCGCGCGATAGGCGTGCCACGTCGCGTGACCGATCACCGGAACGCTGATCAGGAAGCCGAGCATCGCGGTCGCGATCGACAGTGAAGTCGCAATCAGGATCACGAGCGCCCACACCAGCATCGGACCCGGGTTGTCGCCGACCGCGCGGACGCTGGCGAGCAGCGCGGCCGCCAACCCGATGCGCCGGCCGAGCAGCAACGGCGGAGAAACCGCCGTGATCGAGAACACGATCGCCACGCCGAGCCCGCCGAGAACCGCCCAGAGGACGAAGAGCACGTTGCCCTGCTCGATCACCGCGTAGCGCAGGAAATCGAGCGGCCCGCGCAGCGGCACTTTGACGAACAGCTTGAACAGGATCGCGGAGCCGACGACCCACAGCGTGCCGAGCACCGACAGCAGCAGCCCGAGTTGCACGAGCTGCCAGGTCCCGCGCCGCCACGCGGCGATCGCGTGCGACAGGCCCGGCGATTCGCCGCGTCCGATGAGCCTGCTCAGTTCGTACAGCCCGGTCGCCAGGATCGGTCCGACGATCACGAAGCCCGAGAACGCGCCCGGCGCCAGCCACCAGTACCTGAACGACAGCGCGAGCACGATCCAGCCGCCGACAGCGACGAAAGCGCCGTGCACCAGCCCGGCGCCCGGGCAGCGGAGAAAGTCGCGCCAGCCGAGCGCGAGCCACTGCAGCGGCGCACCGATCGGCACCGTTCGTACGCGGACGGATGCGTCTGCGGCCATGGCGCGAGCTTAGCCGATGCGATTCGCCCGGGCGCCGCGCGCGGCGGCTTCGTTGAAGACGAGCGCCGCGAGCACGACAGCGCCCCCCGCGAGGGTCGATGACGACGGCACTTCGCCCGCGCCGAGCCAGGCCCACAACGGGCCGAGCAAGACTTCGAGCATCGCGAGCAGCGCGACTTCGGCGGCCGCCAGGTGCCGCGCCGCGGCCACCATCAGCATGCACGGCAGGCCGAGCTGGAAGAACCCGAGCAGCGCCAGCAGCAGCACGTCGCGCAGCTCGGCGCGAAACGGCAGCGCGAACGGCAGCATCAGCAGCGCCGAGAGCACACCGCCGATGAAAACCGCCGGTATCAGGTCGACCGAGTCGCCGCGCTTCTTCAGCGTGACGACGTTGATCGCAGAGGCCAGCGGCACGCCGAACGCGATCGCCATCCCGGCGACATGCCGGTCTGCTTCGAACCGCAGCCCGCCGGCGAACATCCACGCGATGCCGACCGCGGCAAACCCGATCGCGACCCAGGTGCGCGCCGGCACCGCCGCGCGCAGGACGGCCCACGCGAGCAGCGCCGTCGTCAGCGGCGCGACCGCCAGCACGATCAGCGTGTTGGCGACCGTCGTCAGCGTCAGCGCGAGCATGAAGCAGCAGAACATCGCGCTCCACATCAGCCCGGACAGCAAACCCGCGCCGCCTGCACGGGCCAAGCTGCCGACGAGGTCACGCTTGACGAACGCGAGATACCCGCCGACGAAGATCGCGGCGAAAACGCTGCGCCACAGCGTGATCTCGAAGCGGCCGTGCTGCTGCAGCTCAGGCGACAAGTGCCGCGTCACCACGCCGGCGATGCTCCACAGCACCGGAGCGACGACCATCAGGGCAAGCGCGCGCCGGCGAACAGCGCGATCGCCTGTGGCAGCGTTCACCAGGAGCAACGCGACGCGGCCGCGTGGCAGCGCGGCGCCGTACCTGCAGGGAGGCGCAGCCCGATACCGCCGCATCCGGCGCGGGCTCGTCTTGATGCGCTCACGCCGCCTCGCGCTCGGCGCGCTTGCGCTCGTGCTCCTTCAGGAAGCGCTTGCGCAGCCGGATGCTCGTCGGCGTGACCTCGACCAGTTCGTCGTCGGCGATGAACTCGACCGCGTACTCGAGCGTCAACCGGATCGGCGGAACGAGGTCGATGTGCTCGTCTTTTCCGGCCGCGCGGATGTTGGTGAGCTTCTTCTCGCGGATCGGGTTGACCACCAGATCGTTGTCGCGCGAATGGATGCCGATGATCATGCCTTCGTAGACCTTGTCGCCCGGGCTGACGAACATGCGGCCGCGCTCCTGCAGCTTCCACAGCGCATAGCCGACCGCCTCGCCGTCGTCCTGGCTGACGAGCACGCCGTTGCGCCGCTCGCCGACGCCGCCCGGCTTCTCGGGCGCGTAGTCGTCGAAGATGTGGCTCATCAGCCCGGTGCCGCGGGTGAGCGTCAGGAACTCGCCCTGAAATCCGATCAGTCCGCGCGCCGGGATGCGGTACTCGAGCCGCACGCGACCGCGGCCGTCCGGCTGCATGTCCTGCAAATCGCCCTTGCGCCGGCCGAGTTCCTCCATCACGGCGCCCTGGTGCTGCTCCTCGATGTCGACCGTCAGCAGCTCGTACGGCTCGTGCCTGACGCCGTCGATCGTCTTGAACAGCACGCGCGGGCGCGACACCGCCAGCTCGTAGCCTTCGCGCCGCATGTTTTCGATCAGGATCGTCAGGTGCAGCTCGCCGCGGCCGGCGACTTCGAACACGGTTTCGTCGTCGGTCTCGCGCATGCGCATCGCGACGTTGGACTTCAATTCGCGCTCGAGCCGCTCGCGGATCTGCCGGCTCGTGACGAATTTGCCCTCGCGGCCCGCGAGCGGGCTGGTGTTGACGCAGAAATTCATCACCAGCGTCGGTTCGTCCACCTTCAGCAACGGCAGCGCATCGGGCGCCTCCGGCGGGCACAGCGTGCAGCCGATGCCGATGTCGTCGATGCCGTTGACGAGCACGATGTCGCCCGCCTGCGCTTCGTCGACGAGCCGCCGTTCCAGGCCTTTGAACTTCAGCACCTGGTTGATGCGGCCGCGCGTGGTCGGCGCGTTCTGCGCGCCCTCGGGGCCGTGCATCACGAGCACGTCCATTCCCGGGCGGATGCGGCCGCGCGAGATGCGGCCGATGCCGATCTTGCCGACATAGCTCGAGTAGTCGAGCGAGCAGATCTGCAGTTGCAGCGGCCCGTCGGGGTCGTCGTCGCGCACCGGAACGTGCGCGAGGATCGCCTCGAACAGCGGCCGCATGTCCAGCTTCGCGCCATCGGCGCGCTGTTGCCTCCCCTCGCCCTCAGGGAGAGGGGCGGGGTCGGGCAGTTCATCGAGGTTCGTCACGGCGTAACCGTTCAGCGCGCTGGCGTAGATCACGGGGAAGTCGAGCTGATCCTCGGTGGCGCCGAGCTTGTCGAACAGGTCGAAGGTCGCGTTGACGACGTAGTCGGGCCGCGCGCCGGGCCGGTCGATCTTGTTGACGACGACGATCGGCTTCAATCCCTGGGCGAGCGCCTTGCGCGTGACGAAGCGCGTCTGCGGCATCGGCCCTTCGACCGCGTCGACCAGCAGCAGCACGCCGTCGACCATCGACAGCACGCGCTCGACCTCGCCGCCGAAGTCCGCGTGCCCCGGCGTATCGACGATGTTGATGTGCGTGCCCTCGTATTCGACCGCGCAGTTCTTGGCCAGGATCGTGATGCCGCGCTCGCGCTCCAGATCGTTGGAGTCCATCACGCGCTCGGCGATCTGCTGGTTGTCGCGGAAAGTGCCCGACTGCGCGAGCAGCTTGTCGACGAGCGTCGTCTTGCCGTGGTCGACGTGGGCAATGATGGCGATGTTGCGCAGCGCGCGGGTCATGAGACAGTCCTGTTCGATTCGTTTCTCGCCCCGGCGCATGCCGGGGTCCATCTATTCGTTGCGTCCGATCGGGTCGCGGCCACGCAGTGCCCCGACGACGCCTTCAGCCGGGGCTCTGGGCGGCGATCAATCGGCGCGGATTCAGCACGCCGTGCTCGTCCAGCTCGGCCAGGCCGAGCAGTCTTGCGCCGGGTCCGTACACGCGGCGGCGTCCCGGCCCCTCGGGCAGTGCGCCCAGATCGAGCTGGCCGCCGCGCGCGAACAGCGCTGCCTGTCGATCGCCCAGATCGACCCGCGGCACGTCGTCGAGCAGCGCGTCGACCGGCAACAGCCACTCGCGCCGTACCGCCGGCGGCATCGCTTCGAGCGCGGCGAGCGTGACCGCGCGATCGAGCGTCATGCGGCCGACGCGCGTGCGCCGGAGCGCGGCCAGATGCGCGCCGCAGCCGAGCGCGTTGCCGATGTCCTCGGCGAGCGTACGCACGTAAGTGCCCTTGCTGCAGGCGACCGCGATCTGCGCGCGCGTGCCATCGAAGCCGAGCAGGTCGATCCGGTCGATCCGCACGCTGCGCGCCGCGCGCTCGATCTCGATGCCACGGCGCGCGTACTCGTAAAGCGGTCGGCCGTCGCGCTTCAGCGCCGAGTGCATCGGCGGGGTCTGCTCGATGGTCCCGGTGAAACACGCCAGCACCGCTTCCAGTTGCTCGCGCCCGACCGCAACCGGCCGCGTCTCGACGATCTCGCCCTCGGCATCGCCGGTGGTCGTGCGCACGCCCAGCGCGAGCGTCGCTTCGTACGCCTTGTCGGCATCGAGCAGATCGGCCGAGAACTTGGTCGCTTCGCCGAAGACGAGCGGCAACAGCCCCGTCGCCATCGGGTCGAGCGTTCCGGTGTGACCGGCCTTGGCCGCGTTCAGCAGCCGGCGCGCCGCTTGCAGCGCGTGGTTGCTGGTGGTCCCGCCCGGTTTGTCGAGCAGCAGGACGCCGTCGACGGCGTCGCCCTTGCGTCGTCTCGCCACGGCCGCCTCATTCTTCGTCGTCGGACTCGGGGCGAAGCTTCGGCTTCGGCGCGTCGGGCGCGACGGCGTCGGCGATCAGCTTGTCGATCGCGAAGCCCTTCTCGACCGAGGCGTCGTGAATGAACTTCAGCGCCGGCACCGTGTGGATCTGCAGCCGCTTGAACAGCAGCGAATGGAAGTATCCCGCTTTCTCGTTGAGCAGCTTCGCCGTCGCCTCGGGGTCGGCGCCGAGCACCGTGAAGTAGACCTTCGCGTGCGCGTAGTCGGGCGTGATCTCGACGCCGCTGACGGTGACGAGCCCCGCCCGCGACATCGGGATCTCGCGCTGGATCATCTCGGCCAGATCGCGCTGGATCTGGTCGGCGATGCGCTGGCCGCGCTGCGGTTTCTTCGCACTCTGACGCATTTTCGTCGGCCCGCCGGAGCACCGGCGGTCACAGTGTCCGGGCGACTTCCTGCACTTCGAAGATCTCGAGCTGGTCGCCTTCCTTGATGTCGTCGTAACCCTTCAGCGACAGACCGCACTCGAAACCCGCTTTGACTTCCTTGACGTCGTCCTTGAAGCGCTTCAGCGACGACAGCTCGCCGGTCCAGATCACGACGTTGTCGCGCAGCAGCCGCGCATTGGCGGTGCGCTTGACCACGCCGTCGAGCACCATGCAGCCGGCGACGACGCCGACCTTCGGCACGCGGAAGATCTGCCGGATCTCGACCAGGCCGAGTACCTGTTCGCGCTGCTCGGGCGCGAGCAGGCCGGACAGCGCCGCTTTCACATCGTCGACCGCGTCGTAGATGATGTTGTAGTAGCGGATCTGGATGCCGTTGCTCTCGGCGAGCTTGCGCGCCTGCTGATCGGCGCGGACGTTGAAGCCGATGATCACCGCCTTCGACGCCAGCGCGAGGTTGACGTCGCTCTCGGTGATGCCGCCGACCTGCGCGTGCACGATCTGCACCTTGACCTCGTCGGTCGACAGCTTGGTCAGCGCGTGAACCAGCGCCTCCTGCGAACCCTGCACGTCGGCCTTGATGATCAGCGGCAAGGTGCGCGCCTGGCCCTCGCCCATCTGCTCGAACACGTTCTCGAGCTTGGCGGCCTGCTGCTTGGCGAGCTTCGTGTCGCGGAACTTGCCCTGCCGGTACAGCGCGATCTCGCGCGCCTTGCGTTCGTCGCCGAGCACGATCAGCTCGTCGCCCGCGGACGGCACGTCCGACAGGCCGACGATCTCGACTGGAATCGACGGCCCCGCCTCCTGGATCGGCTTGCCGTTCTCGTCGAGCATCGCGCGAACGCGGCCGAAGCACGCTCCGGCGAGCACGACGTCGCCGCGCTTCAGCGTCCCGCTCTGGACCAGCACGGTCGCCACCGGCCCGCGGCCCTTGTCCAGCCGCGACTCGATGATCAGGCCCTTGGCCGGCCCGTTCTTGACCGCCTTCAGCTCGAGCACCTCGGCCTGCAGCAGCACGTTCTCCAGCAGTTCGTCGACGCCCTGGCCGGTCTTGGCCGACACCGGGATGAACGGCGAGTCGCCGCCGTACTCTTCGGGCACGACGCCTTCGGCGACCAGCTCCTGCTTGACGCGCTCGGGGTTGGCCTCGGGTTTGTCGATCTTGTTCAGCGCGACGACGATCGGCACGCCCGCGGCTCTCGCGTGCGCGATCGCCTCGCGGGTCTGCGGCATCACACCGTCGTCGGCCGCAACGACCAGCACGACGATGTCGGTCGCCTTGGCGCCGCGCGCGCGCATCGCGGTGAACGCCTCGTGACCCGGCGTGTCGAGGAAGGTGACGATCCCGCGCGGCGTCTCGACGTGATAGGCGCCGATGTGCTGCGTGATCCCGCCCGCCTCGCCCGCGGCAACCTTGGTGCGGCGGATGTAGTCGAGCAGCGAGGTCTTGCCGTGGTCGACGTGACCCATGATCGTCACGACCGGCGGCCGCGGTTCCGCAACCGCTTCGGTCGCCGCGCCGGCTTCGGTTTCGGCGAGCAGCGCCTCCGGCGAATCGAGCTTGGCCGCCACCGGCGTATGCCCCAGCTCGGTGACGACGATCATCGCCGTGTCCTGATCGAGCACCTGGTTGATCGTCACCATCTGGCCGAGCTTCATCAACACCTTGATGACCTCGGAAGCCTTGACGGCCATCTTGTGCGCGAGGTCGGCGACCGTGATGGTCTCGGGCACGCTGATCTCGCGAACGATCGGCTCGGCGGGCATCTGCACGGCGCGTTCCTCGCCGCGCTCTTCTCGGCCGTGCCGGTTCCTGCCCTTCGGGCCGCGCCAGCCGGCCGCCCCGCCGAGCGTGTCGCCGCGCGTCTTCAACGCGCGCTTCTTGGCCGCGTCCTCGGACCAGCTCGACGCGAGCTTGCCCGACTTGACTTCCTTGACGCCGGGTTTCTTCTCTTCCTTCTTCGCTTCGGCCGGCTTGACCTCCGCCTTCGCCGCCGGCTTGTGCAGCGTGCCTTCGGTCGTCGGCGCCTTCAGCACCTTCTTGGGCGCCGTCATCATGCTCTTGATCGCCGCGACCTCTTCCTCGACGGCGCGGCGCGCGCGTTCCTGCGCAAGCTGCGCCTGCTTCGCGGCTTCGTCGGCGGCGCGCTGCTCGGCGCGGATGCGTTCGACCTCGGCGTTGGCCGCGGCTTCGCGCTCCTTGGCGGCGTCCAGCGCTTCCTGCTCCTGCCGCTGCGCCTGCTGCACCTCGCGCTGGGCGCGCTCGGCGCGTTCCTTGGCCTCGGCCATCTGGCGCGCGACCAGCTCGGCGGCTCGGCGCGCCTCTTCCTCGCGCTTGGCGAGCTCCGCGGCGTCGATCACCGGCGCCGCCGGCGCGGCCGGCGCTGCCTCCGGTTCGGCCGTGGCCGCCTCGTCGCGCTTGACGAAGACGCGCTTCTTGCGCACCTCGACCTGGATCGTCCGCGCGCGTCCGGTGCCGTCAGCCTGCTTGATTTCGGTGGTCTGCTTGCGCGTCAGCGTGATCTTCTTCTTCTCGGGCGCCTCGGCGCCATGCGCCTTGCGCAGCGACTCAAGCAGGCGCGCCTTGTCGTCTTCGGTCAGCGCGTCGCTCTCGGCCTTCTTGTTGACGCCGGCAGCGCGCAGTTGTTCGAGCAGCAGCTGCGGCGGAACCTTCAGTTCCGCTGCGAACTGGGAAACGGTGTTACTCGGCATAGATGATCTTCCCTCGCTGCTTGGTTGCTTCGGCCCTGCGTCGTGTCGGTCAGCGGCCGTCCATCACTTGCTGCTCGTCTCTTCGGCGAACCAGTGCGCGCGCGCCGCCATGATCAGCTTCTTGGCGCGCTCCTCGTCGATGCCGGTCATCTCGACCAGCTCGTCGACCGCCAGTTCGCCCAGGTCGTCGCGTGTGTTGATGTTGTTGGCGGCAAGCTTGGCCGCCAGTTCCTTGTCCATGCCCTCCAGCTCGAGCAGCGCGGGCTCGACCTTCTCGAGGTTCTCCTCGCGAGCGATCGCCTCGGTGAGCAGCGCGTTGCGCGCACGCGTGCGCAGCTCTTCGACGGTCTCCTCGTCGAAGGCCTCGATCTCGAGCAGCTCGTTGACCGGTACGTAGGCGATCTCGTCGAGCGTGGAAAAGCCCTCCGAGATCAGGATGTTGGCGATCTCCTCGTCGACGTCGAGCTTTTCCATGAACAGCGCGCGCGTCGCTTCCTGTTCGCCGCGCTGCTTCTGCTGCGCTTCCTCGGCGGTCATGATGTTGATCTGCCAGCCGGTGAGTTCCGAGGCGAGACGCACGTTCTGCCCGCCGCGGCCGATCGCGATCGCCAAGTTGTCCTCGTCGACGACGACGTCCATCGCATGCTTGTCCTCGTCGACGACGATCGAGCTGACGTTCGCGGGCGCGAGCGCGCCGATGACGAACTGCGCCGGATCGTCGGACCACAGCACGATGTCGATACGCTCGCCCGCGAGCTCGTTGGTCACGGCCTGAACGCGCGAGCCGCGCATGCCCACACACGTGCCGATCGGATCGATCCGCCGGTCGTTGGTCCACACGGCGATCTTGGCGCGCACACCCGGATCGCGCGCGGCGGACTTGATGACGAGCAGGCCCTGTTCGATCTCGGGCACTTCCAGCTCGAACAGCTTCTTCAGGAACTCGGGCGAGGTGCGCGACAGGATCACCTGCGGGCCGCGCGCCTGCCGGTCGATCTTGGCCACGTACGCGCGCACGCGGTCGCCGACCCGCAGATTCTCTTTCGGGATCATTTCGGAGCGCGGCAGCCGCGCCTCGATCTTGCCGATCTCGACGATCGCGTCGCCTTTGTCCATCCGCTTGATCGTTCCACTGACGACCTGGTCACCGCGCGCCAGGAACTCCTGCAGCAGCTGCTCGCGCTCGGCGTCGCGGATCTTCTGCAGGATCACCTGCTTGGTGTCCTGCGCGAAGCGGCGGCCGGTGGTGACTTCCTGCTTCGGAAGCTGCTCCTCGATGTACTCGCCGACCTCGATGTCGGGGATCTGCTCGCGCGCTTCCGACAGGAGAATCTGATGGCCGGGCTCCTGCAGGCCTGCCTCGTCGGGCACGACGAGCCAGCGCCGGTACGCTTCGTAGTCGCCGGTCTCGCGGTCGACCGCGACGCGGATCTCGACGTCCTCGTCGTGGAACAGCTTCTTGGTCGCCGCGGCGAGCGCCGACTCGAGGGCGCCGAACACGATCTCGCGCGGAACGTTCTTCTCGCGCGCGAGCGCGTCGACCAACAGCAGAATTTCACGGCTCATTTTTGCCCGCTCCTGAAGTTCAGCACCGGCACCAGTCGCGCACGTCCGATATCCGCGAGTGCGAACTCGATCGTCTGCGGCGTTGCCGCCAATTCGTCCGGCGCGCGCCGCTTCCTTTCGGACGCACGCCCTTTCATTCGCCGCGCCGCGACCGGTGCCGCATCCGCGTCGTCAGTTGCCAGTTCCATCCGCACGCGCTCCTGGCCGTTCGCGCCGGCCACGCCGAGCAGCCGGCCGCGAAAGCGTCGGCGCCCGCCGACGGGCACGAGCAACTGCACCTGCACCTGCGCACCGGCAAAGCGCTCGAAGTCGCGGCGCTTCGCGAGCCGGCGATCCACGCCTGGCGACGACACTTCAAGCCGGTCGTAGTCCACGCCTTCGACCGCGAACAGGTGCGTCAATTGGTGGCTCACGCGCTCGCAGTCCTCCACGGTCACGCCGCCTGCCGCCGGCGCGTCCAGCGTCACGCGCAACAAGCCGTGCCCCGCGCGCTCGACATCGACCAGCTCGTAGTCGAGCCCTTCGACGGTGCGCTCGATCAGCGCGTACAACTCCTTTGCGACCCCTGTCAAAACAACGCTCCGGCGACCGGCGGAACCGATCGCGCTTCGGCTCGTGCCGAGTCAGCAACAACCAAAAAAAAAATGGGCCCGAAAGCCCATCCTCGCAATTCAATAGGCCTGCACACCAAGGACCGGCACGGCGTGCAGCCGATGGGCGCCCGATCAGATTCCGACGCGAGCCCTTCGGTAACCGCACATTATAGGGGCCAAGCCTTGTTGGAACAAGGGCTTAGCCCGAATCAACCGGGCTAGAAACCCCGCGACGACTTGGGGCGGCGGAAGCGTTGATGTGGGCCCGTCGCCGGACGGTGTCCGCCCAAGCCGCCGGAAGCGATGTAGCTCACCGTGCTCGTCAATGGATCGGGTTGACGCGGTCCCTGCCGGTCCTTGTTCTTGCGCTGGCCCTGCGGTCGCTGGCCGCCGCCAGCAGACTTGCCGCGCAGTTCGTCCGACGCGATCCCGAGATCGTGCATCCACGCCTGGACCCACTCGGGCGAGAGTTCCTGATAGCGGCCGCGAGCGAGCGAGCGCGGAAGCTGGATCGCGCCGTAGCGGATACGGATCAGACGACTGACTTCGAGACCGACGGCCTCGAACATGCGCCGCACTTCGCGGTTGCGTCCCTCGGCGATGACGACGCGATACCACCGGTTCGCGCCCTGGCCGCCCGCCTCCTCGATCTTGGAGAACGCGGCCGTTCCATCGCCCAGTTGGACCCCGGCGAGCAGGCGCTCTTTCTGATCGTCGGTCAGTTCGCCCAACACGCGCACGGCGTACTCGCGCTCGACCTCGTAACGAGGATGCATCAGGCGGTTGGCGAGCTCGCCCGAGGTCGTGAACAGCAGCAACCCTTCGGTGTTGAAGTCGAGCCGGCCGACCGCGACCCACCGCCCCCCGGAAACCTTTGGCAGCTTGTCGAAGACGGTCGGACGCTTTTCCGGGTCGTCCTGCGAGACGATCTCGCCAGCCGGCTTGTGATACAGCAGCACGCGCGGCGGCTTGCCGGGCTGCTTGCGCACCAGCGGCTTGCCGTTGACGCGCACCTGATCGGTCGGCAACACGCGCTGGCCGATGTGGGCGGGCTGGCCGTTGACCGACACGCGGCCCGCGATGATGAGCTCCTCCATATCGCGGCGCGAACCGATGCCCGCATCGGCCAGCACCTTGTGCAGCTTGTCCGACTGCGCGGCCAAGGCCTGTTTGGCGGCACGGCGACCACGTTCGAGGAGTTCGCGCGGCAACGGCGTCGCCGCCATGGCTGCCGGGTTGATCTCTTCGCCGTCGCCGGCGAGCAATGCCGCGGGCGCCTCGTCGGCCGCCGCGTCGCGCGCAGGTTCCTCGGTACGGGGCACCCCGGCAGGCTGGCCTTGCCCGCGTCCCCGCCCGCGCCGGCGGCGCCCATGCGGCCCGCGCGGGCGGCGCTCTTCGTCCCCCGCGCCCTCCGCCGCCGAAGCGTCGGAAGCGCCCGCGGCGTCCGACGGATCCGACTCGGCCCGCAAATCGTCCGCAGCACGCGGCTGGGCCGCGGGCTCGGTCTCGGCGGTCGGAGTCGTCGATTGTTCTTCAGGTGGCCGTACGGCGTGGTTCATGGCGGAATCGATCAGGAGGGGACTTGCACCGGTTCAGCTTCGACCGGAGAGAGCGGAAGTGAAGGCGTTTCCGGTTCGGACAACGGGGCCCCGGCGGCAGCGAACTGCAGCTCGAAGTCGGTGGGAACGGCATTTCCGCCGGCGTCCAGCGGCGGCAGTTCGTCGAGCGAGCGCAGGCCGAGGTCGTCGAGAAAAGCGCGCGTCGTCGCGAACAGGGCCGGACGCCCGGGCGCCTCGCGATGGCCGATCGTTTCGATCCACCCCCGCTCCTCGAGCGTCTTGAGGACCTGCGGCGAAACCGTCACGCCGCGGATCTCCTCGATATCGCCGCGGGTGACCGGCTGGCGGTACGCAATGATCGCCAGCGTTTCCAGCACGGCGCGCGAGTACTTCGGCGGCTTTTCCGGATTCAGACGGTCGAGGTAGACGCGCATCGACGGCCGGCTCTGGAAGCGCCAACCCGACGCCACGGTGACGAGTTCGATACCGCGTTCACTCCAGTCGCGCCGCAACTCGTCGAGCAACACGCGCACCGTGTCCGCGTTCAGCTCGTCTGCGAACAGCTTCCGCAGCTCGGCCATCGGCAGAGGCCGCTCCGCCGTCAACAACGCCGTCTCGAGGACGACCTTCGCCTCTTGTGTGTTCATCGCTCCGATCACGAAAGATCGAGGTTCGCGCACCGCCGTGCGCATCCAGCGCATCGGCTCAGCAGCGTCCGGGCACACCGAACGGAAATCGAAGAACCCGTGCGAACGGCCCGCGCAAAGCAGGCTGTTGTTCTGGAATGCCTGCTACGTGCAGTGCGAACGCGTCGACAGCGGGACGATCCGATCAACGTTCGCCAGCGCCGCGCAGCGCAAACATGCGCACTTCAAGCAGACGCCGGCTCAACTCCGAATGAGTTGGCAGTCTATCACGGCGCTCATCGTTAACAAGCGGCAGGACTCGAGTCCGATGCGGCACCGGCTAAGGCTTGACTTCGAGTTTCGGCAGCCAACCCGGGTTCGTTCCTTCGCCCGAATACGCCCCTCGGAAAGTCCAGTCCCGCGGACTGCTGTTGAAATCCTGGTTCCACGCCGCGAAGCCCATGATCAGGGACGTGTCCGGCGCAGCACCGCGCAGAGCGCCCGCCTTTGGAAACAGGTCGAGCTGGCCCAACGCGCCCGTCGGGTTGTTTAGGAAGGTCGACGCGCTCGCGTACGAGCCGGTGGCGTTGGCAGCCTGCGTGCCGCCGAGAAAACTAGTAGCGCAAGCACTCCCGCCATGACGTCCGATCACGCGAGTGCAACGAGCCAAGCGCGCCCCAACGATGCCGACCTTGCACACCTCGCAGATACTGTATACATTGCCAGTGTCACCGATTCGCCGCAAGGCCTCGAACGATGAGCACCGAGACGCCCGCCCTCACACAACGACAGACCGAGATCCTCGATTTCGTACAGCGCACGCTGGTGGAGCGCGGGGCGCCACCGACGCGCGAAGAGATCGCGGACGCGTTCGGCTTCCGCTCGTTAAATGCAGCCGAGCAACATCTTCAGGCGCTGCAAAAGAAGGGGTTCGTCGAGCTGGTGCCCGGTACGTCGCGCGGGATCCGGCTCAAAGGCGCCGTCACGGAAAGCATGCGCGCTCTGAAGGAAGCCGCGCAGGAGCTTGGCCTGTCTGCAGGGTTGCCGCTGATCGGCAAGGTCGCCGCCGGCAGCCCCATCCTCGCGCAGGAAAACGTGATCAGGCGCCCGGCCGTCGACCCCCTGCTGTTCAAGCCGCGGGCGGACTACTTGCTCGAGGTGCGCGGCATGAGCATGCGCGATGCGGGCATCCTCGACGGCGACTGGCTGGCCGTTCACAAGCAGGCGCAGGCGCAGTCCGGTCAAATCGTGGTCGCGCGACTTGGGGACGATGTGACCGTCAAGCGACTGAAGCTCAGGGGCGCGAAGGCCGAACTGCTTGCCGAGAACCCGGATTTCGCGCCGATCGTCGTCGACCTCAGACGCGATCCGTTCTCGATCGAGGGACTAGCGGTTGGCGTGATCCGGCCGGCGGTCTAGCAGCGACGGACCGTTGGCAAGGACGCGTCACAGTCCCAGCCGAACGCCAGCGTAACCGAAGAGTTCGTACAACGCGTAGTAGGAAGACTGCAGCGCTGCCGCGCTCGGCAGAAAGTCGGCGACACTGACCACTGCCAGTCGCGGAATGACCGTCGGTGCGGGCACGACGCTCAGGCCCGCTCGCTCGAATTCCAGCCGCGCCCGCGGCACGTCGAAGGCGTGCACGACGAGGACGATGCGCTCGATGCCGAGCGGCCGGAGGATCCGCGCGGTGAACTGCGCGTTCTCGCGCGTTGTCCGCGCGCGGTCTTCGACCCAGCGCACAGGTACGCCGTACTCGCGTTCAAGTACGTCGCGCATGACGTGCGCCTCGGGACGGGTCGGCCCGTAAGGGCCGCCGGTCACCAGCACCGGTAGACCCGTTTCGCGCGCGACCTTGGCGCCGTAGCGCGTACGTTCGAGCGAAAGGCGCCCGAGCGTGTCGCCGCCATACTCGGGCGCGTCGCGACGCAGCCCCCCGCTGAGAATCACGATCGCCTGCGCCTTGCGTGCCTGCACTGGGTCGAGCGCACGCGTGTCGCCGGCGGCCACGAGCAGCGCCGACGAAACGATCGGCAGAGACAACAGCAGCAACCCGCCGACACCGATGGCCAAGAGCGCGCGGGCGAGCCGCGGTCGCCGATGCCACAGCGCCAATCCGACCACCGCGAGTAGCAGCGGACCCGCTGGCGGCAGCACCAGCGCCTTGAAGGTTGCCTTCAACGCCGCGACGATGCTCATCGCGGCATGCGCGCGCCACATAGCGAGCGGCCAGCGTCAGCGCGCCGTGCGCAGCAGCGCGAGCAAATGCGCCGAGGGGATCGCATAGGTGATGCCCGAGGGCTGCGCCAATGCCGCTTCCTTCGTGCCTTTGACGAAGACCATGTTGATCACGCCGACGACTTCGCCGGTGGCGGCGTCGAACAGCGGGCTGCCGCTGTTGCCCGGATAGGCCGTGGCATCGAGCTGAAACACCGGATACGGCCCCGTCTGCAGTCGCCGGACGACCTTCGGATCCAGTTGCTGCGCGTTGCCCTGCGGGATCGCGACCGGGGTAATCGACGAAACCATCGCGCGGTGCGTCGCCGGATACGGTCCGAGCGCACTTCCGATGGGGAAGCCGGTGAACAGGAACTGATCCCCCTCCGCCACTGCCGCCGAGTCGCGCACAGCGAGCGCCGGCAGCGGCTGCCCGGCGACTCGCAGCAGCGCAAGATCGTGGGCATCGTCGCGCGCTGCGCGCGTGGCCGTTCGCACCTGCGCGCGGTGCGCTTCCGGTCCGGGCACGAGGATCGCGAGCGACTCGGGATCGCCGCCTGCGTCGAGCGCATCGGGCAGCACATGCGCGTTGGTTGCGACGAGCGAACCATCGCCGACGGCGAATCCGGTACCGAGGAAGCGGAACGGCGGCGACCGTGTGCGCTGAAACGTGCCGACCGCGACCACCGCGCTCTTGACGCGCGCGATCGTCTGCACGGTCGTCTGCGCGTGCGCTGCCGGCAACGAATCGGCCGCAGCCGCGGCAAGCAGCAGCGCCGCGAACGCGAGCAGGTTCCCAAGCGGGCGCCGAAGCGCCGCACAGCGCGCGCCGACGGTCACGCTGATGACGCACCGAGGCATTGCAGCCTCAGACGGACGCGCCGACGCGCGCGCGCTCGCCGGGGCCGAAGCGTCGCACATACCAATCCATTGCGTCTGCGAGCCCGGAGCGGACATCGTGCGTCGGCGCATAGCCGAGCAGCCGGCGCGCCTTGCCGACGTCCGCCTGCGAGTGGCGAACGTCGCCCGCGCGGAAAGGCGCGTACGCGGGCGCAGCCACTTTCAAGCCCGGCTGCCGCTCGCGCAGCAGCTCGCCCATCCACGCGTGCAGCTCGTTCAGCGTCGTTCGGCCGCCCACTGCGACGTTATAGACCTGGTTCAGCGCGTTCGGATCATCGGTGATCGCCGCGCGCAGATTGATCTGAACGGCGTTCGCCACGTGGCAGAAATCGCGCGAGGTTTCTCCGTCGCCGTTGATCGTGCACACCTCGCCGCGCAGCATCGCGCGCGCCCAGCGCGGGATCACCGCGGCGTACGGTCCCTCCGGATCCTGCCGCGCACCGAAAACGTTGAAGTAACGCAGCCCGATGGTCTGCATGCCGTAGCAGCGCGAGAACACCTCCGCATACAGCTCGTTCAGGTACTTCGTCACCGCGTACGGCGACAGCGGCCGGCCGATGACCTCTTCGACCTTGGGCAGCGCCGGGTGGTCGCCGTAGGTCGAGCTCGACGCCGCATAGACGAGGCGCGCGCCGGCGTCGCGCGCCGCGACGAGCATGTTGACGAAACCGGTCGCGTTCACACCGTGCGTGGCCAGCGGGTTTTCGATTGAACGCGGCACCGACCCGAGCGCGGCGTTGTGCAGAACGACGTCCACGCCTTCGCACGCAGCGCGGCAGGTGGCGGGATCGACGATGTCGCCTTCGATGAAGCGGTGGCGCGCCCATGCGGCCTCTCCGACGGCCGCGCGTACCTCGTCGAGGTTGTGGCGATGGCCTGTGGCGAAGTTGTCGAGCCCGACGACGTCCTGCTCCAGACGAAGCAGCGCTTCGAGCAGATGCGACCCGATGAAGCCCGCTACGCCGGTGACCAGCCAGCGCCGGCGGCGCGCGCGCACCGCGTTTTCGAGATCGTCCATGCCGGCTATAGCCGCCACACGCAGAAACCGCGCGCGCGCAGCGCAGCCTGATCGGCCTGGCACTTGACATCGACGTAAAGGCCGCCCGGCGCAAGCTTGGCGGCGACTTCGTCGATCGAGTACCGCTTGTACGCCTTGTGCGCGACCGCCGCGACGATCGCGCTCGAACGCGGAAGCTGCTCCCACGGGACGAGCCGCACGCCGTATTCGTGGACCGCCTCCTCGGGCGAGGCGACCGGGTCGTGCACGTGCACGTTGACGCCGTAGGACTCCAGCTCGCGGATCACGTCGATGACCTTCGAGTTGCGCAGGTCCGGGCAGTTTTCCTTGAAGGTGAGCCCGAGCACGCTGACGTTGGCGCCTTTCACCGGGAAGCCGGTCTGGATCAGGGTCTTCACGGTCTGCTCGGCGATGTATTTGCCCATTCCGTCGTTGATGCGCCGCCCGGCGAGGATCACCTGCGGGTGATAACCGAGCATCTCCGCTTTATGCGTCAGGTAGTACGGGTCGACGCCGATGCAGTGCCCGCCGACCAGCCCGGGGCGGAACGGCAGGAAGTTCCACTTCGTTCCGGCCGCTTCGAGCACTTCGAGCGTGTCGATGCCGATGCGGTGGAAGATCAGCGACAGCTCGTTGACCAGCGCGATGTTCAGATCGCGCTGCGTGTTCTCGATCACCTTGGCGGCTTCGGCGACCTTGATGCTGGAGGCACGGTACACGCCCGCCGTGATGATCGATTCGTACATCCGCGCGACGCGCTCGAGCGTTTCGGGCGTATCGCCCGAGACGACCTTGACGATCTTCGTCAGCGTCCGTTCCTTGTCGCCAGGATTGATCCGCTCTGGCGAGTACCCCACGAAGAAGTCCTTCTTCCAGGTCTTGCCCGAGTGCTTCTCGATGATCGGCACGCACACTTCCTCGGTCGCGCCGGGATACACGGTCGACTCGAAGACGACCGTCGCCCCCGGCTTGAGATTGCGCCCGACGAACTCGCTCGCCCCGACGAGCGGTCCGAAGTCCGGGTTGTGGGCGTCGTCGACCGGCGTGGGCACGGCGACGACGATGAAATCGGCTTCCTTCAAGGCGGACGGGTCCGTCGTCGGCATGAGGTGTTTCGCAGCCTTCAGGTCCTCACTGCTGACTTCGCCCGTCGGATCGACGTGGCGCAGGTACGCGTCGATCTTCGCTCGCGAAAGATCGAACCCGATCGTGTGGGACCGCTTTCCGAACTCGACGGCCAGCGGCAACCCGACGTAACCCAGACCGACGACTGCGACAACACTCATGTGGCTTCCTGTGGATCGTGGTTGAACATGGATTCTGGATGCCGGCTACAGGCTTCGCAGCAGCGCTACGACTTCATCCTTGCCGGGAAAGTCTTCCTTGATCGCGAGCAGCGCCTCCAGTTCGGTCTTCGCGCGGTCGCGACGCCCCGCCTTCGCGAGCGCCTTTGCGTAGTTGAGCCGGATGTCGGCGCGGTTCGGCGCGAGCGCCCGCGCTTTCTGCAGGTGCACGAGCGCCTTGTCCGCCTCGCCGCGCGCGGCGAGCAGCATGCCGAGCGTATCGAGCACCGCGGCGTTGTTCGGCGCGAGCTTCACCGCACGCTCGGCATAGCCGAGCGCCTTCGGATCGCCCAACTGCCCGCTCGTCCAAGCCAGGTTGTTCAGCGCAATCACGTGGTTCGGGTCGGTCGCCACGACGACCTGGTAGTACGCCGCCGCGACGCGAAAGTCGCGCGCGCGCAGTGCGCGATCCGCAAGATGCATGGACAGCACGGTGTCCCGCGGATTGCGCGCGCTCCACTCGCGCGCCAACGCGTCGGCATCGGCCCGTTTCCCCGCACCGACGAGTGCCGAATACACGCCGACGGCAAGCGCACCTGACTTCGCGTCGACCTTCAGCCCATCGCGATAGGCTCGCTCCGCTTCGCCGTGTTTGCCCTGCGCAGCCAGCACGTCGCCTTCGAGCGCGAAACCGGCCGCCGACTTCGGCTCTCGCGCCTGAAGCGCTTTGGCTTCGCGCAGCGCCTCCTCGTGTCGCTGCGACTGCACGAGCACGGCGACCAGGCTTCGCACTACGCCGACATCGTTCGGCGCCAGACGCTGCGCGCGACGCAGTGTCTCGATCGCGGCCTCGTGCTCCTTCGCGCCGGCTTGCACCGCCGCGAGCCTGACGAGCGGTCGGACCGCTTGCGGCTGCAGGTCCGCCGACTTCTTCAACGTCTCGATCGCGTCGCGCGATTGGCCGGCAGCGATCTGCGCCTCGGCCAGCGCGTCGAGCACGCGCGGCTCCCTGGGCAGCGCAGCTACGGCATCGCGCGCTGCCGCGACCGCGGCGGCACTGTCCTGCGCTCGAAGCTGGAAGCCAATCAACGCGAGCCGCGCGTCGGCCGACTGCGGATTGGCGGCGGCCGCGCGCTGCAGCGTGGCCGCCACGTCGGCCGGTGCGCTACCTGTCCGCGCAAGCAGGTCCGCCAACGCGATGTAGATCTGCTCGTTCTTCGGATCGGCCGCGATCATCGATTCGTAGCGCGCTCTTGCCGCGTCGGGCTTCTTCTCGGCGAGATCGAGCGCTGCGAGACCCTGCGCGGCGGGCAGGTACGACGGCCGCAGCGCCAGCGCCTTCTCGAAACTGCGCCGCGCCGCAGACGCGTCCTTGCGTGCGGCGTGCACGATGCCGAGCACGTGATGCGACAGCGGATTGTCCGGCTGCTTCTTCTCGAGGTTGCGAGCCGCCTCGAGCGCTCGGTCGGTGCGGTTCGACCGCAAGTGCCCCACGATCAACACGAGGTCGGCCTGATACTGTCCGGCATCCAGTTCGGACGCCGCTTCGAGTTCGCGGATCCCCGCTTCGGTCCGCCCGGTGGCGAGCGCGATCTGGCCGAGCCGCGTGCGCGCCGCGACCTTCTGCGCGTCGGATGACGCGGCAGACGTAAAGTAGCTCGCTGCCTGCTTCAGGTCCCCGTTGGCCAGATACGTCTCGCCGGCCAGCATCAACACCTGCGGATCCTCGATGCCGGTGTGTTGCACCAGCGGCTGCAGCGCTTCGACCGCTTTCGCGGGCTGGCCGGCGCGAAGCAGCGCGCCGACCAGCATCCGCTGTGCCCCGAGGTGCTCCGGCGCGCGACTGACCGCTTTGCGCAGGTACGCCTCGGCCGCGAGCGGCTGATTCGCGCGCAGTTCGACCGCGCCTGCGAGTACGAGGCTGGGCACGTGGTCGGGCGCGTGCTTCAAGACCTGCAGCACTTGGTCTCTCGCTCGCTGCACGTCGCCCCGTCGCAAGGCGAGCAGCCCCTCGAAATAGTTGACGCGCAGATCGCCGCGCGCGTACTTGCGCGCTTCCCCGATCTGTGCGGCGGCGCCGTCGAAGTCGCGTGCATCGATCAATTGCGAAATCAAGACGAATCGCGCAGGCAAATGCCCCGGATCAGCACCGATGGCCTGCCGCAGTTCCGCGAGCGCGGCGTCGGGTTGGCCACGCATCGAAAGCAGCTCGGCCTTCAACAGATGCGCGTCGGCGAACTTCGGTTCGGCCGCCTTGACTTCGTCGACGATCGCGATCGCATCGTCGACGCGCCCGTCGAGCGCGGCGAGCCGCGCCTGACCCATGCGCGCCGGGGCGAAGCCCGGTTTGGCGGACAGCACCTTTCCGTAAGCGTCCGCAGCTTCCTGACGCCGCCCGAGCCGCAGGAACGCGTCGCCAAGGCGTGCGCGGAACGACGCGTCGGCATCGACGTCGTCCAGTCGATGCGAGGCGAACTCCTGCACGAGCTTCGCGGCCTCGCCCTGCTCGATCAGCGCGCGCGCCAGCAGCGGCAGCACGGCCTGCGGTGACTGCTTGTATTCCAGCGCGCGCCGCAGTTCCTTTTCCGCAGACACGGGATCGCGCGTCTCCAGCAGCGCGCGGCCGAGCAGCAGACGGGCCTCACCGTGGGTCGGCGCCTCCTGCAATGCGTTCTTCAGTTGAATCACCGCGGCGTTGTATTCGCCGCGCGCGAGATAGTCCTTGGCCGACGCGACGAGCTTCTCGGGGCTGTCCTTGAGACAGGCCGCAAGCGTCAACGCCGCCAACAGCAGCGTCAATGTGCGCATGAAACTCGTGTACAGCGAAGCGAAGGGACCGTGATCACCCCCGGCGTCAGCCGAAAGTCGCCCGCGCGCAGCGCGCGCCGCCCCCGTTCCAGAACGGGGCCGCTCGCCTCCCTCCCTTTGCAAAGAGAGGCCTGGGGAGATTTCGGTTGACCGAAGATCGAGGAGATTTCGCAGCCCGTTCATTTCAGACCGAACCGATGCAGCAGGTCGTACAGCGTCGGCCGGCTGATGCCCAGCAGCTCGGCCGCCTTGCTCAGATTGCCGTCGACGCGCGCAAGCGCGCGCAGCACGGCGCCGCGCTCGGCGTCGTCGCGCACGGCGCGCAGGTTCAGATCGTCGGCCTCGCCCTTGACTTCGATGTCCAGATCCGCGGCGCGGATCGAAGATCCGTCGGCCATGATCACGGCGCGCTTGATCACGTTCTCGAGCTCGCGCACGTTGCCGGGCCAGTCGTGCCGCTCGATCGCCTCGATCGCGTCCGGCGCGAGTTTCATCGAACCGCGCTTGTGCTCGGCGGCGTAGCGCTGCACGAACGCATGGGCGAGCAAAGCGGCATCGCCCTTGCGCTGTCGCAGCGGCGGCACATTGATGACGATCTCGGCGAGCCGGTAGAACAAGTCTTCGCGGAACTTTCCTTCGGCGATCAGTGCCTTGAGATTCTGGTGCGTGGCGCACACGACACGCACGTCGACGGCAATCTCTTCGCGGCCGCCGAGCCGTTCGATCGAACGCTCCTGCAGGAAGCGCAGCAGCTTGGCCTGCAAAGCGATCGGCAAATCGCCGATTTCGTCGAGAAACAGCGTGCCGCGATGCGCGGTCTCGATCTTGCCGGGCGTTTGCTTGACCGCACCGGTGAAGGCGCCTTTTTCGAACCCGAACAGCTCGCTTTCGAGCAGCGTCTCCGGAATCGCCGCACAGTTGATCGCCACGAAGCGCTGCCCCTGCCGCGGAGACAGTTCGTGGAGACCGCGCGCGAAAAGCTCCTTGCCCGTTCCCGAATCGCCGAGGATGAGTACGGTCGCGCTCGTCGGCGCGACCTTCTCGATCATGCGGCAGGTCTTCAGCATTTCCGGATCGCGCGTCAGGATGCCGCCGAGTGCGGCGGCCTGCTGCGTCGATTGCAGCCGGCGGTTCTCCTCCTGCAGTTCGTGCAGCCGGAACGCCCGCTCGATCATCAGGCCCAGCATCTCGGGCTCGAACGGTTTGGCGTAAAAGTCGTAGGCGCCGAGCGCGATCGCCTGCAGCGCGTTGGCGCGATCGTTCTGGCCGGTCAGCACGATCACCTTGGCGTCGGGCAGCAGCCCCAGGATCTGCTGCAGCGTGGCCAATCCCTCGGCCGGCTCATCCGGCAATGGCGGAAGGCCCAGATCGAGTGTGATGACCGCAGGTTCGAGCCGCCGCGCCTGCGCAAGCGCGGATTCGCGGTCCGACGCCACTGCGACGTCGTAGGCATCGAAAGCCCACTTCATCTGCGTCTGCAGGGCCGGGTCGTCCTCGACGATCAGCAACGGCTTGCGCACGGCGTTCACGCGGCGCCCTCGGCGGTGGCGGCGCTGCGCGCAGCGACCAGCGGAAGAAACACCCGCACGGTCGTCCCGGCGCCGGGCGCCGTATCGACCTCGATGCGGCCGCCGATGCTCGCGACGTACTGCTGGCTCTCGTAGGCCCCGATGCCCATTCCGGTGTGCTTGGTCGATTGAAACGGTTTGAACAGGCGCTCGCGCACGAACTCCGCGCTCATGCCGACGCCTTGGTCGGTGACCTCGACGACGGCCTCTGTGCCCTCACGATGGACCCGCACGCGAACGCGCGGATTATCGCCCGAGGCGTCGACCGCGTTCTGAACGACATGACCGACGACGCGTTCCAGCCGATCCTCGTGGCCAAGAACGACGATGCCCGGCTCCACGTCGAACGACAGCCCCTGCCCGACGGCCCTGAACCGCCGCCGCAGATGGTCGGTGACGATGTCGAGTTCGACTGGGCCGGGGCGCTCGACGGGCTCGACACCCGAACGCAATTGCTGCATCAGATGGTTCATCCGCCCGACGGCGTGCTCGACCGTCGCGAGCATGTCGCGTTGGAACTCGGGGTTTGCGCGGTGGCGTTCGGCGTTGCGCAGCAGAAGCCGAAGCTGGGCGACGAGGTTTTTCAAGTCATGCACGACGAAAGCCGACATCCGGTTGAACGCATCGAACTTCCTCGCCTCGAGCAGCGCCTCGGTTGCGCGTTCGTGCGCGAGGAAGCCGGCGACCTGTCGCCCCGCCGTCTTCAGCAGGTCGAGCACTTCCCAGTTCAGCTCGAACTTGACCCTGGGATTGGCCAGGAGAACGAATCCGAGCAGTTCTTCGCCGTCGAACAGCGGCACGACGAGCCACGCGGACGGAAACTGCAGCAGCCACGCCGGCAGGCGATCGACCTTGTACTTGGCCGGATCCTGGCGCAGGTCGTGCAGATCGATCACCCATCCCGTCGAGACCAGGAACGACGGCAGCCAGTCGGACGCCGGCAGCGTGTGATCGCTTGCCGGCAGATTGACCCGCGCGACCTGCGCGTAGGCACCGCTGCCGTCGTTCATCCACAGCGCTCCGCCCGTGCTCTCGACCAGGTTCGCCAGCGCCCGGATGCTGCGTTCACGCAACGAGCCGGGGGTACCTGGGCTCGACAGCGTCCGCGTGAAGGACAGCCATTCCTCCCGGTAGTCGTAGCGATAAGGGAAGAAGTGCTTGGCGATGAACACGCGCAGTTTGGCGCGAAACGTCCCGGAGAGCGAGACGAGCACGAAGACGAGCAGCCCGGCAAACAGCACGACCGTCAGCAACGCCTTGCCCCAGCTGCCGCCGAAGTGATGCACGTAGTAGCCGATGACCGCGATCGCCAGCAGGTAGCCGCCGGCTGCGACCAGCGCCGTCGACCCGGCGACCACGCCGCGCGACACCGCCACGTCGAAGCGCCAGTCCTTGTTGCGCGCGACAGCGATGCCGAGCACGGGGATCACGAGTGCATGCGCCACACCACGGACCGCCCACAGGTTCGCGTCCACCTCGCGGAACAGCGCCGCGTCCGAGTACATCACGAAGTCGTAGCCGAACACTGCGGCCAGCGCCACGCCCAGCGGGCGCACGTTCCAGCGTTGCGCCTCCGGCGTGCCGCGATAGACCTGTTCGACCAGCACGAGCCCCACCACGCACACACCGAGCAGAAGAAACGCGACGAGCGATTCGCCTCCAGTCGATCCGGTACTTGGCGGTCGCGCGAACAGATGAACCGCGATGGCGACGGACGACAGCAGTGCGGCCTGCGTGCGACGCTTGCGTCCGGTGCCGGCGGCAGCGCTGTCGCCGTTCGAGCCGGCAGTGCGAATCAGTGCGAGAAAGGCCAGCAACGCTGCGTAGCGCAGGCCGTCGAAGAGGCGCGCCATGCCCCATGCGAACCCGTCGCCCGACGTGGCGTAGACGAGCGATGCAGCCGCCCAAACAGCCTGCGAGAGGGCCGCCGCAAGAAGCAATCCGCCAACGCCCGATCCCCGCCGTCCGAGGATGAGCTGAATCGAGAACGCACCGAAGGCGAGCGCCGCAAGCCCGTAGGACCAGACGGCTGGATGGGTCGACCAATCGGGGTCCAGAGCGGGGTTCAAAGCAACAGGTCGCGGCGCATGGGTTCAGGGAGCGATTCTGCCGGGCCAGCGGCAGCGCATGCGCGCTCGACCAGCGGGTGCCGGCCAACTGCAGACTCGCTCCTAGTGAGCCCCCTCGCGGAACAGGATGACCCGGACGGTCTCGACGAGAATCAAGAAGTCGAGAAACAGCGAGTGGTTCTTGACGTAGTACAGATCGTACTCGAGCTTTCTGCTGGCGTCTTCGACCGATGCACCGTAGCAGTAGCGAACCTGCGCCCAGCCGGTCAGCCCGGGCTTGACGCTGTGTCGAATGTCGTAGAAGCGAATTTGTTCCTTCAGCTCATTGACGAAACAGGGACGTTCCGGACGCGGCCCGACCAGGCTCATGTCTCCACGCAAGACATTGATCAGCTGAGGCAACTCGTCGATGCGCATCTTGCGAATGATCCGCCCCACTCGCGTGATGCGCGAATCGCCCGCAGCGGCCCAGCGCGCCACACCGTCTTTCTCCGCGTCGTTGCGCATGCTTCGGAACTTCAGGCACGTGAACGGTCGACCGCCGCGTCCGACGCGTTCCTGCCGGTAGATGATCGGCAGACCGCTCTCCAGAAAGATCGCCACCGACGTCAGCAGCATCACGGGCAGTGTCAGGATCAGCAACGCCGTCGAGACGACAATGTCGAACGCGCGCTTGATGACCGTCCGCGCGCCGTCCTGCGCGAACCCCTGACCGTAGATGAGCCAACTCGCCTTCAACGATTCGATCGGGACCTCGCCGCGCACGCGTTCGTAGAAGCCCGCCAGATCGGTCACGGGGACGCCGCTGATCCGGCACTCCAGCAGTTCGCGAAGCGGGAGTACGCCGCCGCGCTGCTCGCGAACGGCGACGATCACCTCCTGCACTCGCAAGCGCTGGATCAACTTCATGAGATCGGTCCCCCGCGCGTACACGCGGTGGGGCGAAGACACGCCGGTGCCATCTGCGGAGCCCACCTGGAAGAAGCCGACCACAACGTAACGCGGATAGCCAAGGGTCCTGAGCGATTCCTCCACCGTCTTGGCTTCGGCCCCCGTCCCGACGATCAACACGCGGCGCGCGCCGAATCCCGTGCTGCGGGCCGTAAACATCACATGGCGCAGCAGAATCTGGCCGCAAGCGGCGTACAACAGCGCGTACCCGAGAACGATCTGGGCACTTTGGCCCGCCGGCAGTGCATGGAAGAGCAGGTAGGCCAGCGGCGAACCAACCGCCAAAGCCAACAGCAGCCGACCGACCACAGCCGCGAAGGTCGCAGCTTCGTCACGTCGATACAAACCGAAGGCGGAGTTGATCGCCAGCATGAGCAACGCGAAGACGACGCTCGCCTCCCACACCGCCAAGGCCGACGCGCCGTACGGCGCAAGCTGCACGTACGCCGCAAGGAGCATCGAACCGAGGAAGATCCCCGCATCGGTGAACAACTGGACGATCGTCCCGACTGGAATGTGATGGCGGAAGACTCGAACCATGCCCTCTCCGGTCGCGCTGTTGGTCTATCGCCGTGCGCCGAAACGGCCCGTGCGCTCCGGCGCCCGGCCCTCCTCGGGGTCTGCTTGGCCGTTGAGCATCGTCCTGGTCGCCCATGACCGCGGCGTGAAATCACAGACGATCCAGTCCATCACCACACGCTATCGGACCGAACGGCATCCCTCCAGCGACTTCTTCGGCGCACCGCGTGCGGAATCGTCCTGAGCGAGGTCACGCGTTTGCGTGTGTGCGTACCGACGCTGCAAGGGCCGCAGAATCTATCCCAATTCCTTGTTAGTCGCTACCGCTTCTTTGGGAGGAAGCAACAACGCGACAGTCCGGATGCGCGGGCCGGCAGCCGCCGGGCGACAAGCGGCATGGAAGGTCTCGGAAAGCGGCCCTTCGCATGCGGCGACCGCTTCGCAGCAGCCGCCGCTTAGCAGCCGGTTTTTGGCACACTTTGACCGAACGGCGCGCCGAAGCGGCCGCGCCCATCGCCTGTGCAGGCAGGCATTGACGCTGGAAGCGTGGACCAGGTCAAACCGAGAGGGTCAGGGCTGACGCGGCCGGCACCACAGCGACGGCACAGGACTTGCGGCCCGGCGCAGCCAGCGCTCCGCTCTCGCGCCCGACGCACTGGAGCGAGCGCAATATCGCGTCTTCGTGGCGCGCACGGAGGAGTAATTGAGACTTCCTCACTGGCCTGAGTTGACGGTGGCGTGTAGGCATGCCCGCGCCGAGCCGTGGGCACGCCCGCGCATGGCGCACTGCGCAGCGCTCCTATCGCTGGCGACACTTTTCATGGCATCTGCGTGCACTGCGCAGACGCCGAATTGCCGGGAGTTCCAACGACGGCCGGTCGTTTTCGTGCACGGTTCCGGCCTGTCGCCGGACTCATGGCGCGAGATGATCGCGGCGTTCCGCGAGCGTGGGTATGCCGCGCATCAGCTTCACGCAGTCCGGCTCACCCCTGCCGATGGCGCCAATGCGCGGGCGGCGGAGCGCTTCATTCAGCCGGCCGTTCGCGAGCTGCTCTCGGTCGTGGGGCGACGCGCCGAGGCCGCGGGATGTCGGCCGCCGCGCAAGGTCGACATCGTGTCCCACAGCATGGGCGCAGTCAGTTCGCGCTGGTACATCGCGCGCATCGACGCCACGACCGTCCGCAACTGGGTTGGCATTGCCCCCGCCAATCATGGCACCGACGCGCTGTGCGGGCACGCAGGCGACGGCAATCGAGAGATGTGTCCGGCATTTGCCTCAACGTCGGCGCAGAGCGCGATCCAGGTGACACTGAACGGCTCCACCGACAATCGCGTCGACGAGACGCCGTACGGGTTCGGGCGGGACTCGCCCGACCGGCCGCCAGTGGCGCCCACCGATGCGGCGGGCGTCTACTACTGGACGATCCGTATCGACCCCGACGAGTGGATTCGGCCGGCATCCAGCGCGCTGCTGGACGGCGCGGGCGGTCGCACGATCCATGGCCTGCCGGCCACGGGCGTTCGTGAGTCGTCGCCCGGAAATTTCCTGTGGCCGACCGGCGTCGCGCACGACGACCTTCCAAGGCATCCGCAGCTCATCGAACTCGTGATTCGGCTGCTGGAAACCGACCGTTAAGCAGTGCCGAGCCGAAGCGCGATCGTCGTCCGTCGCGGCATGCCAAAGCGGGGCGTGGCGCTACTGGCCTAGCGGATTGACCGGCGACCAGATCGGCTGGCTCTGCGGGAAGACGCGGAAGCACCGCGACGCGAGCACGTCGTCGCAGGTGAGCGAACTCGACGGCTGGACCATACGAAAGGAGCCGACCAAGCCAGGGGTGCCCGGAGCTGGGCGCTGACGCCAGTTCAACTGCAAGTCGCCGGGCGTGCGCGCTCGGTCGAAAAACCGCACCTCGGTGATGCCACCCTTGTAATCGTCCCAGTACGCGCCTCCGTTCGCCGAGAACTTCTCGGCCCCGATCAACCAACCTGGCTGATCGGACGGAAACGCGCTCCACGTAGCCCACCACGTGCTCATGTTCGTCCTGCGCGACGACGTTTCCGTGGCGATCAATTGGCCGTCGATCCATAGCTCGAGCCGCGCTTCGGTACTGCCTTGCCAGCGACGGACCGCAGCGATGTGGTGCCATTGCCCATCGAGCAGTGAAGCGGTCGAAGACGACGGTACAGCCTGAACGGCAAGCACGCCGCCCGTCACTGCCGAACCGTCGCCGAACAACCAGCGGATACGGCCCCCGCCAATGACCTGGAACGAGAACGTGCCGCTGGAGAAGTCAGCGTTGTTGTGTCCGTCAACGAGAAAATTGCCCGCGTACCACCACTGCGGCGAACTGTATGGAGCCGGATCGGCGGAGCTCCAGTTGCGCGTGCTCGTACCGCCCGCCGGCCCAACCGGCAAAGAAGCGTCCAGCCGCACCCACATTTCGAACGTGAACTCACCGACCCCAAATGACACCGGCAGATCGGTGATGCGCGCGTAGTCGTCCGCCCGCGGCATGTTTTCGTAGAACTGGAGTGATCCGCTGGCCTGCCCGGTCGGTGGCGGTGGCGGTGGCGGTGG
>Ga0209172_10000950_pt1 | contig 70175 bp, 65 predicted proteins | sample LarsenN4metaG_FD_184113 | JGI IMG/M metagenome (GOLD analysis project Ga0209172, IMG submission 184113) | Hot spring sediment bacterial and archeal communities from British Columbia, Canada, to study Microbial Dark Matter (Phase II) - Larsen... ...
TCAAACCCTGCAACACTATGGCTATCTTCTGCTCCGCGCTCCAATTCCTTTTCACCTTCTCCTCCTAAATTCACTCTAACCTAACTCTCTACTTGCCACGTGTCCACTTTTCCAGGGGTTCAGTATACCTTCCTATTTCGGTGTAATCTTGGCATTGGATGACATCGATGGTGATAGTATTCCCGACGTTGCCGTAAGCAGTGACAGAACAGGATTTGGCGAAACTTACGGAACTGTAAGCCTCTTCTCAGGAGCCTCGGGCGATTTATTGATGAGAATAATAGGCACAGGCGGTGGGTGGGGCCACGCTATGACCACATGCCCTGACTTAGACGGCGATATGATAGAAGATCTAGTAGTGTCCCAGCTAAGCACAGACAGAGGCCTCGTCTATTCAACCAAAACCGGACTTTTCTTAAGAGGAGTAGCAGAACCATTCGGCGTACCTGGGACTTTTGGAATATATATGAATAACTTAGGGGATCTGAACGGTGATGATTATAAAGATTATGTCATATCTGACGTCTTTGCCTCAACCGAGGAAGAGTTTTCTTGGTCAGGGGCAGCTTTTGTTTTTTCTGGAGTCAGCTCAGAACTCTTATGCAGTTACTACGGAGTACGGTTTTCGTTCTTCGGCCTTTCCGCAACCAGCCTACGTGACCTTAACCATGACGGGAGACAAGAAATAGCAGTGGGTGCTCCTTTTGGGTACGGCAAGGTTTACATCTTCTCTATTAATGTTCCAGGCGATGCCAACCAAGACGGAAGAATCTCTTTAGCCGATGTGGTTGTTAAAATAAACTATATCTTCCGCTCCGGTCCCCGACCTTTACCGATGTCTGTAGCCGACGACGACTGCAACGGCACCATCGACCTCAACGATATAATCTGCGCCGTCAACTACATCTTCAAAGGTCAGACCCAAGGTTGCTGCCTGAAATAGAAATTTCTAATTAAAATCAGCTCAGAGAATTGCTACAAGGCGGGTCAAGCCAACCCGCCTTCCCTTTTTCTTCTCTCTTTTATAAGAGGGGAGGATTTAGATAATATGCAACCCCTTGCACAATCTCTGCTAGCCCCTACATCGAAAGTGAAACTCAACCCTATCCATGTGAAACGTATCACAAGGTGGCCTCTCTTTCTCTACTTTCTAACATCCTGCCATTTCATAAGTTAGACTCTTTTGAGACGATAGATAAGGTCATTTTTTGAATCAAAAAATAGCCTATTATCCATTCCCCCAGTGGCAGTGGTTTTGCTATTGATTAACGTCAAGTATTCACCAGAAAGCTATCCGTTTTCAAAATAGGAGCAACAGTAAGGTGGTTTGGATGAAATCAGTGATAGAGATCAATGCAAGTCCTGACAAAAAATCTGCCGCAGGACAAAGATTCCCTGTCAAAGAGACGCATCCAAATGGTAACGGCAAGCCTTCAGAGAACGGCAATGGCTACCGCTACCAGAATGGGACTAACGGAAATGGAACCCCCTTTGGCGCTCGATATTCAGAAAGAGTTTTATCCAATTTCTATTTAGCTTCCTACGTATTCTACACATTCATCCGGGCCTGGGATGGCAACGATACCCCGGAGCTAAGGTTCAAAACGCGAGTCATGTTAACTCTTAAAAGATTTCTGGATGTTGCCCTCTCGTTTATCGGACTGGCACTGCTTTTTCCGTTATTTCTGATTCTGGCGGTTCTGGTCAAGCTCGATTCCGAGGGACCGGTATTATACCGGCAAGAAAGAATCGGGCGGAATCGGCGCCAAGGGGATCGCCGCAGATTTGCGCTCGACCGCGCGGCTGATCGCCGGACTGACCGTGACCGCCGCCGAGAAGATTATTTTGGCGGGCTTTTTGTGGTTTACAAATTCAGAACCATGCACAAGGATGCCGAGAAAAAGTGCGGCCCAATCTGGGCTACTAAGGATGATCCCAGAGTGACCAGATTTGGGCGCGTGTTGAGGAAGACCAGGCTGGATGAGCTGCCTCAGCTCTGGAACGTTTTGAAAGGGGATATGTCTCTGGTCGGTCCCCGGCCGGAAAGATTGCATTTTGTCCGTAAACTCGCCCCCCAGGTGAAGAATTATACCCGACGATTGACTTTCAAGCCCGGGATTACCGGCTTGGCCCAGGTGGAAAAAGGATATGACTCCAGCGTGGGGGATGTGAATAAAAAGCTCCGCTATGATTTACTCTACATCAACAATTGGAGTCTGTGGAAGGACATCAAGATTCTGGCGAAGACCACCTTAGTGATGATAACTGGAAAAGGGGCTTTCTGATTTATGGATTCTTCAGTTTGAGCCAGGGTGAAAACCCTGGCTTTTTTATTAAAAACTCCTTGCCTTACCCCAATCTGAACTTTATACTTATCTCTTAATTTTCAAGACCGATTCATACTTTATGAGAAGATTCTGCCCTCTGATTCTGACGACAGTTTGCATCCTGGTAATAAACGCCTTCGGTCAAGAGGACTCCGCCCAAGTCACTCTACGAATAACATCGAATCCTCCCGGCGTAACCGTGAATTTAGAAGGCCCCTATCAGTTGACCACTACCACCCCGGCTGACATCACCCAGGATTTAATTGGAACCTACCGGGTCAAGGCTGAGAAATTTGGGTATGAACACTGGAGCTCTTACATCACTCTGACTCCTGGCCAACCGGCCAGTCTTCGTATAACTCTGACTCCTAAGACCAGGGTGAAGGCAGCCTTACGGTCAGTAATTTTGCCCGGCTGGGGACAATTCTACAGCGACCGTAAGGGATGGGGATATTTCTTTACCCTGGGGAGCGTGGTGATGGCCACCGGCTTTGTGGCGGCTGACACTTATTACGGCAACAAATACGATGACTATGTGGATGTCCGAAACCAGTTCAACAGCGCCACCAGCATAGAAGAGAAAACCGCCTTGAAGCAAGAGATGGACGACAGACAGAGAAAAGCTTATGATGCCCAGAATCTGCGTAATGCGGTCCTGGGTGTGGGGATCGCTTTCTGGGCTTTTAACGTAATCGACAATATCTTCTTCTTCCCATCCCTGCAAAGTGGAGTCTTTGAGCGGCTTCAATCCAGTTATGACCCCAATTCAGGAGAGGTCAAGCTGACTTATTCACACGAGTTAAATTTCTAAGCCGTGATGAAGAGATCCATCCTCCTCCTGTCTGTAGCTGGTCTGACTCTTTTTGGTCTGAACTGCGAGCGCAAGCTGAAAGAGTCCACCGGTCCTCCATTGAATTTGACCCCTCCTCCTACGCCAAAAAACGTCGTAATTGAGATCGGGGATAAGTCCGTCAAGCTGAGCTGGAGCGTGGATAGTTTGAACGGCATAGCCAGATTTAAGATTTATCGCTCTGATTCAGCCGGGGTTGACCCTAAACTCTACGATTCCACTGCCACGGCGACGACCAGTTACACTGATCTGGGTCTGAAAAACGGCCAGGAATATTTCTATCAGGTCAGCTCGGTCGCCAGTGACAATCTGGAGGGATACAAGTCGGTCAAGGTCAGCGCAGTCCCCAACCTCTATTCTGTGGTAATAAATAATGATTATAAATACACCAATACTCGTAATGTCAGCATAAGTCTGACCGGAGCCAGCAATACCCGGCATGTCATCCTCTCCGAAGATTCCCTTTTCGGAGACGCCTCCTGGCAGACTTTTTCCGGCTCCAAGAGTTTTACTCTCTCTTTTGCGGACGGCATTAAATATGTATATGCCAAGTTCAGAGACCAAGATGGGAACGAGACTTTTGACTCATATTGGGACAACATCCTCCTGGACACTCAGGCCAGTATTGCCAGCGTAACTGAAAATACCGGGGGATTGACCAAGCAGGCGGGAGAAGTGATTCATTTTACGGTTGAGGCCGGTGAATCGGAAGGGACGGCTAAAGTGGATTTGGGTACGGTCAGGGACCTGGGGCTATTTGATGATGGCAGCCATGGTGATTTAACAGCAAACGACGGCGTTTATGAGCTGGACTATGTCATTCCTACCGATGTGGAAATGCAAGACGCGGTAGTGACCGGCAAATTTACTGATGCAGCAGGCAATCAGGCTCCGTCCAAAACTGCAGCCGGCCGGGTGACCATTGCCAAAACCCCTGAGCCGGTGAATCTGTTCTCTCCTTTTGCCGTGACCGGCTCTTACAGCTCGATTACTCTGAATTGGTCAGCCAGCAGCGAAACCGACTTCGCCTCCTACCGGATTTACCGCTCTACTTCGGCTGGTGTTAATCTAAACTCTACCTTGGTGGCCAACCTGACTGCCAAATCTACGACAACCTACACGGATACGGCTCTGTCGGAAATCACCTGGTATCACTATCGTATCTTTGTCTTCGATGCCAATAATCTCTCCTCCGGCTCCAATGAGGATTCAGCCCGTACCAATGTTAATACTCCTCCTACTGCAGTGGTGCTGGCTGCTCCGACCAAAGTTGATTCCACCAGCCTGAAGCTGGTCTGGACTCAGAATACTGATTCTGACTTTTCCTCCTATAGAATCTTCCGATCAACTTCTGCGGGCGTTGATACGCTCTCTGCGCTGGTAACGGTGATTAACCAGGCCGGTACCACTACCTACACTGACGAGAATCTCCTTACCGGACAAACTTATTACTATAAAGTGTTTGTCTACGACAAAAAGGGCCTGGCCACCGAATCCAACGAAGTCTCAGGCACTCCCTAAGCCATGAACTGGCTTTTTAAGCTCAATAATTTCTTTCGCATCTGGGGGGCCACTTTTAGGGCCATGGCCAAATTCAAGATCTGGCTTCCCCTGATTCTTCTGTTTGTTTTGCAGATTATAGTTCTCTATTTTTTGGTCAGATTTTATTTGCCTCCTTTGGATTCCATTCTAGTTCCCCTCCTGAAATTGATGGTGGGTGAAAAAGGGCTGCACTACCCCCAATTCTATTTCTCTCTTCCGTTTATTTACAATTTGTTCAGTCTGGTTTTGATAGGATTTTTCAGCATCTTTGCCAATGCTATTGTCATTTGGCTTATCTCTTCCCATTTCTGGGGTAAAGGCGCAAGCCTGAAAGAGGCCTGGCAGAATACGAAGGCCCGTTTCGGACACCTATTTTTGAACTGGCTGATCAATACGATAGCAGCTGCGGCAGTTCTCATCCTGCCCGGATTTCTCTTCTCCTCTTGGATCGGAGGCTCTCCCCGCCGAACTTTTTTCGTCCAGTTCTTAAGCTTCGGAGCGGGAATTCTGGTCTCCGGGCTGTTTGCTTACTGTTTTAATTTGATTCTCCTCTCCGGCGACTCCTGGCTGAAATCTCTGGCTTCTAACTTTTCCATCTTCAGACGCAACTTCTTTTCGACCTTTTTTTTCATCGCCCTGCCCGGTCTAATCTCCTGGGGCTATGGAATGCTCATCAGCAATACTCCCCTTTTGATGTCTAAATTCAGGCCCGACATCGTACCCTTTCTATTGATCGTAGGCTCGCTGTTAAACGTTTTCATAATCTTCTGGATTCTGGGAGCTTTGGCCCGGCTCTTCTTGTATGAAGTTAAAGAGGTCCAGTTGTGAGCCATGTCAGTCGTCTTTGCCGCCGTCGCCAGCCTGACTCTAATCTTTATACTCTTAGTTCTTCTGCGTAATCTTAAAGATCCGGCCTTCTGGGCCTATTTTCTGACCGGCCTCTTCTGGATTCTGATTCTGGGGGGGATCTTATTCACCCTGCGCTGGCAGATTTTCTCTCTGGGGGCCTTTCTGGTAGCCCTGGGAGTGAGTCTCTTGCCCTCCGGGGCCACTTTTTTCAGTTTCTGTTTTGCCCGGGAAAATCTAACCGAGCTCTTGCGGCGCTGGAAGTGGTTTTTGGGCCTAATATGCCTCTTGAGTCTGGTATTCCTGATTTTCGCGTTGCAAGGAAAGCTCTATGCCTTGGGAGCAGGCCCAGACGAAGGGAAACTGCTTCTGGCCTTTACTAATCTGGGTCGCCTCTTTCTGGCTTTTCTCTTCTTGACCACCTTGGTCAGCCTGGTCAATCTGGAGAGCACTTATCGCCTCTCCAAGGGGAAGGAGCGCTCACGTTTGAAGCTTCCCCTGACTCTTCTGGTGTCGACTTACGCCTGGCAGATTTACGCCATAACCAGTTCCTTTGTGCTGGGTTTTGTGAACTTTTGGGTTGTGCAAATTGGCTTTTTGATGATTCTGGCTACTTTGATTTCTACGGGAACTTATCTTTTGAGGCAGAGCACTGCTCTGCCGGCTATTTACATGGGGAGGAGGCTGGCTTACTCCTCAGCCGCCTTTGTCCTAGTAGGGTTGTATCTGGTCTTTATCGGGCTGGTGGCCAGTTTTATCCCCAAGCTGGGAGGAAATCTGCAGGTCTTTATCTCGGTCCTGGCGGCTTTAATGGTACTCATAGTTCTGATAATTCTGGCTTTTTGGGAAACCTGGAGGCAGAGACTGGAAAAGCTTCTGGAGAGGCTTTTGTATCCGGGCCGTTTTGACTTCAGGGAAGAATGGAGAAAATTCTCTGAAAACATTTCAGCCTTACTGGATGCCCGGGAGATTCAGAAGGAAGTCATCAAAGTGGTCGGTCAGAATCTGGGGGTGGAGCATCTGGCTATACTGGTCCGCACCAGCCGAAATAGCGGCCTGAGCCTGACTCATCTGACCGAAAAGGATTTCGACGGACAGATGACGCTCCCTTTGGATGACCCTTTCTGGGGCTGGCTTCTGCGCTATGGTGAGACCGTGGAAAAAAGGCAGGTGGAAAAACTTTTGGAATCCTATTATTCCGGCTCCCGGATAAAAGAGCTTTTCAACCAGACCGGGGCCGCAGTCATAACTCCTCTGATAGCCAATCGAGAGTTGGAAGGCATGCTGATTCTGCCGGCCAAACTGAATGGTGAGGCCTATACTAACGAGGATTTCGACTTACTAAACGCCATTTCCGGGCAGGCAGCTTTAGCTTTGCTCAACGCCCGGGCCGGACAGGAGTTGATCTTAAGCCGGGAGATGGAGTCTTTTCATAAATTTTCCGCCTTTGTGATCCATGACCTGAAAAATTCAATCTCCATGCTCTCGATGCTTTTGGCCAACGCCCAGGGAAATTTGAGCAATCCTCAGTTTCAATCCAGCGCCCTGGAGACCATAGACCAGGCGGTCAGAAAGATGAGGACCCTGGTGGATAAACTTTCCTCCCCTCCGGAGGGGAGCACCCTGGTTTTGCGCCAGACTGATTTGAATCAACTGCTGCAGAAGAGCAGCCGGGAATTGAAATTAGAATTGATGCCGAATCTAAGATTAGAATGGCAGTTGGGTCAGTTGCCCTTAATTAATTGCGACCCCGCTCAAATGGAAAAGGTCATCCAGAATCTACTCCTGAACGCTCTGGAAGCCATGCCTAAAGGGGGTCGAATCACCATAGTAACCGAGTTAGTCAGCCTTCCCGGTCAAGCCCACGAAGCCAGAATCAGCCTGAGCGACACCGGAGTGGGGCTAAGCCAGGAGTATCTCCGCACCCGCCTTTTTCAGCCCTTTAGCTCCACCAAGAAATCCGGTTTGGGGATTGGCCTTTTTCAGTCTAAAGAAATCGTGGAGCAGCATGGAGGGCGGATTTGGGTGGAATCGACTCAAGGAAAGGGGACTACTTTCTATATCTCTCTTCCCCTCGAGCCGGCCACAGTGGAAGCTTCTTAATTCGAGCCAAAATAAAAGAATATGGACAGAGATAAAATCCTGATAGTGGACGACGAAGAGGGGATAAGAACCCAACTATCCTGGGCTCTTTCCGGGGAGTATGACCTTCTGCAGGCTGACACTGCGGCCAGGGCGCTTTCGTTGATGAAATCAGAAAGTCCCGGTTTAGTCCTTTTGGACTTAGCCTTAAGTACCAGCCAGGCTGAGCCGGATGGCCTGGAGTTATTGGGGACTCTTCTGGAAATCGATCCTTTTTTGAAGGTCATCATGGTAACTGGCCATGATGAGAAGCCCAATGCCTTAGAGGCCATCCAAAAAGGAGCCTATGACTTTTACGCCAAGCCGATTGACTTAGAGGAAATTAAAATCATCGTTAAAAGGGCTCTGTACATCCAGAAACTGGAGAAAGAAAACCAACAACTAACCGAAGAAATCGAGCACAGATACCAATTCGAGGAGATAATCGGTACCTCCGAGAAGATGGCGCAGATTTATAAGACGGTCTCCAGAGTTGCACCGACAGACGCCACTGTCTTAGTGGTCGGTGAATCCGGCACCGGTAAGGAATTGATTGCCCGGGCCATTCATAGACTCTCCCAGCGCAGTACTGAGCCTTTCATCACCATCAACTGCGGGGCCATTCCGCCTAACTTGTTGGAATCAGAGTTATTCGGACACGAGAAGGGAGCCTTCACCGATGCCCACGTTCAGCGTAAAGGCAGATTTGAGATGGCTGAAGGAGGGACTATCTTTCTGGATGAAATCGGGGAACTCTCTTTACCCTTGCAGGTCAAGATTCTGAGATTCTTGCAGGAGAAAGAAATCGAAAGAGTCGGTGGAAGAGAATCTATAACCATCGATGCCCGGGTCCTGGCCGCCACCAATAAATCTCTTTTAGATGAAGTCAAGCAGAAAACTTTTAGAGAAGATTTATACTACCGGCTCAGCGTGATAACCATCAATCTCCCCCCCTTGAGAGAAAGGGGTCAGGACATTCTCCTTTTGGCCCGCACCTTCCTGAAGCGTTTTGGAACCGAACACCATAAAAGCAAGCTGGCCTTTGCGGCTGCGGCTGAAAAGGCTCTTTTGGCTTATCCCTGGCCCGGCAACGTGCGGGAACTGGAGAACAAAGTCAAGCGGGCGGTGATTCTTTCTCTGACTAATAAGATTACCCCGTATGACTTGGGTTTGGAGCCGGAGTCAGGAGGAAAACGCCTGACCCTGCAGCAGGTCAGGGAGCAGGCCGAGAGCCAGCACATTCAGGAAGCCCTGCACAGACATCAGGGGAATATCACCAATGCGGCCAAGGAATTAGGAGTCAGCCGGACCACTCTGTACGACATTTTGGAGAAATATAAGATTAAAAAGGAACCGGACTAATCGCCGGTTAGTTTCAGCCAGACCTGTCTCTGTCTGGGGCCGTCGAATTCACAGAAGAAAATTCCCTGCCAGGTACCCAGCATTAATTTCCCTTCCTCAAACAAGACTGAGGTCGATGACCCGACCAAGCTGGCTTTGATGTGGGAATCGGCGTTCCCCTCGGTGTGGTGATATGCAGCTGAGTGAGGGATATTCTTTTCCAAAAATTCTAAAATGTCTCTCCTAACGGACGGATCCGCATTTTCGTTTATAGTGACTGCTGCGGTAGTATGAGGGACGTAGATCGTGCAGACTCCGGAAGTAAGTTTACTTTCTACCAGCGCCGCCTGTACCTTGCTGGTGACGTCAATCATCTCGGTCCGATGCGAGGTCTTCACCTGCAATTTCTTAATCATTCAAAAAGCGCCTCCACAAATTGCTGAGGACGGAACTCCTCCCAGTCTTCTATTCCTTCCCCCAGGCCAACGTAGCGCACCGGCACTTTTAACTGGTCGGCAATGGCGATGATGATCCCCCCTTTAGCCGTCCCGTCCAATTTGGTCAAAATCAAGCCGGTGGGTTCGACTGCTTCCTGGAAAAGCCTGACCTGAGACAGGGCATTCTGGCCGGTGGTGGCATCCAGAACTATCAAGATTTCCTGAGGAAAATTGGGGTCCGCCTTGGCAATCACTCTTTTGATTTTCTTGAGCTCCTCCATCAGGTTGACTTTGGTGTGCAGTCTGCCAGCAGTATCGATTATGACCACATCCAGATTTCGAGCTAAAGCCGATCTAACTGCGTCATAGGCTACTGCTGCTGGATCCGCCTCCGGCTGACTCTTTACGAATTCCGCTTCCGCTCTTCTGGCCCAGATAGCCAACTGGTCAACAGCCGCGGCCCGAAAGGTGTCGCAGGCAGCGATTAAGACTTTCTTTCCCGCCTGCTTGTAATGGAAAGCTAATTTTCCGATGCTGGTAGTTTTTCCGGTGCCATTGACCCCCACCATCAAAATTACCTGTAACTTATTTCCTGGGGAGGAAGGGAATTCTATAGAGCCTCTGGAAAGTATTTCTCTTATTTCTTCTTGCAGGAGTTTCATTACCTCTTCCGAATCTTGAATACTTTCCTGAGCTACTTTAGCCTTCAGGCCGGCCAGGATTTTTTCAGAGGTGGCCACCCCCACATCTGCCTGGATTAATATTTCCTCCAATTCGGCCAAAAGTTTCTGGTCGAGCTGACGGTGCTGCCCGACCAGATGGGCAATCTTTTCGACCAAACCGGATTTGGTCTTGGAAAGAGACTGCTTGAGCTTGTCAAAAGAGATTTTGAAAACCACGCCTGTAAAAACTAAGAGCTGGCCGGCTCTCCATTCAGCCGCACTGAGACGAGCTGGGAGACCCCCGGCTCAATCATGGTTACACCATAGAGAGTGTCAGCTGCTTCCATGGTCAGCTTGTTGTGGGTAATGATGATGAACTGAGTCCGGTCCGTAAATTTGCGGATAAGTTTAATGAATCTACTTATGTTGGAGTCATCTAAAGGAGCGTCGACTTCGTCTAAGATGCAAAAAGGAGAGGGCTTCACCAGATAGAGTGAGAATAGAAGCGAAATGGCCACCAGAGCCTTTTCTCCTCCGGAAAGCTGGGCTAGGGTCACCAGTTTCTTCCCCCTGGGTTTGGCCATGATTTCAATTTTGGCCTCCAGCGGTTCAATTCCCTCTTCTAAGACCAAATCCGCCTCTCCTCCTTCGAAAAGACCGGCTAAGACTTCCTGGAAATTGGCCCGCACTAGCTGGAAGGTTTCCAGGAAAAGAGAACGAGCGGTGTCATTGATTTTAGTGATGGTGGATTGCAGAGTCTCCTTGGCGGAGATTAAATCCTGAACCTGTTTTTGCAGGAAGTCCAGACGCTCTTTCTCCCGCTGATAATCTTCTAAAGCCAAGAGGTTGACCGCTCCGTAATTTTTGACCCGATTGCGCAGCTGGTAAATTTCTTCTTGATACTGGGGTATCTGCTCGATTTCGCTGGCCTCTAAGTCAGGCACCCCTTCTAAGTCCACTTCATATTCTTCCCAAATTTTGTCCTTGAGTTGGCGGATTTTGGTATCCAGTTCCTGCTTACTCAACTTTAAGTGGTGAATTTCCTCTTGTCCTTCGGACTGGGCTTTGCGGATGGCCTTGAGCTCCTGCTCCTTCAGGTTAAGCTGCTCCAAAAGTCGATGCTGGCTCTCTAACTGCTGATTCAGAGAGACGCTTAGTTCCTCTTTTTGGCCCGAGAGTTTTTTTAGTTCCTCCTGGTCAATCTCAATTTGGCTCTCCGCCTGTTGTAATTCATATAGGGTGCTTTCTTTCTGCTTTAACCTTTCCCGGATGTTGGTCTGAGCCTGGGAGATGGCCTCTACCGATCGCAGGCTGTCATTCTCCAGCCTCTCTTTCTGTCCCTGCAGGGTAATTAGCTCGATCAGCTTATCATTGTTCTTCTGACTGACTTGAGTAAACTGGCTTTCCTTCTGCCGGAGTAATTCTTTTTGTCTGGTCAACTCCTGCTCCAGGTTCTGGGATACTTCGAACTGGGTTGTAACCTCAGATTCTGTTTGTAGAATCTCTTGAGAGAGTTGTTTTTTCTGCTGGTCGAGTCTGGCCAGTTCTTCCCGGCAGGTATGCAAATTCTCCTGATTATGCTTCTTTTCCCCCTTGAATTCTGTCAGATTTACTTCACTGGCGAGCAACTTTTGCGCCAGCTGTTCTAACTCAGAATAAGTCTTCTCTAATTCCTCTTTGAGCGTTTGCGCCTCGGCAGTAAGTTTACTCAAATTTTTTTGGAAAATCTGTACTTCGCTCTGCCACATTGTAATTCTTTGTTCCGCCTGCTGAATTTGTTCCTGCCGCCCCAATAACGACGGGCTTTTTTTCTTCCCTCCCTTAGCCATTCCTATTCCGCTAAAGACTTCTCCTTGCCGGGTGACCAACACTAACTCGGGAGGCAAATTGGGCAAAAGCTCCTTAGCCTTCTGAGCATTTTCCACCAAAAAGATTTTATCTAAAAGCATGCGGTGAAAATTATTCAATTCTCCCCTGGCTGGAGTGACCAGAGTTGAAAGTGGAATCAGTTCCGGAAGGTTTTTCTCAACCAAAGAGGCCGGCTTAACTTGAGCGTAAGACTCCGCTATCACAAACCCGGATTCTCCCCACTCTTCTTCCTGGAGAGCCTGGATGGCGGATAGGGCTTGCTCCCAGCTGGAAGCTACCAGATACTGGGCCTTTTCACCCAGAGCGGCTTCCACAGCCAGTGTATAAATTTCCTCGGTTTTCAGCAGATTAGCCACGGTGTCGACCAGACCGAATCTCTCTTTCTGCTCAACTAACTTGCGTACTCCCTCCTGGTAACCTTGATAGGAGTTCCACACTTGCTGGAGAACTTCCTTGCGGCCAATCTCAGAAGCTAATTTTCCTTCTATTTGGTTCAACTCTTTTTGTAGCTGGTCAATCCGGCCTTCCTTTTCGCCAATCTGGAGTGTCAGTTCTTCCTTTTTATTCAATATTCCGGTCTGGATAGATTGTAACTGAATTGCCTGACTCTCTTTTCCCTGGAGACTTAACTGAAGCCGAGACTCTTTTCCCCGGATGCTTTCCAGATCAACCTGCAACTCTTCCTCTCTCCCCCTTAATTCAGCCTCCCTTTGTCGAAGAGCCTGAAGTTTGCCCTCCCCCTCTTTCACGACCAAACTCTTCTGGGACCAGGTCGAGTTAAGTTCTTCCAGCTTCAGGCGAGCGGCACTGAGTTCGGCCTGTAAATGCTCTACTTCTGTCTGGAGCACCTTCTGCTCTGCCTTGACTTTTTCCAGGCGATCCAGAACCGTGACCGCCTCTACTTTCTTATTTGATAGGGATTGTTCCAGGTCTTTTTTCTGCTGGCCAAAGGAGATGACTTCAGTTTCCAGGCGGGTGTGATTAGCTTTTAAGCTCTCTAATTTCTGCCGGGCCACGGCCACGGCTTCCTGTTTCTTGAAAATTTTGCCGCTGATTTCATCCAATTCAGCGCGCTGGAATTCTATGGTCTTCTCAATCTCCAGCAGCTCTAATTTAAGCTGCTCCAGCTCCAATTCATTAGTGGCTAGTTCTGCTCCAGTGCTCTCTTTGCCGGTTTGACGAGTCTGTAAGTTTCGTTCTAATTGATGTAACTTCTGGCCCGCCTGGTGCAGCTGTTTTTTATAGACTTTCACTTCCAATTCCTTGAGCTCATCCTTGATTTTTTTATACCCTTCCGCCTTGCGCATCTGCCGTTTGAGAGAGCCGACCTGTTTTCCCACTTCCGTGACCAGATCGGTCAGGCGTAACAAATCCGCTTCGGTGCTTTCTAACTTCCGGGCGGCCAGCTTCCTTTTGAGCTTGTACTTGGTAATGCCGGCCGCTTCGTCAAACACTTCTCGGCGGCTCTCATCCTTGTCAGAGATGAGCGCTTCTACCATCCCCTGCTCCATGACCGTATAGGCCGAAGCTCCTACTCCGGTGTCGGCAAAGAGCTCGGTGATGTCACGTAACAGACAAGGAACGCCGTTTAGCAGATACTCGGATTCACCGTTGCGGTACAGGCGGCGGGTGACCTTGGTTTTTTCGGAACCATTTAAGGCCGGGTCTCCATTACTCTCAATTATCAAGCTCACTTCTGCCAAACTGCCGGCATTTCTGGTATTGCTGCCGGTGAAGATGACCGAATCCATTCGGTCACCCCGTAGAGACTTGGCGCTCTGTTCGCCTAAGACCCAGCGGATGGAATCGACTAAGTTGCTCTTGCCGCAGCCGTTGGGGCCGACGATGGAGGTGATGCCGGAGTTGAAATTGAGGGAAGTCCTGGTCGGGAAAGACTTAAATCCCATTAACTCTAGTTCTGCTAAACGCATTCTCTTTTGGCTCTCAATTTGGTTGAGATTTGATTAGCTCTCTATAGGTCTGCGGATTTATTTCCAGCCCCGGCTGGGACATGTTTTTGCCTAACTCATCTTTCAGGGACCAGCCATTGATGTATACTTTTACTTCTTTTGGCCGGTCGACCCTGACTGTAAACCCTACGGGCGATTTCCAGGTTAAGGCCTGGCCCTTCTTAAGGGTTCCCTGAAAGAGGGTGTCTGTTCCAGAAAATACTGAAACCGAACTCTTTCCAGTCGCCTCAATCTTTAAGAGCAGCGAACCGCCCAGCATACCCTCCAGACTAATTGCAGAACCTGACTGAACCGGTGCCAGGGGAAGTTCCTGGATCGCTTTCAGGCTGGCTTCCTCAAAATCATTTTTTTTGCTCTGCTCAGGCTTGAGAATCAAGATAAGCAGAACTGCTACTCCCAGGATCACGCCGGCACCGATGAATATGAAATCCAGGGTCTTAGGGTTTTTCTTAGACCGTGGTCGGTCCAGCTTCCAGACCGAGGTCTCTTCGATGACTTCTAATTTGTGGTCTAATTCTTCCTGGGTAAGGCCCATTCGGCGGGCATAGGCGGTAACAAAGACTTTGCCGTAAACTCTTTGGGGCAAGAGGTCGAAGCGGTCAGCTTCAATAGCTTCCAGATACTTCTTATTGATCTTGGTGCTCTGGGCTATCTCTTCCAGGGTCAGCCCCAGCTCCTCCCTCCGCCGCTTGAGGAAAGACCCTATCGATTCCAAATCAGACGACCTCCGCTAAAAGTTTACGCACGGTTGCCAGCGGCAACCCGATTACATTATCCAAATCCCCTTTAATTTCTTTGACCAAAAGACTCCCCATCCCCTGAATTCCGTAAGCTCCAGCTTTGTCAACATATTCTCCGGTGGAAAGGTATCTCTCTATCTCAGCGTTATCCAGTCGATTGAAAACTACCTCGGTGGTCTGGTAACCTGTCAAACTAATGTTTTTTTCCACTTCGAGAATTGCTACTCCACTATAAACCGTGTGCGTCTGCCCGCTTAACTTAGAAAGCATTTGAAAAGCTTCTTTCTGGCTCTTGGGCTTCCCCAGAATCTCCGATTCCAATACTACGATGGTGTCGGCCCCTAAGATCATTCCTCGGCTGACTTTTTGGGAGGCAGCCTTCACCTTTTCTAAAGAGTATCTGACCACGTGCTGGGCCGGAGGAGTAGAGTTCAAGTGCTCTTCGATATTGGGTGAGATTACCTGGAAGGTCAGTCCGATTTCAGATAAGATCTGCCTGCGCCGGGGAGAATCCGAGGCCAAGATTAACCGGCGGTTGCCCAGCAGAGTCTTAATCTCTCTGCCGATTAGGGCATATTTTTCTTCGGTCAAAAGTCGCATGTCTAAGACTCTAAAATAAACGTTACCGGCCCATCATTAAGAATTTTCACTAACATCTTAGCCCCAAAGATCCCGGTTTGAATCTTTAAACCATAACCTTTTAACAGTTCCACAAATCTATTATACAATTTTTCCGCTGACTCAGGCTCCAAAGCCTCGTCAAAACCCGGCCTTCTCCCTTTTTTTGTTTCTCCGTAAAGGGTGAATTGCGAGACAGCTAATATTTCTGCCTGAGTGTCTAAAGCGGACAGGTTCATTTTTCCCTGCTGGTCTTCAAAGATCCTTAAGTTGACAATTTTTTCTGCTAAATACTGCGCGTCCTTTTCCTGGTCTCCTTTTTTGGCGCCGACTAAAATCACCAGTCCTCTTTCTATCTCTCCTACAATCTGGCCGTCAACTTCTACGGATGCCTTTCGGGTTCGTTGCAAAACAACCTTCAAAAAACCTCGAATTTTGCACTAATTTAAGGGGTGGCGGGAATCTTGTCAATAGAAATTCATTGGGGGACAAGAAGTTCTTGGAGGCGATTTAGCGCAGAGTTAAATCCCATGGTTTTGACCAGAGAGAATTATATAATCTCAATTCTGTATCTTAATTTGTTATAATTGAATCATCTGACTTAATTTTCACGTTCCGAATTTTCTCTGTCAACTTTGAAGAAACTTCCCTCTCGATCCTTATTTGTCCTCCAAACCAAAAAAGCCGGGAAGCTGTCCCGGCTTTTTCTATTAACTGATCTGAAACTTCACTCAGTCTTTTGTTTTCTTACTCTCCGGCTTCTTCTCTAAACTGGAGCCGGATTCTTCCTTGGCCTTCTTTTTATATGAATCGCTGCGATAGTCGGTGGCATGAAATCCTGAGCCTTTGAACAGGAATCCTCCCCCCGGCGATATCACCCTTTGCGCCATTTCTCCGCACTCCGGGCAGCTTTTGACCGGCTCTTCGGTTATCCTTTGGAAAACTTCAAATCTGCTGCCGCACCCGGAGCAGAGATACTCGTAAGTCGGCATCTGGTCTCCTGGCTTACTTCCTGGAGGAATCCTCGCGATACTTAATCTTGTTTTCCACCAGGTCTTGCATCGCCTGCACCGTTATCTTGACCTTCTCGTCGATTTCCGGCTCGACTAAATCCGGGGTAATCAGTGCCGCCTCTTTCTGCCGTTTGAGCTTCTGATTCAAAGCTCTGGCTCTTTTGGAGGCAATCATGACCGCCTGGTAGCGGTTGATAGGCAATTTTTCTAATTCTCCCATCTGCTTTATCATTTAATTCACCTCTTTGGTTTGCAAATCAGTTTTACTTGACCACTTCGTAGTCTGCATCCACGGCCTTGCCTTTTTCTTCAACTGAATCGCTCGTTTTACCTGCCGGTTCTGATTGATTCTGAGTCTGGGCCTGACCGGACTTCTGGTACATCTGGCTGGCGGCCTGATGCCAGATGGAGTTCAGATTCTCCATGGCCGACTTGATGCTCTGTGCATTATCGGACTTCAGGGCCTCTCGGACCTGCTTGACCGCCTCTTCCACCTTGGCCCTGGTGTCCGCATCTATCTTATCTCCATACTCTTTCAAACTCTTTTCGGTTTGATACGCCAACTGGTCCGCGTGGTTGCGAGTTTCCACTTCTTGACGACGCTGTTTATCCTCCTGGACATTCTGCTCGGCCTCTCTCACCATTCTCTGGATTTCTGATTCGGACAAACCGGAGGAGGCTTCAATCCGGATGGACTGCTTCTTGCCGGTGGCCTTATCCTGAGCTGATACGTGCAAAATCCCGTTGGCGTCAATGTCAAAAGTGACTTCTATCTGCGGCATCCCCCGGGGAGCCGGGGGTATCCCATCCAAGTGGAACCGGCCAATCGAGCGATTGTCCCGGGCCATCTCCCGTTCACCTTGCAGGACGTGGATTTCGACTGAAGTCTGACTATCTTCCGCAGTGCTGAAGATTTCAGATTTCTTAGTGGGAATAGTGGTATTCCTCTCGATTAACTTGGTGAAAACTCCGCCTAAGGTTTCAACTCCCAAAGACAAGGGGGTCACATCCAAGAGCAGCACCTCTTTAACTTCTCCAGCCAGAACTCCGCCCTGAATGGCAGCGCCGATTGCCACTACTTCATCCGGGTTGACCCCTTTGTGCGGCTCCTTTTTGAATAATTCTCGGACCACTTCCTGAACTTTGGGCATTCTGGTCATGCCACCGACTAAAACTACCTCGTCAATATCGGAAACGTTCAGCTTGGCATCAGCTAAGGCTCTCCGGCACGGTTCAACCGTCCGCTGAATTAAGTCGTCCACTAATTGCTCCAATTTGGCTCTGGTCAGAGTAAGGTTCAAATGCTTGGGGCCATTGGCGTTAGCTGTGATAAAGGGGAGATTAATCTGGGTCTCTAAAGTTGAGGAGAGCTCACACTTAGCCTTTTCGGCCGACTCTTTTAACCTCTGCATGGCCATCGGATCATGGGAAAGGTCAATCCCTTCCTGTTTTTTAAACTCTGCCACGATCCAATCGATTACTCTCTTATCAAAGTCATCTCCGCCCAAGTGAGTGTCCCCGTTGGTTGCTCTGACCTCGAATACGCCCTGGCCCAATTCCAAGATGGAAATGTCAAAGGTACCTCCCCCCAAGTCATAAACGGCAATCCTTTCATCTTTCTTTTTGTCTAAGCCGTACGCTAAAGAAGCAGCGGTCGGTTCGTTAATGATTCTTTTGACTTCCAAGCCGGCAATTCTTCCGGCATCTTTGGTGGCCTGCCTCTGGGAATCGTTGAAATAGGCCGGAACGGTTATGACCGACGCGGTAACTTTTTCACCTAAATAGTCTTCAGCCGTCTGCTTCATCTTCTGCAGAATCAAAGCCGAGATTTCCGGAGGGGTGTACTCTTTACCAGTCACTTTGACCACCGCCAAGTCATTAACGCCCCGGGCTACCTGGTAAGGGACCAACTTTATCTCGCTGCCAACTTCTTCATATCGCCGGCCCATAAATCTTTTTATGGAATAAACCGTATTCTCCGGATTGGTGATGGCCTGCCTCTTGGCTACCTGTCCGACTAACACTTCTCCGTTTTTGCTGAAGGCCACCACTGAAGGAGTGGTGCGACCACCCTCAGAATTCGGAATTACAACCGGTTTTCCCCCTTCCATTACCGCCACACAAGAATTAGTCGTTCCTAAGTCTATGCCGATGATTTTACCCATTAAGTATCAACTCCTCCGATAAAAATTTATATTATACTTCATTCTTGAATCTGCGTCAAGCCTTAAATTATCGAATCTCGGTTACGCAACCGGCAAGACTGCCCCGGCTGCATTTGAAATGACAGCCGGAGCAAACATCTTAACCATGAATTAGTTACTTGCCGTTAACCGCAATCGGAATCTCTTTAGGCTTCACTTCCTCACTCTTGGGGAGTTCCACCTTAAGGACACCATTGTAGTAGCTGGCCTTGATCTGGTCTGCCTTCACGGTGGTAGGCAGGCTGAAAGAGCGGGTGAAGAAACCGTAACTCCGCTCGATGCGGTGATAGTTAGTATCCTTCTCATCTTTCTCCTGCTTCTTTTCACCCCGGATGGTCAGGATGTTGTCCTGAACCGTAACCTTGATCTCCTCCTTCTTCATTCCGGGGAGCTCTAAAGAGACCACCACATCATCCTTGGTCTCCTGGATGTCAGTAGCTGGCATCCAGACCCCGCCATCTTCTGACTGGCGGGCTCCCCCCTCGAAGAAGCCCTCGAACATCCGGTTGAAATCATCCTGTAGGTTCCACAGGTCTCTAAAAGGTCTCCATCTTACTAAGGTCATAGCACATTTCTCCTTTCTGTCATTCTTGCACAGTACTAGGAGCATAGGTTGTGCCAAATCTGATATCCTGACTTCGTGTCATACGTAACCTATTGCTGAGCAGTTTGTTAAACAACTACATCAAATTTCTGAAGATAAAAAGAATTTCATCCGCTCACTGCCATTTTGGCGCAATAGCGTTGAATTGACAGAAAAACTCTGCCGCTATGATTGTACTACTGAATAAATGGCAGTCTTATCTCAGTTGAGCCTAACCCTTAATCTATTTGAAGCAATAAAGGTACTTGTCATCCCCGCCAAGGTAATATTTCCCCTCTCCAAAAGATGGAGACCCACTCAGGATGCCTTGTGTCTGATAAGTAAATACGGCCGTGCCCTTATCCCTGTCTAATACATAGAAATTGCGGTCAAAACTTCCAAAACAGATCCATTTCCCTACCAGAATAGGCGAGGAGTGAATCAGGCTGCCAGCTTGAAACTTCCACAAAAGTTTTCCCGATTTCTGGTCTAAGCAGTACAAATAGCCATCATTCGAACCAAAATAGATTCTAATAGAATCCGTACAGGCAGTGCTATATATCGCCCCTCCGGTCTTGAATTGCCAGAGCTCCTTTCCTCCCTGGGAAACTGAATGGAGAGTCCCCTCGGTCAATCCTAAAAAGACCGCATTTTGGGTGGCAACCGGACTGGAGTGATTTGCCCCCTTGGTTTTGAATTTCCAGGCCAATTCTCCCCTCTCCAAGTTCAAACAATAGAGGTATCCATCCAGAGAGCCAAAATACATCTGTTCTTCAGCGACCGCCGGTGCAGACCTGATTGCTGCCGTGGCTTTGAATTTCCATAGCTCTCTGCCGGTTAACCGGTCCAGACATAGAAAATTCCCCTGAGTTGTTCCCACCAAAAGTTTATCCCCGGTCACAACCGGAGGGCTGCTTATTTCACCGATTTTAGATTCCCACAGGATGATTCCGGTTACGTAATTGAAGGCATATAATTTCTCCTTCCTACCAATTCCGAAATAGAGTATGTCGCCATACAGAAGAGGAGTCGTGGATACTGCCCCAGGTAGGGAGAAATGCTTAATCTTCATTCCGCTGCGGGAATCAACTAAGTAGAGCTTCTTTTCAGTGGTGGCAAAGATTACAAAGTTCCCTCGCAGCAGAGGTGCGCTGGTAATGGTACCCCCGGCCTTAAAGCGCCATAAAAGCTGCGAAGGTGGAGGATAATCCTTGTCCACACTCCCGGTATTGGCCAGATTATTCCTGAAGCTCCCCCAATAAGTTTCTCCCGTGCCCCGATATTCCGGCTTTAACTGGAATCTTGTGGCGCAGGCCAGCAGCAGACAGGTTCCCGCCAAGAGTAGGCTTCTTAGGTTCAGTCTTCCCCCTAGAAGTTCCACCCGAAGAAGAAGTCGAAATTAGTTCCGGGATTTATTTTGTGAAAGTTGTGAGTCCAGGCCCAGTCAAATCTCAAGACTGTGAAATACCCTAAGCTCAGCCTGGCTCCAAATCCTAAACTGCCGTAGAGCCTCCCCATTTCATCATCCCAGGCTTTTCCGGTATCGGTAAATAAAGCCCCCCGGATGGCCTGGAATCCGAATTTGCCGATGGGAAATCCTACGTATAAATCGTCAATCAAGGGAAAGCGTAACTCCAGATTCGCCAGGGCCAGATGCTTACCCAAAAATGCTCTCCGGTCAAATCCTCTCAGGCTCCAGCTGCCGCCTAAATAGAGCCTCTGGGGTTCTGAACCATCTGAGGCATAGCCCAATACGCGGGTGGCTAAACAGGAATTATTTCCCAAGCGGAAATACTCTCTTATGTCGGCAGAAAGGATGCGGTTGTAGGTTTTGATCCTATCCAATCCGTAAGTCAGACCGAAGGTGAGATTCAAGCGGGTCCCTTCTAAAGGTCCGGTTAAATCCCATAGGGAAGTATCTTTGATCCAGGAAAGATAATTGGTTCCTAAGATCGCCCTTCTATCTCTGGAGGAGTAGAGCCAATTTCTGTCCGAGCTTCTCAAGAAAAAGCTGGTCTCGAGTCTCTGAAATTTGGAAAAAGGATAGGAAGCAAAGACCGCCCCCCCATACTGTCTCTCTCTGAAATCGCCGTTGACTTCATCTATGTAACGCTCGTAGAAGTGATAGAATCCGTAGCCGTGATTAAGCCTTTTGGTCCGATCGACGTAGGTTACGGCAAAATTGAAGCTGGTCAGAAAATCTTCTTTGGTTTCCGCGGAATTGCTCAAGAGAAAGATGTACTGGCGGTTGCCCAAAACATCTGATACCGCCCCTTGAAAACCTCCCCCTACTCCGAAAAAAGCGTCATAAGCCACAGCCGACTGGGCAATGTCGAAAGAGAAACGATTCTGATATTTCAAGCTCCCCTGGGAGCTGGGGAGTAATAAACCTTCTGGTTTCCAGCTTTCTTTGAGGTTATCGTTTTGAGCCAGCTTTACTTCTTCCGCTCTGGTTGAATCCAGGTTAAGGGAATAGATCTGGAAGCTGTAATCCTCGAATCCGGAAAAGATTATTCCTTTCTGGTCGGGTTTGAACTGGGGGTCAAAGCAGCCGGTGACAAAGTGAGTCAGCTGCTGCAGCTGCCCCAAGCTGTCCAATAGATAAAGATTGTAGGTCTTATCCCGGTCCGAGCTGAAGATTATCTCTTTACCATTCGGTGACCAGCCGGGGGTCTGATCTCGGGCTGAACCATAGGTCAGTTGAGTAACTTGACCTGTTTCTACGTTAATCTTAAACAGGTTCAAGGCCCCCTCTATTCCTTTTTCCCCTTGGTCCGAAACAAAGGCAATCTCATCTTTGATTGGTGACCAGGCCGGGTCCTTTTCCTGGTAGAGGTTGTCGGTAAGCTGAGTTAACTTTTCTGTTTTCAAGTCAAAAAGGTACAGGTCGGAAAACCCGGATTTGGTCACACCGGTGAAGCAAATTCTGTCGGCCTCCGGCGACCAGGTAGGTGAAGATATCCCCACCAAGTTCTCAAAGCCGTAACTTTTGACTATCTGATTCTGTCTGCTATCATAAATATAAAGAAAGTCTTTCTCCCGATTCTTGGAGGCAAAGGCAATCTGGCCCTTACGATTGGCAGAGATCTTGCTTTTGAGCAGGTGCAGAGACTCAAGGGAGGCGGACCTCTCCCCCTTCACCAATGTCTTTAGATTCTTTCTTTCCCCGGATTCAGGCATCATGCAAATCGTGGAATACCCCCGCCGATTGGTCTTAAAGGCAATGTTATTCTCAACCTTTCCAGGTTTACTGATAGCCAGCCAGATGGGGGAGACATTGAAGCCTTCCCGGGTTAATTTGCTGGCGATCCGGCTCAAGAATTCCTTCCCTTGCAGGTCAGGGTAATATTTTTGTTTTAAATGAAGCTGCCACTCTTTATCCAGTTGCTCCAGCGGCTTGCCCCAGACCTGGGTAACCACTTGCTCAAAATCCCTCCCTTTCCAGTAATCATCAAAGAGCCGGGTCAGCTTTTCTTCACCGTAGCTCTCCGCTGCAAAATGGCAAAATGATTCCCCTTCCTTGTACATCAGGAAGCTGCCATAAATGGAAAAAATATTGTTCAGAGAAACCAATTGGCCGGAGATGACCAAATCCCGCAGAATCATGTCCGCCTGGCTGTCCCATTCTCCGGACCAGAACTCGGCTATTCCCTCGGAAAACCATAAAGGTAAAGGGCTGTAATCTAATTTCCTGTGCTTGCTGTGATTATAGGTCAGCTTCTCGAAAGTGAAAACATGCACCAATTCATGTTTGATTACCCGGGCAAACGAGGCGTAAGAGCCGTCAAAAGGGATGACCATGCGGCCTTTGATGAACTCAGTAAATCCGGCCACATTTTCCGGCAAGAGATTGGGGACCACGTTAGTCTGCTCAAAATAGTGGGGAGAGCTATAAATGATGAAGGGGACTGGCTTGAAAATCTCGTGATTGAATTTCTGCCGCAGGTCTAAATAAGCTTCTTCTGCAATCCGAGCCCCTAACTGGGCTAATTCCTCTTCTTCCTGATAGAAATAGACCTCAAAATGCTCGGTCTTCAGCACCCGCCATTCAAACTGAGTGTACTGGACTTTATTTTTCCCGAAATAAAACTGCCCTACGGCTGACCCGCTCCAGAATATCAAAAGCGTCAGCCCGAGGAGCAATGCCATCTTCTTCATAAAATCAGGAAGTTTCTCAAGAAATATACGTATTTCAGCCCTGACTTGACAAGTGGCTAAATTGTTTGGAATTGGCTATCAAAGCCGCAATCCGCCCCTCCAGGGGGTCTTTCTTGAGAAAAGAAAAAAGGTTCTTGTGCTGCTCGTGCAGATAATTCTCTAACTGGCTGATAATAGCAGGCTGGGGATGCCGGCTGAGGTGATTGAGTGCGATGGTCCTGATTTCATCTTCCGGCCTCACCGCAAAATTGAACCCCTTTCTGCTTTTGCCGGTCAAAAGGCAGAGGAAGAAGTCGGAGACATATTCTCCTTCCAGATGGGTCAGTGCCTGGCAGACGGTCTTTCGGTCAGTCTCACTCTCAGAGAAATGATTGATTAAGGTCTGGATAGCGCGCAGGTCGGCAGAGGTGGCCAGGGTTTGTACAACCTCTTTCCTGATTCTGAGATCCTGGTCTTTCAGAAACGGATAAAGGGCTCCCTTTATTTCTGATTTTAGTGGGTGTTGGGTCAGGGCTTTTACTGCCTCTAAGCGCAGGGAGGGATCCGAGTCATTTTTGAACTTACCTATCAAGGTAATGGCCTGAAACTCCTCAATTCCGGAGAGAATCTTCAAGGCTACCTTCATCCTATCCGTTTCTGGCAGGGAGACCTGGGAATTATCCCGGTCTGACTCCCCGGTGCGCAAGCCAATCAGCTCGTCCAGTAATGAAAGAGTGGCCTCTGACATGGACTCTAAAAGTGCCGCTACTGTCTGCTCTGTTTCTGGACTGCCATGAGACCAATGAGACAGAAGCTCTTCGGCCACAGTCCGGGTGGCCAAGACTCTTAAGACTCCTTCCGCCTCTTTGGATAAGGAGGGATTCTGTCTTGTCAGCCAATCCTGGACTATTTGCTTTACATTGTCCTTGTGGCCGATTTCTTCCAGCACTTGCAAAGAGGCTTTTTGAACCGCTTCTGAGAAAACCACCTCTTTGTGACAGCGAGACCGCACCGAAAGGAGCATTTCCTTAGCCGGGGCATACTCTTTCTTTCTTATTAAAGCCAGTAATACCTTAGCGGAGAGACGACCTAACTCCAAATAAGCACTCTCCTTCAGCTTCAGCTCTCTGAGCTTTTCCCGGCAGATATCCTTTATCAGATTGAATTCAAACTCACGATTCTGGCTCAGGGACCGGACCAATATGGCTTCCAGCAAGTTCCCGGCATTACTGTCTCTGGGAGCCGGGCTGCTCTCTATCTCCTTGGCCAGTTTTTCAATCACATAAGCGGAGATGTCCTGGTTTTTCTGCTGCAGAACTTTATCTGCCAGAGCGGTCGCCTGACCCAGGTTGGGCTTGTTGCTACGTAAGTAGGCATTGATTTCCTCCACCAGCTTCTCACTTTTTTGCCAGCGCTCGGTCATCACTTTCTTAAGAACTTTCTCATTAAAAAGACCGTAGCGCTTCAGCACTTCTTCCAAACGGGGGAAAAGAGCCTTCAGTTCCTGGGATTGCGCGGTCCGAAAAAGTTCTTCTAACTCTTCTTTTTTCTGCGCCTTTTCTCCCACGACTTTTTCCAGCTCCTTTTTGATCTTGCTAGAGATTAGATTGAGAATATCTTGGTCGGACATCTTGGACACTTCCTGCTCTACGACCGAGACCACCTTGTCTAACGGCAGGTCTATCTGAAACTTATCCTTCAAGACTGCCTGGGTGACTTCCCCTCCGAAAAGAATATCCCTTAAGAGCTGGGGATTCTCTCTTAAGCCTTCAGCTAACTGAGCCTTGAGGTCGATTCTGACCTTTTCGGTCTTGCTGATGACTTCTTGCTTTTCAGAGACCTCCACGTACTGGACTTTATTGGCCGCAACCGTGCTAATGCCGCATTCAGTAAGATAATCTTCCAGAGTCTGCTCATAGTGCCGGTCCATCATCTTCCTGGCGTAATAATTCAGAAAAGTCCTGAATTCCTCAGAGCTGACCCCGGCTCTGATTTCTACCGATTTTATGGCGGCCGCCTTGAAGAGCTGATAGAAAATATTCTGGGTAAAATCTTCCGGCAGAGTCTGGCCGTTGACTATAAACTTATCCTCTTTGACCGTTACTGCCACTTTCTGGTCCTGGCTCAAGATATTCTGCAGCAATTCAAAGGGGCCGCAAGAAGCAGCGGTCTGAGTTGGATGCCCGGGAGGATAAAAAGAGAATTTCTTTATGGCCGCAATTGTCCCTTTTAGCCAGCTTGAATATAGTTTGATCTTATCTTCAGACATAAATGCCTTACCGGACCTGAGAGTCCACCTTCTCGATATATCGGCAAAATATACTAACCTCATAAGGGGTAAAAAGTTAAGTAGTTGCGGAGAACTGCTGAGTTATGCTTGGTTAAGGAGCAGAAACTCGGCTAACGGGTAATTGGTGCTCTGACTTTATCAGAACCTGAAGGTTGTCGGTTAGTTATCCTGACTACCAAGATGCTAACTTCATATAGGACATATAATGGCACCGCCAACATCAGCTGAGAAAAAACATCCGGCGTGGGGGTCAGTACTGCCGCTACTATCAGAATTACCACCACTGCATACTTGCGTGCCTTGGAGAGTGACCGGGGAGTGACAATCCCCAGCTTCCCTAAGAAAAAAGTGACGATGGGTAGCTGAAATACTAAGCCAAAAGCCAAAACCGTCCAGGAAATAAAGGAGATATAATCCCCGATTTTTATTAAAGGCAAAAGTCTCTCGGTCCGATATCCGAGCAGAAACTTTATCCCCAGGGGAAGTACCAGAAAATAGCAAAAGGCTGCCCCCCCCAGAAAGAAAATGCTTGAAGTAAGTACTGCCGGCAAGACGTACTTGGTCTCTTTCTTGGTCAGACCCGGGACCACAAACTCCCAGATTTGATAAAAAATCACTGGGACAGAGGCAATTAATCCCAAGATTAAGGAGAGTTTTATCCTGACGGAAAAAGCCTCCGTAGGTGAGGTGAAATAAACTGTTCCCACTGGCAGGGCTAAATAATTGATGATTTTTTCTGAGAAAGTATAAATCACAATGGAAAGAATCAGAACCGAGGCGATAGACTTAATTAATCTTCGGCGCAGCTCCTCTAAATGGTCGAGGAAGCTCATCACTTTAGGGTCAGGGGACATATGAAATTAGGCTGGTTGCAGAGGAAAAAAATTGCTCTTCAGCCTAACAGCCCCTTTAGTTCGTCCAAGAATTCGTTTTTGTCTTTGAACTTCCGATAAACTGAGGCGAACCTGACGTAGGCTACTTCGTCTAATGATCTCAGCCGATCCATCACCAGCTCTCCGATTTTCTTGCTGGTCACCTCGGTCCCCCGGGAGGAGTTCTGCAGTTCCTCTTCGACCTGGGAGACCAAGTTATTTATCTGCTCTTCAGAGACGGGCCTTTTATTGCAGGCTAAAGCAATTCCTTTGAAAAGCTTCTGCCGGTCGAAATCCTCCCTTTTGCCGTCATTTTTGACCACAGTCAGAGATACTTTCTCGACATATTCATAAGTAGTGTAGCGTTTCCCGCAGGCCAGACATTCTCTTCGCCGGCGGACTGAGCGACCATCCTGGGCTGCCCTGGAATCGACTACCTTATCTTCTTCTGAAGCACAAAAAGGGCATCTCATATTTGAATCTCAATTTTGTCGCCTATTTTTACGCCCAATTTCAGTCCGGCATTCCCTTCCCTTATTCCAACCTCCAAAAACCCGCTGCTTCCCTGATACGCCAGAATTTTTCCTTTACCTACCTCCGAGTAGGTCTCACTTAATCTAGAAATTATTCTGTTCCTAACCCTTATCTTAAATTTTTTGATTTTACTCAACTCCTGCGCAGTCACATTACTAACCAAATTCCCAAAATTGTCAATATGAATAATCTGGCCTATAATTCTTCCTCTTCTTTTTTCAATCCGGGGCAGACTCAGTCTCACAATCTTAGGTAGGGTTGGGCCAAATTCGTCCAGCTTTACTCCCAAAGACAAATATGCCGCTACCGGTGCAAAAATATCCCGGCCATGAAAGGTAGGAGCTTGCCTGCCTAGAAAATATTTCGGATTATTCAAGTGGATGGTCTTCTTCAGTCTCTCCTGTCTTAAAACTAATGAGAAAATTCCATTATCCGGACCTATAAAGAAATATCTCTCCGTCTGAATCAGAAGCGCTTTTCTTTTGCTTCCCACTCCCGGATCTACGATAGCTACATGAATTGTCCCTTCCGGAAAGAAAGAACAGGAATTAAACAAACAGAACGCCGCGGCCATAATGTTCTGGTGAGGGATTTCATGGGAGATATCTACTATCTCTGCCCCAGGATTAAGGCTGAGAATCACCCCCTTGACGGCCCCGACGTAGCCGTCCCAGGTGCCGAAATCAGTGGTGAGGGTGATGATGCTCTTCAACTAAGAGAGGTCTAAGAGCTTAAGACCAATCTGCTGGTCCAACTTACGAGATACTGGTAACCCAAAATCAATAATAGTGACTTCACCAGTCGCATGAATCTGGGCCGAGAATAGATGGCCGGCAAAGGCTCGGCATTCTTCGTCTGAGATGGTCATATGGGCATGAATAAAGGGCTTGCCCTCTAATTGGGCTATATTTCCAGTGAGATTCACAATCTCGAACTCCCCTCCAAAAGTCTCGCTCTGGTATTCTTTGGTCTTCAAGTCATAATAGCCCAGCTTCGGATTTGCTACCGCCCCCAGGCCAAACAGAAACCCGGATTGAATTTTCTCCTTCTCTGCCAGAGAGGTTAGAGAAGCGATAATCTCTTCGCCCCTTTGCAGTCGGATAAAATAGCCGAATTTAGTTTTCTTGTATTCCACTATCTCTTCCCGGTTTCTTTTGCCATCCAGCTCAGATAGTTCTTCTCTCCGGCCAATACTGGCAGAGCAATTATTTCCGGCACTTCATAACTGTGGAGTTTCCTCACCGAGGCTGAAAGTTTTGAAAACAGAGCCTTCCTGGTTTTAATCAGCAACAATATCTCTTTCTCTTCGGTCAGTTTCTTCTTCCAGAAAAATAGAGAGTTGACTTTCGGGATGATGTTCACGCAGGCCGCCATTTTCTGTTTGACCAGAGCTTGCCCGATTTTTCTGGCTTCTGACTGAGATTGGCAAGTCACCAGCACCAGGCAATACTGGGTCATCTTTTGATTCTGCGACCCAGAGCTTTTTCCACCGAATCCACTTTCCCCTTCAATCTTCCCTTAGCCCCTCTGCGGTCATCTAATTTAATCACTCCATAGATGCGGTCATGGCTCTTTTTCAGGGTCTGGTGGCATCTCTTGATTAACTTAAAAATCTCATCGTAATTCCCTTCCACCAGAGTACCCATCGCAGTTGTCTGATAAGGCAGGCCCGACCTGTCGATTATGTCAATTATCCGGGAGACCGGTTTGGTCAAAGACTTCTCACCTACCGGAAAAAGAGAAAATTGTACCAGCATTATCCCTCCTAAACCTCAACCTTTTTTTCCATCAGTCTTTCTTGATATAAAGGAAACTCCAGACAGAGCTCATGCACTTCTTCTCCGACTACTCTATAAACCGCCTCATTGCTCAAACTGGAAATCACCCGGTGAATGAATTTGGCAATCCGCTTCATCTCCGGCTCCTTCATTCCGCGGGTAGTGACTGCCGGAGTCCCAATTCTTATGCCGGAGGTAATGAAAGGTTTCTGCGGGTCAAAAGGGACCGTGTTCTTATTGACCGTAATACCTGCCTGCTCCAAAGCCTTTTCAATCTCTTTACCGGTTAAACCTTTTTCTATAAAAGAGAGGAGCAGCAGATGGGTATCCGTCCCGCCGGAGACGACATGATAGCCGTAGTTTTTCAATTCCTCAGCCAGGGTTTTGGCATTTTTCACAATCTGCTTCTGATATTCCTTGAATTCAGGTTTGAGTGCCTCCTTGAAGGCCACTGCCTTAGCAGCGATGATGTGCATCAAAGGCCCTCCCTGAATGCCGGGCATGACCATGCCATCAATCTCCTTGGCGTATTTTTCTTTACACATTATCATGCCCGCTCGGGGACCGCGCAGAGTCTTGTGAGTGGTGGTGGTGACAAAATCAGCATAGGGAACCGGAGACTGGTGCAGGCCAGCAACAATCAGACCGGCAATGTGAGCGATGTCCACCATCAAATAGGCGCCGACCACATCCGCCGCTTCTCTGAACTTTTGGAAATTCAATTCGCGGGGATAAGCCGAAGCCCCGGCCACAATCATTTTGGGTTTGTGTTCTTTTGCCAGATTAAGCAACTCATCGTAGTCGATGACCTCAGTATCTTTTCTCACTCCATAGGGAACCACTTTAAAAAAGCGTCCGGAGAAATTCACCGGATGCCCATGAGTAAGATGCCCGCCGTGGGAGAGATTCAAGCCTAATATCGTGTCTCCGGGTTTCAAGAAAGCAAAATAGACCGCCATATTCGCCTGGGAGCCGGAATGAGGCTGCACATTGACATGCTCGCACCCGAAGAGCTGTTTAGCTCTTTCTCTGGCTAAGTTTTCTACCACATCCACAAACTCGCAGCCGCCGTAATATCTTCTGCCCGGATACCCTTCTGCATACTTATTGGTCATCACCGAGCCAGCCGCCTCCATGACTGCATATGAGACGAAATTCTCTGAGGCGATAAGCTCTAATTTGTAAGCCTGGCGCTTGGTTTCGTTTAAGATGGCTTGGTAGACTTCCGGGTCAGTCTGTTTTAGGTAACTCATACCCATATTCTCAGGGTTTTGGTTTCTTCTCTAACTCAATAATCTTATTCACTCTCCGCTCATGCCTCCCCCCTTCAAACTCAGTCTCCATCCAGGCATCCACAATCTTCTTAGCCTCATCTTCCGAAGTAAAAGCTCCCGATAGCGCCAAGAGATTCGCATCATTATGCCCCCGCGCCAGTTTAGTGTCTTCCACTGTACGCACCACCGCCGCCCGGACTCCTTTGACTTTGTTGGCAGCTATTGACATCCCTATTCCCGATTTACAAACCAGCACCCCCCAGTCCACTTTCTTCTGGGAGACCTGCTCGGCAACTTTGACCGCAAAATCAGGATAATCCACCGACTCAGTTGAATTAGTCCCCAAATCTACAGTCTCTACCCCTTTGGACTGCAGGTATTTCTTGACCTTCTCTTTTAACTCATAGCCGGCGTGGTCCGCGCCTAAAGCGACTTTCACACTCGCCTCTATTTCACAAAGGTGAGCCAGTGCAACTTATCCGAATCCTGGGCAGTGACAATCTTGACGAATCTTTCTTGTAACTGGCGGGTAATCCGGCCCGGCTCGCCACAGCCGATTTTGACCTTATCAATGTGGGTAATGGGGGAAATCTCTGCCGCTGTGCCGGTGAAGAAGACCTCGTCGGCCACATAGAGCGCTTCCCTGGGAATGTTTTCTTCGATAACTTTCAAGTTCATCTCCTGGGCTATGGTTATGACCGTGTTTCTGGTTATCCCCGGAAGAATCGAAGCCGCATAAGGAGGAGTAATCAGGGCTTTATCCCGCACGATAAAGATATTTTCTCCGGAGCCTTCGGAGACATAGCCATAAGCATCCAAGGCAATTCCTTCTCCATAGCCGTGGCTGAGCGCTTCCAGTTTTATTAACTGAGAATTCATGTAGTTGGCACCGCACTTGGCCATGGCCGGCATGGTGTTAGGAGCAATCCTCATCCAGGAAGAGACACAAGCGGTGCTATTCTGGAGATATTTTCCCCATTTCCATACACCGATGGCCACATCAATCGGCGTGCCTGTAGGGTCCACGCCTAAATGGTCGTAACCCCGATAGGCTACCGGCCGGATGTAACATTCCTCCATCTGGTTGGCTTTGACCGTCTCGATTATGGCCTGGTTAATCTGCTCTTCCGTGTAGGGGATTTCCATCCGGTAGATTTTGGCTGAATTGAACAGTCTCTCGGTATGCTCCTTTAGCCGGAAAACGGCCGGACCTTGGTTAGTCTTGTAGCAGCGAATCCCCTCGAAGACCGAGGAGCCGTAGTGCACCACGTGCGACATCACGTGAATCTTGGCTTCGGCCCACTCGACCATTCTGCCGTTCATCCAGATTTTTCCTTTTCCTTCAAAGGGCATAGGCTCTCCTTAAATGCTGAAGTTTCTTAAAAGCTGACGGGCAATCACAATTCTTAGAATCTCCGAGGTCCCCTCCCCGATTTCGCACAGCTTCTGGTCCCGGTACATCCTCTCCAATGGATAAGCGGACATGTAGCCATAACCTCCTAAAATCTGCATGGCCTGATAAATCACCTGCCGTCCTATTTCCGAGGCAAAGAGCTTGGCCATGGCTGCTTCACGAGTGTATGGCTTGCCAGAGTCTTTAAGATAGGCGGCGTGATAGACTAAATTCCTGGCCGCTTCGATTTTAGTGGCCATGTCAGCCAATTTCCACTGGATGGCCTGAAACTCAGAAATGGAATGGCCGAATTGCTTTCTCTCCTTGGCAAACTTCAGGGCGACTTCAAAAGCAGCCTGAGCTAAGCCGATTGACATGGCCCCGATTCCTATTCTTCCGGAGTCTAGAATCTTGAGGAATTGTCTGAAACCCTCCCCTTCCTGGCCCAGTAAATTTTCTTTGGGGACTTTCAGGTCTTCAAAATGAATCAAGGCGGTGTCAGATCCTCTCAGCCCCAATTTGTCTTCTTTTTTGCCCACCGAGAAACCTGGCCAAGAGCTCTCCACTATGAAGGAACTGATTTCTTTGGGTCTGCTGGAGTTAAACCTCTTGGCGGTGACAATCAGAACGCTGCCGACACTCCCATTGGTTATAAAACATTTACTCCCGTTCAGAACATAGGCCGAGCCGTTTTCTGAGAAGTTGGTCTTGGTGCCGCCGGCATCTGAACCAGCCTCCGGCTCAGTCAGACCGAAGGCGCCTAACTTTTCGCCCCGTGCCATAGGGGGAACGTATTTTTCAATCTGGGTTTTGTTGCCAAAATTGAAGATGGGATTCAAGCACAGGGAATTATGCGCCGCGTAAGTTAAAGCAGTGGAGCCGCACACCGCCGAAAGCTCTTCCATCACTAAGAGATAATGCATGCTCGATAAACCCAGACCCTCGTATTCTTTTGGAATCATAATCCCCAGAAATCCCCGGCCCGCTAATTTTTTGACATTCTCAGCCGGAAACTGCCTACTTTCGTCAATCTCTTTAGCAGTCGGAGCAATCTCGGAGCAGGCAAACTCTTTGAATTCCGCTCTGAACTTTTCCAACTCTGGAGATAGTTTCATTTTTCCTTCCAACTGCTGCCGGATAAAATTGCTTCTAGCTTTATGATTCCAAAACTAATCTCTCAACAGCTCTCTGGAAATCACAATCCTCTGAGCCTCTGAAGTCCCTTCATAAATCTCGGTGATGCGGGCATCTCGGAAATATCTCTCCACCGGGTACTCTTTCATGTAGCCGTAGCCGCCATGAATCTGCACCGCCTCATTGGCCACATAGTTGCACATTTCCGAGGCGAACAGCTTGGCCATAGAAGATTCCTTGGTAAAAGGTTTCCCGCTGGCCTGTAAGTGGGCCGCCTGGTAGACCAACCATCTGGCCGCCTCAATCCGCATGGCCATATCTGCCAGTTTGAACTGGATAGCCTGGAAATTGGCAATCGGCTGGCCGAACTGTTTACGCTGGAGGGAATATCGGATTGACTCCTCTAAGGCCGCCTCGGCAATCCCTAAGGCCTGGGCTCCTACCCCGATGCGGCCATGATTCAGGATGGTCAGCGCCATCTTGAAGCCGTGGTTTTCTTCACCGATTAGATTCTCTTTGGGAACAGGAGTGTCTGAGAAGGAAATTTCCCTGGTATCCGAGCATTTGATGCCCAGCTTTTTCTCCGCAGCACCCAGGCTCAGTCCCGGTGATTTTGCCTCCACCACGAATCCGGAAATCCCTTTGGACTTGAGTTCCGGTTTGGTTAAGGCAAAGACCAGAAAAATATCGGCAATCCCGCCATTGGTAACAAATGATTTGGTGCCATTGAAAATGTATTCTTCCCCTCGTAAAAGCGCGGTGGTAGCCATTCCTCCCGCATCCGTCCCGGAGCCGGGCTCAGTCAGGCAGTAAGCGCCGATTAACTCGCCTTTAGCCATTCTGGGGAGGTACTTCTGCTTTAACTGCTCTGAACCAAATTGCACCAGCCCCTCGCAAAAGAGAGTATTATGAGCTGAAACCACAATCATCAGGCCGGCTGAGACCTTGGCCAGTTCTTCGAGCATCAAGGTATAGGAGAGCATATCCAGGTCCAGGCCGCCATATTTTTCCGGAACTCTTATCCCAAAGTACCCCAGTTCAGCCAACTCTTGGAGTATTTCTTGGGGGACCTCTTCTTTTTCATCCATCTCCCGGGCTAGCGGAGTAACCCTCTTCTGGGCGAATTCCCGGGCCGCTTCCTGTACAGTTTTCTGATCTTCTGTCAGTTCAAAGTTCATCTGGGCACCAGTCTCACATCATGTCCACTGCTAAGGCCACCGCATTGCCGCCGCCTAAACAGAGCGTCGCTAATCCTCGTTTCCCTCCCCTGTCTTTCAAGGCGTAAAGCAAAGTAGTCAAAATTCTTGCTCCTGATGCCCCAATCGGGTGGCCCAAAGCAACTGCACCGCCATTGACATTAACCCTCTTCCAGTCCCAGCCAAGCTCTTTGCCATCGGCCAGACACTGGGATGAGAAAGCCTCATTAGCCTCAATCAGGTCGAATTGATTAATGTCTTTGTTACCGAGCTTGTCCATCAAACTACGAACTGCATAGATGGGGGCATAGAACAAAAGCTCTGGCGGGGTTCCGGCGGTAGTATAGTTGACAATTTTAGCGATGGGTTTGATCCCTTTCTCCTTAGCCTTGTCTGCGGACATGACCACTAAGGCCGAAGCGCCGTCATTCAATCCCGGAGCATTTCCTGCCGTAACGGTTCCCTCTTTCTGGAAAGCCGGCCTGAGCTTGGCCAGGGTCTCCATGGAAGTGTTTGGCCTCGGTCCTTCATCGGTGTCGAAAATTATGGGGTCGCCTTTTTTCTGAGGAATAGAAACCGGGACGATTTCAGCCTTGAATTTTCCCGCTTTCTGAGCCGCCACTGCCTTCATGTGAGAGTTGTAAGCATATTCATCCTGCTCTTCTCTGGAAATGTTTGATTTCTTAGCAGTCAGCTCGGCCGCATTCCCCATGTGGAAGTTGTTGAAAGAATCCCACAGGCCGTCCAGAATCATTGAATCTAACAGAGTCTGGTGCCCGAACTTGAAACCCCCTTTAGCGCCGTGCAGAACATAGGGAGTAGAAGACATCGATTCCATCCCGCCAGCTACTATGACATCAGCATCACCACAACGAATGGCCTGGGCTGCTAACATGACCGCTTTTAGTCCTGAGCCGCAGACTTTGTTAATTGTAACCGCCCCTTTTTCAGCCGGAATTCCGGCATGAATGGCAGCCTGGCGGCCAGGCGCCTGGCCTGCACCGGCCTGGACCACGTGTCCCATTATGACTTCATCCACTTCTTCCGGTTTGATTCCGGCCCGGTTCACCGCTTCCTTTATGACGATGGAGCCTAGCTGCGGCGCGGTAAAAGACGCCAAGCCGCTTAAAATGTTACCTATGGCTGTCCGACACGCGGACACTATCACGGCTTCTTTTAACTCTGGCATGACAACCTCCTATTTATTTCGGTTTACTCTTATTTGATCTTATCCACGTCAAAATTATCACTGCGGATCTTGCGATTTAGAAGGTAAATCTCGTCTATGTTGTTGTGAACAGTTGGGCGCTCTTGAACCATCAGTTTCATTGCGTTAGGTTCAGGAAAGGAGTGGCCTTCACGGCTATTGACGGCCAACAGAATAGTCTTCTTACCCTCTTCTTTGGGAATCGCTAACTTTCCGTTATTGTCAAGAATTACTCTTAGGAGAGCATCGTTACTTACTTCTGTGCCTATACCTTGTGCATACCCTCCATCTCTGTTAGACAAGATCCATATTCCAGGCTTTGTTGCATCAACTCTACTTAAGGAGCAGTCTACTCGTAAAGTGTCGCCCAATTGCAACTTCCTGGCAGTTTTGTGATCTGTGTGTGTAATTTCAGACATCATATACTTAAACAAGTCCTTTAGTGTACCTTTACACATTGCCCGCTCGTCCCTCCTCGACGGGACTCTATCAAAATCCGCCTCAAATACATATAACTGCGTCGGAGCAAGCTCATCAGAGAGTTCGAATCGCAGCTCTCTTAAAAACTTCCCATGTATACTTGAATTCCTTACATCCTTCTCACAAATATAAATTCCGCCAATTTCGACAGCTAAGTCTACGCCCATTCCATGTCTTTCCACTAATAAGAAGTCGTATGTTCCTCGTACTGTGTTCGACACGGGGTCTGCTTTATCTTCCGGCCTGCATTTAATCATATAGTTCAGGCAAGTGTCTCTGTTATAATACTCCAAAAACTTATTAGCCTGGAATTCCTCCTCATTGTGCTTATCTTCCACTTTATTTCTCTCTTCTCCAATGCCCCGCGTCAAATCTCCATCTCCTTCACATCCGGCGCCACCACAAATTCCGCTTCTGTAGCCTTTTTGATATCTTCAACCGTGACTCCGGGAGCCGTTTCCTTCAGCACTAATTTACCCGAATTATAATCCACATCCATCACCGCCAACTCACTAATAATACGATGAACCACCTTCTTACCCGTAAGCGGCAGGGTGCACTTTCTTAGAACTTTAGACTTCCCATCTTTGGTCACATGCTGCATCATCACCACCACTCTTTTGGCACCGGCCACTAAATCCATGGCTCCCCCCATCCCTTTGACCATCTTGCCGGGAATCATCCAGTTGGCCAGATTCCCCTCCTGGTCAACCTCCATGGCACCTAAGATAGTCAGGTCAACGTGCCCGCCCCGGATCATGCCAAAAGAATCTGCAGATGAGAAGAATGATGCTCCTGGCAGAGTTGTAACTGTCTGTTTGCCAGCATTGATTAAGTCCGGGTCTTCTTCTCCTGCATAGGGAAAAGGCCCCATCCCCAAAATCCCGTTTTCTGATTGAAAGATAATCTCCATGCCGGGGGGGATGTGGTTGGAGACCAAGGTGGGCATGCCGATGCCCAGATTCACGTAGTAACCGTCTTTGAGCTCTTTAGCCGTTCTTAGGACGAGTAGTTCTTTGCTCGATACGCTTTTCATAATCTTTCCCCTGGAAGATGTATTTCACAAATACACCCGGAGTATGAATACAGTCCGGCTCTAATTCCCCCGGCTCTACCAAATGCTCCACTTCAGCGATGGTAATCTTAGCCGCCGTGGCCATCATAGGGTTGAAATTTCGGGCGCTCATCCGGTAAACCAAATTCCCTAATTTGTCTCCTTTATAGGCTTTGATAAAGGCAAACTCTGCCATCAAAGGCTTTTCTAAAACGTATTCTTTCCCATCAATAATTCTGGTCTCTTTTCCTTCGGCGATGACCGTACCGGCGCCGGTGGGAGTGAAAAAGCCAGCAATGCCGGCTCCTCCGGCTCTGATTCTTTCCGAAAAAGTCCCCTGCGGCACAAACTCCAGTTCCAGCACCCCATCTAAGAATTGCCGCTCAAAAATAGCATTCTCTCCTACATAGGTGGAGACCATCTTTTTAACCTGCCTGGTTTGCAAAAGTAATCCCAGCCCGAAGTCATCCACCCCAGCATTGTTGGAGATGACAGTCAGGTCTTTGTAGCCTAAATCCCGCAGAGCTAAAATAAGATTCTCTGGAATCCCGCACAGGCCAAAACCTCCCATCATGATGGTGGAGCCATCTTTGATTCCTGCTTTCAGAATCGCCTCTTTGGCGTCAGAGACTACCTTTTTAATGGGCACATTTCCTCCATCGAAAATCCAATATAATACCCTCTCAACCTGAGTTCAACCCCATGTGACAACCCTGCTAAGCCGGCACAAAATAAACGTCCGTAGGTCTGAATTTGGACAGTCTTTTGAACTTGGCCTTCACCTTCATCCCGATTTTGATATCCTTCTCTTCAGCTCCAATCAGCCGGGCCAAAAACAGGGTGTTCACTCCCTCGAATTCTACTAAGATTAAGTTAAAGGGACACTCCGGTAAAAACTCCTCAGAGCCAAAGTAGCAGGTAGTCCAGGTGTGAATCCTGCCTGTTTGAGGTAACTCAAACCATCTGGTTTTTGAGCCGCAATACATGCAGTGCCCTTTAGGGGTGGCGTAGCGGTATTTGCATTTGGGACATTCTGTGCCTAACAGTATTTTATTGGTCAGGCCGGCGAAAAAGGGAGAATCCTGACCATAGCTGTGGATGTAGTCAGTATGATAGGGGAATTTAATAATAATCGGCGCCAGCTTGTCTAAGTCTTTCAAATCCCTGGGGAAAGGGACATTATAGACTATCGTCCCGTCTAAGACTTCTTCCATTTTCACGTCTTCGAATTCTTTTGGTTTCTTAGTCATTTTCTTGGGCATTTTTCCTCCTATACTCGTTCCATTATGGTGGCGGTGACGTAAGTACCAGTTCCGGCGTGGGAGTGAATCAAACCCCGCTTGGCATTTTTAATCTGCAATTTGCCGTTCCCAAAATGCTTGTTGATAGTTCCCTGCAGCTGCCAGTGGGCGAAAACGGCCTGCATCAAGCCGGTGGCACCGACCGGGTGACCGCAGGCAATCAACCCGCCGGAGGGATTGACCGGGCATTGTCCGCCAACTTCCACCTTGCCGGATTCGGCTAAGGGGCCTCCTTCCCCGTATTTGCACAGTCCCAAATCCTCGTAAGTCTGAATTTCTGAGGAAGTATAGGCATCGTGGAGCTCAATGAAGTCCAATTCTTCTATAGGCTCTGTGATTCCTGCCATCTCATAAGCCATCTTGCCGGCGGTTCTCCCGGCCCGGAAGGAATGCACTCCCGGATACTTGAGTTTTTTGTAATCCGAAGGTTTTTCCCTGGGGATTAGAATTACTTCACCATGCGGCCGGTCGGCCATACGCATAGCATCTGTTCCTCTGCCTATTCCGGTTATCTTGACCGGTTTTATTGACTGACGGGTCGCTTTCTGCAGTTTTTTAAGCCCATCCTCTGAAGCTAAAATACAGGCTGCTGCACCATCGGACATCACGCATATGTCCAGACGAGTAAGAGGATAAGCCACCATGGGGGAAGAGCGGACATCTTCCACGGTCAAATCTGGAATTCTCTTTTGAGCATAGGGATTCCAGAAGGCATTCTTATGATTCTTAATGGAGACTTTGGCCATCTGCTCTACCGTAGTGCCGAATTCATGCATGTGCCGTACTACCATCATGGCGTAGTAGCCGGAGTAGAAACCCCCGACCGGGTAGTCGAAGCTCACATCCGAGGCCAAGGCGATGAACTCATTCCCCTTCCAGGTCTGCACATGGGACATGGTCTCGAATCCATAAGCCACGCAGACATCCATGTGCCCGGAAGCCACACTCTTCCAGGCCTCCTGGAAACAGAGCCCTCCGGTCGCCCCTCCTCCTTCCACCCGGTGAGAAGGCTTAGGGCAGAGACCTAAATAGTCCTGCACCATGATGCCCGACATCAACTGCCTTTGGAAGTGGTCGGAGAAATAAGAGGCCACCGAGCCATCCACAATTTCATAAAATCTCTTATGGGGAATGCCCAAATCCTGCAAGGCGTAATCGTAGGCCTCCTTGACCATCGGTTGAAAGGTTATGTCCGGCCGGGCCTTCGTAAATTTCGATACCCCGCCGGAGACCATATAAACCGGACGCTGCGGTTTCTGCATTTAAGCCTCCCGGCTCTTATCAAAATGAGTGAGTGACATATGAAACTCCCTTCTATTTTTTTAACTTTGCTTCAATTCTATGAGTACTCCTCCGGTGCTTCGAGGATGTAAGAAAACAATCTTCTTCCCCGAACCGCCAATTGTTGGTATACCGATAATCTCAACCCCTTTTTTCTTTAAGTCATCTAAAACCATATCAAGATTATCCACTTCCAGGCAGATGTGGTGCAGGCCTTCTCCTTTTTTCTCCAGGAATTTTGCAATTGGGCTGTCTGGCGAAGATGGAGAAGTCAATTCAATCTTAGCGCCCTCCGTCTCCCCGAAGCGTAAGTAAACTTTCTGGGAATCCAGGTGTTTAGTGGCTGAGAATCTGACGCCAAACAATCTTTCATACAACTCTGCAAACTTATCTACATCCTTTACTGCAATGCTGACGTGGTTCAATTTTGGCATTTTAAAATTTATTTCTCTTTATACTCGCCCCAAATCTCTCGCAAAATTCCGCAAATCTCACCGATGGTGCAGTAGTTTCTGACGCATTCTAGAATGGGCAGCATCATATTTTCAGACCCGGCTGTCGCGACTCTCAAATTTTCCAAGCTTTTATCCACCTTACTTCCATCTCTTCTCCTGCGCAGGTTCTTCAGTCTCTCAATCTGTTCGCTGGCGGCTTTCGGGTCAACCCGGTGCAGGGGAGGTTCTTGGATTTCTCTGGTCTGGAATTTATTAACCCCCACGACAATCTCCTCTCCGGATTCCACCTTCTTCTGGTATTCATAAGCCGACTTGGCAATTTCGTTCTGGTAAAATCCAGCTTCTATAGCCGGTAAGGCTCCCCCCATCTTGTCTATCTGTTCAATATACTCCCAGGCTTTCTTCTCTAATTCATTGGTCAAGAATTCAATATAGTAAGAGCCGGCCAAGGGGTCGACGGAATTGGTGACCTTGCTTTCATAAGCGATTATCTGCTGAGTCCGCAGGGCCAATTGAACCGCCTCTTCAGTGGGCAAGGCCAGGGCCTCATCTTTAGAGTTGGTGTGAAGAGACTGGGTCCCGCCCAGCACAGCAGAAAGCGCCTGCAAAGTGACCCGGACCACATTGTTATCGATCTGCTGGGCTGTTAGACTACTGCCAGAAGTCTGAGTATGAAAGCGCAGTTTGAGCGAATCCTCTTTATTGGCTTTAAATCTTTCTTTCATAATTTTCGCCCACATCCTGCGCGCTGCCCGGAATTTGGCAATTTCTTCTAAAAAGTCGGACCCGGAGATGAAAAAAAACGACAGCCGTCCGGCAAAATCATCAACATTTAGGCCTGCCTCGACTGCATTCTGCACATAACAAATGGCGTTAGAGAAAGTAAAAGCCAGTTCTTGAACCGCAGTCGCTCCTGCCTCCCGCATGTGATAGCCGGAAATCGAAATCGGATTCCAGCGGGGCACCTTCTGGCCACAGAATTTGAAGACATCCGCTATCAAACGCAGAGATGAACGAGGTGGAAAGATATAGGTCTTACGGGAGATATACTCTTTAAGAATATCATTTTGGACAGTCCCGGAGAGTTGGTCAAAAGCAATCCCTCTTTTTTCTGCCAAAGCTAAGTAAAAGGCCAAAAGAATAGCTGCCGTGGCATTTATAGTCATGGAGACGCTGACCTTCTCCTGCGGTATTCCGTCGAATAGAATCTCCATATCTTCTAAGCTACAAATCGCCACACCGGTGCGTCCCACTTCTCCCTCGGCCAATTTGTGGTCTGAGTCGTAACCTATTTGTGTCGGCAGGTCGAAGGCGGTTGAGAGTCCGGTCTGGCCGTGTGACAGCAGATATTTGAATCTCTGGTTGGTCTCCTTGGCGGTGCCGAAGCCGGAGTACTGCCGCATGGTCCAGAGCTTGCCCCGGTACATATCCTGGTGAATCCCCCGGGCGTATGGAAAAACCCCTGGGTCGCCCAGCTCTTTTTGGTAATCTGAAAGAGAAAAATTGACCAGCGAGTAACATTCTTCTACCGGCAGGCCGGAACTTGTGAAAAAATTCCTTTTAGTCTTCAAAAAAACTCCTATGCAAATACCACCAGAGCCTGGTTCTTCTCTACTGTCTGTCTTTCTCTGACTAACACCTTTTTGATTTTTCCCGGAAAAGGGGATTTAATCTCGTTTTCCATCTTCATCGCTTCTAAAATCAATATTCCCTGTCCGGCCTGCACCTCCTGCTCATCCTCCACTTCTATTTTTATAATTACTCCGGGTAAAGGAGATTTCAAATCTTTGCTGGCCGGCTTAGAAGTAATGGCGGCATTTTCAATCTGGGCCACTCTTTGGTCCGCCACCTGAGCTTTAAACTTATTCCCCTTCCAGACGATTTCCTGCCCCGGCCCGTCAATCTCCGCCTCCAATTCCAGGACGGTATTGCCCAAGAGAATCGAGTAATACGGCAGGGTTGATTCAAGGATTCGGGCCGGATATTGGCGCCCATCCATCTTGACGGTGATCCTGCCGTTGTTCTCAGTAATTTCTATCTCGAATTGCTTCTCTTCTATTCTGACGATGTACTTCATGGAAAGTTTCTCAACGCCGACTGGCGAGCCTGAATTTTCCAGTTGCTTTTTTTGTAGCCATTTACCGAAAGCGGCCCGAGATGGCTCTTACCCTGCCAGTACTCTATCAGGGCTGCGGAAACTGCCACCAGCTCTAAATCTTTCCCCTCGGTTTTGGATTTCTGTTTCTCCTGGCCGAATTCATCGGCAATGAACTGGGTGGACAAATCCCCTTTGATAAATTGCGAATTGGCCATTACCCGGGAATGAAACTCCAAAGTAGTAGTAATGCCTGCAATTTTATACTCTGCCAAGGCCCTTTTCATTCGGGCCAAAGCTTCGCCCCTATCTCTTCCCCACACCACTAATTTTGCTATCAGGGGGTCATAGTACAGCGAAACTTCGCTCCCTTTGGCAATTCCAGAATCGACCCTGACTCCCGGCCCTCCCGGCTCGCGATAGTCGGCTATTTTACCACTGGAAGGGAAGAAATTATTTTCAAACTCTTCCGCATAGATTCTGCATTCTAAGGCCCATCCTGCCGGTCTGATTTGCTCCTGGGAAAGGGCAAGTTTTTCACCCTGGGCAATCAGAATCTGCCACTTGACCAGGTCTAAGCCGGTGACCATTTCGGTCACCGGATGCTCCACCTGCAGGCGGGCATTGACCTCTAAAAAGTAGAAATTCTTTTTTTGATCTACTAAAAATTCTACCGTCCCGGCGTTCACATAACCCACCGTCTCGGCAACGCCGACTGCTGCTCTCCCCATCTTCTGGCGCAGTTTCTGGTCAATCAAAACCGAAGGGGATTCTTCAATCAGTTTTTGATGGCGCCTCTGAATGGAACATTCTCTTTCCCCTAAATAGACACAATTGCCATGGGCATCTGCCAAGATTTGAATTTCTATGTGTCTGGGCTTGATTAAGTATTTTTCTAAATAAATTCTATCATCTCCAAAAGCTGACTTAGCCTCATATCTGGCCCCTCTTAAAGCTGAAGACATCTCCGCATCGCCGTGGACGATTCTCATCCCTTTGCCTCCTCCGCCACCGGCCGCCTTAAGTAGAACTGGATAGCCCATCTGGTCGGCTATCTCTTTAGCTTCTTCATCCGAGGCGACCGCCTCCGAGCCTGGCACAATCGGTATTCCATGCTGGCGCACTAAACGGCGGGCGTCCAATTTATCCCCTGAGAGCTTCATCGCTTCTGCCGGCGGGCCAATGAAAACCAAACCGGCCTGCGCTACTTTTTCTGCAAATCCTGCATTCTCAGCTAAAAAACCATACCCGGGATGAATGGCCTCTGCCTCACATTCTTTGGCAATTTGAATAATCCGTTCCTGTTTGAGATAACTTTTCAGGGCAGGAGCCGGGCCTGCTAAATAGGCTTCATCTGCCAGGCGGACATGCAAAGAGCCATAATCTGCCTCGGAAAAAATCACTGCCGGAATTATCTCCATCTCCCGGCAGGCCCGGATTATTCTGACTGCAATTTCTCCCCGGTTGGCGATTAGAATTTTCTTGAACTTCATCACAGCGGAATATTCCCATGCTTTTTGGGCGGGTTAGTGTCTTTTTTAGTTGACAACATCTCCAGGGCTTTGATTAAGCGAGGCCGGGTCAGTTTCGGCTCGATGATATCGTCCACATAGCCCCGCTCTGCCGCAGTATAGGGATTGGCAAACTTGTCCCGATATTCCTGTTCCTTATCGGCCAGCATCTTTTCCGGATCTTTGGCCGCAGCGATTTCCTTTCTGAAGATTATCTCGGCTGCTCCGCGCGGCCCCATCACTGCAATCTCGGCTGTCGGCCAGGCATAATTGACGTCCCCCCGGATGTGCTTGGAGTTCATGACGTCATAGGCCCCGCCGTATGCTTTTCTGGTAATGACTGTAACCTTGGGAACTGTAGCTTCGGCGTAAGCATAAAGCAGTTTTGCTCCGTGGCGAATTATTCCTCCGAATTCCTGGTCTTTGCCGGGCAAAAATCCGGGTACGTCTTCAAAAGTTATCAAGGGAATATTAAAAGCGTCGCAGAAGCGTACAAACCTGGCCCCTTTATCCGAGGAATCAATGTCTAAGACTCCAGCCAACACTGCGGGCTGATTACCGATTATTCCAACCGGTTTTCCATTCATCCGGGCAAAGCCTACTACAATGTTCTGGGCAAAATTTTCATGCACCTCCAAAAATTCCCCTTGGTCTACAACTTTTCTAATGACCTCTCTGATGTCATACGGCTTATTTGGATTCTCCGGGACGATTCGATTCAATTCCTCATCTTGCCTGTCAATCGGGTCCTCATTTTCGACCACCGGCGGGTCATCCAAATTGTTCAAGGGGATATAGCTCATTAACTTCCTGGTCAGCTTGAGCGCTTCTGCTTCGTTTTCGCTGGCAAAGTGCGCTACTCCGGATTTGGTTGAATGGCTGACTGCCCCCCCTAATTCTTCAAAGCTCACCTCTTCATGAGTGACAGTTTTAACCACGCTTGGTCCGGTAACAAACATGTAGCTGGTATTCTTGACCATGATGACGAAGTCGGTGATAGCCGGAGAATAAACTGCTCCGCCGGCGCAGGGGCCTAAAACTACCGATATCTGGGGAATCACTCCTGAAGCCAGAGTATTGCGCAGAAAGATATCCGCATAGCCGCCTAGACTGACGACCCCTTCTTGAATCCGGGCGCCCCCGGAGTCATTTAAGCCTATCACCGGAGCTCCTATTTTCATGGCCATGTCCATGATTTTGCAGATTTTCTCCGCGTGCGCTTCAGAGAGAGAACCTCCGAATACCGTGAAGTCCTGCGAGAAGACAAAGACCAGCCTGCCGTCGATGGTTCCGTAACCGGTTACCACTCCGTCCCCCAAATATTGCTGCTTTTCCAGCCCGAATTCCCGGCTGCGGTGCACCATGAACATATCGAACTCTTCAAAGGAGCCCTCATCTAAGAGAATCCCCAATCTTTCCCGGGCAGTCAGCTTCCCCTTCTTGTGCTGCTCTTCGATTCTTTTCTCTCCGCCGCCTAATTTGGCTTCGGCCTTCTTCTGCCGGAGGAGTTTAAGTTTTTCTTCTATATTCATAAATTTATTTGAAATTTCTTCTACGAGGTGACCACTGGCTCGGCATAAATAGTCCCCTCGGCGCTCTTTTTGAGTTTAGCTATCTTAATTTTCAAATCGTGGTCAAAAGCTATGTACCATCCTTGCTCAATCGCCTCCGGAATTATTTTCTTTTTGACTTTCATGGTCTGCCGGGGATATAGATCTAGGCCGGCCACATAATGAGGCTTGAGATGATGAGAGGTCGGAACTATGTCGGCGTAATAAATCAGCTTTTGTCCATTACTCTGAATTTCCACTCCTTGATGCCCTTCAGTGTGGCCGCCGGTCTTGACCACTCTGATTCCCGGTAGAATCTCATTCTCACCTTCGACCAGCTCTAAGACTTTGTGGTTCTCCAGAGCTGACAGATGGTTCATCAGATAGCCTGCCGCGGTCCTTTCATCTGGGTTTATGGCATCCTCCCATTCTGACTTCTGGAGAACGATTTTGGCCTTTGGAAAACGAGGCATTTCTTTGCCGTTTTCCGATTTGACCGTGCCGCAGGCGTGGTCGGCGTGCAGATGAGAGAGAATGACCAGGTCAACATCTTCTGGCTTGACCCCGAATCCCAGCAGACCTACTTCCAGATTAGAGGGATTGTAAGCCGCATAGATTTTTCTTTCTTTGTCTGTCAGAATGTCACCTAAGCCTGAATCGACTAAAATGTTTTTGCCTCTGGCTTTGACCAGAAGCAGATTAAAATCCAGCGGAATCAGATTTTTGTCATTGGGCGCAATCAGTTTTTCCCACATGATCCTGGGGACGATTCCGAACATGGCTCCCCCATCCAAGTGAAAGCGCCCTTCTACAAAGGCAAAAACTTGAAACTCGCCCAGTCTGAGCATTTAACCGCGCAGGTAATTGCCGGAGATGATTAGGCGCTGAATTTCGGAGGTTCCTTCGTAGATCTCAGTCAGACGCTGGTCCCGGTAGAGCTTTTCAACCATGGTGAATTCACCGATGTAGCCATAGCCGCCGTGAATCTGCATGCAGCGGTCCACGCAGAATTTGGCCGCCTCTGTGGCGTAGAGTTTGGCCTGGGAGGCTTCTAAAGTGACTTTCTGCCCCTGGTCGTAGAGCTGGGCCGCTTTGTAAGTCAAAAGCCGGGCCGCCTCTAATTGCAGAGACATATCGGCTATCATCCACTGGATGGCTTGATATTTGGCAATCGGCTGGCCAAATGTGACTCTGGTTCTGGCATATTTGACCGCCTCATCGAAAGCCCTTTGAGCAATTCCGACCGCCTGTCCGGCAATCCCTATTCTGGCCCCATCCAGGGTCTGCAGGGCAATCCTAAAACCCTTTCCCCTTTCACCCAATAGATTTGTAACCGGAACTCGCACGTCATCGAGCCAGACCCGGGCCGTGGTGGCACATTTCATCCCCATCTTATACTCCAGAGTCTTGGTTTTAAGACCCGGGGTTCCTTTTTCTACGATAATGGCCGAGATAGTGGTTTTATCCGCCTTATGGCCATCCTCGATGATTTTGCAGAAGACCACGTGCACATGCGCCACATCCCCGTGCATTATGAAGATTTTTTCTCCGTTGATGACAAAGTGGTCGCCGTCGATTTTTGCCACACTCTGCTGATTGCCGGCATCCGAGCCGGCCGAAGGCTCGGTTAAATCATAAGCAGAGAGATACTCCCCTGAGGCGATTTTGGGGACATACTTTCTCTTTTGCTCCTCTGTGCCGAAGACTTCGATGGGATAACAGGCTAAAGAAGAGACTGCTGCTAAAAGGCAGACTGCAGCATCGTAATAAGCCAGCTCTTCCAGTAATGTGGTTTCCAGAATCTTGCTGGATCCGAGCCCACCATACTCCTTGGGCATGGAGAACCCCACAATCCCGTAATCAGATAGTTTCTTATACAGGTCATAGGGAAATTTCTGCGGCTCCGGCCTCCGGTCCAATTCTACGCTTAAGGGGACTATTTCTTTTTCACAGAATTTCCTGGCCCATTCTCTTATTTCCTGCTGTCCAGGGTCAACATTGTAAGGCATTCATCCTCCTGGGCTAAAAAATGGCTTCCTCTTTTCTTCGGCCCGGCACCGCCTGCCTGACATATTCTATGATTTCCGAGGTGGGTGTGCCCGGTCCGAATAATTTTCCCACTCCGAATTCCTCCAATTTCTGCATGTCTTCTTTGGGTATGATTCCTCCTCCGAAAAGTAGAATGTGTTCTGCACTCTTTTCTTTTAAGAGCTGCATTGTTCTGGGAAACAGGGTCATGTGCGCCCCGGAGAGAATGGACAAGCCTATGGCATCGGCGTCTTCCTGAATGGCGGCTTCCACCACCATTTCCGGGGTCTGCCGCAAACCCAAATAGATTACTTCAAACCCGGCATCCCGCATGGCCGCCGCAATGACTTTGAGTCCCCGGTCATGTCCGTCCAGGCCCGGCTTGGCTAATATCACTCTTATTTTCTTTTCCATGTCACTCCACTCCCTTTAAGATCTTCATATCCTTCGAATCAGGTTAAAACCAGGCCGGCTCCCGATAATCGCCATAAATTTCTTTGAGGGCACTGACAATCTCACCTTCCGTAGCATAAGCTTTGACACATTCAATCAAATGGGGCATGGTATTCTCTGTTCCGGCGGCAGCCTTTTTTAGGCCATCCAGACACCGTTTCACTTTATCATTATCTCTGGACTGCTTCACCTTTCTTATGCTTTCAGCCTGCTCCATTGCCACCGATTCGTCAATCTTCAAGATGGGAATATCAACTTTTTCATCTTCCTCCACAAATTCATTTACTCCGACATGAAACTTTTCTTTACGTTCTAACGCCTGTTGATATTCAAAAGCAGCCTGAGCAATCTCCTTCTGGAAGAATCCCTCCTCGATGCACTTGAGAACCCCCCCTCTTCTCTGGATTTCAGCAAAATATTTCTCCGCCTCTTCTTCCATCTTGCTGGTCAGAGCTTCGATAAAGTAGGAGCCGCCCAAAGGGTCAATCGTATTGGTGACGCCGGTTTCGTAGGCAATAATCTGCTGGGTGCGCAGGGCAATCTTAACCGCTTTTTCAGTGGGCAAAGCCCAGGTTTCATCCATGGAGTTGGTGTGCAGAGATTGCGTGCCGCCTAAAACAGCAGCTAAGGCTTCGTAGGCGGTCCGGACAATGTTATTCTCTGGTTGTTGAGCGGTAAGTGACACGCCGGCGGTCTGAGTGTGGAAACGCATCAGCCACGATTCCTGCTTTTTGGCCTTATATCTTTCCCGCATGTGCCTGGCCCAGATTCTACGGGCTGCCCGGTATTTGGCAATTTCTTCGAAGAAATCTAAATGGGAGTTGAAGAAAAAAGAGAGACGGGGGACAAAGTCATCCACGTTTAGACCGGCTTTGATTCCCGCTTCAACATAAGCAAACCCATCCGCCAAGGTAAAGGCTAACTCTTGCACTGCAGTCGAGCCTGCCTCACGGATGTGATATCCAGAGATGGAAACGTAGTTGTACTTCGGCATTTGCCGGGTGCAGAATTTCATCATATCCACGATTAAGCGCATGGATGGCTGGGGAGGGAAAATCCATTCTTTCTGGGCGATATATTCTTTCAAAATGTCGGTCTGACAGGTGCCGGCTAATTTTCCCACCGGCACCTTCTTTTTTTCTCCGGTGGCAATGTACATGGCTAATAGAATCGGGGCTGGCCCGTTGATGGTCATGGAGGTGGTAATGTTACCCAAATCAATCCCGTCGAACAGAATTTCCATATCCCTTAAAGAATCAACTGCCACTCCGCAGATTCCCACTTCTCCTTCTGACCAGGGGTCGTCCGAATCGTGCCCCATCAAGGTAGGTAAATCGTAAGCTACCGAAAGTCCGGTCTGGCCATGCTTGAGCAGGAATTTGTAACGCTGGTTGGTTTGACGTGGTGTTCCAAATCCTGAGAACTGCCGCATGGTCCATAATCTGCCCCGGTACATGGAGTGCCTGATTCCTCTGGTATAAGGGAATTCGCCCGGGAAATTGAGGTCTTTGAAGTAGTCGACCTCCTGCAGGTCTGAGGGAGTGTAGAGGTCATTAATCGGCTGCCCTGAAATAGTGGTAAACTTAGTGTTCTGGCACTTGGAATTGAGCTTCTTGTACTCCTCTTCCCATCTTTTTCGTTCCTGCTCGACTTTTTTCAAGAATTCTTTTTCAAACATCTCTGCTCCTAAGACCTCCAAGATTGTAAGATTTTGTCTGCTAAACTATAGGGGGTTTCCTTCTTCTGATAAATCTCTTCTGCCAGACGCTCCCAGTCCAAATCTGATTTGAAGCGATTGCTTACAGATAACTTAATTTGATTCTCCAAGACTTTCTGGAGCTGACTTTTAACCTGTAGTTTTCTCCTCTGAGCTAACAATCCCTGCTGGTGGAGAAAGTCCCGGTGCTGCTTTAAACTCTGTAATAACTCATTTACTCCCTGGCCGGTGGTAGCTGTGGTGGAAAGCACCGGATAACCCCATTTTTCGCTCTTTCTTTTGCTTTCCAAACTCATGTTCAACTGCACCACTAAGCGGGCGGCACCTTCCCGGTCTGACTTATTGACTACGAATATGTCTCCAATCTCCATCAAACCGGCCTTAAAGGCCTGGATGGAGTCTCCTGACTCCGGCGACAGCACCACCACCATGGTGTCGCTGTGCTGGGCCACTTCCAACTCAATCTGGCCCACGCCGACGGTCTCTAATATAATCAAATCCTTGCCAAAGGCATCAAGGATTAAGCAGGCTTCAAAAGTCGTGGCCGAAAGACCCCCCAACGAGCCCCGGGAGGCCATGCTGCGGATAAAAACCTCCTCTTTTCCGGACAGATTCTGCATTCTGATTCGGTCACCCAAAAAAGCCCCTCCGGAAAAGGGACTGGTAGGGTCAACCGCAATGATGCCTACCTTATTTCTTTCTTGGACTAGCTGGCTTACTAAAACGTCTACCAGAGAGCTTTTTCCCGCCCCGGGTGGGCCGGTGATTCCCAACTTATAGGCCTGTCCAGTCTTCGGATAAATAGCGGTAATAATCTTTTGATACCCGTTGGACTGGTTTTCCACTTCGCTGATCAGACGAGAGAGAGCTTGAATATCACCGGAATAAAATTTTTCTAACAGTGACATACTCACTTGCTAAATTTCAAGTCTTTAATTCTAAGTTGAATATTAGTCTGGCCGTTCCAAGTGTTGGTCTCCAGTACATAAGCTAAATCAATTGTCCCTGAATTGGTAGCGATAGGTTTGGCCCAGCTGCCTAAGGAAAAACCAATGGCGTCAAATTCTGCTGCAGCTTGAGCAACCCTCAGCTTCAGATGATTGTTACCTACGATTCCCGGAAAGTCAGCTTTATTTACTTTTCTGCTCACAAATACCGGTCTCATATTCCCCGGCCCAAAAGGCGCCAAGAGCTCCAGGGATTCCAGTAGCTGATTATTTACATCCTTAAATTCCAACTCCGCGTCGATTTGCTGCCAAGGGGTCAAATCTTGCCCGGTCAGTCTTTCTGCTGTCACCCTTAAGAAGGTCTGCTTGAAATCTGCAAACTTGCTGGGCGAGACACTCAAACCGGCAGCCTGTCTATGACCTCCGAACCGTTCCAAAAGATGGCTACATTCTTTCAGAGCACTAAACAAATCAAAACCTGGTATGGAGCGAGCCGAACCCTTTCCCTCCTCTTGGTCGAATGTAACCAGGATGGTGGGGCGGTAATGACTCTCTGCTAAGCGGGCAGCCACTATTCCTAAAATCCCCGGATGCCAGTCTGGTTTCGACAGTACTATGGCTTTTTGCTGGCTCAAGTCTCCGGATTTTTGCAAGAGCTCCTCCGCCTCTCTCTGGGTTCTTTCATCCAACGCCCGGCGGCGACTATTCTCCGCTTCTAGAAATCCCGCAATCTGAAAGGCCTCTTTTTCATTCTTAGTAACTAATAATTTTATGGAAGAGATTGCATCCCCCAATCTTCCGACCGCATTCAACCTGGGGGCCAGCATAAAAACCACCTGGGCAGTTCCAATTGGTTTCCCTGGTAAGCCGGCCAAAGAAATCAAGGCTTTCAGGCCGAGCTTATAACTTTTAGCAATCTGCTCTAACCCAAACTTGCAGAAAATCCGGTTTTCGCCGGTTAAGGGGACTACGTCCGCAGCCGTTCCTAAAGCTACCAAATCCAAATGTTCATCTAATTCAGACTCATCCAGGCCTAACCTTCGGTAGAGCGCCTGGGCAATTTTGAAGGCTACCCCCACACCCGCCAACTCTCCACCCGGATACTCTTCTAACTTGTACTTGGGATTTATTATGGCATAAGCTTCCGGAATGTCATCCCCGGCCAGATGGTGATCGGAGATTATTAAATCAATCCCCAGCTTTTTGGCGTAGTTGGCCTCTTCCACCGCCGTCATCCCGCAGTCGGTGGAGATGATTAAGCCGACTCCCCTTCTCTTAGCTTCGTCCATCCCTTCCTTGGAGAGACCGTATCCCTCGGTCAGGCGCTGAGGAAGATAGTAACTAACTTCTGCTCCTAAGTGACTCAGAATCAAAAATAGCAATGCCGTGGCCGAAATCCCATCTACGTCATAATCCCCGAAAACCATGATTCTCTCTTTGTTTTTCAGGGCCTGGCAAATTCTGATGATAGCCTTTTCCATTTCCGGAAAAACAAAAGGGTCAATCAGATTTGAATATTTTGGATATAAAAAATCTCGGGCCTGTGCTAAACTGGTGATTCCTCTCTGAGTCAATATTTTCCCCAGAACCTTAGGGAGTCCCAACTCTTCGGCCCAGTTGGGGGCATACTCAGAGGCAAACTGCGGGTTGAACTCCCAGATGGTTTCCATTAGAAAATTTATAAGCCAGAGCGGACCGTAAGCCGAGTTCTGTTTGGGTCATCATCTATCTGGGCCGATTGTCACCAACCAGCTCAAGCGGCCTACCCGGAAGTAATAGCGGAACAGGCTCTTCCTTCTTCCTTATTTGGCCTTGCTCCGGGTGGGGTTTGTCAGCCCCCGATGTCACCATCGGGGCGGTGGTCTCTTACACCACCCTTTCACCCTTACCCCGAGTAAATCGGGGCGGTCTGGTCTCTGAGACACTTTCCGTATTCTTGCGAATCCCTGGGGTTGCCAGGCACCCTGCCTTGGGAGCTCGGACTTTCCTCCCCGATATCCTATCGGGGCGATGACCTGGTCTGCTCCGGCTTAAACTCTTTCCTCACCTCCTGCGGCAATAAGAATCTGAGATTTTCTTAAATCTTTCCTCTTTTCTGTTCGACCTTAGCAAGTTACCTTTTTCACTTGGCAATAGTCAAGAACCCTATTTAATGTCTTCTGGATATCTCTCAGACTTGGAATTTACTGTCTCAATCGGTAATTAGGAGCCTCTTTGGTGATGAAGACTGAATGGGGGTGACTTTCCTTCAGGCCTGCTTCGGTTAAACGGATGAAGCGGGCCTTGCGCTTGAGCTCCACCAAATTCTTAGAGCCGCACATCCCCATGCCTGAACGGAGACCTCCCACTAGCTGGAATATAGAATCCGCTACACTCCCTTTGTACGGTACTAAACCCTCCACGCCTTCCGGGACGAATTTGGTCGGCTCTTCCTGCTCTTCCTGGAAGTAGCGGTCTTTGCTCCCGGCCCGCATGGCTTCTATGGAGCCCATTCCTCGGTAAGTTTTGAAGCTCCTCCCTTCCCAGAGAATGGTTTGACCCGGGCTTTCTTCAGTGCCGGCAAAAAGTGAGCCAATCATCACCGCATCTGCCCCGGCAGCCAGGGCCTTGACGATGTCGCCGGAATAACGAATGCCGCCATCTGCAATCAGAGAGACACTGTACTGGGAACAAACCTCGGCGCATTCCGTGATGGCAGTGATTTGGGGAACTCCGGCACCGATGACAACTCTAGTCGTGCAAATAGACCCCGGGCCGATTCCAACTTTAATCGAATCCGCCCCGGCCTTGATTAAATCTAAAGCCCCTTCCCGGGTCCCCACATTGCCGGCCATCACCGGGGTTTTGGGAAACCATTTTTTCAGATTTTCCACTGCCTCCAAGACATTTTTGGAATGGCCGTGAGAGGAGTCCACTGCCAGAAAGTCCACCTCTTCTTTAACCAAAGCGGAGGCCCTCTCTTTTATGTCTGACGAGGCTCCCACCGCCGCTCCAACTCTCAAACGACCTCGAGAATCTTTGCAGGCCAAGGGGTACTGAATTTTTTTCATTATATCCTTGACCGTTATCATCCCTTTAAGATTCTTCTGCCGGTCCACCAATAATAATTTTTCTATGCGGTGTTTGTGCAGTATCTCCTGGGCATCTTCCAAGGAGATATTCTCGCTGGCGGTGACTAAGTTCCTCTTAGTCATCAATTCGCCGATTTTGCGATTGAGATTCTTCTCAAAGCGCAGATCCCGGTTGGTGATAATCCCCAGTAACTTTCCTTTCTTGGTCACCGGGATGCCGGAAATGGAGTATTTTTTCATTACTTCAATAGCTTCTTTGATGGGTTTTTCCGGAGGTAAGGTAATCGGATCGACTATCATCCCGCTTTCCGAGCGTTTCACTTTATTTACTTCCAAAGCCTGTCTTTCCACGCTCATATTCTTGTGGATGACCCCCACTCCCCCTTCCCGGGCCATGGCCATGGCCAATCTGGACTCGGTGACCGTGTCCATGGCGGCGGATAGGACTGGAATGTTGAGGACCGTATCAGGAAAAATCTTGGTGGAGACCTCTACCTGGCTGGGCAAAACTTCAGACTTGTTGGGAATCAGAAGGACGTCATCAAAAGTCAGCCCGATTTTCTCGAATCTCTTGTCCATAGGACTTAAGTCATTAACCGCCATTCTCTCCGGTCCAGATTAGAATCCGCCCGCAGTTATCGCAGGTGATCAGGCCATCCCCCTTCTTGATTTCCTGAATCCTCTGGGGCGGGAAAGTCTTGTAGCAGGCCCCACAGGCTTTTTTTCGGAGCGACACGACTACTGGCATGCACTTCTTGCGAATCCGGTCATAGGTGGCAACCGCCACTTTGTTGATCTGGTTGGTGATTCTTTTCTTCTCGTCCAGTTTGATTTTGATTTTGGTGTCCACCCCGTCAATCTGTTTCTGTAACTCAGTTATCTGCTGCTGGTTTATTTTAGTGGTTTCTTCTAATTTCTTTTTGTAATCGTCAATCTTGGGGGTCAGATCTTCCATCTCCTGCATGGCCTGCAGAATCAAGTCTTCGTTCTGGGAGACTTTCTGCTTGCGGATTTCGATTTCCGTCATAAGGGCGTCATATTCCTTGTTGGTCTTGATATCCCGCATCTGCCTTTGGAATTTTTGCTGCTCCTCCTGCCAGCCGCCTGCCTCGATTTCCCAGTTCTTCTTGTCGATATTCAACTGCTTGATGCGCTGCTCAGCCTGGGTTAGAGTAGAGGTAATTTCATCGATTTCGCCTTTGAGCTTGTTAATCATCTCTGGCAGGTAACTTTTGGAACGCTCTAACTCATCTATGTCGTAATCGACTTCCTGCAATTTTAGCATCATTTCCAGGTCTTTTTGCATCCTTCCTTCCTTAAGCTCTAAACAAAAAATGCACTCCCGGGGAGAGTGCATCCTATCACTGATTGTGCCGGAGCCTTATAATTAAGCTTGATACCTTTCACCTGCTTTGGTCTTTCAATCTCCTGGGCAATACAGGACTCGAACCTGTGACCTTTCGGATGTGAACCGAACGCTCTAACCAGCTGAGCTAATTGCCCGGTCAACCATCTGCCTTCTATCGAGTTATTCACTCTTCCTTTGGGCCCACCAGGGCTCGAACCTGGGACCCGCTGATTATGAGTCAGCTGCTCTAACCAACTGAGCTATGGGCCCAATCTTTCAATTATATACAAATGTGTAATTTTAGTCAAGTGGTGAGAATCTTCTATATCTCCAACATTTATGGGCTACAAAACATTATTTTCTTTAATGATATTCCTTTTATCTTGTTGTAATTCTTTGAGTTTGCCAAGTATCTGCATGGCTGTCTCGGAATCTCTCTTCGCTTCAGCGTCTCTTAGAGCTTCTTGCAGAACACGAACCTTTACCTCATTTCTATGCAGTTCGAATCGCTCTATGAAACGATTTAACTCTTTGTCTTTATCCTCATCGGAGTAACTCATGTCTAGCAATTCCGATAAATACTCCTTGGCTTGTTGATTGGCCGCCTCTGTTAGTAAAGTACTGAAATCTACGTATTCTGAGTTTTCATAATTTATTAAGAGTAATTTCCAGACCGACCTTGCCTCTGGCGCCGTAAAATCTGCTTCTACGACCCGGTTCCCAACTTTTTTATAGTACTCGGGATTGTCTATTACAAATGCCAAGAACTTATCCTGCCATGCATCATGACCTGGTGGATGCCGGAACTTAAAATCATTCGGTGCGGACTTATCTCTTTGTTTTCTCCGTAATTCGACTAGGGATTGCCTGACGACTTCCTCGCGTACTGATAACCCATCAGAGACCGCTTCTAAGAAAAGGTTTTTTCTTCTGTCATTTCCTATCTTAGAGGCGGTCTCGGCAAAATCCAGAATAATTCGCTCCTGCTCCGGGAGAGATAAATTGCTGAATTTATCTTTCAGGAGCCCGACTTTGAATTTAACATAGCTAATTGCTTTGGAAACTAATTCATTGAGCTTTTCTGCTCCAAATTTCTTAATATACAAGTCCGGATCATATCCTGGGGGCAAAACAGCCACTTTGACTTCCAGACCGGTATCGTAGAGCAAATCTACACTCCGGAGAACTGCATTCTGCCCGGCGCTGTCGGAATCGAAGAGTAGGATGGCTTCTTCAGAAAAGCGGGAGAGCAGCCTGGCCTGGTCAGGTGTAAAGGCGGTACCACAGGAAGCCACTAAATTCTGAATTCCATTCTGATACAGGGAGAGAAAATCCATGTACCCCTCGACAATTATGGCAATTCGTTTCTTTCTAATCTCTTCCTTGGAAAAGTTAAGCCCATAAAGAAGCTTTCCTTTCTGGTAAATAGGAGTTTCGGGGGAATTAAGATACTTGGGGCTGTCATTTTCATTCAGGATTCTGCCAGCATAGGCCACGATTCTACCTGAAAGATTGAAAATAGGGAACATTAAGCGGTTCTTGAACCGGTCATAGTATCCCTTGCCATCACTCCTTTCGATAATGAGACCATCAGCAAGTAAAGTCTGGTTTTCCACTCCTTTAGCATTACAAAACCTCAGCAACCCATCCCATTCTTCTATAGCTAATCCCAATTGAAACATTTTAATCGTTTCGCCGGACAATTTTCTTTTTTCCAGATAAGCCAAAGCAGTTTTACCCACCTGAGTGCGTGAGAGATTGCCGGAAAAATAGGCCGCGGCCATCTGATTGGCATAATAAAGCTTGTCAGTCAGTTCTAAATTCTTGCGGTCGTATTCTCTTTGCGGCAGGCGGATATTAGCTCGTTTAGCTAGAAGTTTTATAGTCTCAACAAATCCCAGCTTGTCATGGCTCATCAAGAAAGTGGCTGCATTTCCCCCCTGGCCGCAGCCGAAGCAGTGGAAAATCTGTTTTTCGGCATTGACTGAAAAAGATGGGGTTTTTTCGACGTGGAAAGGGCAGAGTCCGAAATAATTGCGCCCTTTTTTCTTCAGCGGGACATATTCTGAGATTAGGGAAACAATGTCAGTGGCTGAGCGGACCTGCTCGATGAACTCCTGTGGAAAATAGTCGGACATCCTTATTGCTCCAGAAGTCAAGCTATCTGTTTTACGGAAAAAATCAATTACCTTTTAAGCTTGACGATGGTGACTCCGGCTCCCCCCTGATCCCAGTCAGCCAAACGGGTCTCCTCAATTCCCGGGTGAGATTTGAGGAAATCAGTCACTTTTCTTCGCAAAGTACCGGTCCCCTTGCCGTGGATTATATACACCTCCGAGAGCCCGGCTAAGAGAACCTGGTCGATGTACTTGTCCACTCTCTCTATAGCCTCATCCGAAGTCATCCCCCGAATGCTTAGTTCAGGTGAAACAGTTTCGGTCTGGGAGACGAACTTAGTCATTCCAACTCCTGCTTTCTTCTCCGTTTGAGTCTTGTACAAGTCCTCTTTTGATACTGTAATACTGACTCCCCCTGCGATTATCTTCACCTTTCCGGCCTTATCTGGCAACGCCAAGACTTCACCCTCAGTTTTCAACGATTCCACCCACACTTTCTGCCCAGTCTCAATTTTCTCCAGCCTGTCCAATTTCTCCGGCCCATACTTGGTTTCTTCCTCTTGAATTTCTTTGGCCTTCTCATCTATATAGCTCAGAGCTTTCTTAATACTCTCCTTTTCAGCCCTAGTCTCTTTCAACTCTTTTATCAGATGCTCAATCTGCAGTCTCGATTTAGACAGTAGTTCCTTAGCCTCGGTCAAGGCTTTGGTCTTAATCTCTTTTTGCTCTTTTTCAGCTTTGTGCAACTTCTCAGTGTAGACAGAAAGTGTCTTTTCCGTTTCCTGAGTCTTAGTTCGCAGCTCTTCCCTCTCCTGTCTGATCTGTTTCAACTCTGAATCTAGCTGTTCCAAAAGTGAGGTCAAATCCTTTTCCTGGGTGCCGATTAAACCGGAAGCCTGGGTGACAATTTCCTTTTTCAAACCTAAACGAGAAGCAATTTCTACTGCGTAACTTGAGCCCGGCAATCCCATCCGGAATTGATAAGTTGGCTTTAGACTTTGTGAATCGAACTCAAACGAACCGTTCCTGATTCTAAAATCATACTGGGCCAAGATTTTCAGTGCTCCCAGATGGGTTGTGACAATGGTCTTGACTTCTTTTTCGGTCAGGTAATGCAGAATAGCCTCTCCTAAAGCTCCCCCTTCCTGCGGGTCAGTGCCAGCCCCGATTTCGTCTAAAAGGACTAAACTATTCCGGTCAGCCTTATCGACTGCCTCGATTATGTTCTGAATGTGAGAAGAAAAAGTTGAGAGCGACATTTCGATTGATTGCTCATCTCCGATGTCTGCAAAAATACGCTGGAAAATTCCAACCGTAGAATCCGCCTCTGCTGGAATTTGCAGCCCGGCCTGCACCATCAGGCACAGCAGCCCGACCGTCTTTAAAGCTACGGTCTTTCCCCCAGTATTCGGCCCAGTAATAACCAGAGTGTTGAATTCCCCTCCCAACTCTAAACTTAATGGAACAACCCTCTCAGCATTTAAGCAAGGATGCCTGGCCTTCATCAGTCTTACAAATCTATTCTGACTCAGAACAGGCACAGCGCACTTCAATTCAATAGCCAGTCTGGCTTTGGCCGCCAATGAGTCCAATTCAGCTATGACATTCAAATCGGTTTGTAACTCCGTCAAGTGTGTTCTGACCACATGGCTCAATGCCAAAAGAATTCTGTGAATTTCAGCAGACTCTTCTAAATCCAGAGCTTTGAGTTTATTGTTTAACTCTACAATCGCCACCGGCTCTATAAAGTAAGTCAATCCGGTGCCGGAGCGGTCCTGGATGATACCCTTCACCTTGGACAGGTCAGACTCGGGCAGTGAAATGACATATCTCCCCTGTCTTAAAGTGACGATTTCCTCATCCGGTTTGACCTTGGCTGCTCTAAGGATTGAGTAAAGCTTATTTACTACTTCCTGTCTCAAATCCAACTTTTCCCGCCTGATTCTGCTCAAGGCCGGGGAAGCAGAGTCCTTAATTTCCCCGTTCGGCTCAATCGATTTATTGATTGCCTCCCAGAGTTTCTCCGGGAATCTCAGTTTTCCAGTTAGCTCTCCGATGAGCGGGTATTTGCCTTTCAGGCTTTTATCGAACTTCAAGATTTCTCTGACGCACGTAAGGACGCCTGATAAACTCAGAAACTCAGCAGGGCCAAGAAAAGTCCCTTCCGGTCTGACCTTTTCCAGGACCTCTCGCAAATCATTTACTGCCAGGGATGGAAATCCCCCCTGATAAAGAAAAACCTCCTTCATCTCCTGGACCTGGTCCAGTTTTCTCTGGATGACTGCCCGGTCGGATAAAGGGAAAAGCTGGGCAATCTCAGCCTGACCTAAAGGAGACTGGCAGAGACCGGCCAACCTCTGCTTGATTTTATCGAATTCTAAGACTTGCAGGGTGTGCCGGTCCATACGGGTATTTTAGCAATACCCGCAGGTTTGGCAAGACTCTTTTAGAGAGAAATTAACTTTCCTGCCGGCTGAACCTCTTCTTGATTTCGGCTAAGACTTTTTCGGTCCCGGAGACCACCTTTTTGCCGGATGCGGTGCCAAAATAGTGCCCCTCCGAAGACTGCGAATCAGATTTATCCGACTTGAGCGCTTTGGATATCTGGCTGATAAACGAGCCCCGCTGCGGATGGATCAGGGTAGACTCCTCGTAAATCATAGGGATGGTCCCCCTCATAATCGGGGCAAAAAATGAATTGTCAGTGGCGGTGAGGATTTTTTGCGGCAGCGGGAAAAACATTAATAGGAGCAATATAAATCCGGTCAGTATCCAGGCCTGCACAAACCCAAAAATTCCCCCTCCCACCCGGTCTAACCTCCCCAGCGGGGTCAACTGGCCTATCCGGTAGAACAGAAAGCCCAGGACTTTGAAACCCAAAAAAACTGCGGCAAACAGCAAAATGAAGCTGAAAAAAGAGACGATATGGGGCGAGACCCGCATGTGGGACAAAAACTTGGCTGAGAGCCAATCTACATAGTTTACTGCTATGATAACGCCGACAATCAGGCCTAAAAGGCCCATCGCCTCTCGGATGAAGCCCCGGCGGAATCCCAGGACTACTCCGGCGATCAGCCCGACCGCTATGATTATGTCTAGCCAGTTCATGGTTCCCCCTCCTCTTTGGGGATATTCCCCCGGTTTAAGCCAGGGGATTAAGCGCTATAGGTTTGACTCTTAGCTGGTAGCTCCTAATTTTTCCAGTTGGGAAGTCACAATCTGATTGACTAATTTACCGTCTGCCTTTCCTCTGACTTTAGGCATCAGGCTTTTCATCACTTTTCCCAGGTCAGATTTGGCCTTGGCCTCAACTTCCCGGATGGTCTCTTCTACTAACTTATGCAAGTCTTGCTCGGACAGCTGTTCCGGCAAATAGCTCTGGACTACCCTTAGTTCGCTTTCCTCTTTGGCCACCAGATCAGAACGGTTCCCTTGCCTGAACTGAGTAATCGAATCCTGCCTCTTCTTGGCCGTGGTGCTTAAAACCTGGATTTCGTCCTCTTCGGTAAGAGGCTTGCCCTTCTCAATCTCTTTATACTTGAGCTCAGACTTCAGCATCCTCAAGGTTGAGAGCTTGACCTGGTCACCGCTCTTCTGGGCCTGCTTTAAGTCCTCGGCTATCCGCTCGGTGATACTCATATCCCTTGAAAGAATTCTCTGCGGCGGCTCTTTCGCCGGGCTGTGGCCTGTTTTCTCTTCCTTCTCTCCGACGGCTTCTCGAAATGCTGGTGCTTTTTCAAGTCAGCCAAGATGCCGGCCCGCTCGCAGGACTTGTTGAATCTTCTCAGGGCTTTCTCAAACGACTCGTCGTCTCGAATTACGACGTAGGTCACTAATTACTCAACCCCTTTCTGTATGTCTTTTAAATGGTTCATTTTTATCCAAAATAATAATATACTTTAACTGCTCTTTCTGTCAAGGCAAAAAGCTCCATGGTTACTGCTATTAAGAGTCTTTCCTAATTATATACGCTTCAACGGGTTATATGTTTGCCAGCTCAAGATTTCGCTTGACACGTTCCGCAGGCTCCCTAAATTACGTGTGGTTTGGGAGTCTTATGAGGTCTTATTTTGTAGCACAGCCAAATGTTATTTCTATGGCTAAAATGAATTTTTGCGACACTGGGAGGTGAGGCCTAACAGAGGAAACCATTTCTTTCTCTAATCTGAGGGGGAAAAGAAGTTTAATTTCAATTAACTTCTAATCAGGCAGGAGGAATTATGAAAAGGGCAGTAATTTTAGCCTTAGCTTTGACCTTGGCATTATCCCTTATCTGGACTGCGGTCATTCTGGCCGCGCCAAGGGCAATTCCCTATGAAGCTGGAGTAATTCAGCTCGATAAATTCCGGATTTCTCCGCCAACCCTAAGTGCGCACAAGCCGGCTTTTCCCATAGCTACTCCCCTGGCTTTTCCTACCTCGCTGATAAACGGCTCCCAGAGGCTGGCAGACTTGCAGTCCGGAACTGACGGCGGCTGGGACTGGGAAGTAGACAGTAGCCAGACCGTTCACAGCGGCAATGCCAGCCCGACCAACACCTATGGGGTTACAGCCATGGGAGTTTTGGGCGCTTATATCTTATACAAAAAGCCCTTTCAACAGACTGTGATTCAGGACGCCTTCACCCTGGGAATTGAGCCCAATGTGCTGATACGAACCGGAGGCGTTCCTCAGTTTTTGATTAAGGCTAAGCAGGCCTTTGGCACCACCGCCTATGCTGACACCGGTAAATCCCGCTATGATGTGCGCAAAGCGCTATCTCCGCCCAACGGCACTGCCGGTGACCGCGCCAGACAAATTCGGGATGCACGCTGTGGAGGAGGGCTGTGCAATGGAATCATCCCCTGGGACATCGGATTGGTGGCAGCTGACGCTTATGCAGTTTCTCAGGAATACGGAGCTTCTTACGGAGATGACGTCGACAGCATGGCTCTGGTTATTTATGACGTTCTGTACACGACCGGTGGAACTTACTTCGATTTGGATGACCGGAACGAGTGGTGGTGGACTTTAGGCGTTTCCGGGGCTCTGGAGGCTTTTACTCTTTCCGGCAACCATCCGATTGAACGAGATCAGCTCCTGGATTCTCTCTTGAAATACCAGCTGGCTGATAGCTCCTGGGAATGGGGTGCCTTATATCCCGGGGCAGGCGACTGGCAGACCACCGCCTATGTTGTCCGAGCGTTGGCGACTTATGCCAAGACTTTTCCCAGTACTAGCAATGGAAAGCTGGCCGGAAAAGCCGCCTGGGAGGGAGCCATATGGTTAGCGCACCAGCAGAGCAAATATAACTGGGGCTGGTTTTATCACGATGTCAGCGTTGGCGTGGATGGTTATTGTGAAAATACCGAAGTGAATGGAGAGTGTCTGTGGGCTATGTCTCAGGTTATGCCCCCTCCGGTACCCGCGTTCACTTCCTACGGCTATGTGGCCATTCCCGTTCTGGTAATCCTGATTGGAGTCGGAGCATTGCTTTACCGTCGTAGAAGATCTAACCGCTCCTTTTAATTGACTTTTCAGGGCTACTGTCTAATATGGCAGTGGCCCTGTTCTTATGCCCGCTTTGAAGAAACTCAATCCCATCCCCAAATTTGTCTTCAAGTTTCTCTTCTGGATGCTTCTATTAGCGCTAATTATTGGTTATCTAAAGACCGCTTTTCCACAAGTTATCTCCGGCTATGTCACTTTCACCGCCTCGGTTGCTAAGCTTCTGCTGAATTTATTTGGCCTGCAGGCGACTCAGGACCAGAATATGCTCAATCTGGGAAATTTCTCGGTTCAGGTAGTTTTAGAATGCGCGGCCGCCTACCAGATTCTGGTTTTCTGTGCGGCAGTAATTGCCTTTCCGGCTAAGGCCAAACCTAAACTCCTGGGAATTCTGTTAGCCGTCCCTCTTTTCTACTTTATCGATCTTTTGAGAATTTCAACCCTGTTGATAGTGGGAAATTACGGGCCCGAATTCTTCGATTTTGTCCACCTCTACACCGGCCAGATATTTGTGATTTTCATAGTGATTTTGGCCTGGCTGGCCTGGATTAAGAAATTCGCTCATGGCGGAAAAACTGCTTAGATTCTTTCTGAAATTCGTGCTGGCCTCCGCCTTATTGGCCCTTATTTGGTTCTGGAAGGGTGCTCAGGGCTACGAGAGGTTTTTCGTGGCTGTGGTCAATATGGTGACTCAGACAGCCAGAATAAACCTGTCTCTCCCCATCCCCTCCACTTTTTTCCCGAACTTGATACCTTTTCTCTCCCTGATGTTGATTACTCCCCCGATTTTGTCTTTGAATCGTTTCTTTTTAATTGGAGCGGGCTGGATAGTACTCTTCTTGGAACACCTGTTGCTCTCCCTCGCTTTGTACCTTTTCATAGATATCTGGAAGCTCTCCGACTCGACTTACAATTGGCTATTCACCCCTCTTTCCATCCTGAACGGAACTTTCCCCTTCCTGCTCTGGCTCTTTTTGCTGAAGAAAGAAATCAGGTCAGCCTTTTTGAGTCCGAACTATTCCAACTCCCCCAAATAGCCCAATACTAAACCGCAGAAAAGTACACAGGCGGTCTCGGTTCTCAATCTTCTGGGCCCCAGCCGTACCGCTACGAATCCTCTTGCTCGGCAGAGTTCTAATTCCTCCTCTGAGAAGCCTGCTTCCGGCCCCACCAGAAGCAGAATGTCTTTGAAAGGTTCCTCAGATTGTAAGGATTCTTTCAGGCTCTTAGCTTCCGGCTCTAAACTGGCGATTAGACTAAGGTCGTAATCAACCGTTTTCAGGGCTAAGTTGGTCAAACTGACCGGCTCTTCGATTTTGGGCAGAAAGCAGCGCAGCGACTGCTTCATAGCGGCAAGGGCGACTTTGTTCCACCGGGAGAGTTTCTTTTTAATCTTGGCCGGCTCGTCTAACTCTACCGCCCCTTGTTGAGTCATAACTGGAACGAATTTCCTGACCCCTAACTCGGTACACTTCTCGATTACCAGATCCATTTTTGAGCCGGTGGAAATACCGCAGGCTAAGGTCAGGCTGACCACTGCCTCATTTTCCTTCCTGACCTGATTGACCACTCTCCCTAAGACATAATCTCTTTTGATTTGCTCCAAGACTACTCTATAGCGCACCCCGCATCCATCCACCACAGCCAGCGTATCCCCTACCTTTTGTCTTAAAACCTTGCTGATATGTCGGGCTTCCTCCCCCTCGATTTTAACAACTCCATATTGAACGTTTTCAGGTGGCGAGTAAAAATTGGTAACTATTTTTTGCAGACGACCGTCACCCACCCCTTCTTTTCTATCCTCTGGACGACTTTCAGTCTTTTTCTCTTTAGAAACGCGCCCAGCCCGGCGCTTTCTTCCCGGGTCCAGCCTGAGATTATTAAATATCCTCCTGATTTAACCTGACTTTTCAATTTTTCAATCTCTTCTAATATTTCCTCTCCGGTTAAATTAGCTACTGCCAAATCAAAAGGGGTAGAAATTATTGCTTCCTTCAGTCTGCCAATCTTTAACTTTATTTTTTTCTCCACCCGATTCAACCGGAAGTTCTTGCGAGCATTTTCGGCCACACCCCTATCCATATCAACTGCTGTAACGCTTTCGGCCCCCAATTTTGCCGCTGCGATGGCTAAAATCCCGGAGCCGGTCCCTAAATCCAGCACTCGGTCACCCGGCCTGACTAATTTCTGCAGGACTAACAAACAGGCCTGAGTCGTAGGATGGGTCCCGGTCCCAAAAGCCATCTGGGGATAAATTTTGATGACTAGCGGTTGGGGAAAATTTCCTTTATCCCAGGCTGGCACAATCGCGAATTTTTTTCCCAGTAAAACCGGTTTGAAATTTTCCCTCCACTTTTTTGACCAATCTAAAGTTCGGTGAAGAGAGCGTCTCAATCTGAAAGAAAACTTCTCCGGGAAGAGCCGGGCCAGGTCCTCCAGGTAATTGTGGATTCTTTTCTGTATAAGCCCAAATCCGGTTTGGCCAAAATAACCGGAAAGTCTGCTACGGGTATGATTCTGGTCGATTTTAATCCCGCTCGACCCGGCTTCAATCAGAAAATTGCTGACCCCTTCCTCATATTGCCGGGGAATGGTAATTTGCACCTCCCAGTATGGCCGGCTTGTTTTGACCATGCTCAAATTCCCAGCATGTCCCTTAATCGTTCGACAAAGGATTTCCCCGGCTGGGGTGCTTGGAAATCCTGCTGCCTGGAAAGTTCTTCCAGTACTTTTCTTTCCTCGGATGATAGATTGGTCGGCACCCAGACCGTGACCCTGACTAACAAGTCTCCCCGGCCGCTCCCGTGCAGGCGTGGAATCCCCTTTGATCTCAGTCTGAATACTTTGCCGGATTGCGTTCCTGCTGGAATTTTCAACCGTGCTTTTCCCTCGGTCAGGAGCGGTATTTCAACCTCTCCCCCCATAGCAGCCAACGGAAAACCAAGAGGAAAATCCAATATCAAATCATCTTCATGTCTTCGGAACAGCGAATGCTGTTCCTCTTCGATGAATACCAGGACATCTCCGGCCGGTCCTCCTTTAGGTCCCATGTTCCCCTGTCCTCGCAAAGACATATAATTACCGGTAGAGACCCCGGCTGGAATTTTGACTGAAATCACCGTCTCTCCTTTGACCCTTCCCTGGCCGGAACAGGTTGAGCAGGGGCGGTCTATCACATATCCTTCGCCCTGGCAATTAGTGCAGGTAGTCAAGCTTACGAACTGGCCAAAGAGTGACCTTCGCACCTGACGAATCTCTCCTGACCCCTGACAGCGCGGGCAGACCTTTTTGGAACTCCCTTTTTCTGCTCCGCTCCCGTTGCAGGCTGAACATCTCTGCATCTTCTTGATCTTAATTTTTTTCTCTACCCCGGTAGCAATTTCCTCCAAAGTTAGCTTGAGTCTAACCTGCAGGTCCTCTCCACTCTGAGCCTGAGTCCTGGTACGAGTGACAGTTCCTCCCCCGAAAAATTCCTCGAACCCGCCAAAATCACGCATGAAAGTCCTCAGGGCGTCAGATAAATCGAAAGTGGAGAAGTCAAACCCGTATCCGGGCCCTGTGCCGGCGCCCACTTCCACGTGGCCGAAGCGGTCATACTTGGCCCTTTTATCCGGGTCTCTCAGGACTTCATAGGCCTCGGAAATTTCCTTGAACTTCTCTTCCGCCGCCTTATTCCCCGGATTCTTGTCCGGGTGGTACTGCACCGCCAGTCTACGGTAAGCCTTCTTTATATCCTCTTCCGAAGCGGAGCGCTCCACCCCTAAGACTTCGTAGTAATCTCTCTTAGTCGCCATACTCGTAATTTCGTCAATTTGGTAATATATACGCAGTCAGTCCCCCGTCAACTTCTGGAAGTTCCCTCCCCTTAGAGGGGTTTATCCTGAAGGGATTCACCCTGAAGGGAGGGGCAGGGTGGGGTCATTCTATCCCCTCTCCTTTTAGGAGAGGGAAAGGGAGAGGTAAGTTAAAACATTTCTTTAAGGCAAATTTTTTAACATCCTCCAACACTTAGCCTATTTCTTCTCCTCCTTATCATCCATCACCTCATACTCCGCCTCCACCTTCCCCTCCTTCTTTTCCTCTCCGGGAGGCGGCTCAGTAGCCGCACCCTGAGCCTGTCCAGCAGCCTGCTGTTTGTATAATTCCTCAGCTATTTTGTGCGAGGCCGAGAGCAATTCCTCAGTCGCCCTGTTGATTGCCTCAGTATCTGAGCCGGACATCACGCTTTTAACCTTTTCAATCGCCTGCTCTACCCTCTTTTTTTCCTCGGAGGAGACTTTATCCCCTAAATCCTTCAAAGTCTTTTCGACCGTGTAAATCGTCCCATCCGCTTTATTCCTGGCCTCCACCAGAGCCCTTTTCTTCTTGTCTTCTTCGCTGAACTTCTCCGAATCCTTGACCATCTTCTGAATTTCCTGCTCATTCAAGCCGCTGGAGGCCTGAATCTTGATGGACTGCTCTTTGCCGGTGCCTAAATCTTTGGCCGAGACATGGACGATTCCATTGGCGTCTATGTCAAAGGTGACTTCAATCCTGGGAATTCCTCGCGGAGCCGGTGGAATGCCGACTAAATCGAACCTCCCTAAGGTCCGGTTGTCAATCGCCATTTCTCGCTCTCCCTGCAGCACGTGGATACTGACCGCTGGCTGGTCATCTGAGGCGGTGGAGAAAATCTGGCTCTTGCGAACCGGGATGGTGGTATTTCTTTCGATTAACTTGGTGCAGACTCCTCCTAAGGTTTCGATTCCCAAGGAAAGTGGAGTGACATCTAAGAGCAAAACATCCTTGACTTCTCCGGTTAAAACTGCTGCCTGTATGGCTGCGCCAACGGCCACCACTTCATCTGGATTAACACCCTTATGCGGCTCTTTGCTGAATAGCTCTCGGACAATCTCCTGAACTTTGGGCATCCTGGTCTGCCCGCCGACTAAGACCACTTCATCAATGTCAGAAGGACTTAACTTGGCATCAGCCAAAGCCTGCTTGCAGGGGCCGATGGTTCTCTGTAACAAATCTTCCAGCAGTTGTTCCAATTTTGCTCTGCTTAGCATTAAGTCCAAGTGCCTTGGCCCGGAACTGTCTGCTGTAATAAAAGGAAGGTTTATATTAGTCTGCATCGTGCTCGACAATTCGCATTTGGCCTTTTCTGCAGCCTCTTTAAGACGCTGCAGAGCCATCCTGTCTTTTCGTAAATCAATTCCATTCAGTCTTAGAAATTCTTCTGCCATCCAGTCCATGACTCTCTGGTCAAAATCGTCTCCGCCCAAGTGAGTATCCCCATTGGTGGAGCGCACTTCAAAGACTCCTTCACCGATTTCCAGAATGGAGATGTCAAAAGTTCCACCGCCCAAATCAAATACGGCAATCTTCTCATTCTTCTTTTTCTCCAAGCCGTAAGCTAAGGAAGCCGCCGTCGGCTCATTTATTATCCTCAGGACTTCTAAACCTGAAATCCTTCCGGCATCTTTGGTCGCCTGTCTCTGGGAATCATTGAAGTAAGCCGGGACCGTAATTACCGCCTGGGTGATTGTTTCACCTAAATAATCTTCAGCCACCTTCTTGAGATATTGTAGAATCATGGCTGAGATCTCAGGTGGCGAGTACTCTTTCCCCATGATGGAGACCCGCACGTCCCCATTGTCAGCCTCGACAATTCTGTATGGAACTATCTTTTCTTCCTGCAACACCTCTGAATGTTTTCTTCCCATAAAACGCTTAATGGAAAAAACCGTATTCTCCGGATTGATGATGGCCTGCCTCTTGGCCAGCCCCCCTACCAATCTTTCTCCCGTCTTGCTGAAACCGACTACCGACGGAGTTGTCCGCGACCCCTCTGAATTAGCGATAACGGTCGGCTTTCCCCCTTCCATCACCGCCACGCAGGAATTGGTCGTTCCTAAGTCTATCCCGATTACTTTAGCCATTATTCACCCTTTCCTTCCTGAGAAATCTGATTTTCCTCGGACTCTTCCTCAATTTTCTTTCTGGCTACCACCACTTGAGAATGCCGGATAACTTTGCCGTTTAACTTATACCCCTTGTTCACTTCCTGCAAAATCGTCCCTTCTTCCTGGTCTGACTCCATCTGCAGCACCGCCTCATGCAGAGCCGGGTCAAATTTTTCTCCTTTGCCCGAGATTTCCTCTAAGCCTTCCTGGTTCAGAAGATTCTTCATCTGGGTGTAGATTAACTCGACCCCGGCTTTGAAACCAGCCAGATCCTGATTATTTTGCTGTGATTCTAAAGCCCGGGAAAAGTTGTTGAGGATGTCAATCAAATCCAGAATCAGATTCTCATTGGCGTTCTTGACGATATTTTCAAATTCACGGACGGTCCTCTTCTTGTAATTGTCAAACTCCGCTGCCAAGCGCAGCAGGCGGTCTTCCAATTCCTTATTTCTAGTTTCTGCTTCAGCTAACTTCTCTTTTAATTGTTCAAGTTCAGAGGAAGCAGTTTTAACTTCTGCCGCTGGCGGAGTTTCTGCAACAGTTGACTCCTCTACCGGAGCAATCTTTGGCTCCTCTGACTTTATCTTCTGGGACACCTCTTCATCCTTTTTATCTTTGTGCTTCTTGCCTAACAAAGCCTCTCCTTTTACTACTCAGACAGAATTTCCCCCAAAGCCTTAGCCGTATAATCCACAATCGAAATCAGCTTGGAGTAAGGCATCCGGGTGGGCCCGATCACTCCGATGGTCCCTTTGACTTTTCCGGCTTGGTAAGTGGAGGTAACCACGGAGAAAGAGTTCATTTCTCCTTTTTCACTTTCGGTACCGATGGTAATGGTGATTCCTTCTTTGATTCCGTGGGTGGAGAGAAGCTCTGACAGTAGTTTTTTCTCTTCAATCAGTTGAATGAATTCCTGCAATTTCTGTGGGTTCTGAAATTCCGGCTGCCTGAGGACATTCTGTGTCCCTCCGATGTGAAGCTGGTCTTCCGGCGGGGAGTGTAAGATTTCTCTGCTGGACTCCAAAAACAAGCGGATTAACTTGGGGTCCCCGGCATTAACCTGGCGCAGCCTTTGGGCTACCGTGTTCCTGATTTCTCCCAAGGATAAACCACAAAGTTTCTCATTCAAAACCTGCCTGGTCTCCTCCAGCAAATTCTCCTGCAGGGAGGACTGTACTTCCAAAAGAACGGTGCGCACTAACCCGGATTTGATGGCCAGGACCACCATCAATCTTTTTTCCGCTACCGGGATCAATTCAACTCTGGTCAAAACTCCCTGTTCAAAGCTGGGAGCTATGGTGAGGCCTAATTCCTGGCTGACCTGGCCTAATACTTTGGAAGTCTGGGCCAGGATTTCTTCGGCTGCCGCATAGTCTAAGTTAAGCTGCTGCCGGATATTCTCCTTTTCCTTGGGAGAAAGCTCTCTTTGCTTGAGCAGACTGTCAACGTATAAACGGTATCCTTTGTCAGTCGGAACCCTTCCAGCCGAAGTGTGCGGCTGCTCTAATAAGCCCAGCTCTTCTAAGTCCTGCATGGTGTTACGAATGGTAGCCGAGCTTAACTCTTTGAAATACCGCTGAGAGATAGTGCTGGAGCCAACCGGCTCAGCGGTATTGATGTAATGGTTTATCAGAGCCTTCAAGATGCTTTTTTCTCTGGGGGTCAAGTTTTCGAATGACATAATCTTACCTAATTTAGATTACCCTTAAGCGCACTGTACCAATCTATATACGCAAGCCATTTGAAGTCAAGCCGTAACTCAATTGACATTAATAGACTACTTGGCGATGGCTGTCATTGCGAGGAATCCCGATAACATCGGGATGACGAAGCAATCTGTCTTTACTTGTTCCCCAGTCACTGCGCAGACCCAGGTTGCCCTTCAGGGTGAGCCTGGTGCTGAACCCTCAACCTGGGGTAAACCTAACCCACCTCGGGTGCCTCGTAGCCGATTCCCAGCAGCTTGTAAAATTCTCCTATCTCCCGAGCAGGCATATACCGAGAGATATCAATACCAGCGTTTTTGAAATTGACAAGCGCCCGGACGCATTTCTTTTTCGTAAACAGATTTCCGTTTTTAAATTGTTTTATAATAGCCGGGATAAAATATTGAAGCTCAACTGGATATTTCAGGGCAAGAGAACCGATTGTATCTATTCCTGCATCCAAAATCCAAATGTGCGGATTCTGCACTCCCTCTGTATCGATCCGGATTTCAATTAAAGGGTTTTTCATAACTAGCACTCGTTTGCGGATTCCTTCAAGTAATATAATACTCCCCAAAAACTGGACAGAGGGTTAAGGTGGATGTTAGCCTGTCGGAATCTCTGAAAGGAGGAAGGGCAGGATGACAAAGAGAAGGACGCATGATGCTGCCTTCAAGGCGAAGGTAGCC
>Ga0209172_10000951_pt1 | contig 70168 bp, 69 predicted proteins | sample LarsenN4metaG_FD_184113 | JGI IMG/M metagenome (GOLD analysis project Ga0209172, IMG submission 184113) | Hot spring sediment bacterial and archeal communities from British Columbia, Canada, to study Microbial Dark Matter (Phase II) - Larsen... ...
AATGGCCATCCACCAGCGCCCCGCCGCGTTCGCCTCGATGGCCTACCTCGCCATGCAGCACGACGAATACGACACCTCCCCCCGCACCCGCGACGTCACCCGCAAGGCCTGCGCCGCGCTGCTCCGCACATCGAGTCGCGCCGGCTCCTCCTCCCCCGCCGACAGCGGACCCGGCAATACCCGCCGATATCGGGATGCGCCGTCGAACGTGCCTTCTCCGCCAACTCCTTCCGATGCTTCTTCCTCGCCCAAGGCTTGCACGCCCGCCGCGCCGACGCGCTCCGGGCACGACCCGCGCCCGAAGCCCCGCGCATCCCCGGCTTCACGCCGCGGCATCTTCCCCGCTCGCACGGCACGCTCTCAATCGCGAACACGGTTTCCGACGATCCGCCCTCGCACCGCTCGATGCGTGCGCACCCTATCACGGCGCGATTCCTCGGTCGCCTGTGCGCGCGCCCGTCCCCCGCCTCATTCCACGACCCGAGGCCTGCGAAGAGACACTCCCGCACGCCAAGGATGCAACCGTGAGGCTCCGGACTCCGCGGGCTGTCGATGATCCAGGGGGCGCGTTCGATACATCGGCCCGATACCCCCGTGTCCGATGGCGAGTCGGCGGCCTTGCCTGCCCGCACAGCCGGTCATCAGCACGCGGGACGGCCTGACCGGAAGAGACGGCTGACGCCGTCTACCGGCTGGTTGCCTGCGCGCTCTTCAGCGCATCTTCACCCGCCTTGCTCGACCGGATCATGTTCGCCGGCACTTGGCGCTTGAGCATCGGACGGCTCGGATCCCGGCGCGCGCGGACCCACTCCTCCGCCACCAGCGCCTCCAGCGACTGCATGCACTTGTGCAGCACGGTCTCCTGCTCCCGCGGACTCAGCCCCAGCCCGGCAATCCGGCGGCGAAGATCATCCAGAATGGACGCCAGATCCGTATGTTGTTGAAGCGCCTGAAAGACCAGCCCCGTGGGACCGACGATCGGCAGCATGTTCTCCCCGCGCCGATAGCACTCGAACAGCTTGATACGCCCGTCCTCTGGGAACCCGAGCGTGTCCTTCTTCGCGCCGACGAGCCGCAGCTCGAACACGTTGTTGGCGTCGATGGCGTAGGCCGACTCGCGCTCGTTCTTGTCGAACTTGGACACGAGCACTTTGGCGCTGCCGAGATCAAAGGCGCCCAGCGTGGGGTGGCCCGGCTGCTCGAAGGCGAATCCGCCCCACGCCAGCCAGCGCCACGCTTCATCGGGCCGCAGGTTCAGCCCGGCCTCCTTCGCGATGGTCCGGCAGTGATCCTGAAGTTCGCTGAAGCAGCCGTTCGAGGCGTACCAGAACTGCGCGAATCGCACGTGCTGCATCACCGCCTTGCGGTGGCGCTCGTCGTAGCGCGCGCGCAGCCACGGCGGATTCAGCACCCCCCGCTCCATCTCGATGATGGTGAACGCGCAGTCGCGCGCCGAGCTGTGCGTGAGATTCAGCCCCGCCGACAGGATCGGGTCCGCGAACCCCGCGGACTCGCCCACCAGGAACCAGTTCTCCCCCGCGAGCCTTTCGGAAACGTGCGACCAGTCGTTGGTCGTGGTGAGCTTGCCCTCGGAGGTGGCATTGACCAGCAGTCGGGCGATGTCCGGCTGAAGCCGGATGGCCTCCTCGTACAGCTCGGACGCCTTCTTGCCCGAATCACGGTAGTACGCGGCGGGGCAGACAAGCCCGAGGCTCGTGCGCGTGGGGCCGAGCGGGATGAACCACATCCAGCCCCACGGCAGGCTGCGCACCTGAATCCGTGTCGCGCCCACGCCGATCTTCACCGCCCAGTCCGCGTTCTGCCAGTAATCCCAGATGGCGATGTTCTTCAGCTCCTCGGGAACCCACGCCCCCACCCCCATCTCGCGCCGAATGATGCCGCTGCGCCCCGAGGCATCGACGTACCACTTCGCCCGCACCACCTCGCCGCTCTCAAGCTCCAGCCCGGTGATGCGATCTCCCTCCCGGAGGACGCGCCGCACGGCCGTCTCCTCCCGAACCTTCGCCCCCATGCGCCGCGCGTGGCGAAGCAGAATGTTGTCGTAGATCGCGCGATCGACCTGGAACGCGGTGCGCGCCCGCTGCCCCTCGTACTTCCCGGGACGCGGCTCATCCTTGAACATCTCCACGGGATAGAAATCGAAGTCCCATGTCTCGCCGTCGCGCCCCCACGTCAGCGTCGCCCCGATCTTGATGGGAAACCCGGCCCGCTCCACCTCATCCCAGACCCCCATCTCGTGCAGCACCGCGCAGACACCCGGGAGCTGGCTCTCGCCGATGTGGTCGCGCGGAAACTTCTCGCGTTCGAGCACGAGCACGCTCAGCTCGGGGGCGTACTTGCGCAGCAGCGTCGCCACGGTCGAGCCGCCCGGACCGCCCCCGACGGCGATCACATCCGCATCGAGTTTTCCATTGTGACCGGTCATGGTCTCAGCTTGCTTTCCGGCCGGTTGCCGCCGACCTTTGAGGATCGGTTCAAGACTATCCGCAAGTGCGGCAATTGCCAGCCCCGACCGGCAATGATTCGCCTTCCCGTACCGGACCGGCGACAATCCGGGGCGTGTCGCTCCCGGAGATCACATTCCTTGCTCCCACGGCCGGCATCGTGGCCGCGTCCGTTTCCGTGCCGATTCTGGTGCTTTTCTATTTCCTCAAGCTCCGGCGACGACCGCTGCGGGTCAGTTCGACGCTGCTGTGGGAGTCGGCGGTGCGAGACCTGCAGGTCAACACGCCCTTCCGCTGGATCCGCTTCTCCTGGCTGCTCCTTCTTCAGTTGCTGCTGCTCGCCCTGCTGATTCTGGCGCTGGCGCGCCCGGCGCTGGACCTGCCGGCACCCTCCGCCGGCCGCGTGATCATTCTGGTGGACTGCAGCGCGTCCATGGCGGCCCGCGATGTTGCTCCCGATGCGGTCCGCGGCGCGGGGGACCGCATCACCCGGCTGGAGGAAGCCAAGCGCAAGGCGCTGGACCTCGTCGATCGCCTCTCAACCGGGCCTGCGGGCGAGCCTGCCGAGGCCATGGTGATCGCGTTTGCCGACCGGCCGCGCACGGTCATCAACTTCACGCGCGATCGCGGCGCGCTGCGGAACGCGATCCAAGCGATCGAGCAGACCGATCAGCCGGACCGCCTCGGGGCGGCGCTCAAGGTGGTCGAGGCCTTTGTCGCGCGCCCGGGGATGGACGACAGCGCGGCGGCGGCGCCGGCGCCGCGCGTCGTGCTGATTTCGGACGGGGGAATGGCGAGCGCATCGCCGGAGGAGGCCGCTGACACCGGACCTCCGGCGGCGCTCGGAGATGCGCGGGTGGAGTTTCTGCGCGCGGGTCCGGCGCCGCTGTCGCCGGTGCGGAATCTCGGCATCGTGGCCCTGAGCGCCAAGCGGGACTACGACGATCCCGCCGTCGTGCGCGTGTTCGCGCGTGTGCAGAGCACGCTGCCCGAGGAGGCGCATGTGAGCCTCGCGCTGGGCTTTCGGGGAAACGTGATCGAAACCAAGCCCCTGGTCGTGCCCGGCGCGGGCGATCATCCGGGAGAAGTCTCGCACACGTTCGAACTGAACACCGCGGAAGGCGGCCCCGCAACGGTCGCACTGCTGGGAACGGGCGCGGCCGGCGACGCGCTCGCATCGGACAACATCTGCGCGACCGTGCTGCAAGCGCCGCGATCACTGCGGCTGCTGCTGGTGTCGCGCGCCGGGGAGCCGTCCGACGCGGATTATGCTCTCATCGACGCGCTGGAAACGCTGGGGCCTCGCGAGCTGCGGCGCGTGAACGCGGCGGAGTACGAGCGGCGCGCCGGCGAACTGCTGGCCCAGTGCGATCTGGTGGTGTTCGACCGCGTTCGCCCCTCATCCCTGCCGACGGCCCCCTCGATCAGCTTCGGCGCGACGCTTCCCATCCCGGGTCTGAGCGTTCTGCCTCGTGAAACGGCGGACGGTTCGAGCACCACGGAGTTCGTCTACTGGCAGCGTGCCCACCCCGTGATGCGCTACGTGTCGCTCGCGGGCGTGCTGGTCACGAATCCGATGATCCTGTCGCTTCCGGAGGAGACGAGCGCTCGCCCGCCGCCGGGAGCGGCGGATGGGCCGCTGCACGCCACCGTGCTCGCGTCCGGCGCTGATGGTCCGCTCATCGCGCTGGCGGAGCAGGGGGTGATCCGCCGGATCATCGTGGCCTTCGAGCTGGCGGCCACGAACTGGTGGCGCAACCCTTCCTTTCCGATCTTTCTTGCCAACGCGGTCGACTATCTGGCATTGCAGGCGGACCAGAACGCGGGTGTCGCCTACACGACCATCCAATCCATTTCGGTAAGGACGAAGCCCGGGGCGACGTCGGTCGTTGCGGAAGCGCCGGGAGTCCCGACGAAGATCGCGGAGGCAGGCCCGGACGGGCGCGCGACGCTGGGCGTGCTGGATCGAGCGGGCCTCTATTCGGTGACGGGCGCCGCCGAGACCGACACATGGGTGGCGGTCAATCTGCTCAGCCCGAGGGAGTCGGGAATCGCGGTGTCGGACACGGTTCCCATCGGAGGCCGGTCCGCGCATGCGGGCACGGGTGGCCTGATCGCGCCGCGAGAGATTTGGGGTTGGCTCGTCATGGCGGCGCTGGCGCTGCTCGCGGTGGAGTGGTTCGTTTTTGCGCGGAGCATTCGCATGTGAGCGCTCCATGCCTGCACCGCAGCGGCGGGTGAAACAACAGCCGCGAGCGAGCGAGCGCCAGATCCCGCAGCGCACGGCGCTTGAGCTTCGTCCGTCTTCACGGCGACGCAACGAAAGGCGTCAAGCCACGCGACGTTGCTCGGTTTCCCGGCCATCCTCGGGGAGCGGAGGGGAACCGGCCGCGGCGGCCCGCAGCGCCCGCTCGCGCATGGAAAGCCCGCCGGTCGCCTTCTCGGCGGCGGCGCCTTCGGCTGCGCGCAGCGGCGTCGCGGGCGCGGCCGCGAGCAGCGTGAAGCCCGATGATTCCGTTCCGCCGCTCTTGCGCATCTGCTGTGATCCGTTGCCGGTCAGCGAAAGTCCATCCTCGGTGACCATCCCGCGCGAGACTGCTGCCTCCAATGCGTTCCGCGAGGCGATCTTGAACGCGGTCGAGACCGCGAGTCCGAGGCACAGCAGATCGAAAAACCCGAACGTAAACAGATACGCAAACAAATCAAAGAAGAACCCGGCGTTCTCCGCGTCCGTCTCGGCTTGAGCGATGAATGCCTCGCGCGCCTCGGCCCGCTCGAACTCGTCCATCGAAGCCCAGCGGCGCTCGGCTTCCGCCCACACTTCGGGCGGGTACGAATCGTCGTCCACGTACGTCATCTCGACTTCGGCGGCTTCGAACTCTTCGAGGACTCCCCAGGCGATGTGGTCGAGCATCAGTTCGTCGTCCACCTCGTACTCGCCGGAGAAGAACTGATCGATCGCGACCTGCAGGACTCCGTAATGCGCCGCGAGCACGCCCACGAGAGCGATCGAGCCGGCGAGCACGCCGGCCGCGAGCCCGCCGCGCCCGCCCCAGCCCTGGCCGACCCCGAAACCGACGAACCCGCCCAGCACGATCGCGAAGATGCCGAACTGCCAGCCGGTGAAGAAGGCGAGCATCACCCAGATCATGGCGCCGACAGCGGCGCCCATCGCGCCGCCGAGCGCGGCCTTGGCGAAATTTCCTTCTCCGTAGCCCTTCATGATCCGCCCCTTGGGAAAACCCGGCGCGACACGCCATGCCGTCACGCGGCCGCGGAACGGCTCCGCGTCCGCCCGGAAGCCATCCCACGATCGGGCCGAGGGAGGCGGCCACTGGTCAGCGAAGGCGGACGTGATCAAAAGGTTCGTGATGTCGTGCGGAAGATTCCGCGCGCGGGCGTCTGATAATGCCGAGGCGGAATGTTGCGGGTGAACGGCGGTGCGTCTCAGTGGAGGGCGCGCGGCTCAACTCTCGGCGAGCGCGATATCGACGTGCACGGCGTCCAGGCCATCGATGGATCGCACCGGCACGATGCGCAGTTCATCGTCCCGTTCGGCCCGGGCGCGGCGCTCGGGAGTGATGAGCGGGTCGCCCTCCGTCCAGATGGTCACGTACTTCTGACGGTAGGCGGGCGCGGTCACATCGAAGTGCACATGCGCCGGCTCCGACCCGTCGGGATACGGTCCCGGGCGGACGGTGAGCAGTTGAAACCGCCCGAGCGCATCGGTCACCACAGTGGCGTGGATCCGCGGCACGCGCATCGGCGACGAGGGAGGGTTGTACAGACCCCGCGCATCGGCGTTGTGCACGCACACGCTTGCGCCTTCGATGGGCCGCCCCTGCTCGTCGGTGACCACACCGCTCATCAGGAGCCGCCGGCCGGGTTCGTCGGCGTGACACATGATGGCCGTGGACGCCGGTGACGGCGGCGCGCTCCGCTGTTCCTCGGACCCGCCGTTCGCGGCCCAGACGCCGACGATCGCGGAACAGACGCCGACAACGACGACTCCCTGCATACGCATGGCCCATCCCCTTTCTCGAGCGCCATCACACGGGCGGCGCACTACACTAGTGCCGTTCGCTCGGGGCGTCCCGGCCGCGCGTGGCCCGGGACTGAGATGCACCCGTTGAACCTGATCCGGTTCGTACCGGCGTAGGAAAGCGACCATGACTATTGCACCGATTCACCGCGCGTCCGTCCCCGATTCGCACGTCCGCACGCCGGTCGGCGCGCCGTCGCGCCCGACCGACCGCCTGCGGGTACCTCGTCACGGCGCGTGCAATCCCGGGACCGAGCCTACCGCCACCACGCCCGGCTCATTCGCCCTCGCTCCCGACATCGGCGGCCCGCTCATGTTCGCATCGCCGGACACGCCGGGTATGCCGTCGCCTTCCGACAAGACCGCGTGGGATTTCCTTCCCGACGGGTGGAGAGTGTCCAGGTGTCACGGAGGTGAAGAGTCAGGCGGGAGCCGAGAACATGGCGTCCGCGACGTTTCGTTCCAGACCGCGCGGGGTGAGTGGATTCGCGTGACGTACCCGGCCGGATTCAGACCCGTCACCCAGCTTGAACACGCTCGACTGGGCATTGTCACGCCGGAGATGAAGCGCGTCGCGGAGCGCGAGCCGCATTTCGAGATGCTCTTCCCCGGGCGCGGGGCGGAAGCGGTGCGCGACGAGGTGGCCGCGGGACGCATGGTCATTCCGGCCAACATCAACCACCTCAAGCACCGACTTGATCCGATGTGCATCGGGCGCGCGAGCCGGACCAAGATCAACGCGAACATGGGCGCTTCGCCGGTCTCCTCCGGGACCGATGAGGAACTGGAGAAGCTCGACTGGGCCGTACGCTGGGGGGCGGACACGGTGATGGACCTGTCCACCGGCGGCGACATTGATGCCTGCCGCGAGGCCTTCTGCCGTCATTCGACCGTCCCGATCGGCACCGTGCCCATCTACTCGATGATCATCGGGAAGAAGATCGAGGACCTCGACTGGCCGACGATCGAAGCCTCGCTGCACCACCAGGCCCAGCAGGGCGTGGACTACTTCACGATCCACGCGGGCGTGCGCCGCGGGCATCTGAAGTACGTGAAGAATCGGCTGATCGGCATTGTTTCCCGGGGCGGGTCGCTGCTTGCGAAGTGGATGCTCGTGCACAACCGCGAGAACATCATGTACGAGCGCTGGGACGACATCTGCGACATTCTCCGGGGGTACGACGTCACGTTCTCGATCGGCGACGGCCTGCGCCCCGGCGGCCTCGCCGATGCCACCGATGATGCCCAGCTCGCCGAACTCGAAACACTCGGCGAACTCACCGAGCGCGCGTGGCGGCGCGGGGTGCAGGTGATGATCGAAGGCCCCGGTCATGTTCCCTTCGACCAGATCGAATACAACGCGAAGATCCAGCGCCGGCTCTGCCACGGCGCGCCCTTCTACGTCCTCGGCCCCCTCGTCACCGACATGTTCCCCGGCTACGACCACATCACCAGTTGCATCGGCGCCACCGCCATGGCCTACCACGGCGCCGCGATGCTCTGCTACGTCACACCCAAGGAGCACCTCGGCCTGCCCAAGCGCGAGGACGTGAAGCAGGGCTGCATCGCCTACAGGATCGCCGCGCACGCGGCCGACATCGCCCTCGGGATCCCCGGCACGCGCGACCGGGACGATGCGCTCACCAAGGCCCGGGCCGCGCTCAACTGGGAGAAGCACTTCGAACTCTCCTTCGACCCCGATACCGCCCGCGCGTACCACGATGAGGACCTGGACGTCGATACCGACTTCTGCGCCATGTGCGGGCACGACTGGTGTTCGGTGCGTATCAGCAAGGAAATCCAGGAGTTCGCCAGCGGGAAGGCCGAGGGCTTCGAGCGCATCGGCGCGGGCGGGAAGGCGGGCGCGCCGGTGAAGTCGGGCGCACTCACGCCGGAGCAGGTGAAGATTCTTGAATCGCGCGGAGTGCTTTCGCCCGAGGAGATTCACAGGCTCGCGAGCAAGACGAAGAAAGCGATGAGCAACTCCTACCCCGTCACCGAGCGGGGGGGCGGGGGCGGTGTCACGCGAAGCGTGACGGAAGGGAAGCCCGCATCCTCTGGCGCTGTCGGCAAACTCTCGTGCCACTCCGACTACGTCGACCCCGAAACCGCCCAGCGCCTGCAGCGCGAAAAGGGAATCTCAGAGAGAGCCTCGAGCGCACACTCGGGGAGCGACACCAACGACCTGCTGGTCCAAGTCGATGTGCGCCCTGCGCTGGGGATCACGAAGGAAGATCGCGTGATCTGAAGGGCGATCGATTCGGCGTCTTTCCCGGCGCGGTCATCGCGGAATGACGGCGCTCGGCGCATATCCCGATGACTTCGTTGCTGGACTTTTGATGCAGGTTTCAGCTTGCGTTCATGCACCCATCGGTTACACTCACTCCCGGATGCCTATGACTGCCATTGCCTGAAACAACCCGCGGCCAGCGCTCCTTCGATCCCGGCCCCGGCAGCCGGTTCAAGTGAACGAGCCATACGCGCTTCTGCAGCGCGCCGTCCGCCGGCTCTGACGGATCGGCACGGCATACCGCCGCCGCGGGGTTGTCCTTCACATTCATCCTGAATGGTTGTCCGAGCGTGATCTCGGCGCGCCCGCCGCGCTTCGGCCGCATGCGCTTCGCGCAACGCGCGATTGCGCCGGTGGTCGCTGCGCGCCTTCTGCCCGCCTCCGCCCCCGTCGACCCAACCGAAAGTCCCATCACATGTCGCATAAAAGCCGCGCTGAGAACAGCGCTTTCACCTGCATCCGCTGCAAATACACCGTCTCGCACGACTCCTACGGAACGAAGCACCGCAACCACTGCCCGTTCTGCCTCTGGTCGCGCCACGTCGATGAAGAACCCGGCGACCGCCGCTGCGCCTGCCGTTCGCCGATGGAGCCTATCGGAATCGAAGTGCGCCGCGACGGCGAGTGGGCCATCATCCACCGCTGCACAGGGTGCGGCACGCTCCGCACCAACCGCATCGCGGGCGACGATCATGAACTGGCGCTGCTGATGCTCGCGCTTCGTCCGCTCGCGCGCCCCGCGTTTCCGCTCGAGGCGCTGCCGGGGGCGCCGCCCACGTAACCCGCGCGGGGGGCCGAAGAATGCTTCTTCGCGCCTCGCCATGCCTGTTTAAAGATCAGAATCGCGGTTTTCCAAAGAAATCGGCGCTGCACACGACAACCGCACGCGACCCTGCTATGCTTGCCCCGTGATCTCTTGTCTGGTCCCGGCCTCGTCGGTCGAGTCCTGCAGGTCTCCCGACGCTTTCTCCGCCCGAGTCCAAGCAGCGGTCAATCAGTCAAACTGAACTTTCGGGCACGGATAGAGGCCATATGAAGCTCTATGTAGGCAATCTCTCGTTCAACACGTCCGAATCCCAGCTCCGCGAGCTTTTCGCCGCCCACGGCGACGTGCTCTCGGCGTCCCTGGTCATGGATCGCGAAACCGGCCGCCCCCGCGGCTTCGGGTTCGTCGAGTTCACCAAGGATGAGGACGCCCGCACCGCGATGGCCGCGCTCAACGGCAAGAACGTCGACGGGCGCGACCTCACGGTCAACGAAGCCAAGCCCCGCGAGGGCGGCGGCGGCGGCGGCGGACGCGGGCGCGGCGGCTTCGGCGGCGGCGGCAGAAGCCGCGGCGGCTGGTAATCCCGCATTGAACGACTGAACAGTCAGGGAGCCGGGGCCTCAAGACCCCGGCTCCTTTTTTCGTGCACACGGAAGCAGGCGCGGAATCGAAACGCTTGCGCGCCGTGCGAACGCGCGCTCAACTCACTTCGACTTTCGAGCGCGGGCCTTGACGGCGGCTCGCTTTGGGGTACCCGATGTCTCAGCCGCGCTCTTGCCGGAAGCTCGGCCGGCGGACTTCTTCGCCGTTTGGCGCGCCGCCTTCTTCGCCGCGCTTTGGTTCATCGCTCGGATCGCTGTCTCGTAGATCTCGATCCACTTCTTCGCCGGAAAGCGCCGGATGGCCTCGCCGACCACGTCCAGCGGCACATCCTCGAGCTTCCTGAAGCGGATGCACGCCTTGCCCATGTCCAGCTTTCTGCCGGTCTTTTCCCACGCCCCGCGGAACCACTCCGCTTCCGCCGAATCGCCGTACACGCAACCGAGGTAGAGCGACATGTAGTTCTTCTGGCTCGCCAGACCCGCGAAAGGCAGCGGCTGCTTCGGGTTGCAGTGATACCCAGCCGGGTACACCCGATGCGGCACGTACCACCCGATCATGCCGTACTGCATTCCTTCTTCGTATGTCTTGTCGATGTTCCTGCGGATCACGTCGCGTATGGCGGAAATGGCCGCGCGGCGGTCCGTCGGAAGCTCCGCGAGATACTGCTGAACGGTCGCGGCTTTGGATTGCATGTCTCGGCAAGTCTACCGCCAGCGGCCGCGGGAACAACCGCTCGCACGGGAACTTCGCAGGTTCTTTCACGGTTCGAACGCAAATGCCCGGGCCAGTTCCTCGAGCACATGGCCAAAACGGCGTGCCAAACCTGTCCGGCGGTATGAGACGCACGGGGGACTGGTCCGCTCGTCCACGAGTCTTTCGATCAATCCGGCACGGGTCAGGTCGCGCAGCCCGCGCGCCAGCGCACGGGGCGTCACACCGGGCAGACCGGCCTTCAGTTCCCCGAACCGCCGCGGCCCGCGGCCGAGCTGGTGCAGGATGGGGATGGCCCAGCGAGGCCTGCAGGCATCGTCGATGTTCAGCTCGCGAACCCGCGCCACGAACCGCCGGCAGGCAGGCCCGACCGCCTCGCCCAGAGGCGTGAGGATGTATTCCGGACGCATGGGGTGACCGTATCCCGGATTGCGCATCACCAGGTCGAAACCGATGAGGGCTTGGAGCGTCCGACTCATGGTCTCGGGCGGGAGATCGAGCGTGCGGCAGAGCGTGACGAACTTGGCTCCGCCGGAACCCGCCAGCACGGCCAGGACGGGGATTGCCCATCGGCGCGTGCACAGTTCCAGCAGCGCGGGGGGCGTGGGATTCGGGGAGCGAGCAACACCGGCGGTGCCCATTGACACGAAAGTATACCTGGTATACAAACATGATCAAGCCGCGACCCGCCTGCTCGCACCGAGCGACCGGCACGGCCACAGAAAGGATGATGATTCATGGGCATGGACCTGGGATTCGACGGCGGGCTGACGTGCAGCATGCAGTGCCGGGACATCGACCGCGCCATCGCGTGGTACGCGGATGCGCTGGGGTTCGAGCTGCTCTACAAGGTGGACGAGATGGGATGGGGCGAGATGAAGACCCCGGTGGGGCGTGTCAATCTCGGTCTTTCCCAGGTCGAGAAGCCGGATGTGAAGGGCGGAGCCACCCTGACGTTCGGCGTCAAGGACATCGACGCGGCCCGCAGGAAGCTCGAAGGCAAGAAGGTCCGGTTCGACGGCGAGACGCTCACGTTCCCGGGCATGGTTCGCCTCGCCACGTTCTTCGATGCGGACGGCAACAAGTTGATGTTGTACCAGGACCTCTCCAGCGCCCCGCAGGGCTGATGGCCGAAGAATCGCACACACGGAGCGCACCCATGAAGACCCGCTCGCTTCTCACGTTGAGCGCGGCAGTTCTGCTCGCTGTCGGCGGTTTCACCGGCTTTGCCGCGCAGCGCGCGACCGCTCAGGCCGCCGCGGAACCGGAATCGACCGCTTCGCTGGATGACCTCGCGTGGCTCGCCGGCTCGTGGGAGGGTGAGGGCCTCGGCGGCAGGTACGAGGAAATCTGGTCGGCGCCGGCGGGGGGCAACATGATCGGCATGTTCCGCCTCGTGCGCGACGGCAAGGTCGCCCTGAGCGAGTTCATCATGATCGAGCAGCGGGAGGACGGGATCCATTTCATGCTCAAGCACTACGCGCCGGGCTGGCAGGAATGGGAGACCGATGCCCCGCTGACCTTCAAACTCTCCAGCGCTGCGAACGGAACGTTCGTGTTCGATGCGTCGGGCGAACAGTCCGCTCGGCGCGTGAGCTATGTGCGCGATGAAAAGGGCGGATGGAAGGCGATCATCGAGCGCGTGGTGGACGGCAATCCGGGCACGCTGGAGGTGCCGTTCAGGCGTGCGTCCTGACCGGTTCGGCGCGGAGGCTCATCCCGCCTTCATGCGCGCGAAGGCTCTCGCCGCGGCGATGGCATCCGGGACTTTCGCGGGGAGGGTGCCGCCGCCCTGGGCGGCCTCGGCCTTGCCGCCGCCCTTGCCGCCGACGATCGTCGAGACCTCGCGCACCCAGTCGCCGGCCTTCAGTCCGCGCGCGATGAACGGCTGCGGCACGCTGGCGACGATGGTCACTTTGCTCTCGGCCGCGTTTCCGCTGATGAGCATGATCGCCGCGTCCGGGTGGCGCGCCCGCACGGCATCCATCGCGGCGAGCAACGCGGTTCGGTCGGCGTCGGCCGGGATTTCGTACACGATGATGGTCCCGGTCTCCTGCTCCGCAAGCTGCCGGGCGACGCTCACTGCCTGATCCCGTCCGGCCGCGGCCTCCTGCTTCTGCGCCGCACGCACACGCTCCGCCAAGGCCGCGATCATCCGCCGCAGCTCCGCCTTGCGGACGAGCGGAATCTCAGCCCGCTCCACTTCCGCGGTGAGTTCCTTGACCTCGTTGACCAGGTAACGGTCGTCCAGGGTCGCGGCGCCCCGAGTCCGAGAGAGCAGCCGGTCGGCGAGTTCGTACGCCGCCTTCGCGGCCGTTCCGGTCAGCGCCGTGACGCGCCGCACGCCCTTGGATACGCCTTCTTCGCCGACCAGCGCGAACGCTCCCGCTTCGCCCGTCTTCGACAGGTGCGTGCCGCCGCAGAACTCGACGGAATAGTCCATCCACAGCGCATTGCCCGGATCCGCCAGGAGCCTGTCCACGGGCACGCCGATCGACACCACGCGCACGGGATCGGGATACGTTTCGCCGAACACGGCGCGGACGCCGTTGATCCGCCTCGCCTGCATCAGGGGAACAATTTCCGCATAGACCGGCAGGTCCGCCGCGATGCGCTCCGCGGTGCGTCGTTCCACGCCCGCGATTTCCTCGTCGCTCAGAGGCCCGCCGTGACTGAAGTCGAAGCGCAGCCGATCGGATGCAACCAGCGACCCCTTCTGATCCACGTGGGCGCCCAGCGCGGCGCGGAGCGAGTGATTGAGCAGATGCGTCGCGGTGTGGTTCGAGGCCACGGCGGCCCGGTACGCCGGGTCCACGCGCAGCTCGACTTCCTCGCCGACGCGGATCTCGCCCTTGAGGATGCGCCCGATGTGGAGCACGTACCCCGAACAATGGCGGACCGCTGTCACCTCGAACTCGCCGTGGTGCGGGCCGCTCGTCGAGCGCACCACCGTGAGCCTGCCGACGTCCGACACCTGCCCGCCCTGCTCGGCGTAGAAGCTTGTCTTGTCGAGGATGACCGCGAAGAGGTCGGTCGGTCGCGTGCTGGATGAGAGCAGGTGCTCGTCGAAGTTCTCGCCGTTCCAGATCGCCTTCACGGTCGCGCGAATCTTCCGTCCGTGGTACTTGTCGTCGTCCTTCGTGGGCCTGATGTTCAGCGCTTTGAGGCGCGAGAGCGCGTGCCCCGGAAGCAGCAGCTTCGCAGCGGCGTCATCCCTTCCCGCCCCCCCGCCGCTTCGTGACATTTCCCGCGCCTGTTCCATCAGCGCCGTGAAGCCCGCCACGTCCACCGTCATGCCGCGTTCCTCGGCCATGAGCTGGGTGAGGTCGATGGGGAAGCCGTAGGTGTCGTGCAGCTTGAAGGCGTCCTCCGCGGAGATGGACGCCTTGGCGTGCGGATGCTTGGAGGCGCCCGCCGCCTCGGCCGCGCGCTCGAAGAGGGCCAGACCGTTCGAGAGCGTCCGCCCGAAGGCCTCCTCCTCGTCGCGGATCACGCGCTGCACATGCGCGGGATTCCTGCGCAGCTCGGGGAAGAACTCGCCCATCGTCTCTACGACGGTCGGCACCAGATCGGCGAAGAACGTGCCCGGAACGCCGAGGGTCTGGCGGCCGTAGCGCACGGCCCGGCGCAGAATCCGGCGCAGGACGTACCCGCGCCCTTCGTTGCTCGGCTCGGCGCCGTCCGTGATGGCGAAGGCAAGGGTCCGGATGTGATCGGCGATCACGCGGTAGGCGATGTCCTGCGGCTTGGCGAGATGTCCCGTGTAGGGCGGCGCGTTGCAGACCCGCTGGATGGCCGCGAACAGCGGAGCGAAGACGTCCGTGTCGTAGTTCGAGTTCTTGCCCTGCAGCACGCGCACGATGCGCTCGAAGCCCATGCCCGTATCGACATGTTTCGCCGGGAGCGGGTTCAGCCCGCTCTCCGTCCGATTGAACTGGATGAAGACCAGATTCCAGATTTCGATCACGTTCGGGTCGCCGGTGTTGACGAGCTGATCGCCGCGACGGCTCCGACGCTCGGCATCATCGCGCCCGTCGTAGTGAATCTCGGAGCATGGCCCGCACGGACCCGTGTCCCCCATTTCCCAGAAGTTGTCCTTCATGTTGCCGGGCAGGATCCGCTCCGGCGGCAGATACCTGCGCCAGAGGTCGTACGCCTCGCGGTCCGGCTCCAGCCCAAGCTCCTTCGACCCCTCGAAGTAGGTCGCGTACAGCCGCTCGGGATCAAGCCCCCAGATGCCCGTGAGCAGCTCCCATGCCCATTGGATCGCCTCGGCCTTGAAGTAGTCGCCGAAGGACCAGTTGCCGAGCATCTCGAAGAACGTGTGGTGATAGGTGTCCTTGCCGACGTCATCCAGGTCGTTGTGCTTGCCGCCTGCGCGGATGCACTTCTGGCTGTTCACCGCCCGCTTGAGGTGGTGAAACGGGTGCCCGGCCGGGAAGTCTGTCTGGCCGAGGAAGATCGGCTTGAACTGGTTCATCCCCGCGTTCGCGAAGAGCAGGGTCGGGTCGTCGAGGGGCACCACCGGCGAGCTGGGCACGTAGCGGTGGGAGGCCCGCTCCATGAAAAAGTTGATGAACTCCTGGCGGACCTGCGCGGCCGGGCGGAATGTCCGCGCGCCCCCAGGGGAGGGTTGCTCGGTAGATGGACCGGATGGGGTTCGAGAGGTCGTCGTCGTCACGGGGCGGATTATAGGGGACGGGGTCACTCCGCTTTGATGCGGTTTGCAATGCTCCCCAGCCCCTCGATCTCGACTTCGACCGCGTCCCCCTCCCGCAGAAACCGCTGCGGGTTCCGCGCCATGCCCACGCCGCTGGGCGTTCCCGTCAGGATCACCGTGCCCGGCAGAAGCGTGGTCCCGCGGCTCAGCTCCGCGACGATGTGCGCAACTGAAAAGATCATCTCCGCCGTCGATGCCGACTGGACCACCTCGCCATTGAGCCGCGTCGTCAGGCGAAGACTCTGCACATTGCGAACTTCCGCCGCGGGCGTCACGCGCGGCCCCAGCGGGCAGAAGGTGTCGAAGCTCTTGCCGCGGTAGAACTGTCCGCCCGAGCCTTGCTTCTGCCACCAGCGTGCCGAGACATCATTGGCGACGCAAAAGCCCAGCACCGGACCTTTGCTCGGATCGAGCGCGATGGATTCCGGCACATCGCGCGCGGCTCTGCCGATCACGACCGCGAGTTCACCCTCGTAGTCCACCTGCTCGCGGTCCTGGCATGCCCTGGGGATCACGATGGCATCGCCCGACAGTATCGCGCTGGCCGGGTTCTTGGTGAAGAACATGGGCCTGTCGGGAACGTCCGCCCCCTGCTCCTTCGCGTGTTCGGCGTAGTTGCGCCCGACGCCGATGATGCAGCGCACAGGCAACAGTTTCCCCGGCGCGATCTCCACCGCGACTCCATGCTCTGCGCGAACGATGTTCATCGCACGATTGTACTCGCGGCGCCGGCGCACGGTCGCTCGCCGTGCTGCGTTCCCCGGCGCACCGCGGACGTGCGCACCGCCGCCTTCACCCGCCCGCGTGCGTCACTTCTTCTCGAACTCCAAGCCTTCTTTCATGCCTTCGCGCCCCTGCTCGGCCGCGCGGCGGCGCATCTCCCTGAACTCCGCCATGCCGGGCGGCTCGGGGAAGATGCGTTCAAGGCCGGCACGGATGTCCTCCGGGGACATGTCCGGCGGCGCCTGGGCGGTGAAGTCCGCGGCCAGCACGTCGTACGTCCACTGCTGGATGGCGAGCGGTGCCTGCTTGTAGATGCGCGAAGCGAACGGCGCCTGGATCTGCCCGGAGCGAAGCAGCCTGAGGAAGGCCACGGCCGCGACTTCGGTGAAGTCCCGCGACATCTCCTCCATGCGTGCGGCCTTGGTGTCCGTGATCGTGTCCTGCGGCTGCTCGCGGAAATAGAGCTTGTGGACCTCTCGCGCGTACTCGAACTGCCGCTCGAAGGCCCTGACGTCGCCCATCACGAAGCCGCGGATGTAGCCGTCCATGAGCGCGGAGTACACTTCGCCGGCCGCGACGTGCGGCATGCCGACGCGGTCCTTCATCTGCTTGCGCACGAACTCATCGAGCGGCAGTTTCAGCTCGTTCATCAGGTCCGGATCGTTGATGTTGATCCGCGGGAATGTGCGCAGGCGATCGTAATATTTCTGCGCCTGCTCATAGCGGCCGAGGCGGTAGAACGTGCGGATGACGTCCTTGAGGAAGTTCTGGTAGCCCTCGGACGTGGTGGTCATGGCGCGCTTGGTGGGGTCCTGCGAGATGCCGGCGCGGGCGACGAACTCGTCGAGGAAGTCGCCGTAGGCATCGACCCAGTGCAAGTCCACGAGCGTGAAGAACTCGTCCGTCGCCAGGTCGTACACGATGGTCCCGGTGCGGAACAGCTCCTGGATGGCGTGCACGGTAACGCGGTCGGTATTGAGCGTGTCGAACGTGGTCGTGCCGCGTCGCTCCAGGCCTTCCTCGACGCCCATGTTCGACCAGTAGACCGCGTGCGAGGCCGGATGCCGCCAGTCCAGAGGTCCGAACTTGCGGATGTACCGCAGCATCCGTTCGGGGTCCATGTTGTACTCGTCCACGATGACCTGTCGCCGGACCACCGGGAGCAGGCGCGACCATGCGTCGCGGTATTTCTCGTCCTTCCACAGCTCGGCCAGCACGCTGTTGGAAACCGCGTCCCACTGATGCTTGAGAGTCACGTCCGCCATGCGAGGCGTGCGGAAAAGCTCCAGGAGCGTGATGAGGCGGAGAAGTTCCATGTCGAGCTTGAGTCCGGCTTCCTCCCGGATGCGAACCGCAAGCTCCTGCACCGTCGAAGTGATCGCGCTTGCATCATCCCCGGGACCGAGCGCGCCGCGCTTGTCCTCCAGTTCATCGCGGATCGCTTCGTCGAGGCTGGTGGGCGCATCGGCGATCTGCGCGAACCATGCCGCCATGGTCTCGGTGGCCTGTTTCGTATCGTCCGGCAGAAGCGGAGGGGTGCCCAGGATGATTGTCCACTCCTCCGCCATGCGGCGCTTGTAGAACCGGTTCGCGTCGTCGGACCATCCCTGAATCTTGTGCAGGTAGATCCACGCAAGCTCCTTGTAGAGCAGCACCTCGTTGGGATTGCGCGGGATGCCCTCCTTGGCCAGCAGCTTCACCCCCGCCTGCACCCACTGCCAGCGTTCCGGCGCCGTGTTCGTCGCGACGGAGATGTTGTACGCCATGTTCCAGGCGTGAAAGGCCCAGACGCGCGGGAAGCGCGGCTGCAGGCGCGTGATCGCCGAGCTGAGCTCGATGGCCTCGTAGAACTTGCCTTCCTCCTTCAGCTTGGTCGCCCGCATCCAGAGGTAGTTGACGAACAGCCCGCGGAACGCCCCCATCGCGATGCCCAGGGCCACTTCCGGCGGATCGCCTTCTTCGGCGGCGTCCGTGTACACGAGCTGCGATCGCCCGGCCTCCGCCGTGATCTGTGTCGAGAGCACGCCCGAAAGCAGGACGCTGGCCGCGATCAGAACGCCGCAGATGAGCCGGACCCGCCTGTCGCGATGCATGCTTCACCTCCGCGCCCGGAGTCTGTTCCCCGGCGGGCGCGATCGTTCAATGCCCGGAGTACAGAGCCAGTTCCCGGCGACGGAACGTCGCCCAGCCGAGCAGGAAGGCCACGGCGGACCAGATGCCGAGGACCATAGCCGCCCGCGCCAGCACGAGCCAGCTCAGCAGCCGGCCCTCGACCAGAGCCGTCGAAGGCTTGAGGTCCGCGTAGGTCCGGAAGGTCCACGCCACCGGCACCGAGATGGCCCGCACGACAACCGCGAACCAGTTCACCCGCCCCTCCTTCACCGAGAGATAGCTCTCGAGCGACTCAGAGAGAAAACCGGCGCTCTCCGCGGTGAAGAGTATGGCGAGCGCCACGAGGCACGCCACGGGAAAGCTCAGCAGCGTCGCGGCCGCGATCGCCACCGCCGCGATGAACGCCAGCTTGATCCACATCATCGTCATCACGCGCACGAAGTTCAGCTCGTAGCCCCCCGCGGCATAGAGAATCTCCAGGCCGTCCGGCGGGAAGCTGATCGGATCGGGGTTCTGCGGGTAGTTTCCCACGAGCAGCACGATCTTGCCCTGCTCGTCGATCAGCGATGCGGGGAAGGTCAGCGTCTGCGCCGACTTCAGCGCCACCTCGCGATCGAAGGGATAGTCATTCACGGAGAAACGGAGGCGGAAGATGTGCGTCGGGTTGTTGGTGCCGGCGTTGATCTTGTAGCGCAGGGTCAGCGTGGGCGGGGCCTTGATCACGCCCTTCCCGAGCAGCTCCATCGCGACGGCCTCGTACAGCTGGTTGTATTCGTCGTCGGTGAGCGGAGGGGCCGTGGTCGGTCGCTGCGCCACGCGGCGCTGCACTTCCGGCTCGATGATCTTCTCCGCTTCGCTCCACGCCTTTCGAACCCCGCCGAGGCCGGAGAAAACGTAGGGCTTCGACACCGCGCCGGGGTCCGTCGAACGGTGCTGCTGGCTCCATTCCAGCGCCACCTGCGAACGGATCTCGTTCACGACGCGGTCCGAGATCACGATGTCCGGCTCGCGCGCGCGCAGATCCGCGACACGCGAGCTGACCTCCATCTCGATCTCTTCCTGCTTGACCTCGAAGGCGTCGGGCTGCACGGAGGCACGCGCGACCAGCACGCCGGTTTCCAGCAGCCGGCGATCCTCCGTCATCAGGCCGGGGTTGTCGTGCGTGGACACGCCGTCTTCGCGCACGTGATATCGCATTTCGCCGGCCGCGGGCAGGTGGCGGAGGTACTCGGTGAACAGGAACACGCCCGTCGCAGTGACCGTCAGCAGCACGGCGTTCAGACCCATGACACCGATCCACTTTCCCAGCAGGTACTCCCACGCCGTCACCGGCTTGGTCATCGTCTGCCAGATGGTCCGGTCGCGCTGCTCGAAGGCGACGGTCGCGGCGGAGAAGAACGCCGTGAGCAGCGCGAGCACCGCGTAGGACAGGCCGGTGCCGTACGACAGCCACTGCTGGACGCGGTACCGCAAGGGCTGATTCTCGTTGAGCATCCCCGGGACGCTCGACAGAAAGAGCAGCAGGATCACGATGAAGACGAGGCTGATCTTCATCCGCACCGCTTCCGCGAGCACGTTCCGCGCGATCGCCATGACCGGCCAGGGACCGGAGAGCGCCAATCGCAGGACTTCCATCGCCATCAGAAAGGCCAGCGCGAGCGGTACCAGCGCGAGCAGGAGCTGCCCCAGCCCGCGCGTGGATTCGAACGTGGCGAGCGGCCAGGCCACCAGCCATCCGAGGGAGAGCAGACCGAGGTAGGTCAGGCCCAGGCCGAACCAGGTGACGGTGATCGCAGCGCCCGCGACGGCCGCGAATGCGATCGCCACCGCCGGCACGCCCTCGGGCGTTGAAAGCGACACCAGCGCCGCATCGACCGCGTCGCGCATCACGGCGACTGGCCCATGCTCGAGGAACTCGAACTGACCGACGGGGCGCGACTCGCGCGCGTTCTCCTGTGACGCGGCGATGCGCTCCGCCGCTCCCGGCGCGTTCGCCGTGACCCACAGGGCGATGAATCCGCCGATCGCCAGCGCGAGCACCACCGCCGAAGCGCCGATTTTGAAACCGCGCGACTTCTGAAGCACGTTCAGCCTGCGGAACAGTTCGCGCGGCTTCACGGGCGGGAATCCTTGCCGGGAGGCGGAGCGGTCGGAGGCGGCGCCGTGCCCTCGCCGAGCAGCGCGCCGATCACGGAGCGATCGACGTCGCTCCCCGTCGCGGGCGCAGGCGGCGTCTGCGCGGGCGACTGGCCCGCCGACGCCGGCGTGGAATCTTCGCCAGGCTCCGCCCGACGGGCAGGGCCGCCGACGAGCGAACCGATCAACCCCTCATCGGGGCCGGCCGGTACCGCGGGCGGCGAAACCGCCGAAGCCAACTGCGGCGCCGGCTCGTCCCTGCGTGAAACAAGAGACTCGATGAGTTCCGAGCCGGTGCGCTGCTCCTCGCCGAGGAGAAAGGAGGCGGTCCGCCCGCCGTGACGAGCGCCGCTCGTTTCGGCGCGCTCGGCCTGCGCGCGCTCGACGATGTCCATGAAGAGGTCTTCGAGGCGCTGGCGCGGCTTGGCGACTCGCAGAATCTCCCTGTGCCTCCGCGCCAGAATGCGCCGGATCTCCTCGATCGTTTCCTCATCCAGCGCGTCGGTCTCGATGATGGACCGCGACTGCGCGGTCAGCAGCTCGTCGCAGGTTCCCGCCGCGCGGATCTTCCCGCCGTAGAGAATCACCGTGCGATCGACGCAGTCCTCGACGTCCGCGAGGAGGTGGCTCGAAAGCAGAATTGTCTTTCCGCGCCTGCCCAGCGCGATGATCAAGTCCTTGATCTGTCGCGTGCCGATGGGGTCAAGACCGGTGGTCGGCTCATCAAGAATGAGGAACTCCGGGTCATTGATCAGCGCCTGCGCGATCCCGATGCGCCGCTGCATGCCCTTGGAATATTCGCGGATCTGCCGGTGCTCCACCGCCGAAAGGCCGACCATCTCCAGCAGTTCGTCGGTGCGTCGCTTGCGCGTGCGGTGATCGAGCTGGAACAGCTTGGCGTAGTAGTCCAGCGTTTCGCGCGCGTTGAGGAACGGATACAGGTACGACTCCTCCGGCAGGTACCCGATGCGTGCCTTGATGCTGACATCCGTCGGGGGCTTCCCGAACACCGCCAGCCTGCCCGAGGTCTTCCGGAGCAGCCCCAGGATCATCTTGATCGTCGTGGACTTGCCCGAGCCGTTCGGTCCGAGCAGGCCGAACACCTCGCCGCGGCGGATGTCGAGATCGATGCCGTCCACCGCGCGGGCACGGGAGCGCAGCCAGAAGTCCTTGAAGACCTTGGTCAGTCCCCGCGCCGTGACGATGGCGCTCGCCGCGGCCGGCGCGGCCTGGACTCCGGCCGAACGTGTCCCCGTCGTTGTCACCACGAAGTGCTCCTGAGCGGCCCGCCGCGCCGGCGTCTGCGCCGGCGACGAATCGGCGCCTATTTCTTGTCCTTGTCCTTGAGAATCTCCTGGTCCTCCGACGAACGAAGCTCCCCGGAGAGCAGCGCGGAGCGATACTCCCAGTTTGCCTCGACCTTCTCGCGGGCCTTGGCCGTCTCGATCGCCCGCGCGATGTCCGGATCGGAGTTGATGAGCAGCTCGACCGTGTCCACGCCCGGCGGGATCAGGAATGTCTCGACCGTCGGATCGGCGAGGAACGCGCTCATCGCCTCGGTCCACTCCCGGACGAGGAACACCCGCGGGTTCGCCCGGTACTGCGCGAGCTTGGCCCGGAACGTGTCCGACTGGGCACGCGCGCGCTGCACGATGCTGCTCTGGTACGAGCGAGCCTCCGCCACGCGCATGGAAACCGTGCCCGAGGGTCGAATCTCGGGATACACCCTGCCGTTCAGCTCCACGTTCGCGCCGTTGTACTTGCCGTCCAGAACATCGAAGATCTGCGCGATCGTCGCCTCCGCCTGAGCGGTCTGCCCCAGATCAAGCTGCTCCTCGTACGTGTCGATCAGGTCCAGCAGCGGCTCGTAGGCGCTCCCCGCGACTTCATTCAGCGTCCGCGCCCGCTCGGCTTCAGCGTCCTCGCGCGCCTTGCTCGCGTTGGAGATCGCGGTGTTCACCTCGCGGAAACTGGCCCGTACCCTCAGCGGCGGGATCACGTTCCGCGTGGCCACGCGCTCGATCTGAATGCCGGAGTGCATCCGATCCAGCGACTCCTGCGCCAGGCGGCGGATTCTCGCCTCGACGTCGTTCTCGCCGGCCGACGGTCGGCGCGCCGGGGCCTGCTGCGCCGGCTGTTCGGATGCACCGTCCGCACCAGGAGCGCCCTCCGCACCCGCTGGGCCGGTTGCGTCTTCACCTGCGGGCGCTGCCGTCGCCGCGGTCTCCGATTCCGCGGCGCCGCTGCGCTTGAGCAGCTCATCGATCGTCATCTCCGCCGCGACCTGCACCGTGGCCCGCTCGACCACGGCCTGCACGATGCGCTGCTCATCCGCCTCCAGCACGTTGGCCGCGAACAGGGTCGGCGCCGTGCGCCGGTACTTCACGGAGAGCTGTGCGTGGAGGAGATTCCCGTCTGCGGTGATCAACGACCCGTCCGAGCCGGGTCGCAGGGTGTCGCGCCCGATTCCGAGTTCATCGACGGTCTTGTTCCGGTCCTTTTCGCTGCGGAAGAAATAGAAGGAATCCTCAAGCTGCAGATCGACCGTGCTGGTGCTGATCTTGATCACTTCGCCCAGCGGATACGGCAGGCTGAAATGGAACCCCGGCTCGAGGTCGGACTGCCACACGCGACCGAACGCCACCTTGATCCCGCGCTCCGACTCGTTCACCTGCTGGAATCCGCTGAACGCGAAGAGCACCAGCAGGAGGAACATGACGAAGAGCAGCAGCCGGTACGTGATCAGCAGGGCGTCGGCGAGCGATTTGTTCGCCGCTTCCATGGAGGCGGCACGCGATTCGCGCAGTTCATCGCTGCGCAGGGTGAGAGAAGCCGCCCGACGCGGCGCTTCCACCGGCATTTCCTTCATGCCGGCGCCGGAGAGACTGTCGGTCGTCCCCGGCCGTTCCCCGCCACCGCCGCCTGCACCCATGCCACCTCCCGCGCTCAATGTTCACCCCCCGCCAGCGCCGCATCCGTGCCGTCCGTGTCCTGTTCTCCCACGCTGCTGCCGTCCTGATCGCCGGGCTGCGCCGCGGCGCCGACGGGCGTTTCCTTCGCCGGCGCGGCCGCGGGGGCGCCTTCGATCAGCCCCTTCGCCCAGTCAGGCCCGAACAGCTCGATGCCGGGCATGGTCGTCGGAAGGATGAGCGTCACCTGCTTGCCGAAGGCGTTCTTGAGGAACTCGATCTGCTTGAGGAGGACGGCGAGCTGGGGGTCCTCATTCTGGGCCGCGAGGTACTGCGCCGCTTCTCGATCGCCCCGATCCTTGATCGAGCTGACGTGCACCTCGGTGAACGCGAGGATTTTGCGTGCGTCGTTCTCCGCTTCGCTCTTGATGGCGGTGGCGAGCGCCTGCCCTTCGGAGCGGGCCTTGGCGGCGAGGCGTTCCTGCGTGGCCTTCATCGCCTCGAAGACTTCACGGGTGTTCTGCTCGGGCAGAGTGATGCGCGAGACGCCTATCATGATCACATCGATGCCGTAGGACGCGATGTTGACGCCGCCCGCGGGGGCCGAGCCGCCGCCCTCGCCGCCGGCAGCGCCGCCGGACTGGAGCCGCGCCATCATCGCCGCCTCCAGCTCGGGAAGGCGGGATGCGCCGATTTGCGGCGTGAACAGCTCGGTGAGGCGGAACCGGCTCACTTCCGACATGGCGCTGCGGACGAGATCCTCGATGATCCGCTCGGCCTTCTTGTAGTGCTCGCGCGGGTCGGCGCTCGAATCGCCGCGCGTCTTCTGGTAGAAGAGCAGCGGATCGGCGACGCGCCAGGTGACGAAGGTTTCGACGTTGATCTGCCGGTTGTCGGCGGTCTGCTGCGATTCCTGGCGCAACTGGAGCAGCCTGGCTCGCGTGTCATACACGGTCGCCGTCTGGATCGGCGCGGGCCACTTGAACTTCAGCCCCGGCTCCTTCACCACGCTGCTCTCATCCGCGGCTCCGAATGTCGCCACCACCGCCGCGTCGGTGAACTTCACCGTGTACGTGGTCATGTACAACACGAGCGTCGCGACGATCAGCAGCGCGACGGCAAACAGTCCGATCTTCCGCACGGCCATGCCTCCTGTCCCTACTGATCCGTTCCCTCGTCCTCGCCCTCGCCCTCCGTCGAGCCTGCCGCGAATCCCGACACATCCGGCGCGATCTCCTCCTTGTTGATCCGAATCTTGGGCACGAAGGGCGTGATGTACACCCGAGCCCCGGACGCGGCTTCGCGCAGCGCCGCGAGGTATTCCTCGGCGCGGTACGCGTCCGGCGCCGCCCGGTGCAGCGCGATCTGTCCTTCACTCCGCACGGCGCGGCCGCGCTCGCCCAGCAGCCGCTCCCAGCGGTACGCCGTGGCGTCGGAAATTTTCTCCGCTGCCTCGCCGCCGGCGGCGACGATCAGCTCCATCACCGCGCGCTCCTGGCGCAGCACCTCTTCCGGCGTCGCGCCGCCGTTCTCCTGTGCCTGCTTCATCGCGTCCAGCTTCTGAAGCTCCGCCAGAATCCTGCGCGCGCGGTCCACGTCGCCGGCCACCCGGGCGAAGGCTTCGATCTCCGCCTTGCGCGCTGCTTCCGTCTGGGCCTGCCGCTCCTGGTCCGCGCCGAACACGCGCAGATAGCTCGACGCGACATCCATGTGCGGGTGCGCCCCGGCCAGCCCGACGAATGTGACCTCGATCCCCGCTCCCACCGCGTCAAACTCCGCCTGGATCAGGCGCTTGAGCGTGCCGGCGATCTCGTTCCGCCGCGCGCCCAGCATCTCATCCGCCGAATACGAGCCGAGATGCTCCGTGACGACGCCCGCGGCCAGCGCCTTGAGCAGTTCCTGCCGCATGGACTCCCGATCATCTCCGGGCGCATCCTGCGCCAGCATCTTGTACGCCTTGAGATCGCGCACCGTGTAGTGCACCGGCACTTCCGCCGCCAGCAGCGAGATGACGCCGTCGCCGCGGTCCGCCGCACCCGCCGTGTCCGAGCCCGCCCCCGCGCGCGAAGGCTGCACGATCATGAGCCGCGCCTTTTCGTTCTCCGAGTGCTCCTCCGTCCACAGGATGGGCTTTTTGCGGTCCTTGTCGTCCGGCGCCGGGCTGGCCACCTGCATCTGGTTGACCGCGAGCGCGGGGAAGGTTTCGACCTCGCCGAAAGGCCAGGGCCATTTGAGCACCAGACCGCCGCGGTCGATCTGCGACACCAGACGCCCGTTGATGATCTTCAGCCCCTTCTCGTCCGGCTTGACGATCGAGAACATGCTCATCCCCCACAGCGTGACCCCCGCGAGTACCACCAGACTGACCATCGACCTGCTCACGAGGCGGTAGAACCACGTCGAGCTGACGTTGAACCCGAACTGGTAGTTGATCGCGTCGCTGATGGATTCCGCCAGCCGGTCCGGCGCCGCGACGAACGCAAGCACCCGCGAGTCGAAGGCGGGGCGGAGCCACTCGCCCGGCTTTCGCGGCCGGTAGAGATTCAGCAGGAAGTTCAGCACCATCTCGGCGCCCAGCGCGACCATCGCACCGCTGAACACCAGCGGAAGGTAGCGCAGCACCACGTCCTGCTTCAGCGCCGCGGAAATGAAGTGCGCCGCGACAAGCCCGGCGCCCGTGAGCGCGGCCCCCACGGCCGCGGCCGACCCGGCGTGCAGCAGCGCCCACATCGGCTGCTTGGCCATCCCCGCCACGAACCGAGCAAAGACGAACCCTCCCGCCGCCACCATGACGCCCAGCCCGATCGCCCAGCCCGCCAGCGTCGGCTTGACGAACCCGTCGGGCGTCGCGAAGTCCTGATTGCGCAGGAACAGCACGACCCCCAGCCCGATGTACCCGCCGGCCACGGCCAGACTCACCGCCGGAAGGAACCACCTGTGCATCCATGCCAGTTTGTTGGCCTGCACCTGCTGGTCCGCGCCCACTTCCTCGAACACCGAAGCCTGCGCCGCGGCCGAGCCGAGATAGGCCTCCGCCTCCATGCGCTCGATCCGCTCGAGCTTGTGCTGGTGGAACACGAGCGCCAGGGAGAACCAGATCGGCAGGCCAAGCAGCATCAGGAATGACCCGGCCAGACCGGCGGGGTCTTTGCCGAAGATGCCGTAGAGCAGGACCGCCACGCCAAACGCGGCCTGAATCGCAAGCCCGATCAGGGCGACGGACGTGGCACGTTTGTACGAAAGATGGTCGGCTGTCATACGCGAGAGTCAGATCGGCAAGAGTTTCCACGCACCGGGAGAACTCCCCGGCCCCCGCGCCCCACGATTCCACGAGAAGGTGCCCATCCCGACGAGCGATGGGCCACAAGGATACCTCTCCCGGCAGGGTGAGGGTTCCATGCAATACTCCTGCAACGCTCGCTTCGGGCCGATTCCCGGGCAGGGGCGGGGCCGGGGGGCTCCTCGCGGCAACGTATTTCTGCCTCTTCAGCCCGTGCGACCGGCGCGCAGGCGAACCAAGGGCCTGCGGTCATCGTCCAGTACGGAGAACCCTCCCGCCGGGTTCGCGCAGCGCCGGGCGGAACATTCGAGACCGGGCGTTGCATCGCCGCCCCCTGCTTTCGGTAGCCTACGCTCCTAGGCCCTCCAGCGGACTGACTCCGCCGTCGCGGCGGAGTTCGGCCCGGCACAGGATATCCGGTTGCTTCGACAGACCTTCGCCATCGCCCGCAACACCTTCGTCGAGAGCCTTCGTCAGCCGATCGTCTTCGTGCTGGTGATGGCCGGGGGCATCATGCAGGTGTTCAACCTGCTGCTTTCGGCGTACTCGATGGGCTACTCCGAGGAGACGGAAGTCCACGGGGACGACAAGATGCTCCTCGACATGGGGCTGGCCACGGTGCTCGTGTGCACCACGCTGCTGGCCGCCTTCATCGCGACGTCGGTGATCTCGAGAGAGATCGAGAACCGCACCGTCCTTACCGTGATCTCCAAACCGGTGGCGAGGCCCCTGTTCGTGCTCGGCAAGTACCTCGGTGTCGCGGGGGCCGTGCTCATCGTGGCCCTGATTCTGCTGGCGTTCTTCCTCTTCGCCATCAAGCATGAAGTGATGTCCACCGCGCGCGACCATCCGCATGGTCCGGTGATTCTGTTTTCAACGCTCGCGGTGCTCATCTCCATCGCGCTGGGAATCTGGGGCAACTACTTCTACGGCTGGGTCTTTTCATCGACGGCCGTCTTCACCATGCTTCCGCTGGTGATCATCGCCTACATCGTCACGCTCTTTTTCAATGAAGAGTGGGAGGTCGTCGCTCCGGGCAAGAGCTTCAAGCCGCAGATTCTCATCGCGTCCGGCTGCGTCGTCATGGCCATGCTCGTGCTCACGGCGGTGGCGGTGGCGTGCTCCGCCCGGCTGGGGCAGGTGATGACCGTCGTCGTCTGCGCGGGCGTGTTTTTCCTGGGTCTGCTCTCGAACCACCTCTTCGGCCGACACGCCTTCCACAACACGATCGTCGGCCGGATCAAGGCAGTGGAGGTTGATCCCTACGAACCACCGGACCTGACGCAGGCGGGCGATGAAGTGGTGATCGAGTTTGAACGAACCCCCCGCTTCCGGCTCGATCCGGGCAAGTCCTTCTACTACGGACCCGACCCCAGCGGCGCTTCGCTGGCCGTGCCCGAGCATCAGCCGTTCGCGGGCGATCCCGAGGACAGCGAACAGATCCGCAATCCGGCCACCGGCCCGGCTTTGATCGTGCGCGGGCGCGTTGAGGAGTCGGACGACCGCCGGTACCGCATCGTGAACGTCGGCGGGCTGAAGGTCGCGCGGCTGCCCATGGAAGGCGACACGGTCTTCACCGGCCCGACACGCCAGAACTGGGCAGCACGGGCGGCATGGTCCGTCGTTCCCAACTTCCAGTTCTACTGGATGGTGGATGCCATCACGCAGGGACACGAGATCCCTCCCCGCTATCTGGGCCTCGTCGCGGCGTACTCCGGCGTGCAGATCGTCGGGATGCTCGCGCTGGGCACGCTGCTGTTCCAGAAGCGGGATGTCGGCTGAAGCGGCTCCGCCTGCGACGGCCGATTATCGGCCCACGCTCGTATCGGAAGTTCGATCAAGCGCGCGACGGCGCCGACGCGCTCGAAGGCAACGCGACCGCGTCGCAGCGCCCTCCTGAAGTCCGCGAAACTTCGGTCCGATTTCTCCGTGCAGTCGGCGGGCGTCCGTCCCGCCGGCATCGTCCGCACACGGAAGAGATGCGCTGCCCGCGCGGGTTGAGCGCCAAGAGGCGAGACCATGGACAAAGCCAGCCTGATCGGTGTGCTCATCGGCTGCGGTTGTCTCGGCTTTGCTCTCTATCACTCGTCGCACGGCCACCTGATGATGTTCTACTCGCAGGAAGGCGTGCTGATGGTGTTCGGAGGGAGCATCAGCGTCGTTTTCATGGCCCTGCCCATGGACCGGCTCAAGTGCGTTCCCGGCTACATCAAGCGATTCATGTTCCACAAGGGAAGAAGCGCCGCCGAGGTCGTCAAGCTCATGGGCAAGCTGGGTGAAAAGGCCCGGCGCGACGGCATTCTCGCCCTCGAGTCCGACATTCAGGAGCTGGGCGATCCCTTCCTCACGACGGGCCTCAAGATGGCCATCGACGGCTCCGACCCCAGCACCATCGAGCAGACCCTGCGCCTCGAAGTCTTGGCCATGCAGGAAAGACACAAAGCCGGCAAGAAGTTCTTCGATCTCATCAAGCTCTACGGCCCGGGCTGGGGCCTCGTCGGCACGCTCGTCGGACAGGTCGGCATGTTCGGCTCGCTCGGCTCGGGCGACATCGACCTGCTCGGCAAGCTGCTCGCGCTGGCGGTCGTCGCCACCATGTACGGCGCCGTGATCGCCAACGCCGTCGCCGGCCCCATCGGCGACAAGCTGGCTCTTCGCTCCAGCGAGGAAATCCTCGGGCGCGAAATGATGCTCCAGGGCATTCTCTCCATCCAGGCCGGCGACAACCCGCGCGTTACGCTCGACAAGATGGTCGCCTTCATCCCCTTCAAGCAGCGCGAGAAGCTCGCCCTGGCCGCGTGAGGCCTTCGTCCGAACGTGCGCGTTCCGGCCTCACCGGACGCGGCACTGATCGAGCGTGAGTGATGACGGTGTGATCGTTCGCACGTGGTGGTTGGACAGCGGAATTCTCCGGTACTCTCATGGCTGAGCACGAAGACCAACACGAAGGCGGCGGACACGGCGGGGGTCACGGCGGCGGCGGACACGCCGGCCACGGCGGCGGCCCGCACGGCGGCGGCGGACACGAGGAAGGCCACGAGGGCGCTCCGGAGTGGCTCATCTCCTTCGCCGACAACGTGGCGCTCATGATGGGCTTCTTCGTCATTCTGCTCGCCATGAACATGGCCAAGCAGACCGTCGGGGGCATCGGCGGCGAGGAAGAGTACCCGTCCTCCACTCCCGAGGAGCGCATGATGGACTTCGCCATCGCCGTGCGCGCCGCCTTCAACAACCCCGTGACCCTCGACTCCACCGATCCCGGCGACGCCATGCTCGTCCAGCGGCTCATCCAGCGCGAGAAGGCCAAGGCCGAGCGCGCCGACCCCGGCATCAGGGGGACCAAGGACCGCGTGGAATCCATCCGGCCCGGCGACTACTACCGCGTCGGAGGCACCGTGCAGTTCGAGACCGAATCGTCGAATCTCTCTCCGCAGGCCCGCAAGTTCATCGAGGACACCGCGCGCGAGTACGAAGGAACCAAGTTCGTCATCGAGGTTCGCGGGCATGCCTCCGCGGCCGAGGCCCACGCGGCCGGCGACAAGGGCATGCGCCTCTCCTTCGAGCGCGCGCTCGCCGTCGCCCAGAGACTCGCAGGCGAGGGCATCGACTGGTCGCACATCCGCGTGATCGCCTGCGGCGACAACGACAAGCTCAAGCCCGTCGCCTACAACCCCGACGATCACCGCCCCAATCAGCGCGTCGAGCTTATCATCACCGAGAGCGTACGCGAGAGCGATCCCCAGCCGGACAAGCCCGCGATCTCATCCGAGCCGGCGGCGGGGCCGTCCCCGGCGGCGCAGGCCGGTCCGGCCGCCGCCGAGCCGCACCACTGATCGCCCGTCTCGTCCGCACCGACTCCGCGGCACTGCGGTCAGATCAACTGCTGCGTCTCGCTCCCCTTGAAGTCGCGCTCCGATTTCTTCACAAGCCCGAACCAGATCAGACAGAACACCGGCCAGCACGCCGCGATCACGAACATCGCCGCGGCAATGCCCCACTCGACCGCCTCGTTGCGTTGGGCAATAAACGGATTGCCCGGGTGGTCCGCGGCGAACTGGTCCATGGCCGCGTGCTGCCGGATCGTGATCACGATGCCCCACGCGATGGCGCCCAGCTCCATCACGGCATACACCAGATGCGCGCCGCGCCCCGCCTTCAAGCGCGAGAGCACCAGGATTCCCGCGATCACGAGCAGCACGTTCGTGGCGACACCCGCGGCCATGTAGAGCCACATCTGAGGATCGAACTGCATGTTCGGCGGCAGTTCCACGGGGCCGTCGGCCTGTGCTTCCATCTGCCTGGCTATCCAGGGTGTGAAGAAGACCGCCGAGATCATGCCGAACCCGGTGCACATGATGGAAAGTGACCCGAAGACGATGCTGAGCGTGCCGACCACCTTGGGCCAGGCGGGCGGCGCGGACGACGCCGCGAAGTCATCGCCCGTCGTGCTCGGCCGGTGATCCAGGACCTCGTCCGCCATAGCGATCGCTCCTTCCGCCCGCGCCCATCCGGGGCCAACCGCGATTTGTTCGGGACTTTCCTACACCTGTTTCAGGAAACGGATGTCGTTGTCGAAGAGCATGCGAATGTCCGGGATGCCGTACTTGCCCATCGCGATGCGCTCGATGCCGAACCCGAAGGCGAAACCCGTCCACTGCTCCGGATCGATCCCCAGCGCCTCGAACACCGCCGGGTCCACCATGCCGCATCCGCCCAGCTCGATCCAGCGCGCCGGCTGGTCCGGGCGAAGCCTGATCTTCATGTCGAACTCGGCGCTCGGCTCCGTGAAGGGAAAGAAGCTCGGGCGGAGCCGGACTTCGGCGTCACGACCGAAGAAGGACCGCGCAAACTGGAACAGCGTGGTCTTGAGGTCCACCATCGTCACGCGGCGATCCACGTACAACCCTTCGATCTGGTGGAACATGAACGAGTGCGTCGCGTCCACCGCGTCGGGCCGGTAGACGCGCCCGGGCGCGACGATCTTCAGCGGCGGACCCCAGCCCCGGGCGACGGCATCTTCCAGCACCCGGATCTGCACCGTGCTCGTCTGCGACCGCAGCATGCGCGGGCGCGGCTTGCCGTCCGGCTCCTCGATGTAGAAGTTGTCCGTCGGCTCGCGGGCAGGATGCGACTCCGGAATGTTGAGCTTCACGAAGTTGTGCTCGTCATCCTCAAGCTCGGGGCCGTCGGCGACTTCGAACCCCATGCGGGCGAACACGCCGCACAGCTCCTCGCGGACGCGCGTCAGGATGTGCCGTCGCCCGATCCCCCCGGGCGGCGGAATTCCCGGCTCCGTCACGTCCACGATCGGCCCGGCGCCCGACGCCCCGCTCCCCGACGCCTCGAACTCCCTCTTCCGCGCTTCGTACGCCGCTTCCAGCGTTGCCTTCACCTCGTTCGCACGCTTGCCGTACGCCGGCTTCTGATCCTTCGGCACGCTCTTGAGCGCGTCCATCGCGGCGCGCACCTTCCCCTTGCCGCCGAGGTAGGCGATCCGCCAGGCTTCCAGCGCCGCGGCGTCTCCAGGCGCCACTGCGGCGAGCGATGCAAGCGCGGTGGATTGGAGCGTGTCCAAGTCTGCGAGCACGGCGCAAGCTTAGCAGAACAGCTCGCGCATTCCCCGCTGTCGCGGCCGAGTTCACATCGACCGTTCCCCCTCTGCAAGCCCCGTTACCATGCACCCGACTCGCAACATCGGAGTCCCCAGCCCGCATGCCTTCCATCCAGGCGACGATCCAGCAGGCCCGCAATCTTCGGCGCCAGGGCCAACTGGGCCAGGCGGCCACGCTGCTCCGCTGGGCCATCCAGACTTCCCCCGCCACGCCGGAGGCGCATCTCGAACTCGGCCTCGTCCTCCGGCAATCGGGAGACGCCGCCGGCGCGGAGCAGGCCGTTCGCCGGGCACTCGCGCTCGCGCCGGAGAACGTGGACGCCCTCGAGGGGCTTGCTTCGCTCCTGACCGCTCGGTTCGAGTTTTCCGAGGCCGCGGCCGTGTTTCGCCGCGCTCTGGAGCTGCAGCCCGACTCGTACAACGCATGGAACGGGCTGGGCGTCGCGCTCGCCGATGTCCCCGATCTCCGCGGCGCGGATGAGGCCTTCCGGCGTGCGATCGAGCTGGCGCCGCGCCGCCCCGAAGCGCCGAGCAACTACGCCATGCTCCTGCTGCGCATGGGACGCATCGCCGAGAGCATCGAGCAGTCGAAGCTCGCCCTTCGGATCAACCCGCGCCACCCCCCCACTCAGTCGCAGTACTGCCTCGCGCTCAACTACTGGGACCGAATCAGCGCCGCGGACCTCTTCGCCGAGCACAGGAAGTACGGCGACCTCGTGCGGCAGATCGTCCCCGCTCCGCCGGCCTTTGTCCACGGCCCAGAACCCGACCGCCGGCTCCATGTCGCGTTCGTCTCCGGCGACATGCGAGACCACTCCGTCGCGTTCTTCGCCGAGCCGATCCTCGAGCATCTCGATCGGGAGCGGTTCTCCGTTACCGTGTTCCACACCGGCGTGCTCAGGGACGCCACGACCGAGCGCCTGCGCCCGCTCGCCCAAGCCTGGCATGAGGTGCCCACGCTCGGCGAGGGACAGCTCTTCGAGTTCATCCGCTCCGCGAAGCCCGATGTGCTCATCGATCTTTCGGGACACACCGCCGGCGGCAGGCTGCTCACCATGGCCGCCAAGCCCGCGCCCGTGACGGCCACCTACCTCGGGTACCCCAACACGACCGGCCTGCGCTCCATCGATTGGCGCATCGTCGATGCATGGACCGATCCCCCCGGCGCCGAATCTCTGGCGACCGAACGGCTGTGGCGCTTGGAAGGGTGCTTCCTGTGCTACCGACCTCCGCGGGACGCGCCCCCGGTCGAGCACCGCCCGGGGGAGAAGCAACCGGGCGCCGCAGCGCCCGTCACCTTCGGATCGTTCAACACGATCTCGAAAATCTCGGACACGACCATCGACCTCTGGCGGCGCGTGCTGGACGCATGCGGCGGCGCCAGCCCGCGCCTGATCCTCAAGTCGCGGGGGCTGGAGGACGAGGCCACGCGCTCGCACCTGCTCGACCGGTTCGACCGCCTCGGGCTTGGCCGCGAGCGGGTCGAACTCATCGGGATGACGCCCGGCAAGGCGGATCATCTGGCGCTCTACCATCGCGTGGATGTCGCGCTCGACACCTTTCCCTATCACGGCACCACGACCACGTGCGAAGCCCTGTGGATGGGCGTGCCGGTCGTGACGCTCGCCGGAGACCGTCACGCGGCCAGAGTCGGCGTGAGCCTCCTCACGACGCTCGGACTCGCGGACATGATCGCCGAATCGCCGGATCAATACGTCGCGATCGCGGCCGGCCTGGCGCGCGACGAGCATCGCCGGCGCGCACTGCGCGCAACGCTCCGCGAACGCATGCTGCACTCTCCGCTCTGCGACGGGCGCGGCTTCGCCGAGCGCTTCGGCGGCGCGCTGCGCGAGATGTGGCGGCAATGGTGCCGGAGCCGCGCTCGATGATCGAAACGGGAGCGCGCGGCGTCGTTCAGGTCGAGGCCGCGCCCGTCTCGGCCCCGCCATCCGTGGTCTTGGCGGACTGCTGTTCCTTGCCTTCCTTGGCCCACTTCTTGCGCAGTTCGGCGGCGAAGGCCGTCCGCTTGTCGGCCGTGCGCCGGCGCTGGCTGAGATTGCCGCCGAGGCGCGAACCGCTCTCGCTGCCGACGAACTGAAGAATGCACAGTTCGGCGGCGTCACCGATGCGATGCTTGCCCAGCTTGACGATGCGCGTGTACCCGCCGGGGCGCGACGCATACCGCGGGGCGATGTTCGTGAAGATGTGACGCACCAGCTTGGGCGCGTTCTTCAGTTCTCCGTAGCGGTTGCGCTTCACGAGCGACCCTTCGGGCAGATCGAAGAACGCCGAGGCCCGGTCCTGCTGATCCTGGACGAGCTGGCGCTCGCGATCGGTCGGCTTCTTGGGCAGATAGAGCCACTCGAACGCCTTGCGATCGCGCCCGAGCTTGGCGGTCACCAGCCGTCGGGCGTGCACGTCGTTCCGCTTCGCGAGGGTGATGATCTTTTCCACCAGAGGCTGCACCGCCTTGGCGCGCGGAATCGTGGTGGTGATCTGTCCGTGCTCGAACAGCGACGCGGCGAGATTGCGCAACGTCGCGGCGCGGTGCGCCGTGGTTCTTCCGAGCTTGTATCCGCCCTTGCGGTGACGCATGACACACACTCCAATCGTCGATGCGGGCGACCGCCCGCCGAAACTGCGAAGAGCGGGGCGGGCCGCGACGCCCGCCTCGCCGTGGTTTACACGTGGACGCCTTCCGGAAGCGGCATCCCCAGCGAAAGTCCGAGGTCCGCGAGCTTGCGCTTCACTTCGCGCAGCGAGGTCTTTCCGAACGACCGGACCTTGAGCAGATCGGCGTCCGTCTTGGTCACCAGCTCGCCGACCGTCGTGATCCGGGCGGACTCGAGGCAGTTGCTCGCGCGGACCGAAAGCTCCAGGTCGCTGATCGGCATCTGAAGCTTGCGGACGAGTTCCTCGTCCACGCCCGCGGCGGCCGCAGCCTCCTCGGAGATGCGCTCGCCGCCCACGTCGAAGTACTGCACGAACGGATTCAGGTGCTTGCGCAGGATCTTGGCGGCTTCGACCAGCGCCATCTCGGGCGTCGAGGTGCCGTTGGTCCAGATTTCGAGGATCAGCTTGTCATAGTTCGTCTTCTGACCGACGCGCGTGTCCTCCACCTTGTAGCGCACGCGCTGCACGGGCGAATACAGCGCATCCACCGGGATCACGCCGATCTCAAGCTCATCCTTCCGCGCGTACTGCTCGCTCGCCGGCACGTAGCCGCGGCCCTTGGCCACGCGCAGCTCCATCTCGAAGTCCACCTCCGCGGTCAGCGTGCACAGCACCAGGTCCTTGTTGAGGATGGTGATCGCCGTGTCGGCCTCGATCAGGTCGGCCGTGACCTCGCCCGGCCCCGTGGCGGCCACGCGCATGGTCTTCGGCTCGTCGCCCTCGAGCCGAACCACCAGGTTCTTGACGTTCAGGACGATGTCCGTCACGTCCTCCATCACTCCCGGAAGGCTCGTGAACTCGTGCGCGGCACCCTTCACCTTGATGCTCGTGACCGATGCGCCCTCCAGGCTCGAAAGCAGCACCCGACGAAGGCTGTTGCCGATCGTCGTCCCGAATCCACGCTCGAACGGCTCGATGACAAACCGACCGAACGTTCCGGTGGTCAACCGCTCATCGACCGTGACCTTGCTGGGCAGTTCCAGCCCACGCCAGCGAACCCGCATGATCCGAACTCCGTTTCCCGGCAGCTCCGACACGAGCACCCGGCGAAAGTCGCCGGGCCGCTCAGATTTCCCGCGGGTGATCGGAATCCCTGCCCGACTGCCGGTTGGGGCGAGGGTCCTGCTTTCCCGCGGGTCCGAATGGCCGCGCGAAGCTGCAAGCCTCGCGGAGCCGCAGACGATCGACCGCCAATCACACGCGCCGGCGCTTGCGCGGGCGGCAGCCGTTGTGAGGCACGGGCGTGTGATCCTCGAGGGCCGTCACCTTCAGCCCCGTCGAAGCCAGGCCGTTGATGGCCGACTCACGGCCCGAACCGGCGCCGCGCACGCGGACTTCCAGCTCCATCATGCCCAGCTTGCGTGCCTTCTGGCCGCAGGACTCTCCGGCTCGCGTCGCCGCGAAGGGCGTGCTCTTGCGGGCGCCCTTGAAGCCGATGGTGCCCGCCGAGTCCCAGCAGAGGGTCTCGCCGTTCATGTCGGTGATGGTGACGATGGTGTTGTTGAATGTGGCGCGGACATGCGCGATGCCGCGGACCACGTTCTTGCGGATTTTCTTCTGCTTCTTCGCCATGGAAGGCATGCCTTTCGATCAACCCGCGGGTGTCCCGGACGACGCGACCGGGATCGCGGGGAAAGTCTCGTAATGCCGGGGATCAGCCCTTCACGCCCTTCTTGCCGGCGACGGTCTTCTTCTTGCCCTTGCGCGTACGCGCGTTGCACTTGGTCCGCTGCCCGCGGCACGGCAGATTCCGGCGATGGCGGTCGCCGCGGTAGGAACGGATGTCCTTCAGACGCTGGATGTTCTGCGACACCTGACGGCGCAGCGCGCCCTCGACCACATACTCGGCGTCGATCAGGGCCGCGATCGCCGCGACTTCCTGCTCCGAAAGCTCGTTGGCCCGCTTGCGCGGATCGATCTTCGTGCGCTCGAGCACGTCCATCGCAAGCTTGTCGCCGATGCCGTGGATGTACTGCAGCGCGTAGCGGATGGGCTTCTTTTCCGGAACGTCAACACCGACGATACGAGGCATATGAGAAAGCTCCGTGCGGGCTGGAGGCTCGATGCAGCGGGCGACTCAGCCCTGCACCTGCTTGTGCTTGGGATCGGATCTGCAGATCACGCGCACCTTGCCCTTGCGCCGCACGATCTTGCAGCTTCCACAAATTCTCTTGACGCTGGACCTGACTTTCATGGTTCGATCATCCGTGGCGGCCGCGCCTTGCTGGCAAGGCGAAGCCGCGGGCATGGCGGTGCGGGAAAAACAGACGGACCCTTTCCCTGCGCGGGCGCCCACCGAAGTTGTCAGCCCGCAGACGGAAAGGGGTGGAGAGTCTAGCAGGTTCGGCACGGATTTGCCGGACATGGACTCCGACCATCCGGCCGGTCCAGCCGGCCCGGAACCCATACACAATCCTACCATCCGACCCGTTCAGTGCCGGTAGGTGATCCGCGCCCGCGACAGGTCGTACGGGCTGAGTTCCACCGTCACCTTGTCCCCGGGGAGAATCCGAATGTAGTTCTGGCGCATCTTGCCCGAGACGTACGCAAGAATCTCGTGCTGATTCGGCAGCCGAACCCGGAACATGGCGTTCGGGAGGGCATCGAGCACCTCGGCTTCCACGGTGAACTTGTCGTCCTGCTTTGCCATTGTCTCCCGCGCCGGATTCAAGTCTCCATCGATCTTTCCCGGCAGAGGTTATAGCCTCCATCGGCTCCAGTCGCCACAACCCGCCTGAGGCGGCGTGTGCGACGCGACGTCACACGTCCGCCAGCACACGGCAGCCGCCCGCGGTGATCGCCAGCAATCGCTCCTCATGCACGGCGGGCGAGTCGTCCGCGGTGGCGACGGTCCAGCCGTCGGCGAGGAGGCGCACCGGCGTCCGCCACGCCGGAAGCCCCTGGGAATCAACCGCGTGTCGCCCCGCCATCGGCGTACGTGCGAACGTGAGAATCGGCTCCACGGCCAGAACCATCCCTTCGCGCAGCACGAAGTCATCGCCGTCAAAGCCCGTTTCGTAGCAGGGAACCTTCGGCGGCTCGTGCAAGTCGCGCCCGATGCCGTGGCCCACGTATTCGGTCACGATGCCGAAGCCCGCCCCATAGGCCGAATGCTCAAGCTCACGCGCGATCACCGACCACCGGACGCCGGGCGCGGCGCGTGCCGCGGCCAGCCTGATCATCGCCCGGGCCGTCCCGATCATGAACTCGATCCGCCGCACGCGCTCGGGGCATCCGCTCGCCGATCCCGGCACGACCACGCTCGCCGCCATGTCCGCGCACCAGCCGTCCACCTTGATCCCCACGTCGATGCTCACCGCATCACCCGCGCAGAGCACACGCCGCCCGGGAACGCCGTGCACCACCTCCTCGTTCACCGACACGCACACATCCGCCGGAAAAGGCGGCGAGTTCCCCTGCCGGTACCCGCGAAACAGACCCGCCGCCCCCGCGGACTCGAACGAATGCGCGGCCCTCGCCGCGACCTCGCCGGTGGTTCCGCCTTCCCGGCACGCGCTCATGGCCTCGCGTATCGCATCCGCGGCTGTCCGCGCCGCGCGCGCGATCTGCTCGATCTCGCGCGGCGCGCGGAGCGTGACGGGCGGGGCGTGCATCGCGGAAGAACGCTCCATGACCGGCGGTATTCATACCACCGCGCCGGTCGCGGCAAGGATTCCGGAGCCGGACCGGACGAATCAGCCGTAGCGGCCGCGGATGCGCGGTCCCTTGCCGTCCTCGCCGCCGCCCAGGAACCCGGCGTAGTTGCGCATGAGCAGGTTCGCCTCGATGCGCTGCACGAGGTCCAGGCACACGGACACCACGATCAGCAGGCCCGTGCCGCCGAGGAAGTACGTCACGGACATGTCCACCCGAAGCGCGTTGTTCACCACCTGCGGAATCACGACGAGGAGGCACAGGAACGTGGCGCCGACGTAGGTGATGCGCTCCATTACCGATTCGAGATACTCCGCGGTGCGCGGCCCGGGTCGAAGGCCGGGTATGAACGATCCGTGGTCGCGCAGCTGCTTGCTCATGTCTTCAGGATTGAACTGCACCGTGGTCCAGAAGTAGGCGAAGAAGTAGATCATCAGCACTTCGCCGATCACGTACAGGAAGTGCCCGGTGGCGAAGTTGTCCGAAAGGAATCGCGTCACCGCCAGCCACCAGGCCGGGGCGTCCTGCGCCTGCGAAATCTGGTCGAGCGATCCGAAGATCACCGACGGGAAGATCATGAGCGAAGAGGCGAAGATGATCGGCATCACGCCGCCGTGGTTCACCCGCAGGGGCAGGTAGGACCGCTGACCGCCGAAGACCTTGCGCCCGCGCGTGTGCTTGGCCTGCTGCACGGGAATGCGCCGCTGCGCGACCGTCATCAGCACGCATCCCACCACGACGAAGACGAACGTGGCCGCAAGGAACATCACACCCATCCACGAGATCGCGGCCTCGCCCCCCGGCTCAAGCCCCAGCAGCGACTGAACCCACCCGATGTCCCGCAGCGGCGAATACCGGGCGATCCAGAGCAGCGCGCCGGGCATGTGCGCCAGAATGCCCGCCGAGATGATGAGCGAAACTCCGTTGCCGATCCCGTACTTGTCGATCTGTTCGCCGAGCCACATCAGAAACACCGTGCCGGCCGTCATGGCGGTGATGGCCATGACCCACCAGACGGGGTTGTGAACCCAGTTCGCATACACCAGGCCCTGCTTCGTGATCAGCGAGAGCCAGCCCACCGCCTGGAAGACGCACAGGCCGACGGTCGCGTATCGGGTCCATTCAATCACCTGCTGCCGCCCGGTCGGCCCCTCCTGCTGCTTCTTCTTCAGCGGCTCATAGACCGACGCAAGGAGCTGAAAGATGATCGACGCCGTGATGTAGGGCATGATCCCCAGGCCGAAGATCGTCGATTGCCCGAAGTTGCCCCCCGAGAACACGGAAATGAACATCGCCAGGCGCCCGAACGCGCCGCCCGATTCCGTCTGCGCCTGAAAGTACTCCGCCAGCGCGGATTGATTCACCCCCGGAACCGGAATCCAGAACCCGATGCGGTACACCGCCAGCATCGCCAGCGTGAACAGCACCTTGTTTCGAAGCTCGGGGATCCTGAAGATATTTGCAAATGCCTGAAGCATGCGTCACTGGTGTTCCCGTGGTGTTGCTGTCGCGGACCGTACGTCGGGCGGACTTGATCCTGTCCAGAGTCGGTCGGCTCAGCCCTCGTCGCCCGCATCGCCGGCCTTGAGCTTCGCCGGGTCGAACTTCTTCGCCGCCCGGACCGAAGGCTTCTTCGTGAGATTCTTCGGTCTGCGGTCCTCGGCATTGCGATCGACGCCACGGACCCGGTCCCGCCTTGTTCCGGACTCCGTCACCGTCCCGCCGGCATCCGTCACGAGCTTGCGCACCGAATCGGTGACGCGATCGGCCGTGATCTGCAGCTTCACCTTCAGCCCGGTTTCCTTGAACGACCCCATGTCGCCGAGAATCTTGACCGGTCGCTTCGTGTCGCGGATCAGACCGGCGGCCACGAGCTTCTCGGCGTTGACCACGCCGCCGCGCGCGAAATCGGGATGCGCCAGAATGTCACCGAGATTGGCGATCCAGAACTCGGTTCGGAACTCGGAGTTGGGGAATCCCCGCTTGGCCAAACGCCGGAAGTACGGCATCTGACCGCCTTCATACGCGTGACGCGCAGAGTAGCCCGATCGGCTGGAAGCACCCTTGTGGCCCCGCCCGGACGTCTTTCCGTGACCGCTGCCTTCGCCGCGCCCGATGCGCTTGCGGGCCTTGTACTTCCCGGCCAGCTTCGTGATGTCGTGGATCATCATTGCGGGCTTACTCCCGTGAATATCGAAACCTTGAAATGCATCTCAGCCGCCGGAGGATTCCTGCGCTCCGTCGTCGCCGCGCGGACCTCCGCCGCCACCCCCGCGTCCGCCGCGTCCCCCTCCGCCGCCGCTCCGACCGCCGCCGCGTCCGCCGCCCCGGCCGCCGCGCTCGCCGCCGGATCGCTCACCACCGCGATCCCTTCCCTGAGGCCGGCGCTCGGGAGTCTCGACGCGCTTGCGCGTGGGCATGTTCGCGGCGCCCTTCTCGATCAACTCCTCGACCGTCGTCTTGTCGATCGTCACGCCGCGGAGTTCCGCGACGGTCTCGCGCGTCCGCAGGGTGAGCAGGCCCTCCATCGTGGCCTTGGCGAGATTCTTCTGATTCGTCGATCCGTACGATTTCGTCAGGCAGTCCGTCACGCCGGCCAGCTCGAGCACCGCGCGGACCGTGCCCCCTGCGACCACGCCGGTTCCGGGCGCGGCGGGGATCAGCCGGACCGATGACGCGCCGTAGCGCCCCGTCACCGCGTGCGGGATCGTTCCGCCCGAGAGGATGATCTTCTGCATCCGCTTGCGCCCGTCCTTCTGCGCCTTCTCGATCGCGGGGGGAACCTCGTTCGCCTTGGCGTAGCCCAGGCCCACCTTCCCGCGCCGGTCGCCGACCACCACCAGCGCGCCGAAGGAAAACCTGCGTCCGCCCGCGACCGTCGCCGCGGATCGGAACACGCCGATGGTCGTGGACTCAAGTTCGGATTTCTGGTCGAGAACTTCTGGCATGGCGAGACCTTGAAAAAGTTGCTGCCTCAGCGATCGAAAAACGACTTCAGAACTTCAGGCCGCCCTTGCGGGCGCCCTCGGCGAGTGACTTGATGCGGCCGTGAAACTTGAACCCGGCACGGTCGAAACACACCTGCGTGATGCCCGCGGCCTTGGCGCGCTCGGCCAGCTTCGCGCCGACCGCCGCCGCCGAGTTCCGCTTGCCCTGCCCCGCGATCCCCTCTTCCTGCGACGACGCGGCGACGATCGTCCTGCCCGCCATGTCGTCGATCACCTGCGCGTAGATATGGCGGAGCGAACGATAGACGGCCAGCCTCGGCTTTTCCGGCGTGCCCCGGATCCGCTTCCGGAGGCCCATGCGGCGGCGGGTGCGGCGTACGGTCTTGAGTTTCTGCTTGTCCATGGTTGCGAGACTCCGCGATTCGACCTCGAAGGGTCGCGGATCGACGACTCCGATTACGCGCCGAAGGCCTTGCCCTGCTTGCGCTTGATGGTTTCCGTGGTGTATTTGATGCCCTTGCCGTTGTACGGCTCGGGCGGACGCTTCGAACGGACCACGGCCGCGAACTGCCCGACCACCTGCCGGTCCGCACCCTTGATGGTGATCACGTTCTTCTCGGATTTCACTTCCAGCCCCGCGGGAATCTCGACGGAGATCACGTTGGCGAAGCCCAGCTTCAGATCGAGCTTCTTGCCCTTCACCTCGGCCGTGTACCCCACGCCCACCACCTCGAGCGACTTCTCGTAGCCTTTCGTCAGGCCGTTGACCATGTTGTTGAGAAGCGCCCGGGTGGTGCCCCAGTACTTGCTCGCCTCCGCATTCGTCTCGTGCCCCGGCGCGAGGCCGACCGACAGGCTCTTCTCGTCCTGATTCCACTTCACGACCACTTCCGGCCGGTGATGAAGCTCGAGCTTCTTGCTGCCGGCGGAAAGCGTGACGTTCCGCCCGTTGATCGCCACGGTCACGCCGGCGGGCACTGTGATGGGTTTCTTTCCGAGTCTGGACATCGCTGCACCTGTGATGGAGGCCTGGCCTCCGCGGAACTCCGGAAGAATCAGGAAACGGTGGCGAGCAGCTCTCCGCCGATCTTCCGCTCGCGGCAGACACGATCGGAAAGCACGCCCTGGGAGGTCGAAACGATGGCGATTCCCAGCCCCTGCATCGGGCGGGGAAGGTCCCCGTAGCCGCGGTAGAGCCGGCGCCCGGGCTTGGACTGACGCTCGAGCGAGTTCAGGATGGTCTCGCCGCGCGGGCCGTACTTGAGCCGGATGCGGATGATGCCCTGGCGTCCGTCCTCCACGACGTCGAATCCCGCGATGTAGCCCTCCTGCTGCAGGATCGTGGCGATGCCTCGGCAGACCTTGGAGTTGAGGCACTTCACGGTCTTCTCGCGGTTTCGGGCCGCGTTGCGGATCCGGGTGAGCATGTCGGCGATGGGGTCGTTCACTGCCATGTTCGATCTTTCGCTGAGTGCTGTGTTCAGTGCAGGTCGGGGTCGATCGGGGTCGTTCGTACGGAGCTACCAGCTGGCCTTGCGCATGCCGGGGACTTTTCCTTCCAGCGCAAGCTTGCGGAGCATGATGCGGCTGAGCCGGAACTTGCGGTAGACGCCGCGCGCGCGCCCGGTCAGCTCGCAGCGGCGCACCTTGCGCGTCGAGAACTTCGGAGTGCGCTTGGACTTGGCGACCTGAGACTTCGTTGCCATGGGTTACTTCTTCTCCGGCTTGGCGAAGGGGAATCCCAGCTCCTCCATCACGAAACGGGAGAGCGCCGGGTTGGAGTTGCGCATCACGAGATTGATATTCATGCCGTGGACGAAGTTCGCGCTGGCCATGTCGATCTCCGGGAACACGCCCTGTTCCGACAGGCCCATCGAGTAGTTGCCGTGCTTGTCGAACGCGTTGTCCGGCAGGCCGCGGAAGTCCTTGATGCGGGGCGTGACCAGGTTCACCAGCCGGTCGAAGAAGTGCCACATCCGGTCGCGGCGCAGCGTGACCATCGCCGCCGTCTCGGCGCCCTCGCGCACCTTGAAGTTCGAGACCGACTTCTTCGCGTACGTCACCACGGGCTTCTGGCCCGTGATCTTCGTGAGCGTCGCGATCACCGTGTCCTTGACGTTCGCCGGAATCTTGTTGCCTTCCAGGTGGCGACCCATGTTCACGTTGATCACGATCTTTTCGAAGCGCGGCCAGCTCATGGGGTTGTTCAGCCCGAACTTGGCGCCGAGCTTGGGGGCCACTTCCTCGCGGTACTTGATCCTGAGGCGCGCGGGCACCGGCGGGCCGCTCTCCACGGCCGCCTCGGCTTCCGCCTGACCCTTCTTCTGCTTCTTCTGATCCTTCGCCATGATGCCTGCTCGCTGCTTCACTGGGCGCGGCCGCTGCCGCCGCGCGGGGTTTACTTGCGGGACCTGGTCGCCTTCTTCCGCGGCCCGTGAATCACGCCGAGTTCCTTGCCCGTCCGGGCCGCGACCCGAACCTTGGACCCGTCCGGTTTGGTCACGAACCGGACGCGCGTCGGCTTGCCGTCCACCACCGGCGACACGTTGGACACGTGGAACGAACGATCCGCCTCGATGCGCCCGCCCTGCGGATTGATGCGAGTCGGGCGCAGCGTACGCATGACGCCCTTGATCTCCGGACCCTTCACGATCACGCGATCGGACTTCGTCAGCACCTTCACCACCGTTCCGGTCTTGCCCCGGAACTGCCCGGAAGTGATCACGACGTCATCGCCCTTGCGGATGTGGCGCGGCATGTCAGACAACCTCCGTCGCGAGTGAAATGATCTTGGTGTAGCCCTTGTCGCGCAGCTCGCGCGCCACCGCGCCGAAGATGCGGGTTCCGCGCGGGCTGCCGTCCGGGTTGATCAGAACGACCGCGTTGCGGTCGAACTGAACGTACGAGCCGTCCTCACGGCGCGTGGGCTTCGTGGTGCGAACCACCACCGCCTTTACGACGTCGCCCGCCTTCACCTCCGCGCCGGGAATCGCCTTCTTCACCGAGCACACCACGCGGTCGCCCACGCCCGCCGTCCGGCGCGTGAACTTGCCGCGCGCCGTGGACCCGCCCATCACGCGGATCACGTAGGCGATCTTGGCGCCCGAGTTGTCGGCCACGTCGCACCTTGTTTCCTGCTGGATCATCGCACACCTGAGAGAGAGAAGGCGCCGGGCTTCGACCTCCGGACGCCGGGGGATTCGATCATGACTCGGTTTCAGCGCGGGCGAGGACCCGCACGAGCCGCCAGGACTTGGTCTTGCTCACGGGACGGCACGGGGCGACCTCGACGCGGTCTCCCGTACGCGATTCGTTGTTCTCGTCGTGGACGTGCAGCACCGTCCGCTTCTTGAGGTACTTCTGATACTTGGGGTGCTTCGACACGAAGCTCACCACGACCTTGCGCGTCTTCATCCGCTTGTCGGACGACACCACGCCCTGCCGCAGACCCTTGATCGTCGTTGCTTGCTTGCTCATGGTTGTCAGGCCTTGACCTTCTTCGTGCCGGCCCGGGCGCGCTGTTCGGTCAGGATCCGGGCGATGTCGCTCCTGACCTTCCTGAACTGGCTCGGATCCTCGATCTTCTCCGTCGTGGCCTGCACGCGCAGGTCATACAGCCGCCGGCGCAGCCGCACGAGTTCCACGCTCATTTCTTCCTGAGTCAGCTTGTGCACTTCTTCCGGCTTCATCACGTATGCTCCGCGCATCCCCCGACCAGCTCAGACTTCCAGCCGCCGCCCGATGAACCGGGACTTGATCGGCATCTTCATCGCGACGCGAACCAGGGCGCGCTTGGCCAGGTCCTCCGGCACGCCCGCGATCTCGAACATCACCGTCCCCGGGCGCACCCGGGCCGCCCAGTATTCCACTTCCGCCTTGCCCGTTCCCATGCGGGTCTCCAGCGGCTTCTTCGAGATCGGCTTGTCCGGGAAGACGCGGATGTACAGCTTTCCCTGCCGCTTGAGGAAGTGCTGCGCCGCCACGCGCCCGGCCTCGATCTGCCGCGCCGTCAGCCAGCAGCCGTCCATCGCCTGCAGCCCGAACTCGCCGTACGCGACGTAGTTGCCCTTCGTCGCCCTGCGGTCGCGGACCCGGCGCATCTCCTTGCGGAACTTCACTCTCTTGGGCATCAGGGACATCGCAAGTCACCTTTCCTCGAACGCGGTGCGCCGATGGCTCAGCGGCGGCCCCGGGCGCGCGGGCGCGCGCCCGCCGCGTTGCTCTGGTTCTCGTCCACTTCTTCCGTGTACATCCCCTTGTACACCCACACCTTCACGCCGATCGAGCCGTAGGTGGTGTGCGCCTCGGCGAAGCCGTAGTCCACGTTTGCCTGGAGGCTCGAGAGCGGCATCGAACCTACGCGCGTATCCACACGCCGCGACATCTCCGCGCCGCCCAGCCGGCCCGAGATCAGCACGCGCACGCCCTTGGCGCCCGCCTGCATCGCCGCGTCCGCACGCATCTTGATCACACGGCGGAATGCCGCGCGCTTCTTGATCTGTTCCGCGGTCGCCTCGGCGATGAGCTGCGCGTCAAGGTCCGGGTTCTTGATCTCGATGATCGTGATCGAGACCTTGCGCCCGGTCATGTACTGCAGTTCCTCCTGCAGCCGATCGACCTCCGCGCCCTTCGGCCCGATCACCAGCCCCGGACGCGCCGTCTTGATGATCACCTTCAGCTCCTCGCGCGTCCGCTCGATGTGAATGTCGGAGACGGCCGCGAACGGGGGCGTGCGGTTCAGACGCTTGTCCACGAACTGGCGGATCTTGAAATCCTCCACGAGCAGTTCGCCGTACAGCGCCTTGGGCGCGTACCACCGGCTCTTGTGCGCCTCGGTGATGCCCACCCGCAGTCCGAAAGGATGTGTCTTCTGTCCCATGTTCAGCCGCCCTCCTCGACCGCGACCGTGATGTGGCTGGTCCGCTTGATGATGGGGTGCGCACGCCCGCGATCCTTGGGCTGGAAGCGCTTGATCCGCACCGAGTCGTCCACTTTCACCTCGGACACGACCAGCCGATCCAGCTCGGCATCGTTGGCCTCCGCCTGATCGATCGCCGAACGCAGCACCTTCCGCACCATCACCGCCGCACGCTTGGTGCTGAATCGCAGCAGCGCGTCCGCTTCGTCGATCGAACGCCCGCGGATCAGGTCCGCCAGCAGCCGCGCCTTCCTCGGCGCGGAGCGGGCGAACCGGTGCGTCGAGCTGAAGCTGGCGAAGTCCGACGGGCTGCAGCCCATCGCGCCGGCCAGCGCCGTGACATCGGCGGACTTGGCCGCCGGATGATTCCGCCCCGCCATCCAGTTGCGGACCTTCTTCAGCGCCAGCTCATGTTCCTTGCGCCGGTCGCTGGCGCGCGGCAGCGCGGCGGCGAGCTGCTCGTCGCTCACGCCCGCCCTGTCGGCCATCATGATGAACTTCTCTGCGTTGATCTTCACGGCAATGATCCTGGTGAGGAGCCATTCGGTGCTGCGGCGCCTTCATGCGCCCATGCGTCAACCGGCGGCGGGCGTCTCCGTCTTCTCGCCTCCCTTGATGCCTTCCTTCTTGTTCGTGTGCCCGCGGAAGATCCGCGTGAAGCTGAACTCCCCGAGCTTGTGGCCCACCATGTCTTCCGTCACGAACACGTCGTTGAACACCTTCCCGTTGTGAACCTTGAACGTGTACCCCACGAACTCGGGAACGATCGTGCAGTCGCGCGACCACGTTTTGAGCGCCTCGCGCCGGCCGGTCTGCCGCAGCTTCTCCACCCTGCGGAAGAGCCGCTCATCGACGTACGGACCTTTCTTCAGTGACCTGCCCATGCAACACTCCGGATCGGGATCGAACTACTTGAGCTGGCCGTAGCGCACACTGCGCCGGCGACGGATGATGAGCGTTTCCGAAAACTGCTTGCGGTTGCGGGTGCTGCCGCCTTTGGCCGGCACGCCCGTCCGGCTCGCCGGCGGACGATTGCCCTTGGACCGGCCCGAACCACCCCCCAGCGGGTGAATGCCGTGGTGCATCGCCACGCCGCGCGTCTTGGGGCGGATGCCCAGGTGACGCGACTTGCCCGCCTTGCCGAGCACGCGTTGCGCGTGATCGGGGTTGCCCACCTGCCCGATCGTCGCACGGCAGTCGATCGGAACGCGCCGGATCTCGCCCGAAGGCAGCACCAGCGTCGCGTAATCGCCTTCCTTGTTCGACAGCCTTGCAAAGACCCCCGCCGAGCGGCACAACTGCGCGCCGCGTCCGGGCCGCAGCTCCACGCAATGGATGTCCAGCCCCGTGGGGATGAACCGCAGCGGCATGCAGTTGCCCACCTTCGGCTCGACGGCGTTCTGCGATGCGATCACCGTTTCGCCGTCGCGAAGCCCCTTGGGCGCGGGGATATAGCGGCGAACTCCGTCGGCATACTCGATCAGCGCAATGTGGCACGACCGGTTCGGGTCGTACTCCACTCCGAGCACCCTGCCCGCGATGTCGTTGCGATCCAGACGCTTGAAATCGATGCGGCGGTACATCCGCTTGTGCCCGCCGCCGATGCCCCGCATCGTCACGATGCCCTGGTTGTTCCGGCCGCCCGTCTTGGGCAGCGGCGCCAGCAGGGACTTCTGCGGCCGCTTGCGCGTGACCTCCGCATGCTCGTTCACCGAGGCGTTGCGTCGGCCTGCGCTTGTCGGGTTGTATGTGCGAATCGGCATGTTGAACCTCAGACCAGCTCGATCGTGTCGTCGGGGTGTATGCGGACGATGGCGCGCTTGGTGTACTTCCCCGGCACCCAGCCGTAGCGCAGCCGGCGCGTGCGGCCGTGGCGCGTCACCGTGTTCACGCTGATCACGCGCACCTTGTACAGATCCTCCACGGCCTTCTTGATGTCCCCCTTCCGGGCTTCCGGAGCGACCATGAACGTGTAGCGGTTGTGCTCGCTCGAAGCGATCGTGCTCTTCTCCGTCAGCAGCGGCCTGCGGATGACATGGATGGACTCCATTTACGCAGCCTCCTTCGCCGACTTGCGCCGCGCCGCCTTCGCCTTGGCGTTCGCCGGGCTTGTCATCTTCAGCCACGCCTCCAGATCCGCCTTCGTGATGATCATGAACCGGTGGTTCAGCATCTCGAAGCACGTGAGCTGGTCGCTCGCGCACACCGTGACCCGTTCGACGTTCTGCGCCGAAAGTCGCGCGTTGCCGTTGTCCCGATTCAGCGCCGCCAGGCACGAACGGTCGATCCCGCAGGCCTTCAGCATCGCCTCGAAATCGCGGGTCCGCGGCGCGGAGAACGAAAGGTCGTCGAAGACCTTCACCTCGTTGTCGATCAGCTTCGCCAGAAGCGCGTTGCGGTTGGCCTTCCGACGCATCTTCACCGGCATGTCCAGCCGGTACGACTCGCGCTCCTTCACCTTCGCGAACGCGCGGCCGCCGCCCTTGCGGATCGGCGTCCGCACCGCGCCGGCGCGGGCGTTGCCCGTGCCCTTCTGCCGATAGAGCTTGCGCGTCGATCCTTCCACGTTCCCGCGATTGCGGGTCCGCGCCGATCCCTGACGGGTATTCGCGTGATACCGGACGTAGGCCTGCTTGAGCAGCGCGGGATTCACCTCGCCGCCCAGCTCCGCCTCATCGACGGTCATCACCCCGACCTTCCGGCCGGTCTTGTCCAAGACGGGGACTTCCATCACATGGAGCCTCACTCGTCGTCGCCTGCTTCACGCCGCTCCGGCGCCCGCTCACGCGGCGGGCTTCCACCGTCTCGGCGACTTGTTCGCCTCGCCCGGCGGGGCCGCGTTCAACGGGCCGCTCCGGGGTCAACTCGGCGAGTCACCAACCCTGTCTGCGCCCGACGGTATCCCTCGCGGGACCGGTCGGACAGGCGGAATCGCGCCCTGGCGCGAGCCGCCGTGTTTCACCTTCCGCCGCGGGTCATCCCGCGGCCTTCAACTTCTCCGCCTGCTTCACGCTCTTGCTCTTGAAGAGCCGCGTCGCATTCCTCACTTCCACCACGCCCGTCACCGGTCCGGGCACCGAGCCTTTCACCAGGAGCAGATTCCGCTCCGGAATGATCTTCACCACGTCCAGCGAGCGCGTCGTGACCCGCACATGGCCCATGTGCCCGGCCATGCGGATGCCGCGCTTCAGCGTGCCGGTACCGCGATTCGACGCCCGCGAACCGATCGAGCCGGGAGACCTGTGCTTGCGCTCCGTGCCGTGGCTCGCCGCCATGCCCTTGAAGTTGTGACGCTTCATGGTGCCCTGGAAGCCCTTGCCCTTCGAAATGCCCGCGACATCCACGTACGCGAAGGGCATCAGCAGATCGACCTTCAGCTCCTGTCCGACCTGATACCGGCCCAGGTCGTCCTTGCCGACCCGGAACTCGCGATGGTGGCGCTTCGGACCGGTCCGCGCCTTGCCGTCGTGACCGATCATCGGCATCGTCGAGTTGCGCGGCTTCATGTCTCCGTAACCGATCTGCACCGCGGTGTACCCGTCCGTTTCCTCGGTCTTTACCTGCGTCACCACGCAAGGCCCGACCTCGATGACCGTCACGGGAACACTCACGCCCTTCTCATCGAAGACGCGCGTCATCCCGAGCTTGGTTCCGAGCAGTGTCAATCCCATGACGCTCGCCCTTCCGCCGTGCGCCCTTCGGCGCCCGGTGCTGGCCCGCTCCTTCCGCCTTTCGGGCGGCGCGGGCGGCTCGTGCCTGCTCCCGGAACACCCGAAAGCGGCAGAGGAGCCGAAATCATCCAACTCAAAGGGCCGGGTCTCCCTGCGAAGACCCGGCCCATGTATCGCTTCAAGGCTATGCCTTGATCTTGATGAAGACGCCGGCGGGAACGACAAGCCGGTTCAGAGCCTCGACCGTGCGCGCATTGGGCTCCGTGATATCGATGATCCTCTTGTGCGTTCTGATCTCGAACTGCTCGCGGGACTTCTTGTCGATGAAGGGACTGCGCAGAACCGTGTAGCGCTCGATCCGCGTGGGCAGCGGAATCGGGCCAGCCACCTTCGCGCTCGTCCGCTTGGCGTGGTCGACGATCTCACGCGCCGATGCGTCCAGCGCCTGGTGGTCGTACGCTTCCATTCGTATGCGAATCCTGCCGCCTGTCATGGCCTTCCTGTCTTCTTTGCTTCGCTGCCCGTGTACCGTCCGACGGCGCCGATGCATGCCCCGGTCGGTTCCGACCCCGCCGCGGGAGCACGGCGGGAATCCTTCCCGGCCTCGGCCGCCTCGTTCTTGCACCCAAAACTGTTTCGAGTTGACCACCACACCCGGAGCGAATCGCCCCAAGCGGAGCGGCAAAGATTACGCGCCGCGTCCAAAGTGTCAAGCCGGGCGGTCCGACGCTTCCGCTCGGGCGTCCGAATCATCGAGCCGATACCGCCATTGTGCGATCATTCCAACCGCACTCGCCCCCGTCACAACCCACGCCGCCGGACCGGCAAGGGAGCCTCTTCAATGATCCGCTTCAACCCATCGAAACACCTTGCTGTTTGGAGTCTGTTCGGACTCCTCTTGACGTCCGCCGCGCTCGCCCAGTCCAACAAGCCCGTCCGCGAGCCGCCCAAGCTCACACCCCCGCCTTCCGAAACCGTCGAGCTTGAAACCGAGCCGTTCGAGATCCCCCCGCTCGGGTTGAGCCTTTACCTCCCCGTCGGAAGCCTCATCGACTCCTCCCGCCTCGCCGGCGGCGAAACGATGGTGCGGATCATCTCTCCCTACCCCGACTGGCTCATGCAGGTCTTCGCCTTCAGCACCATGGATCCCGGCGTGGACTGCGCCGCGGTGCTGGAGACGATCATTCAGACCCGCCGCAACCGGGAACAGACCGGACTTACCGCTGCGCCGCTTCACCGCGAGGACAACCTGACCATCGCCGATCTGCCCGCCGCGCGCGCGTACATCGGCGTGCTGGAGGACAAGAACTCGTCCGTCACCGGCTACACCGTGTTTCAGCGCACCGCAGGCGAGTTCGTGATCATCCAGATGGACTGTCCCCAGAAGAACTTTCCAAACGGTCGCAAGGTCTACGAGACGGTCGTGGCCACCGCCCGTTTCACCGACCCGGCGCTGCTCAGCGCCGCGCGCATGGCCGTCGTTCTCGCCGGCGATGCGTTCCTTGCTTCGCTCACCAGCCGCGATCTCGAGGATGCTCTCCTTGCGGAACCGGCCTTCTATCGGATCTACAAACCCGCCAAGACAGGCTCCCCGGCGGACGCCGAGGAAGTCGCCTACCAGCGACTCCAGATGCGAAAGGGACAGCTCGGCGAGCTGAATCCCGATCGTCCCAAGACCGCCTGGTCTCCGCACGAGCGTGAGTTCGGCTATCTCGTCCGGGTTGATGCCCGCACGCTCCACCAAGGCAACATCGTTGATTCCCAGGCCATCTACTTCCTGTCCACCGACCGCGCCCGCGAAACATGGTCGGTCATCAACGTCATCCGCCCCGCCGAGGGTGAGCCGCGCAGCATCACACAGACCGTCGTCCGCGAGGACCGCAAGCTCACCGTCACCATTCTCCGCGGCCCGGGAGAACCCGAGATCTCCACCTGGACGCTCCCGACACAGGGCTACATTTCCCGGGTCGAGCTGTATCTCCTTCCTCGCCTGGTCGCGGCCAAGAACGTTCCCGTCGAGCTTGGGTTCTACGCATACAGCGAGATGAACAACCGCGTCTCCCTCCGGCGCGACGTCTTCGAGAAGGATCCGCTCGGCACCTGGAAGCGCACGTCCACCATCGCCGAAGTCACGGATCCCCTTCGGGACACGCTCGACGCCGCCGGCAACCTTCTCCGCCGCGAGTTGCCCGAGGGGCAGATCGTGGAGCCGATCGAACGTGAGCGGCTGCAGCGCATCTGGAGCGGCAAGTCACTCCAGATGGCGCCGACGTCTCCCTGAACGGTGGTTCAAGGCTCGCTCGGCTCGGCCAGTGCGTCCGGCTCGTCGCCTTCCGGCACAGGCTCTTCGCCTCCGCCCGTGTCGTCACCTGCTTCGCCGCTCTCCTCGTCGCTCATGCCGGGTTCAGCGGGTTCCTCGTCCTCCGCGGGGAACTCCTCGGAGTCTCCCGCTCCGTCGGACGCTCCCCCCAGCGATTCCGAAACGCTGCCCAGCCGCTCGGCGAGGCGCGCAAACGCCTCGGCGGTCGGCCCGCGCGCGCCCGATGACGCGAACGATGATGCCGCGCGTCCGTACGCTTCCGCCGCTTCCGACTTCGCCTGGTCCCTCTTCGCCGAAAGCTCGCCGGCGAACTCGTCCGCCCATGCATCAAGTCCCGGTATCGCGCCCGCGGCTTCGACCGCGGAAAGCACGTCGTCCAGCAGATCCATGCGCGCGTGATGCAGCCCCGCGAGGGCGTGCGCCGCGGCGCCCGACAGCGCCCGGTCCTGCGCCGCCCCGGCCGCCGAAGCCGCCGCGCTCGCGGCACTCGCCGCTCGCTCGAAGGGCGGATCAAACGACTCCTCCAGCGCCTTGCGAACCGCATTCATCACGTCCGAGATGCGCCCGACCGTCGCCTCCGCCTCCGCCCGCACCGCCGCGGACTGCTCGCGGAGCACGCGCGCCGTCTCCTCGATCTGGAGCCTGGCTTCCTCGATCAACTCGCCCTGCCGGCGCAGGCTCGCGATGCTCGACCGAAGCTCCTGCGAAGCCAAGTCGAGATCATTCGCCGTCAGCATCAGCTTCTCGTGCTCCGATTCAAGCCGATCCGCCTCGCGCTGCTCCTTGAACGCATCGTCGGCGAGCGTGCCTCGCTCGCGCAGCGGGAGCGCCACGGCCCGGCTGCGAAGCTCGTTCTCGCGAACCCGATGCTGCTGCGCGGCGGCCCTGAGTTCCTCCGCCCGTGCTCGAACCGCGCCGAGTCGTTCTTCGAGAGAGGCCAGCTCCCGCTCCCGCGTCGCCAGCTCGGAGTCCACGCGCTTCCGGTCCTCGGCGAGCGCGGCCAGATCCGCCGAAGGATCGTGCGCGCCCTGCGCCGTCGCCAGCGCCGCCTGCCTCGCGTGCAGAGCAATCAGCGACCGCGCCTCCGCGACCATGCGGCGAAGGTCCGACTCCGCTCGGCGAGCCTCGTCCGCCGCCAGGCTGCTCTGCCCGAGCTGCGCCTGGGCGATCAGCGCATGCGCCGATGCCTTCGATCCCGACTCCCCAGCACCGGCGAGCGCGGCCTGCAGCGCGCTGATGACCTTGGTATACGCCGCTTGCCGCGCCGAAGCCGGCGCCGCGCTGCCCCCGCTCCCGCTGACGGCGATGAGCGTGTCGCGCGCCGACTCGATGGACTGACTGAGCGAACCCGTATCGTCGCACGCGCTGAGCACGAGGCATGCGCCGGCGATGCAGGCCGCGGCCGCTCCGCGCGCCCGCCCCCGGCGATTCATCTTCGAGTCACAGGCTTTGGACATGGTCCCCGTCTCGGCAAAAATGGTTTCGCGTACGTCGGTCCGGATTCCACCCCGGCCCGCCAGTGTAGCAGCGCAGCTCCCGCGCGCGGTCATCGCTCCACCGGCTCCTCCGACCCCGGCTCGGGCGGTGAGAAGGGCGCCGGAGGAACGTAGTCGATCGGGTATTCGGGGCGCGGGCGGTACATCGACCTGATCCACTCCAGCGTGGCCTTGTATTTCGGCGCATCGCGCGAACGGAACACCGGCCTCCAGCCCTGCACCTCCGGATGCGGATAGATCACGTCCTCGCGGGGCAGGGCCATCTGCAGCAGCAGCGAGTCCTCCGGCGTGTCGTAATCGATCAGCGGCTTGCCGAAGCTCGTCTGGAACCGATCCAGGATGTAGAAGTTGGTGTAGACCGTCGCGTCGGAGTTCGGCGCCTCGTTCCGCAGCCGCAGGCGACCGGCGCCGTCGCCTCCGTGACACCGGTTCGACGCCGCCGAGTTCAGCAGCCAGCCCGAGTGCACCTCCGTCCTGAACATCTCCATGCTGCGCGGATTGCCGATCACCTGCACTTCCCCGTACAGATCGCGCGCCTTGACCCGGAACATGATGTCCAGCACCTGCAGCGGGGATCGTCCGAGCAGCGCTTCCTTGCCTTCCTTCGTCGTCGGGATGAGCGTGTGCCCGGCGTAGTTGCGGATCAGCTTCTCGACCGTCTCCCGCTTCAGCACGATCCGGGGCGGATCCTTCAGATCAATCTCGTACACCTTGATCAGGTTGATCTGTTCGGGCGCGAGCACGGGAAACGCACTCCGCGCCGCGCGCCGCGGTGCGCGCTCCGAAGGCTCCTCGTCGCTCGGGCGCTCCGGCGCTTCGTACTTCTTCTTTCCAGCCCGTTCTTCCAGCAGAATCAGCCCTTCCGCCACGCGCTTCAGACTGATCGCTTCCTCGTTCCGCGGATCAACGCGGAGAACGCGCTCGATCTCGATCAGCGCCTGGTCGTACAGCTTCCTGCGAATGAGCCAGTTCGAGAGCGTGAGCAGCCCCGCCGCGTCGTCGTCCTTGATCAGGGCGCGCATCTGGCGATACCTCGCCATCGGCGAATCGAGCACCGTCACCGACTCGACCTCGGTCATCCGGACCACCACCTCGACCCCCGACACCCGGACCACGATCTCCACAGGACCGCCCTCCACCCCCTGCACTTGGCGGAGAAACGTCCCCTCGAGTTGCGTGCCGTCCTTGCGCCGGACGATCACTTCATCCCCCGCCGCCGGAGCGACCTCGTCCTTGTCGGCTCCAGTCGCGCCCGGATCGACCGGATGCTCTTCGCCCGTCGCTTCATCCTGCCGGGTGGTCGCATCCTCATCCGCGGCCGGGGATGGTGCCGAGGGCGACGGCGGCGCGGGGGCTTTCTCGCGCGCCGGACTCGCGGCCGGCCCTCGACCCGGCGTCGGCGGCTCGTCCGAACTCTGAATCCAGCGAGCACCCCGCGCGTGCTCCACCGCCGCGAGACCGGCAATGAGCAACGCGACTCCGGTCAACCATGACATGTGCCGCCATCCGAATCGCACCGTGGAGAACCTTCCTGCTGTTCCTGCGCCCGCGTGATGCTGCATGCCGACGCCCAAGATTACATCCCTCGATTCCACGCTCCGAAGCATCGTTGGACGCTTCAGCCCCGTGCGGCGTTCCGCCCGTGACCGACGCCGATCACCCTCCGGCTCGCTCGCGCAGAGGACGCGAAGAGAACCTCGCGCTCACTCGGTTCTCCACTGCGCTTCCTGTCATCCACACCGGCGTTCGCCACATCGTAACTGCTTGAGCACCCGGAATTTACGGGCAATTCCCCATGGATTCGTGGATTGTCCGGGTAGAGTCAATAGCGGGACTTGTATTCGCCCGCGACCGTTTGCTATACTCCACTCGACGTGTTTCTTCCCTCCTACTCACCGTTCTTCCCCCGGAACGGTGAGTTTTTGTTGCGCCTGGCGCCGTCCCGCGGCGCACGGCGCGCATCGAGTCATCCTTCAAGCATCGACGCCGAAGACGCGCTCCCGCGCGCCGTACGCTGAAGCCCCGCCCGCGCTACTCGCCCTCGCCGCCGATCACGATCAGGCCGATCATGTGATCGTCCTGCTCGATCTGCGCCTGCACAAGCTTCGCCGGCTTCTCCGTCGAGAAGAACCCGCCGCCTCGGAAGGCATTTCCGAACTGATCGCGGAAACTCGAAAGCTTCAGGTGCAGCGTCTCTCCGATGGTGAACGACTCAACCTCGCGCGAATAGCCGGCGTTGATCCACAGCACGAACGATTCGAAGTTCCGGGCCGTCGTGTTCGTGAGCGTGATGGACGGGCCGTCCCGGAACACCTGCACGTCCAGCGTTTCCCGCTGCGGCTTGTGCATCGGGTACGGCGCCAGCTCCTGCGATGTCGCCGGCGCCGATGCGCAGCCGCCCGCGATGCCTGCGGCCGGCAGCGCGCCGAACATGGCCAGGCAAACTCCTCCCGCGCGGTTGATTCGACGAGTTTTCATGAATCAGCCCATTGTACCGGCTCCAGCCCTGCACCCCATCGCGCGCCTTGTTGACTCGTTCGTTCCCCGCCGGCCCTCGGTGCTGAAAACCTCCTGCAAAACCAGCGGAACCCGCCGCCCGGCTACCCTTCCTCCATGTCCTGCCACGGGAACAACGCCACGCCGCCTTCCCCGGCCATCGCGCCGGGTGCGGAACTCATCGACCCGGCGGCTGTCGCGGCTTCCTTCGGCAGACACCCGATCGATCCGCGCATTCCCGCGCTTGTCCCCGGCTTTGATGCGCCTTTCTTCCAGGCAGGACTCGCCGGGTACTCCGACGCGGCCATGCGCATCATCGCGCGACATCATGGCTGCCCCTTCTGCATCACCGAAGCGCTCCTCGACCGCGTCCTGCTCGCCGGCGGCAGAGGGTTCGACAAGGCCGACCTCGGCGACCTTCGCGACAACATCCCCGGCGGCGACGCCGATCATCCGCTCGCCGGCCAGCTCATGGGCAGCGAGCCGCAGGAGATGGCCGCCGCCGCCCTCAAGATGCTCGAGCAGGGCGCCCGCGGCGACCGTCATTACAAGGCCCTCGCCTGGGGGCGATGGAATCCCGCTTCGCTTCCCGGCAGTCGCGCCCATGCCCAGCACGGCGCGCAACCCGCGCGACCCGTCCCCGCTGAGGCTCCTGCCGCTCCAGTCCGCGAGCAGTCCAGCCTTTCCCCGCATGAGCGCACCTTCGAGGTGATCGACATCAATCTCGCCTGCCCCGTCAAGAAGATTTCCAGCCGTGCGCGCGGAGGACACTGGCTGCGCGAGCCGGACGGCGCCATTGCCATCCTCCGCGCCGTGCGTGACGCGCTGCCCGCGCGCATCGTGACCTCCGTCAAGCTCCGGCGCGGTTCGGACGACTCCCCCGAAGCCGAGCGCAACTTCTTCCGCATCTTCGATGCCGCGTACGACCTCGGTTACTCCTGGACCACCGTCCACGGACGCACCGTCGAACAGAAGTATGTCGGCCCTTCTCGGTGGACGTTCCTCCGCGACCTCGTCCGGCGCAATCCCGACCGCATCATCTTCGGTTCCGGCGACGTCTGGAGCGTGCACGACATCTTCCGCATGCTCGCATACACCGGCGTTCGAGCGGTCTCCGTCGCCCGCGGCTGCATCGGCAATCCCTGGATCTTCCGCCAGGCGCGCCTCATGATGGCCGGCGCCGAGCCGCAACCACCCACGCTGGCCGAGCAGCACGCCGTCCTCCGCCGGCACTTCGACCTGTGCGCGGCGCTGCACGGCCCCGATCGCGCCGGCGTGCTCATGCGCAAGTTTGCCGTGCGCTTCGCCGCGCACCACCCCCGCCCGGACGAAGTCAAGCGCCGCTTCCTCACGGCCTCCACCCCGACCGACTGGCTCCAGGCCATTTCCGATCTGTACGAGCCTCCGACCGCCGGCGCATCGACCGATTCGCGCACACAAATTCCGTCGATGCACGCAATTTCGTGACTTTTTGGACGAACCCTGTTGCCTTTCGTACCCGGCGTGCCAAAGTGTCCGGTCGTTTGCTCGCAAAGGGGGGAATCATGAAATCGAATCACGGAAGGGCCGCCCATTGGGCGGCCGGTTGGTCGTCGCTGCTGCTCATCTGCACGGGCTGCGCATCGCCTCGATGGGGTTCGGATATCGCCCGCCACCAGCAGCAAGCCGTCGCCCACATCGCGGCCTGCTACTCCGCGGACCTCGCGCTCCTCCGCGCTCAGCTCGCCTCCGCAGTCGCCGCTCGCAGAATCATTCTGCTCGGCGCCCTGCACCGCGAGATGATCGCCCGCGCGTACATCACCACCGCGCTCGAAGCCGACCCCTCGGCACTCGATGCAGATCTGTCCGACCCCGCGGTTTCCTCCGCTCTCGTGAGCGAGGTCCGCCTCGGCCGCATGTCCGCCTCCCAGGCTCGCGCCTGGCTCGCGGACTACGCGCTGTCCCTCCGACTCGGCGATGGCGGAGCGCTCCGCGACTCCATGCTCGCCAGGCTCGCACCCATCATCGAAGCCGATGAAGCCGGCGCGTCGCTTATTGCCGCGTTCGATGACCACGCGCGCAATGTGGCGTCTCTGCTCACCGAAGCGGGAGCGAACGCTGCCGCGCTCGGTGCGCTCTCCGACACCGAGCCGCAATGGAGCGCCGCAGCCGAAGTTGCCGCGCAGGAGGCATGGCGCCGGCTCGTCCTCGATCGCATCACCAACCCTGCGCGCCGTGCCGCCGCAGAGGAGCTGCTGCGCCTGCTGCTCGATCCCGGCCGGGCGTAGCGAACCCGCGCCGGCGGTCCGGCGCGGAACCTGATGGCGCCGGCCGCACGAGCCGGTCGGCGCCGAGTGAAACACCAGGAGAAACGGGGGGAAACCATGTCCATCGATCATGCCGGTATCGCATCGCTGGCGGAGAAGCTCGCGCGTTCCGAAGCTGCTTCGCTCACCGCCGAAGAGTGCCGTCTGCTGGCAGGCGCCCTGCGCGAGCTGGCCCTTGCGCAGGCGCTCATCGCCAGGCAATCGCTCCTGCTGCAATCCTTCGAGCAGGACACGTCGCGGATCGAACGGGGTCTTCGCGCTTCCGTCGCCGCCGCAAGAGATCATCTCTCCGCGCCGCCCGCGAGCGACGCGTACGACTTCGCCGGCGCCGCCCGCGCCCGCGCCGACCTTGCCGACCGCCTCCGCGACTCCGAGTCATTGCGCGAGGTGATCGAATGGGCGCTGCGCTTCGCGGCCGCGATGACCGCTCTCGCCTGATCGCGTCATGACCACAGCGGTTCGCGCCGCGCCCGGGTTCCTCCGACCGCAGCGCCGGCGGCGCGCGGTGGCGTTCCGGCTGCGCTCGATCGGAGAACTCGATGAAAAAAGCCGGGCGTGCTCGAAGGCGAGCGCGCCCGGCCGAGTGCTGTCTGCAATCGATGGCTCAGCGGCGCCGGCGGAGGCAGCTCATCAAGCCCAGGCCTGCGAGGACTGCCGCACCGGGACCCGGAACATAGATTCCGGGGTTGCCGAGGTCCCCGCCGCTGCTGAAATAGGAACCGAACGCGTCGCCCGGCGCGGCGAAGATCCACTGATACACGTCATCCGCGCCCAGCGCCGCGGGGGTCATCGGGTTGCCGCTGATGTTCTGCGTCCGGATCGACCCGATGAAGACCTCGTCTCCGTAGGTGAGCCGGTCGGCGATGGCGTTGCTCGAGTCGAAGATGTTGATCTGGTCGTTGCGACCGAGGTTGTTGGTGTAGCCGCCGATGATCTTGACCGTCGGCGCAAGGCCCCACGCCGCACGGAACGCCGCTTCGGAGCTTTCGGTCAGCACCGCCGACTCACCGGGCATCAGCACGCCCAGCGGCGACAGCGAAAGCACCCCGGGCGTCGCGCTGTCGTCATCGTACGACCAGCCCGTCAGGTCCACCGGCGCGTTGCCCACGTTGGTCAGTTCGAAGAACTCTCCGTTCGCACCGGAATACATCCACTCGGTGATGCGCACCTGCGCAAACGCCGAGCCTGCAATGCCGAGAACCGTGGACACAATGACTGCGCTCTTCATGACGTGTCTCCCTTCGTATCTCCGGCGGATACTCCGGCGCACCCGCGCACGCGCGCGACGATTCCGCCGGGTTCCGCTCCCTCCCGGGTCGGGGCGGCAACCTACCGGCTGTACTGCGCGCAGCGCATGAATGATCCCTGAGGAATGTGTGAAACTGACGGAGCGGCAGGGAGACGATCGGCGGCCATGTCGCTCGGACCTCGCAGAATCTTTGCACGCCGTTCACACTTCGTTCGCACGAGACTGATACTCATGCCCGGTCCATGTCCGATCAAGGATCGTCGAGCTTGCTCCGCCGTTCGCGCGTGCGCCCTTCGGCGCGCGCCTTCACGCTCATCGAAGTGCTCGTGGTCGTCGCCGTCATTGCGCTGCTCATCGGCATTCTCGTGCCCGCGCTGTCCGGCTCGCGCCGCGGCGCCGAGTCCATCAAGTGCCAGAACAATCTGCGCCAGATCGGACTCGGCCTGACTTCCCGCGCCGCGGACACCGGCGGCCAGTACTGCACCGGCCCCTTCGACAACAGGCAGGGCCGCGGCTACGGCCCCATCGACGAAAAGGGCTGGGTGGCCGACCTCGTGACCGGCGAATACGGCACGCCCGGCAAGGCTCTCTGCCCGTCCAACCCCGCCGAGCACAATCAGAACATCGACCTCAACCGCCTCAATGAAGACGCCTTCAAGCCCTTCTCGCCCGAGGACCAGGAAGAACTGCTCAAGCAGGGCTTCAACACCAACTACACCCTCGCGTGGTCCACCGCATACTCGGGCATGAAGAACCGCTTCGACGGCTCGCTCGACCCCGGCCGCACGCACAGCGTCATCGGGCCGCTGCACATGAAGCTCCTCACGAAGGTCCAAAGCTCATTCGTCCCCCTCGCCGCCGACGCCCGCACCGATCTGGACAACAACTCCCTCATCGGCGGCGTCATCGTGCGCACCGTGAAGCAGATGACCGACGGCCCCATCTTCGACGGCTCCTCCTGGAACAAGCAGGACTACGGCGACTTCGGCCCCGCGCACGGCCAGGGCACGACCATCTTCGGCAACTCCGGGCACAACCGCAGCACCGGCAACTTCGTCTTCGCGGACGGCCACGTGCAGGCGTTTCGAGACACCTCGCGCGACGGACGCTTCGGATACATCGTCGAGAGCGGACCGGACGGCCCGCGCCTCGTCTATGAGGACGACACGGTGAACACCCGCGTCTTCGGCGGACGGCTCCAGGACGCACTTCCCTGGTGAACGTTCGGCGCCGCGCCTCGGTCGGCGCCACCTTCTTTCAACGCGAACCGTTCCGCGCCGCCGTCACCTCGTACACCGCCAGTTTCCCCGAGCCTTCAAACGCGACCAGCAGCAGATCGCGCCCTCCCCCGCCGCGCGAAGCGGGTATGAAGCACAAACCTTCCGGCCCGAGCAGGCCCTCGCGCGCCGCAGGCTCGATCGCGACGAGCCGCGGCATGCTCGGAATGGTCACATCCACGATCGCCACCGCACCCGGCCGTTCGCAACTGACGAACGCATAGCGCGCATCGTCGATCACGCCGATCGCAATACCCTCCGGCTCCGGCCCGCGTTCGGGCGAGCGGTCGTCGGGTGTCGGCGGGGACTCGTCCGAGGCATTGAAGATGTCCGGAACCAGAGCCGCCAGCGCCGACTCGATCTGCGACCCGGTATCCGCCACCCGCTCCAGCGTGTCCGCGCGATGCACCGAGATGCTCCGCGAACCCTGGGCCGCGGGCGCTTCCGGGCGTCCGTCGCCGTCGATGTCGCCCCAGAATCCGCACACGAAGAGCCTGCCGACGCCCGCTTCCGATCGGTCGTGGCGGAACGCATCGGCCGGACTGAGCCGGCCCTGCTCCGAGAGATCGGCGAACCGCGCCCGATCCGCAAGCACCGCGCCCCCTTCGCCCATGCGCCCGCGCGTGTCCCCCTCGTTCGCGGTCAGAAGGAACAGCCCCGTCGGCCCTTCAATCAGCGCCATCTGGTCCGGCATGGGCAGCGTGTCGAACTGCTGACGAACCAGTGCGCCGCCGTCTCGGTCGGATGCATCGAGCGTCTGATGGATCGTGCCCAGACCGGCGATGCGCTCCCACCGGAACGTCGCCAGGTTCAGCACCGCGATCGCGTTGTTCTCCTGCAGCGTGACCCACGCCCGTTCGCCGTGCCCGACGATGTATTCAGGTTCAAGGTCCGAAGCGGGTGATGACGCGCACCGGGGATGAATCCGCAGACGCTTGTCCGCGTCGCACGGCAGCGCCAGCGCGGCATCCAGCGCCGGACCCTCGAAGTACGCCGTGCGCACGTGTGCCCGTGAAAGCAGCGCCGGATCGTCGTGATCCGCGACGAAGGACAGGTCGATCACGCTCACGGACCCCGGCGGATCGCACACCGACCCATCCGGGTACACCATCGGCTCGCCCTCGTTCGCCACCAGCAGGCGCGACCCGTCCGGCGTGAACGCCACGCAGTCCGGGTGATACCCGACGATGAGAGACGCAAGCGGTTCGCCCGTCGCGGTCGCAAGGAGCAGCACACGCCCCGGAACTCCCGCGTGGTCTTCCGGCACCACCGCCGCCGCTGCGAACCGCCGGCCCGCCGGATCGACCGCCACATGCGTCGCCGAAGCTCCGTCCAGCGCGAACTCCTCGCCGGCGACCGCGAGGTCGATCGTTCGGACGACCTCGAAGCGCGAGCCGTAACCGAGTTGCAGCATCGATATGCCCGCGGAGGCCGTCACGAAAACGGCGCCCGTTTCCGGACAGTGCGCCGGGATCTCGGCGCCGTCGATGGGCACGGCCGCCAGAAGGCGAAGCCCGACTCGCGGCGCTTCGCCCTCCACCGCGGAGAGCGTGCGCACGGCCTGACTCTGCGCGGGCGCAACGGCTGCCTGCGCCAACGCGAACATGGCGAACAGGACGGATCGTCGCCGCACCGCGACGGTCTCTCTCACGGGCACGCGCTGCCGAACACCGAGAGGATGATGTTCAGGTCGACCGAATCCGTATCGCCGTCGCCGTCGGCGTCGCCGGCGCACGAGCCGCCCGTGCATCCGAACGTGGAGAGCACGAGGTTCAGATCCGTGCTGTCGATCGAGCCGTTGCCGTCCAGATCGCCGGGGCACGGCTCCGGCGGAACGAGCGCGGCCACGGCGTCGATGTCCGCCTGCGTGATGAACGATGCGTTGGTCCCGCCCGGACCGTCGGTCATGTCCATTTCCATCATCATCAGGGTCTGCTGGAAGCCGCAGCCCTGCCACACGTACTGTAGGTAGTTGACATCATCGTTCGGGTTGTCCGGCGTGCCGTTGTCGTAGACGGCCGGCTGCGTGTCGTCCAGCGTTGCGCCCGCCCGCGCGGTGATCAGGCTGAGATCGGTCTGGTCCACCGCGCCGTCGAAGTTGAAATCGGCGGTCACGAACCGGAACTGCACGATCGCCGGGTTCGTCGGGTGATCGTTGAAGGACCCCGGAGTCAGGCCGAAGCCCGCGACATTGAGGTCCGTGAAGCGGAACTGCCCGCCGGGAACCGGCTGGCAGGCGGGGTTCGGCGCGTCGTCGGGTTCGGGATCGCATGAACCGTCGTACGGCGTGGCGTTCTGGTCCGTCGGCGCCTTGACCTGCAGCCAGCCCTCGCTGTCGGGGAAGTTGCAGTAGAGCAGCGACTGCGGAAAGACCGGGTTGCCGCCGGGCGTGTTCTCCGAGGTGCGGAGTTCGCCGTAGATGAAGGACTCATCGGCGATGCGCGTGGGCAGAATCTCGAAGCCGCCGCCCGGCAGGTCGCGCGTGCGGTGCCCCAGCCCGGGGTTCTCGCAGAAGTAGCGCAAACGGCTGACGGCGTCTGGATTGAAGCCGGAGGTGTCGGAAATCTCCTGCTGACTGGAGCGCACGTACTCCTTGCCGCCCTCGTTCGACCACGCCAGATCATCCACCATCTGGTAGTGCTCGACCTGCGCCGCCGGGCCTGGAATCTGCGGAATGTTCGTCTCGGTCCCGAAGTCGGTCTTGCCGTCGAAGTTCACATCGTGCTTCACGTCCTTGCGGAACGCATAGCCCGGGGCGTACACGCTCTGGCCCTGCGCGTTGATCGAATGGTGCTTGCGCTTGCGCACCAGTGCGAAGGTCGAAGAGCCGTCGTGGTTCAGATTCCCCGGCGTATCGGTCGAGGGAATGTGCGTGACATCGAAGGAAGCGCCGTCAAGGAACCGCTTGTTGCTGGGGCCGTCGGGCAGGCCGGGATTGAACGCCGGGTTGGGCGTGAGATACTGCGAGATCGAGCTGAAGCCGAACGCGTTCGCGTTGTACAGAACGAAGAACCCGTCGGCGCCGATGGAGTATCCGTCGAGGGAGAATGCCTCGTCGATCTCCGGAGTTCCGTCTTCTCCGACGTTGGGGATGTTGTCGCCGTTGGAATCCATGCCGCCCTTGAGCGCACCCACGGCGTAGCCGGTCAGGCTCATGCCGGGCCGCCCGTACAGCTCGATGTATTCCCACACATCGTCGGTGCCGGAACCCGGCGGGTTCTCGAACACCTCGTTGATGATGACCTGGCCGCGCGCAGCGCCGGCCAGGCAGACAATCACCGCCGCAAGTGATGCTCCGGTCCCTCGAATACCTTGCATGGGCTTCTCCGCTCCGCTGGGCGTTTGAACTCCGGCGACCCTCGCACAGGTCGCACGTTCGGCGCGTGCCGGATCAGGTCCGCGCCGACGGACGGAATAAAGGCTCCGTGCGCACGCCGCAACCGGGTCGCGGCGGTGTTTGCGCAATCATCGCGCGATCGCAACGCAGCGCTCACACACCCGCGCGCTCGCCGCTGATGAAGTCCCCGCGCGTCGCGGGGTGCACGCCCATCCTGCCTTGTCATGTCGGTGCGCCGACAGCGCGATCAGGCGACCGCTCTGCAGACCTTCCGCGCCCCGTCCGCGAGGTCCGTCGCCGACTGCATCGTCGGGATCGTCCTGCGCGCCTCGTCCAGCAGCTTTCGCCCGGCCTCCACGTTCGTGCCCTCGAGCCGCACCACGAGGGGAACCTTGAAGCCCACTTCCTTCGCCGCGTTGATGATCGCCTGCGCGATCACGTCGCAGCGCATGATGCCGCCGAAGATGTTCACCAGCACGCCCTTCACCGCCGGATCGCTCAGGATGATCCGGAAGCCCTCGGTCACCGCCTCCTCGCTCGCGCCGCCGCCCACATCGAGGAAGTTCGCCGGTGCGCCCCCGAAGTGTTTGACCGTGTCCATCGTCGCCATCGCCAGACCCGCCCCGTTCACCAGGCACCCGATGTTGCCCTCGAGCTGGATGTAGTTCAGCCCGAAGCGCGCGGCCCGCAGCTCGCTGGGGTTCTCCTCGCTCGGATCGGCCATCGCCTGCACCGCCGGCTGACGGAAGAGCGCGTTGTCGTCGAAGTTGAACTTGGCATCGATCGCCAGCACCTGCCCGTCCGGATGCTCCGCCGTCGGAGGCGTCACGATCAGCGGATTGATCTCCGCGAGCGAGCAGTCCTTCTCGACGTACAGCCGAGCCAGGGCAAGCATGGTCTTGACCGCGTCGCCGACCTGCCTGCCCTTGAAGCCGAGCTTGAACGCGATGCGCCGCGCCTGATTCGGCTGAAGTCCCAGCAGCGGATGGATCCCCTCCTTGATGATCGCGTCCGGCCGCTTCTTCGCGACCTCCTCGATCTCCACGCCGCCCTCGGCGCTGGCGATGAGCACGTTGCGGCGCGTCGCCCGGTCGGTGGTGATCGCGAGGTAATACTCCTTGGCAATGTCCACGCCGGCGGCGATCAGCAGCTTGCGGACCTCGATCCCCTGCGGCCCGGTCTGCACCGAGACCATCCGGTTGCTGAGCATGAACTTGGCCGCGGCCCGGGCTTCCTCGGCGCTCTTCACGAGCTTGACGAACCCGGCCTTGCCCCTGCCGCCCGCGTGCACCTGGGCCTTGACCACCGCCAAGTCGCCGGGCTTGGCGACGACCTGCGCATAGGCGCCCGCGGCCTGCTCCACCGAATCGATGATGGCGCCGCGCGGCACGGGCACACCAGCGTCCGCCAGCAGTTGCCGCGACTGGTACTCGTGGATCTTCATCGATGCCGCTTCCGCCCCGCCGCTGCGCGGGTCATTCCTTGTCGGCGACGTTGATCCTGCGCCCCGCGCGGCGCTTGCGGCTGATGAGCTGGCGGCCGCGCTTGGTCTTCATCCGGGCACGGAACCCGATGGCGCGCTTCCTTTTGAGTCTGCTCTGGCGATGGTGGTACTGCATGGCAAGTTCCCGGGGATGCGCGACAGATAGCCGCCCGTCCGACAATCGGCGGCTTGAAGGGGGTGGGAAAGATAGCAGCGACGCGGTTGCCCGCCAAGCCGGGCCGAACCCCCCGCCGGTCCGGGCGGCGGCCCGTCGGCATCCACCCTGAATTTGCGCTTGAATGCGAGAAAAACGCCGCGTGGTTATGGCCCGCGTCCGGACTTCCGATACCTTTATGGAAGATGTCGGGGAGGTTCCCGGCACGTGGGGGGGCGGCCGCGTCTGCCAAGCAGTCGCTCGGTGGTCCGAAGGGACCGATCGCGCGGCGGCTTGGCTACGCGTCCGAACAATGCGGGCTTTGTTCGGAATGAGCGGCGAGGGGTGGTGCGCGCCGTCGTCGATCGGATTGCCGGTCGGCGATGCCCAAGCGAGGCGCGAGACTCTCCCGGCCGCGCCTGAGGTACGGACGCGTGACGGAAGCCAACGGTGTTTTGGAACGCGCGGAAGCGATCCTCGGACACAGGTTCAAGGACCGCGAGCTGCTGTCGATCGCGCTGACGCACGCGAGCGTTGCGGAGAGCCGCCTCGTCTCGAACGAGCGCCTGGAGTTCCTCGGCGATGCGGTGCTCGGCATGCTCACGTGCGACTACCTCTATGACAAGTTTCCCGGCCTGCTCGAAGGCGACCTGACGAAGATCAAGAGCCTGGTGGTTTCCCGCAAGCTGTGCGCGAAGATCGCGAGCGAACTGGGGCTGGACACGCTGCTCATTCTCGGCAAGGGCATGAAGACGCGGGCTGCGCTTCCCGCCAGTCTCTCGGCGGCGGTGCTGGAGTCGGTGCTCGGAGCGCTCTACCTCGACGCCGGGCTGGACAAGGTTCGCGCCTTTCTCATGCCGCGACTCACGCCCCACATCGAGCAAGCCGCGCGCAGCGGGCACCAGCAGAACTTCAAGAGCGTCCTGCAGCATTACGCGCAGCAGCATCTCTCGGCGCAGCCGGTGTACGTGCTGCTCGACGAGAAAGGCCCGGACCACGAGAAGTGCTTCGAGGTGTGCGTGGAGGTAGGTTCGCGGCGGTATCGCCCGTGCTGGGCGGCCTCGAAGAAGCAGGCCGAACAGCAGGCGGCGCTGGCGGCCCTCGAGGATCTCGGCCTCATCGCGCGCGACGAGCGGGGCGAGCTGATCTTCGCGCCGCAGCAGCAGTCGGCCGAAGCGCAGAAGTCCGCACAGGGCGAAGCCGCGGCCTGAAGCGGCCTTCGCTGCCGCGTCCGACGATCATTCCGCGCATTTCACGAACCGCCGGGCCTGATGCCGCAGGATTCGAGGAAGTGGCGGATCTGCATGATTTCTTCCTTGGAATCGATGGCCTTGCCGTGGGGAACGTGAAAGGTCATCTCCTTGCCGTTGAGCTTGACTTTCTCGCGGCCGCCATGCGCGGGTTCGACGCTCGCGCCGAGCGACTCAAACAAGTGGACCACATCATTCCACTTGATGTTCATGGAGATGGGGTGGGCGAATACCTGTTGAAGAGTGCGTTCGTGCTTGTGGCTCATGGTTTCACTCCGTGATCCGTGCATGCTGCCCGGGGCGTTCACTCCCGGCCGTCACCCTGGGCGGACCGTTTCACGACGAGAAGCGTGACATCATCCTCCTGTTCGAGTCCGAACGAGAACGCGCCGGCGCGCCCCACGACGTGCGCGATGATGGCTTGGGCATCCAGGCTCGCGGCTTCACGGAGCACGGCGCGCAGGCGGTCCAGGCCGAATCGCGCGCCGGTTGCATCCGGGCATTCATGCACCCCGTCGGTCAGGAAGACCACGAAATCGCCCGGAGCAAGGCGGATGTGGTCCGGCGGGGGATAGTCGCCGCCGAGCATGACGCCGAGGGGCAGGTCGTGCGCCCCGAACTCGTTGAGCCGGCCTTCGGCCGCGACGTAGTGAAAGGTCGGGCCGTGCCCTGCGGAGAGCATGCTCAGGACGTGCGTCCGCGGATCAAGCTCGGCGCCCACGAAGGTGACGAATCGCTCCTCGGGGAGATCGGCGGCGAGCAGATCGTTGAGTCGATTGAAGAGGCCGGAGAGGCTGTGTCCGGTCGCGAGGCTGGCATGGACATACGCGCGGCAGACGGCGGTCACAAGAGCGGGGCCGACGCCGTGCCCCGAGACATCGGCGAGGCAGAAGAACCATCGCCCGCCGGGCTGCTCGAGCCAGTCGAAGTAGTCGCCGCCGGTCTTGTCGGCGGGCTTGCTGAGGCCGGCGACGTCATAGCCTGCCACCGCCGGGCTTTTCGTGGGGAGAAGGCCCTGTTGAATCTCTCGAGCGACATCGAGGTCGCGCTCGATGCGGCTGCGTGCGGCCACCTCCACGGCGAGGTTGCGGACGTGCGCCTTGAGTTCGCTCGTCATGTGGTTGAAGGCGCCGGCCAGTTCGCGCAGCTCGGCGGTGGAAGCGTTTTCATCGAGCGTCACATCGAGATTGCCCTTGCCGAGTTCGCCGACGCGATCGCGCATGCGCGCCATCGGACTGGTGATGCCGCGCGACAGAAACATGATGGAAGTCAGCATGAGCAGCAGGGTTGCGCCGAGCGCCGCGCCGCTCCACAAGGACCACTGCCGAACCTCGGCGAGAACCAGGCTGGTCGGGATGCGGGAGACGAAGACCCATCCCGCCGAAGGAATCCGCTCGAAGCACACGAGCTGCTCGTCGTCGGAGTCCCAGCCGTCGATGATGGCCGAGCCTGACCCGCCGCGGAGCATCTGGATGGCAAGTGCAGCGAGCTGCGGGCGATTGTGCTCGGTCGCGACGTCGTAGATCGTCTGCACCATGATCCGATTCGCCTGCGGGTGGAACACGAAGCGGCCGTCACCGGTGATCACGACGAACTCCACGGATTCATCGATCGCCATTCCGACCGTTCCGCGCAGGCGGGCGAGGTCGATATCGACCGTGCAGATGCCGGCGAATCCGGAGGCGTTCCTGAACGGCGCCGAGTACGTGCTCATGAGTACGTTGCCCGCGCCTTCATCGAAGTAGGGATCGCTCCACACCGAGCGGTCGAGCTTCTTCGGTTCGGAGTACCAGGTGATGGCCGGGTCGGCGTACCAGTCGTACACGTCGCGGCCGATGTTCATGCGGCGCAGCGATGCGCCATCGCGGCAGACATAGGGCGCGAACAGCTCCTCGCGCGGACGGCGAAGACCCGGCTCGAACGCGAGGCACGAGCCGTAGACCAGGGGCGACTGGTTGACGTTGGCGCTCAACTGCCCGTAGAGCGCTTCATCCGCGACATCGGGCGCCGCTTCGAGGAATCGCGCCGTGGTCTCGGCGATGCGCGAGACTTCCCGGAGGCGGTCGTCGAATGTCGAGGCATAACTCGCGGCCACACGCCGCATCGACTCTTCGGCGCGCTGACGAGCGACGTGCTGCAGCATGCGCCCCCCGAGGCCGAGGACGATGACATAGATCAGCAGCACTGGGCCGCCGATGCGGAGCATCATCTGGCGCTGCATGGTCAAAGAGTGCCGCTCCCGGCCGTCGAGCAGGCGCACAGAATACCCGGCGGATGATCGCTCCGTATTCCGCACTCTCGAGTTTGCCGGTTGACCGATTCAGGACGAATCGATGTCGGTGATGAGCCAGCAGGGTCGGGGATCGGGGGCCGCCGGGGTGCGGGTTGCGGAGGACGGGAGCGGGAGGCGCTCCAGCCGGAAGGTGAGGCGCTGGGTACGCTCGGCGACGGTGAAGTCGATGACCATCCGGGCGGAGCCGCCGGCGATCACGGGTTCTTCGGCGGGGACGAAGCGGGTGTGATTGCGCACGCGCGCGACGGAGGTGGAGCGCGCGAAGTCCAGGAATG
>Ga0209172_10000952_pt1 | contig 70107 bp, 60 predicted proteins | sample LarsenN4metaG_FD_184113 | JGI IMG/M metagenome (GOLD analysis project Ga0209172, IMG submission 184113) | Hot spring sediment bacterial and archeal communities from British Columbia, Canada, to study Microbial Dark Matter (Phase II) - Larsen... ...
TCAACCGGGCGAAGAACCGCCGGGTGGAGTTCGTGGTGCAGAACAAGGACGTGCTGCGCCGCGAGACGGAGCGCCGCCGCCTGCTGCAGCAGGGCGAGGGCGCGCCGGCCGACACCACGAAGTAGCGGAGCGCGAGCACGTTACGGCGGGGCGCCGGATCCGGCGTCCCGCCTCGTGCTTGCCGCCCTCGGGGCTGCTGCGTAGTCTCCGCGGCGGCCGGCGGAGTCCGGCCCCGGAGCGGCATCCCGCACGACCCGACAGCGCTCCCCCCGCTCGTCGTTTCCCCATCGCAAAGGAGTGCTCCCATGCGCAGACCCATCCTCCTCGCCGCGTTGCTCGCGCTGCTCGCGCCGGCCGCGGCCCGCGCGGCGGAGGGAACCGCCCACTGGTATCTGGCTCCCTACGCCGGATGGACTCAGTTCGACGAGAAGTTCGGCAAGTGGCTGATGAACGACCCGCGCTTCGAAGCCGAGGACGCCTTCAACGTCGGCGGCCGCCTCGGCTACCTGTGGCCGAACGGCTTCGGCCTCGAAGTGGCCGGCGGCTGGACGCCGTCCTCGGTCGAGCGCGCCACGCCCGCGGCCGAGTCGGACATGACCTTCTGGCACGCGACGGGCAACCTCATCTACCAGCCGACGCTGAGCGCCGCGGGCGGTCCGTTCCTGAGCGCGGGCTTCGGCCTCGCACGCACGACGCTGTCCGACGCCGCTCCGGCGGCGGGGCTCGGATTCGGCGGCGCCGAGGAGGCCGACCAGGGCGTGCTCGACTTCGCCGCCGGCTGGCACGTCCCCTTCGGCGAGCGCGCGGGGCTGCGCCTCGAGGCCCGCAACCTGCTGTGGGTGCCGAAGGACAAGTGGGAGGCGGCGACCAACAACTACCTGATCTACGGCGGCGCGCTGGCGTTCAACTTCGGCGGCGGCCCGCCGCCCGACGCCGACGCCGACGGCGTGCCCGACAAGAGGGACCGCTGCCCCAACACGCCGGCCGGCGCGCGCGTGGACGTCGCCGGCTGCCCCGCCGACTCCGACGGCGACGGCGTCTTCGACGGCCTCGATCAGTGCGACAACACGCCGAAGGGCGCCACCGTGGACGCGCGGGGCTGCCCGAGCGACGCGGACGGCGACAAGGTGTACGACGGCCTCGACCAGTGCGCGGACACGCCGAAGGGCGCCACCGTGGACGCGCGGGGCTGCCCGAGCGACGCGGACGGCGACGGCGTCTTCGACGGCCTCGACCAGTGCGCGAACACGCCGACCGGAGCCAAGGTGGATGCCCGCGGCTGTCCGACCGACGGCGACGGCGACGGCGTCCTCGACGGCCTGGACCAGTGCGCGAACACGCCGGCCGGAGCCAAGGTGGACAAGGACGGCTGCCCGATCGAGATCACCGAGCGCGAGACGGAGCTGCTCGACACCGGCATGATCCGGCTCCAGAACATCAACTTCGAGACCGGCAAGGCCGACCTGCTGCCCGATTCGTACGCCACGCTCGACATCGTCGGGCAGCTGCTGTCGCGCTGGCCGGACCTGCGGATCGAGATCGGCGGCCACACCGACGCGCGGGGCTCGAACGCCGCCAACCAGAAGCTCTCGGAGGCGCGGGCGAACTCGGTGCGGGACTACCTGCTCCAGAAGTTCCCGGACCTCAAGGCCGACCAGTACTCGGTCAAGGGCTACGGCGAGTCGAAGCCGGTGGCGCCGAACAACAACGCGGTCAACATGGCGAAGAACCGCCGCGTCGAATTCACGGTGCTCAACAAGGACGTCCTGCGCAAGGAGTCCGAGCGCCGCAAGATGCTGCAGAACTGATCCCGCGCCCGGCGACGCCGGGACGCCGCGACGGGCCGGGGCCGCGCGCCCCGGCCCGTTCATCATCGGCGCGCGGGGCGCCGGCGGCCACGCCGGCGCCGCCGCCGCGCGTTGGGCCCGCGTCGCCCGCCCCGCGCGCCGCCGCTGTGCTACCTTCGCGCCCCGTCGCGCGGGGCGAGCGCTTCGCCCGGCGCGCCACCACGGACCGGAGCGCCCATGTCCATCACCACCCGGGAAGAGCTCGACGCCCTGCGCCACGTCGGCCGCATCGTGCGCCGCGCGCTCGAGGCGATGCGCGCCGAGGTGCGCCCCGGCGTGACGACCGCCGCGCTCGACGCGGCCGGCGCGCGCGTGCTCGCGGCGCACGGCGCGCGCTCGGCGCCGCGGCTCGTGTACGGGTTCCCGGGCGTCAACTGCATCAGCGTCAACGACGAGATCGTCCACGGCGTCGGCTCGTCGCGCGTCCTGCGTGAGGGCGACCTCGTCAAGCTCGACGTCACCGCCGAGAAGGACGGTTTCATGGCCGACGCCGCGATCACCGTGGTCGCCGGGCGCGCGCCGGCGCGCGCGCGGGCGCTCGTGGCGTGCGCCGAGCGCGCGCTGCGCCGCGGCCTCGCCGCCGCCCGCGCGGGGCGCCGCGCGCGCGAGGTGGGCGCCGCCGTGGAGCGCGTCGTCGAGGCCGCGGGCTTCAGCGTGGTGCGCGCCCTGCAGGGCCACGGCATCGGGCGCACGATCCACGAGGAGCCGTCCATTCCGAACTGGGACGACCCCGAGGCGCGCGCCGTGCTGACCCCCGGCCTGGTCGTCACGGTCGAGCCGATCGTCTCCGCCGGCTCGGGGGACGCGGTCGGCTTGCCCGACGGCTGGACCGTGCGCACGCGCGACGGATCGCTCGCGGCGCATGCCGAACACACCGTCGTCATCACGCGCGGCGCGCCGCTGCTGCTCACCGCCGCCTGACCCCGGAGGACGCCATGCCGACCGCGACCCTGAGCTTCACCGAGGCCGACGTGCGCGAGCTGGTCGAGACGCGCCGCGACCTGCACGCGCACCCGGAACTCGGCTTCCAGGAGGTGCGCACCGCCGGGGTGGTCGCCGACCGGCTGCGCGCGCTCGGGCTCGAGGTGCGCACCGGCGTCGGCCGCACCGGCGTGACCGCCGTGGTCGAGGGCGCGCGGCCCGGCCGCCGCGTGCTGCTGCGCGCCGACATGGACGCGCTGCCGATCACCGAGGAGAACGAGGCGCCGTACCGCTCGCGACATCCGGGCGTCATGCACGCCTGCGGCCACGACTGCCACACCGCCATCCTGCTCACGGTGGCGCGCCAGCTGGTGCGCGAGCGCGCCGGCCTCGCCGGCGCGGTGACGCTGTGCTTTCAGCCCGCCGAGGAGGGCGGCGGCGGCGCCGACGCCATGATCGCCGACGGCGTGCTCGAGGCCGCGCGCCCCGACGCCGCGTTCGGTCTCCACGTGTGGCAGGACCTGCCGCTCGGCACGGTCGCCGTGACGCCGGGCCCGATGATGGCCGCGGTGGACGAGTTCACCGTGACCGTGAAGGGCGTCGGCGCGCACGCCGCCATGCCGCAGGCCTCGCGCGACCCGGTGCTGTGCCTCGCGCACATGATCACGGCGCTGCAGAGCATCGCCAGCCGCAACACCGACCCGCTGCGCGAGGTGGTGGTGAGCGCGACCCAGCTGCGCGCCGGCACCGCGTTCAACATCATTCCCATGACCGCCACCATGAACGGCACCTGCCGGGTCTTCGACCCCGCCGTGTGGGAGGCGCTGCCCGTCCACTTCGAGCGCGTGTGCCGCGGCGTGGCGCAGGCCTTCGGCTGCGAGGTCGAGATGGACTACCGGCGCCACCACCGCCCGACCGTCAACGACCCGGAGATGGCGGCCCTGGCGCGCGCCGCGGCGGCCGAGGTCGTCGGCGAGGAGCGCGTGACGACCGTGCGCACGATGGGCGGCGAGGACTTCTCGTCGTTCCTCGCGCGCGTGCCGGGCTGCTTCGTGGCGATCGGCTCGCGCAACGAGGCGCGCGGTCTCGTCTTCGACCACCACCACCCGCGCTTCGACGTGGACGAGGAGTGCCTGGCGATCGGCGCCGAGGTGCTGCTGCGGACGACGAAGCGGTTCCTCGCGTCGTGAGCGCGACGCCGCGCACCGCGCGCGCCGCGCAGGCGCTCGCGCTGGCGTGCGCCGCCGCGTGGGCGGCGGCCGCCGGCGCCGACTGGCTGCAGCCCGACCCGTCCTACCGCGAGGCGCAGTTCCTGCTGCGCGCCGCGGTGCGCGACACCGCCGGCCGCGGCCACGACCCGGCCGCGCTCGACACGCTCGGCGTCGCGCTGCTGCGCCTCGGCCGCTCCGCCGACGCCGAGGCGGTGTTTCGCCGCGCGCTCGCCGCGCGCCCGGGCGACGCCACCGCGCGCGCCGGGCTCGGCAAGCTCGCGCTGTTCGCCGGCCGCGAGGCCGAGGCCGAGAGCCTGCTCGCCGGGCTCGCCGCCGAGCCCGGCGCGCTCGCCGACCTGTTCGCCGCGCGCCTGCGGCGCGGCGACTGGACGGGCGCCGCGGCGCTCGCGCCCGAGGTCGAACAGCACGGCCGCGTGGCGATGCTCGAGCGGCTGGCCGCCGAGCCCCCCTACGCCATCGTGGCCGGGCCGGAGATAAGCGAGGCGCTGTGGACGCGTGCGTTCCCGACGCCGCTCGTGCGCGTCCGGCTCGACGGCGAGAGCGTGCTCATGGCGGTGGACACCGGGGCCTCCGATCTGCTCGTGGACGAGTCGGCGGCGCGACGCATCGGGATCGCGCCGGTGGGCGGCGAGTGGTCCACGTTCTGGAACGGCACGCGCCACGCGGTGCGCGGCGCGCTGGTGCGGCGCCTCGAGATCGCCGGGTTCCGCATCGAGCGGCTGCCGGCGGGCGTGCTGCCGCTGCGGCGCTGGAGCATCCTCGTCCACCCGCAGGGCGAGCCGGTCGCCGGCGTCATCGGGCTCAACCTGCTGCGCCGCTTCACGCCCACGCTCGACTACCGGCGCAACCGCCTCGTGCTGCGGCGCCCCGGCGCGCCGTGGTCGCCGCCGGCGGACGACGCGCGCGTGCCGTTCGAACTGTGGGGAGAGGCCGAGCTCATGACGCACGGCACGCTCGCCGGCGGCCGCCGCATGGCGTTCATCGTGCAGACCGGGTTCCCCGGTTGCGGCATCGCCGCCCCGTCCGAAGTGCTCGACGAGATCGGCGTCCGGCCCGGCGGCATCGCGAAGCTCGTGAAGAGCGCCGGGCAGATGGTCCAGGGACGGCCGTGGACCGAGGTCACGGTGCCCTCGGTGGCGGTCGGCGCGGTGACGCGCGACAAGGTCACCGGCTGGTCCGGCGCGCTCGACGCCGCCGAGCTGTGGCGCCACGGCGTGCGGCGCGACGCGGTGCTCGCCGGGCAGTTCTTCCGCGGCCGCGCCCTCACCATCGACTGGGCGCGGCGCGAACTGCGCATCTCGGCCGCGAAGTAGCGCCGCGCGCCGTCAGTGCCCGGCGCCGGTTGCCTCGCCGTGCGCCGCGCCGTCGCCATCCCGCGCCTCTCCGGCGCGCGCGCCGTCCGCCGCGCGGCCGGGGTGCGGGATCGGCCGGCCGTTCTGCCTGACCCCCGCGCCGTGCTCGTGCACCAGCACGCCGCCGCGGTAGCCGGTCATGCCGACCGCGGCGGCCGCCAGAACGTGGAGCGCCAGCGCCAGCCCCGCGACCGCGGCGCGCGCCGCGCCCGCGCGGCCCGCCAGCGCGCGCGCGGCGACGGCGGCGGTCGCCACCCAGGCGGTGAGCTGGCCGCCGCTTTCGTGCGCCTCGATCAGCTCGTGCGGCACGCCCTGCTCCTCGGCCACCTCCTCGGCGGCGTTCCCGGAGAACACCGCCGCCCACGCGCCGAGCGCGCCGATGACCAGCATCGCCATCGCCGCCTTGCGCCACCACGCGAGGTCCGTGGCGCGGCCGACCAGCTCGAAGATCAACGAGAACAGGAGCAGGGCGATCGGGGTGTGGACGAGGGCCGGGTGCAGCGGGCCGAGCGCATCCATGGAAGACCTCCGGGTCGGGCGGTGGATCGGGCGGCCGACTCTACGCCCGGCGCGGGGGCGGCGTACAGGGTGGGCGCCGCCGGTCGCAGCGCGCGGCGGCCGTCGCGCCCGCCCGGCGGTTTCGCGCCGCCGCGCGCAAGCGCCGCCTGCTGCTAGAGTGCGCGGCCATGGTCGCCTCCGCGCCGCGCGCCCGACCGCCCGTGGTCTCGATCGCCCTGTCGCTCGTCGCGACGGGGCTCGACGCCGCCCTGCTCGCGCTCGCCCTCGGCGGCCTCGCGCCGCTCGCCGGCCACGCGCGCGCGCTGGCGCTGCTCGCGGTGTGGGGCGCGGGCAACGCCACGCTCGCCGTGCTGCGGCCGGTCGCGGGCCACGACGCGGTCGCCACCGGGCCGCGCGAGCGGCTCGTGCTTGTGGCGCTGCTCGTGCTGCCGCTCGCGGTCGGCCCGCTCGGCGCGTGGGGCGAGCGCGCCGGCCTCGCGCCGCGCCCCGGCGGCGAGGCGCTCGGCTGGGCCGGCGTCGCGCTCGCCGCCGCCGGCCTCGCGCTGCGCATCGCGGCCATGGCGCAGCTCGGTCCGCGCTTCTCGCCGGTCGTCGCGCTCCAGCGCGGCCACGCGCTCGAGACCGCCGGGCTCTACGCCCGCGTGCGGCACCCGGGCTACCTCGGCGCGCTGCTCGCCGCGGCGGGCGCGGCGCTGGCGTTCGACAGCGTGCTCGGCTTCGCCGCCGCGCTCGGCATGCTGCCCGCGTTCCGCGCGCGCATCCGCCGCGAGGAGTCGCTGCTCGAGTCGCACTTTGGCGACGCGTGGCGCGCCTACCGCGCCCGCACGGGCGCGCTGTGGCCGGGGCCGGGCGCGCGCTGACCGCGCCGCGCGCGGCCGGAGGTTCGGGCGTGGCCGGGACGCGCGGGTCCGCGCCCGTGCGGGGCGCGCCGCGAGCGCCGCGCGTGAGGGCCGCGTGAACCCCGTGGCAAGCGCGGGTTCGGCCCGCGCAAAATGGGTGTGAAGCGGACGCGCGGCCCTTGCGCGCCGGCGGACCCGGAACCAGACTGCCTCGCGAACGCCGGAGCGCCGCGCGCGTCGCGCGGCCCGGCCGGAGGAGCCGATGCGCCACGCGCCCGCGATCTGTGCCCGATGGCTCGCGATCCCGATCGGGTTCGCGCTCGCCGCGTGCGCGCCCGCGGCCATCGCCGCGCCGCGCGCCGCAGCGCCTGTCGAGCTCGCCGCAGGGGATGCGCGCGGCGCGTCCTCCGCCGACTTCGCCGCCGACGTCGCGCACGCGCCGTCGCGCGAGCCCTCCGGCCTTCTCGACGAGCCCTTGCGCCGCGCCTCGGCGCGGCACTTCGCCCCCGCGAAGCGCGCGGCCTCCTCCCCGGCGGTCCTCGCCGCGCCGCGGGGTGACGATCCGCCCGCGCTCGAGGCGCGCGCCCGCGCGGTCGTGCACGACGACCGCCCGCGCGCGTTCCCGGCCCGCACCGGCGCCGGGATCCGGGCGCCGCCCGGCGCCGCGCGCTGACGCGATTGCTCACGGGGGGCGCCGGCGCGCCGCGCCGGCCGGCCCTTCCCACCGACGACCATCGTCCTCCGGCGCCCGTGGCGCCACGAGGTGCACCATGACGATCACGCGCATCAGCCCGAAGAAGTTCGCGGTGCTCAACCGCCTCGGCACCTTCCCGCGTCCCACCCTCGAGGAACACGAGGCCACGTACCGCGGCTACGTCGCGAAGACGAACGAGATGCTCGACCGGCTCGCCCACGCCGACCGCGCGTCGGCGCACCCGGTGTTCAGCGACTGGCGCTCGATCAAGTCCGAAATCCCCATCGCGCTCGCCGCGGTCAAGAGCTACGAGATCTTCCTCGAGCACATGGGCGGGCGCGGCGGCGCGCCGAAGGGGGCGCTCGCCGACCAGCTCCGGCGCGACTTCGGGAGCTTCGAGAGCTTTCGCGAGGAACTCACGGCCACCGCCCTCGCTTCGCGCGGCTGGGTCGCGCTCGTGTGGGACGAGGACGCCGCGCACCTGATGACGGTGCTCGGCGACACCCCGGAGAACCTCTCGGTGTGGCGCCAGCAGCCGGTGCTCGTGCTCGAGGTGTCGGACCGCGCGGCGTCGGTGGACTTCGCGCGCAACCGCGCGCGCTACCTGACGGCGCTTCTCGACAACCTCGACTGGGACGTGATCGAGCACAACTTCGAGCGCGCCGCGGGGCTCGCGCCGGCCCGCCACTCCGACTGACCCGTCCCACGCCGCGACCGCGCGCCGGCCGCCCCCCGGGGCCGGCGCCGCGGCGCGCGGCGCGCACGGCTGGTCCGAAGGAACGCCTTGGCCGCCCACGGGGCGTCCGCTATCCTGCGGCCCCGTGCGTCTCTCGTACCACGTGATGTCGGCTCCCGCGCCGATCGGCCTGCTGTTCCTGGCCCGCACCGAGCGCGGCCTGCGCTACGTCGAGTTCCTCGAGCGGCGCAGCATCAAGCGCGTCATCGCCTCGCACGAGGCGGAGCATCCCGGCGCCGAGTGGCGCCCCTCGCTCCTCGACCTTGAGGACGTGGTGCGCCAGCTCGAGGCGTATTTCGACGGCGAGCGGCGCGCCTTCGACCTGCCCCTCGACCCGGTCGGCACCGACTTCCAGCGCGCGGTGTGGGCCGAGCTGGCGCGCATCCCGTACGGCGAGACGCGCAGCTACGGCCAGATCGCGGCGGCCATCGGTCAGCCCAGGGCGACACGCGCCGTGGGACTCGCCAACAACCAGAACCCCCTGCCGATCGTCGTGCCTTGCCACCGCGTCGTCGGAGCGCGCGGCGAGCTGACGGGCTATGGCGGCGGCCTGCCGCGCAAGCGCTGGCTGCTGCAGCACGAGGCGCGTTTCGCCGCGGCGGTGACGGCGCCCGGCGAGTCGGTGGCGAGCGTCGAGCCGGCGCGCCGCGCGGCGCAGCCGTCGCTCACGCTGGTCGCCAAGCCGGCCGCGGGACCGCAGCTCGCGCCGCCCCGGGACGCGGCGCCGGCCCGGCGCCGCGCGGCGGCGAAGTCCGCGCCGGCGCTCAAGGCCGCGGCCGCCAGCGCCACGTCCAACCGACGCGCGCGCCGCCCCGCCGGACGCGCGAGAGGCGCCGCCGCGCCCCCGGAGCGCTCCCGTCGCTCCACCGCCGCGCGCGGCGCGGCCCGCGGCCGCGACCGCCGCTGACGCGCCGCGCGCCTCAGCGCGCGAAGTGGTCCCAGCCGGCGCCCGCAAGCGCGCGCTCGCGGCCGTCGGGCCCGCGCTCCACGATCACGCCCGGCGCGTCGGTGAAGCGCCCGACGAAGGCGAGCGGCGCGCCGGTCTCGCGCGCCGCGCGCTCGCACGCCGCGCGCCCCGCGGGATCCACCGCGAGGAGCAGCTCGTAGTCGTCCGACGGGGCGAAGCGCAGCGCGTCCACCGGCACGCCGAGGTCCTGCGCCGCGCCCTCGAGCGCGTCGTCCGCCGGCCACGCTTCCGCCTCGAGCGTCGCGCCCGTGCCGCTCGCCTCGCACAGCCGCTCGAGATCGGCCGCCACGCCGTCCGAGACGTCCACCGCCGCCGTCACCGCGCCGGCCGGGGCCAGCGCGAGCGCGAACGCGACGCGCGGGACGGGCTGGAGCCACGCGTCGAGCAGCTCGCTCGCGATCTCCGCGCGGCGCGCCGGGCCGAGCGCGCGCGCCAGCGCGAGCCCCGCCCCGGCGCGCCCCGGGCGGCCGGTGACCGCGAGCAGATCGCCGGGCCGCGCCCCGCTGCGCGTCCACGCGCGCGCCTCGGCGACGCCGCCGACGAGCGTCAGGCTCACCCACTCGGCGCCTTCGACCCCGGCGAGATTGCCGCCGACGATCGCGGCGCGGAATGGCGCCAGCGCCTCGACCACGCCGCCCTGCAGCTCGAGGAGCGCGTCGGCGTCATGGTCGGCGCGCAGCCCGAACGACAGCAGCGCCCAGCGCGGGCGCGCCGCCATCGCCGCGAGGTCGGACAGGTTGGCGGCCGCGAGGCGCGCCCCCACGCCGCGCGGCGAGAGCCACGCCGGCAGCCAGTGGCGGCCCTCGACGAAGGCGTCCACCGTGACCGCCAGCGCCTCGCCGGGATGCGGGCGCAGCAGCGCCGCGTCGTCGCCGGGGCCGAGCAGGACGTCCGGATCCTCCGGGCCGCGCGCGCGCACCAGGCGCCGGATGGCCTCGAACTCACCGAGGTCACGCAGCGTGGGCACGGCCGACCTCCCGCCGCGCGCGGCTCACGGGGCCCCGACCTGCTCGACGGGGCCGAACCCCGCGAGCGCGGCGCGCGCCGAGTCCGGGTCCGCCACCACGAGCAATGCAAGGTCGTCGGTGCACACGTAGGACTTGAGCGCGCGGCGCACGTCGGCCATGGTCACCGCCGCGACGTGCGCGTCGAACGATTCAATCCACGCCGGGTCGAGGCCGTGGAACTCGACGTCGGCGATGTGCGCCGCGAGATCGTCGGGCGCCTGCAGCCCGAGCGGGAACTGCCCGGTGAGGAAGCGCTTCGCCTTCTCGAGCTCGGCCTCGGTCGGACCCTCCTGGACGAGGGTGCGGACGACGTTGCGAATCTCGTCCACCGCGTCGCGCAGCGTCGCGTTGCGCGTGAAGGTCGAGATCACGAACGCGCCGGCCGTGCGGTGCATGGTGAACGCCGAGCGGATGCGGTAGGTGAGCCCGCGCACCACGCGGATCTCGTTGACCAGCCGCGAGGTGAAGCCATCGCCAAGGATGGCGTTGGCGACGCGCACCGCGAACTCGTCGGGGTGGCCGCGCGGCACGCCCGGGCAGCCGAGGCGGATCTGCGCCTGCGTCGCCTCGGGCGCGGCGACCAGGCGCACGCCGCGCGCCCCGCCGGCGCGCGGGAGGGGCGGGACCGCCGGCGGCGGCGCGCCCGGCGCCTTCCACGCGCCGAAGGCGCGCTCGAGTTCGGCGAGCATCGCGCGCGGCTCGACCGCGCCCACCACCACGAGCACCGCGCCGGCCGGCGTGACGTGCCGCGCGTGGAACGCCACCACGTCGTCGCGCGTGAGGGCGCGCACCGACGCCTCGCCGCCCGACGTCGCGTGGCCGAGCGGATGCGCGCCGTACACGAACGGCAGCATCGCCCTGTCGGCGAGCGCCCACAGGTCGTCGCGCTCGCTGGCGATGCGGCCGAGGGCTTCGGCGCGGCGCCGCTCGAAGGCGTCCGGCGCGAACGTCGGCGCCACCACCGCGTCGCGCAGCAACTCGATGCCGAGGGACGCGTCGCGCGCCAGCACCTCGCACGACAGCGTGAGCGCCTCGGGTCCGGCCGTGGCCGCAAAGCTGCCGCCGACGAACGCGATGGCCTCGGCGAAGGCGGCCGCGTCGCGCGCGCCCGCGCCCTCGGTGAGGAGGTCGGCGGTGAGCCCGGCGAGGCCTTCGCGCCCCGGCGGGTCGTAGGCGGCGCCCGCCGGCACGACGAGGCGCAGGTCCACGAGCGGCAGCCGCGCGCTCGGCACGATCACCACGCGCAGGCCGTTCTTGAGCGTGGCGCGCGTCGCCGCCGGCAGCGTGAGTCGCGCGGCCGCCGCGACGGCGGGCGCCGCGGCGAGCGACAGCCCGAGCGCGAGCGCGAAGACGGCGCGCGCGCCCGGCGCCGCACGGCGGGCCGAACCGCGGCGCGCGCTCATCGGACCGCCGCCGCCGCGTCCCCCGCGGGAACGAGCGTCGCCACGGTGCGCCGCCGCGCGTCGAACACGGCGCGCGCCACGCGCCGGCAGTCATCGGCCGTCACCGCGCGCACGCGCTCGAGGTTCGTGAACATGGCCCGCCAGTCGCCGTACACGTGCTCGTGCAGGCCGAGCTGGAGCCCGCGCCCGTTGTTCGTCTTGAGCCCCTTCACGAAGTCCGCCTCGATCAGGTTGCGCGCCTTCTCCAGTTCGCGCGCGTCCGGCCCGTCGGCCGCGAGGCGCGCCAGCACGGAATCGAACGCCGCGAGCCCGGCCGCGGCCGGCGTGCCGGGCGCAAGCGTCACGGTGAACTGCACGAGGCCCGGGTCCACGGTGGGCTCGAACGCGGCGTCCGCCTCGAGCGCCAGCCCGCGCTCCATGACCAGCGCGCGGTGGAGCCGCGACGACGGTCCGTCGGCGAGGACGCGCACCAGCACGTCGAGCGCCGGCACGTCCGGATGCGTCGCCCCGGGCGCGCGGTAGCCGGCCATGAACGTGACCGTCTCGGCCGGGTGGTGGACCTCGACGCGGCGCTCGCCGCGCTGCTCCGGTTCGCCGTTGGGCGGCGGCGGCGGCGGCGCCTGACGCGGGATGCCGCCGAAGGCGGCGCGGATGTCCTTCAGCGCCTGCGCCGGCGCGAAGTCGCCGACCAGCACGAGGATGCAGTTGTTGGGGGCGTAGTAGGTGCGGAAGTACTCCACGCAGTCCTCGCGGCGGATCGCCTCGAGGTCGGCCATCCAGCCCACGATCGGCCAGCGGTAGGGCGCGGCGAGGAACGCGGTCGCCCACAGGTGCTCGTCGAGCAGCCCGCGCACGTCGTTGTCGGTGAACGCGCGCCGCTCCTCCTTGACGACCTCGATCTCGCTCGCGAGCTGCTCCGGATGGAGCGAGAGCGAGGCCATGCGATCGGCGTCGAGCCTGAGCGGCACGTCGAGGCGGTCGGAGGCGATGTCCTCGTGGTAGGCGGTCATGTCGCGCGCGGTGAAGGCGTTCGAAGCGCCGCCCGCCGCCTCGAGGAGGCGGTCGTATTCCTTGGGCGGGACATTGGCCGAGCCGTTGAACATCATGTGCTCGAGGACGTGGGAGATGCCGGTGATGCCGGGCCGCTCGTTGCGCGAGCCGACCTTGAACCACTGCCACAACGTGACCGCCGGCACCGTGCGGTCGGGAGCGAGCAGCACGACGAGCCCGTTGTCGAGCACGTGGCGCTCGACCGCGAGCGCCGCCGGCGTGAGGAGCGGCGCGGGCGCCGCGGGCGCGGCGGGCTTCGGCTTCGCCCGGCGCGCGGCGAGGGACGCGCCCGGCGCGAGCGCCAGCGCCGCGGCGGCGAGCGCCGCGACGGCGCGGCGCGAGCGCGCGGCGGCGCCGGCGCGGCGCAGGGTGGAGGACGCGACGGTCGAGAACGGCGGCATGGATCCTCCGGCGGAGCGGAACGGCGCGCGGAACGTGGCGGCCATGCTAGGCACGCGGCGCGCGGCGCGGCAACCCGCCCGCGACCGGCGGGGCGGACGCGCCGCCCGGCGCGCGCGCGGCGGCGCGGCAAGGCGCGTCGCTCCGCGCGCGGCCCGCGCCGCGGATCGCCGCTGGATCGCCCCGTGACGCGCCGCTAGAGTCGCGCTCCGCCATGGACGCCCCCGCGACCGCTCCACCCGCCCCGCCGCGCGGCCTCACGCCGGGACGCGCCGCGCTGCTGCTCGCGTCGGTCGCGCTGGTCGCGGCGAGCGCCGGCTACTCGGTCGGCATCGAGCTGCGCCGCGCCGGGACGCCCTGGACCGGCATGACGTGGTCCCCCAACGACACGCTCGCCGTGCGGCGCGCGTCGGGCATCGGCCTCGGCATCGGGCGTGGCACGCCGCCCGGCGGGGTGGTCCAGGTGCATCCCGGCGGCCCCGCGGCGCGCGCGGGCGTCCGGGTCGGCGACCGCGTTCTGGCGGTGGGTCCCGTGCCGTCCGACGCCGAGGGCGCGCTCGCCGTTCAGGCGCGCGCGGTGCGCCCCGGCGACACCCTCGTCTACCGCCTGGAGCGCGACGGCGCGGTGTTCGACGCGATCGTGCCGGTGGAGCCGGCCCACCACACCACGCGCGGCGCGGCCCTGGCGCTGTTTTTCGCCGGAACGGCGGTCGCGTGGTGCGCGATCGGCTTCTTCGTGTGGCTGCGCCGCGCCTCCGACGCGCGCGCCACGGTGTTCGGCCTGCTGTGCGCGACGGCGGCCTCGACCTACCTGCTCATCCCGGTGCTGAGCGCCCAGTCCGCCGGCGGCGGCCTCGAGCCCGCCGGGCGCGCGGACCCCGCTCTGTTCGCGGCGATCCTCGCCTTCTCCGCGGTCGGTGCGGCCTTCGCCGCGCTGCTGCTCCACTTCGCGCTCATCTTCCCGCGTCCGCGGCCGGTGGTCGGGACATGGCCGCAGGCGATCCACTGGGCGTGGGCCGGGAGCCTGTACCCGGTGGTCGGCCTCACCGTGGCCCTGGCCGCGCTGCTCGCTGCGCGGACGGCGCGCGCCGCGGTGGCGGCCGCGGCGGTGGCGCTCGCCGCCGGGCTGCTGGCCGCGTGGCTCCGGCGGAGCGTGCCGGGCGGCTTCCGCGCGCGCCTCGCGCGCCAGCCGTGGCTCTCGATCGCCGTGCTGGTCGCCGCCGGCGCGGCGGTCGCGGCCCTCGGACAGCTCGCGACCGGGCCTGGACTGCGCGCCGTGCGCGTCGCCGCGTCGCTCACGGCCCTGCTCGTTCCCGCCGCCGGCTTCCTCGTGACCCCGCTGCTGCTCGGCGCCTGCACGGTGGCGTGCCTGCTGCGCAGCTACCGCGAGAGCGGGCTCGAGGACCGCCAGCGCATCCGCTGGCCGATGTACGGCATCGTCGCCTCGCTCGGCGTGTCGCTCCTGCTCACGATCGCGACGCTGGCGGCGGCGCTGACGCTCGACGCGGAACGGTTCGAGGCGTTCCAGACCGCGCTCAGCGTCGGCACCGCACTCGGCACGCTGCTCATTCCGCTCGGCTTCGCGGTCGGCATCCTGCGCTACCGGCTCCTCGACCTCGACGTCGTCATCCGCCGCACCGCGATCTACGCCGCGTTCCTCGGCGCCCTGACGGTGACCTTCGTCGTCGCCGTGGGGCTCGCCGGGGGGCTCGCGGTGCGCGTGTTCGGGCGCGACAACGCGCTCGCGGCGCCGCTCGGCACGCTGGCGGTCGCGCTCATGGCGCTGCCCGTCTACCGCCGGGTGCGCGACGGGCTCGACCGGCGCTTCTTTCGCACACGCTACGACGCCGGCGCCGTGCTGCGCCGCATCGGCGAGGCGGTCTCGCACCACGCCGGCGGGCCGGCCCTCGCGCGGCGCGTCGCGGAGGAGCTGCAGGTCGCGCTGCGCGCCCGCGCCGTCGCCGTCCTGCTGCGCTCGGGGGGCGCGCTGGCGCCCGCCGTCGGACTCGGCGTCGCGCCCGAGCGCCTCGCGCGCGTGCGGGTGCCGCTCGACGAGGCGCGGCGCGGCCCGCTCGGCGCCGCGCCGCACGTGCCCGCGGCCGAGACGAGCGGCGCGCTCGCCGAGGCGACGCGCGTGGTGCGCGCCGAGGTGCTGGTGCCCGTGCGCCTGCGCGGCGAGCTCCACGGCGTGCTCGCGATGGGCTCCAAGCTCTCCGACGAGGCGTTCACCGAGGCCGACCTCGAGTTCCTCGCGGCCGCCGCCGGGCAGCTCGCCTTCGGCGTCGCCGGCGATTCCGGGGCGGGCCGGCGGCGCGAGCTGGACGAGGCGCGCGAGATCCAGGCCAGCCTGCTCCCCGCGCGGCTGCCGACGGCGCCCGGACTCACGCTCGCCGCGCACTGGCAGCCTGCGACCCACGTGGCGGGCGACTACTACGACGCCTTCGCGCTGGAGGGCGCGCGCGTCGCGCTGTGCGTGGCCGATGTCACGGGCAAGGGCATGCCGGCGGCGCTCCTCATGTCGAACCTGCAGGCGAGCGTCAAGGCCCTTGCCCCCGCCGCCGGCTCGCCCGCGGCGCTGTGCGAGCGACTCAACCGCGCGCTCGGCGGGCAGCTCGCGCCGGGGCGATTCATCACCTTCTTCTACGGCGAGGCGGACGCCGCGGCGCGCGTGCTGCGCTACGCCAACGCCGGGCACAACCCGCCCCTGCTGCTGCGCGCCGACGGGCGCGCGGAGTGGCTCGACGCCGGCGGCCCCCTGCTCGGCGTGGTTGCGGACGCGAACTACGCGGAGGCGGTCGTCCCGCTCGGCGACGGCGACCTGCTGGTGCTCTACACCGACGGCGTCACCGAGGCGCAGGCGCCCTCGGGGGAGCTGTTCGGCGAGGCGCGCCTGCTCGAGGCGGTGCGCGGCGCGGCGGGGCGCGGCCCCGACGAGGTGCAGCGCGCGCTGCTGGCCGCCGCCGGCGCGTTCTGCGACGGCGTGTTCGCCGACGACGCGACGGTGCTCGTGCTGGCCGTCGGATGACGCGCGCCGCCGCGCCCGGCCTCGCCGCGCGGCGACCGCTCCGCTAGGCTCGCGCCATGCCGCTGCCCGCTCACCTCGCCCGCCTCGCGCGCGACTGCGAGATCTCGCCGTACAGGTCCTCCGGCCCCGGGGGACAAAAGAAGAACAAGACCGAGTCCAGCGTGCGCGTGCGCCACGCGCCGAGCGGAATCGTGCGCATCGCGACCGAGAGCCGCTCGCAGGCCGCGAACCGACGCCGCGCGTTGGAACGCGTGTGGGCCGAACTCGAGCGCCGCGCCCGCCGCCCCGCGCCGCGCGTGGCGACGCGCCCGACGCGTTCCGCCGTGGAGCGGCGCCTCGCCGAGAAGCGGCGGACCGCCGAGCGCAAACGCGTCCGACGGTCCGGCGACGACGAGTAGCGCGCGGCGGGTGGCGCGCGACGGCTAGGCCGGCCCGCCGCCCGGGCCCTCGGCCGGGTCCTCGGCGTGGTGCTTGATGATGCGCGCCTCGGCGATGAACACCACCTCCTCCGCGACATTGGTCGCGAGGTCGGCGACGCGCTCGAGGTTGCGCGCCACCAGGATCAGCTCCATGGCGCGCGACACGGCCGCGGGATCGTCCATCATCTGGGCCAGCAGCTCGCGGAAGATCTGCCGGTTGAGCGCGTCCACGTCGTCGTCGCGCCGCACCAGCAGCCGCGCCGTGGCGGCGTCGCGCCGCACGAAGGCGTTGAGCGCGTCGTGGAGCATGGCGGCGGCCAGCTCCGCCATGCGCGGCACGTCCGCCAGCGGCTTGAGCTGAGGCGCCTCGGCAAGGCGCCTGGCGCTGCCGGCGATGTTCACCGCGTGGTCGCCGACGCGCTCGAGGTCGTTCGAGATCTTGAGCGCGGACATCAGGAACCGCAGGTCGCCCGCCATCGGCTGCTGGGTGGCGAACAGCACCGCGCAGCGCTCCTCGATGTCGTTCTCCATGCGGTCGATCGCGCGGTCGTCCGCGAACACCTCCTCGGCGAGCGCGGCGTCGCGGCGCGCGACGGCCTCCACCGCCTTGCCGACGATGGCCTCGGCGCGGCCGCCCATGAGGAGCAGTTGTTCCTTGAGCGCTTCGAGTTCCTGCTGGAAGTGGCGTTCCACGCGCGGGGCTCCACTGGGGATGAGAGGGTCGAGGGGACCGGGTTGCCGGAACCCTATCATCCGAAGCGCCCCGTGATGTAGTCCTCCGTGATCTTGACCCGGGGGTTGGTGAACAGCGTCTTGGTGACGTCGTACTCGATGAGCTCGCCGGTCAGCATGAAGGCGGTGCGGTCCGAGATGCGCGCCGCCTGCTGCATGTTGTGGGTCACGACGACGATCGTGTAGTGCGCCTTGAGGTCGAGCACCAGCTCCTCGATGCGCGCGGTGGCCGTGGGGTCGAGGGCCGAGGCGGGCTCGTCCATGAGGATGACCTCCGGCTCGATGGCGAGGCAGCGCGCGATGCACAGTCGCTGCTGCTGTCCGCCGGAGAGCTGGAGCGCGGAGCGGTCGAGGCGGTCCTTGACCTCGTCCCACAGCGCGGCGCGCCTGAGGCTCGTCTCGACGCGCCCCTCGATCTCGGAGCGCGCCGTGACGCCCAGCATGCGCAGCCCGAAGGCGACGTTGTCGAAGATGGACTTCGGGAAGGGATTCGGGCGCTGAAACACCATGCCGACGCGGCGCCGCAGCTCGACCACGTCGGTGGCCTGACCGAACACGTCGAGCCCGCCCACCGTCATCGCCCCCTCCACCCGCACGCCGGGGATGAGGTCGTTCATGCGGTTGAAGGAGCGCAGCAGCGTGCTCTTGCCGCAGCCCGACGGACCGATGATGGCGGTCACGCTGTTGCCGGGGATGTCGAGGCTCACCGACTTGAGCGCCTTGAAGCTCCCGTACCACAGGCTGAAGCCGCGCGCGGAGAGATGGGGCGTCGCCGCGCCGGCGGCGGCCGCCGGCGCGGCGGGGGCCGGCCCGGCGGCGCGCGGCTCCGGCCGCGGCATGCGGCCGATGCGGGATTCGGTCACGGTCGGGGTCTCCGGACTCACGTCAGCTCCTTCCGGCGAGCCGCGCGCGCAGGCGCGCGCGCAGCAGGATCGCGGTCAGGTTGAGGGCGAAGGTGAGGAGCAGCAGCACGAGCACCGTGCCGTACAGCAGCGGGCGCGTCTGATCCACGTCGGGCGACTGGGTGGCCAGCACGAACACGTGGTAGCCGAGCTCCATGAACTGGTCGGTGGGCGAGGCCGGCAGGTACGGCAGGAAGTACGCGGCCCCGGTGAACATGATGGGCGCCACTTCGCCCGCGCCGCGCGACACCGACAGGATCGCGCCCGTCAGGATGCCCGGCATGGCCTGCGGCAGGAGCACGTTGCGAATCGTCTGCCAGCGCGTGGCGCCGAGCGCGAGCGACGCCTCGCGCTGGTCGTGGCCCACGGTGCGCAACGCCTCCTCGGTGGTGACGATCACGACCGGCAGGTTGAGGAGCGCGAGCGTGAGCGCCGCCCACATGAGCGACGGCTGCCCCCACACCACGTCGAGGCCGAGCGCGCGATCCATGCCGCGGCCGACGAACTGGATGAAGAAACCGAGCCCGAACAGGCCGAACACGATGCTCGGCACGCCCGCCAGATTGTTGACCGAGAAGCGCACGGCGCGCGTGAACCACGCCTCGGGGCGCGCGTACTCGTGCAGGTAGATGGCGGCGCCGACGCCGAACGGCACCAGCGCCACGACCATCAGCACCACGAGCGCCGCCGTGCCGAAGATGGCGGGGAAGATGCCGCCCGCGGTCATGCCCTCGGCCGGCGCCTTGACGAGGAAGTCCCACGTGACCGCGCGCCAGCCGAACCACACGATGTTGCCCATGATCACCGCCACCATGGCGACGATCAGCAGGGCGGCGAAGCCGGACAGCGCGGTGAACCCCCAGCCCGCGGCGTCCACGCGCCGCGCCGCGCGCCCGCGGGCGAGTCCGCCCGCCAACGGTCCGGTCGCGGCCGCGCTCACGCGCCCGCCAGCCTGCGCCGCAGGCGCTCGACGAACAGCCCGGCGGCGACGTTGATGACGAAGGTGGTGACGAACAGGATGGCGCCGAGGAAGAACAGCACCGAATAGTGCGCGCTGCCGAACACGACCTCGGCCAGCTCGGCGGCAATGCTCGCGGACAGCGTGCGCACCGAGTCGAGCGGGCTGGCGGAGACGAGCGCGGCGTTGCCGGAGGCCATGAGCACGATCATGGTCTCCCCCACCGCGCGCGCCAGCCCGAGCAGGACGCCGGCCGCGACGCCGGCCGCGGCGGCCGGGAGCGTCACGTTCCACGCCGTCTGCCAGCGCGACGCGCCGAGCGCGAGCGACGCCTCGCGGTAGGAGCGCGGCACCGCCCGCAGCGCGTCCTCGCACACCGTGAAGATGGTCGGGATCACGCCGAGCGCGAGCGCGATGCCCGCGTTGAGCGCGTTGAGGCGCGACACGGATCCGGTCAGCCCCTGGAGCCACGACGCCATGACGATGAGCGCGAAGAAGCCCAGCACGACCGAGGGAATGCCGGCCAGGATTTCGATCGCCGGCTTGAGCGCCTCACGTGCGCCCGGCGGCGCGAACTCCGAGGCGAAGATCGCGGCAAGCACCCCGATCGGAACCGCGAACAGCATCGCCACCATCACCACCTTGAGCGTGCCGACGAGCAGCGGCGCGAGGCCGTACTTGGGCACGTCCCCGACCGGCTGCCACAGCGGAGTGGCGAAGAACTTGGCGATGCTCGCCTCCCGCTGGATCTCGGGGTCGGTGAGGATCGGCAGCGCCTCGCGGAACACGAACACCATGATGAGGAGCAGCCCGGCGACCGCGGTGAAGGCGCACAGCCGCAGCACGACCGAGACGAACGCCTCGGTCCAGCGGCGGCGACCGCGGCGCGCCAGCGCCGTGCTGCGATCGCCCGCGATGGTGTTGGGGACGCCGCTCATCGCACCGGGTAGTACCCGACCTCCGTCACGATCGCCTGGCCGGCCTCGGAAAGCGCCCAGTCGATGAAGGCCTTGGCGGCCCCCTCCGGCGCGCGCCGCGTGTAATAGAACAGGTTGCGCGCGATCGGGTACTCGCCCGAGCGCACCGTCTCGAGGCTCGGGAGCACCGCCGGCGAGCTGGCGTCCCTGCGGATGGCGATCTCCTTCACGCCCTTCGCGTAGGCCGCGCCGCCGTAGCCGAGGGCGCGCGGCTCCTGCGCCACGGCGTTCACCACCGCCGCGGTGCCGGGCAGGGTCTGCACGCCGGCCGCGAAGTCCGCGCCCCCGAGCACGTGGTCCTTGAAGTACTCGTAGGTGCCGGAGTTGTTCTCGCGGCTGTACACCACGACGGGGGCGTCCGGTCCTCCGAGATCCTTCCAGTTGGTGATCGCGCCGGTGTAAACGGCCTTGACCTGGTCGAGGGTCATCTCGGAGACCGGGTTGTCCTGGTGCGCGTACAGGGCGATGCCGTCCATGGCGACGATCGTCTCGTGGCCGGGCCCGCCGAACTTCTCGGTGAGCTGCCGCTTCTCGTCGTCCTTGAGCGGACGCGACGACTGGCAGATGTCGGTCGTGCCATTGATGAGCGCCGCGATGCCGGTGCCCGAGCCGCCGCCGGTCACCTGCACGAGCGCGCCCGGATGCTCCTTCATGTAGGTCTCGGCCCAGCGCTGGCCGAGGATGACCATGGTGTCCGAGCCCTTGATGGTCAGCGCGCGCTCGCGCTGGGCGCAGCCCCAGTGGGAGAGCGCCAGCGCGGCCGCCAGGCCCGCGGCGTAGAGAATGAACCGGCCGCCTCTCATGAAGAACCTCCGCACGGCTACTTCACGGGGAAGTAACCCACCTTGGTCACGATCTGCTGGCCCTCGTCCGAGAGGACCCAGTCCACGAACGCCTTCGCCTCGCCCGTCGGGCGCTGGCGGAGGTAGAAGTACAGATAGCGCGACACCGGGTAGGAGCCGTCGCGCACCGTCTCGAGGCTCGGCTTCACGGCGGGGCTCGCGGCGTCCTTGCGGACGGCGATCTCCTTCACGCCCCGGCCGTAGGCTCCGCCACCATAGCCGATGCCATGGGGGTCGCGCGCCACCGCGTTCACGACCGCCGCCGTGCCGGGCAGCGTCTGGCAGGCGGGCGAATAATCGCGGCCGCCGAGCACGTGATCCTTGAAGTACACGTAGGTGCCGGAGTTGTTCTCGCGACTGTAGAGCACGATGCGGGCGTCGGGCCCGCCCAGCTCCTTCCAGTTGGTGATCCGCCCGGTGTAGATGCCGCGCAGCTGCTCGAGCGACAGCGCCTCGACCGGGTTGGACTCGTGGAGGTAGATGGCCAGCCCGTCGCGCGCCACCGGGATCTCGACCCCCATGGTCTGGAAGCGGTCGCGCAGCTTGCGCTTCTCGTCCTCCTTCATCGGGCGCGAGGCCTGGCAGATGTCGGTCGTGCCGTTGATGAGCGCGGCGATGCCCGTGCCGGAGCCGCCGCCCGTCACCTGAATGACCGCCTTCGGGTGCGCGCGCATGTACTCCTCCGCCCAGCGCTGCCCGAGGATGACCATGGTGTCCGAGCCCTTGATCGTCAGGCCGCGCCCGGCGCCCGCCGGGTCCGCCGCGCCGAACGCGACGATCGCGAGGGCCGTCGCCGCGACGCCTCGCGCCGCGCTCTTCGTTCGGGGAATGCGCATCGAGCGTCCTCCTAGAAGCGGTGCTGGACCTGAACGGTCCAGAGGTTGTCCCTGGGGTCGGTCCAGCGCCCGCCCTGCAGTCGTTCGGTGGCGGGGGCGTCGTACGCCACGGTCACGCGCGTGAAGCCGTCGTAGAACCAGTGCCCCGCGAGGCTCCAGCGTTCGTACTCGTCGTGATCGCGATCGGTGTTCGGGTCCCACGCGTCGAAGCGCGCGGCGACCTGAAAGCGCTCGCCGAGGTTCTGAACCGCCATCACGTACCAGCCCGCCACGTCGGTCGCGAGGTGCTCCGCATCGGCGCCGGCCCTGAGCAGGCGCGGCGCGCCGCCCCCGGGCGCCGACGTGACGAGGGTCTTCACCGAGTCCGGATTCACCTCGTGCCCGCCGTACCACTCGGCCTTGAGCGAGCCGCCGCCCACGACGGGGACCTGGTAGTAGACCTGCGCGTCCACCCCGATGCGACGCTTGTCGGTGTGCGCGTCCGGCCCGGTGAGGGCCGTGAGCTGACGGCCGTCGAGGAACGAGATCGCCGCGTCCACCACGCCCTGCGACCATCGCGCGCGCGCGACGAGGTCCTTGTGGCGGTTCGGATCGGCCGTCGGGTACTCGGCGCTCGAGATGCCGGGACCGTTGAAGATGCCCACCGCGGTCTCGAACCGTTCGGTCCACTGGCTGTGCAGCTTCACGCCGCGGTCGCGCTCGCCCGGAAACAGGACGTTCTCGGCCCGCGAGCGCTCGGGCAGCTCGCGCGCGGCCGACGAGCGCTCGATCTCGTAGCCGAAGGGCAGGTTGAACTGGCCGATCGTGAGCGCGTGGCGCTTGAGCGGCGTCCACGGGTCGAAGAGCGTCACGTACGCCTCGAGCAGCCGCACGCTGATGCTGCTGCCGCTCGTCGACCCGTCGAGGTACACCACGGCCTGGCTGAGAGGCGCCGAGTCGTAGGTCAGCTTGAACCGGCCCCGGCGGATCGAGAAGCGCTCGTTGTTCGCCGGCGTCAGCGTCGGGCCGGAGCCGGCGACCTGCACGGTGTCGGCCTTGGCTTCGCCGGTCTCCCAGCGCGCCTGGACGTAGCCCGAGAACTTGAATTTGCGAAGCTTGTCCACGTCGCCCTGCATGGTTTGGACCTGCTCGGTCATGCCCTCGAGGGCGCCTTCGAGCCTTCGGACGCGCTCGGCGAGTTCGTCCGTGGCCGCAGCGTCGAGCGCCAGCGCGCGCGCGGCCGGAACGGCGAGCAGGGTGATGGTGAGCAGGGCGGTGCCTGCCTGGATGTGAACCCTCACGACGACCCCCCGGCATTCCGCCATCGTGCGGGCCCTTCCCGACGATTGCGGCAACCGCTGCAAGGTAGTCGTCGAAGGGTTGCCGGTTGTTCGCCGCGCTGTAACCGCGGTGTAAATTGAGTTGCCGCTAACGCGCCGCCGCGGCCGGGCGGCGACGGGTTTTCTGGCGGCGCGTTCTCAGCGAACGCTCGCGCGCCGCGCCGACCGCGGCGTCGTAGTCGAGGCCGGCCGCGCGCACGGCCGCGGCCCACGATCCGTACAGCCGCCTCGCCCGCGCGTAGAGCGCCGGGTGCGAGCGATGCACGCGGAACAGGCCATCGGAGCGGGCGGCCATCTGGCGGATGCGCTCGAGCACCGCCTCGCGCGAGACGAGCAGCGGGCGCCCCCGGCGCGGCGCGAAGGCGGGCGCCGGGCGGTCGCCCCCGGCGTCGGACGTTGCGGCCCCGAGCGTTCGGGCCTCAGGGATGGTCGTCATGGATGACCTCGAAACGCTGCCTGGATCTGGGAGAGCGCGCCTCCCCGCCTGCGAGCACACGGAGAAGAACACGTTCGTGGTAACCGGCGTGTTACCGCAAGGTGTTGGAGCGCGAAAATCGCCGCCGTCGCGGTGGTCGCGGGATTCAATCCTTCAGGCTGTAGAGCTTGAATCGCCCGCGGCGTTCGACGACCGCGCGCACGAAGTCGAGGCGCTCCTCGCGTCCGTCGCCATCCGTCGCCACCAGGGTGAGACCGCCATGAAGTTTGAAGTTCTTGTACTTCGCCACGGTGTCCGCGCGCTCCCAGCGCACGAAACGCAGCGGCCGGTCTCCCCATTCGCCAAGCCCGCGCGAGATGCCGCCTTCGTTGCGACGGTGCAGCAGCGCGAAGGCGTCCTCCCAGCGCAGCCCCGTGGCGGGGCGGCTCTGCGGAAACTCGCGCCACAGGATGCGGGCGAAGTCGCCTTCCGTGACGCACAGGGCGCGCAGCGAGTCGCGCCGGGCGCGGTGGAGGTAGCGGCAGACGCGGCGCCCGAGGTCCTCCATCGAGCTGGCGCCGCCCGCTTCGAAGGGAATGCTGACGCGCGGGGCGTTCGTGCGCCGGCCAATGACCACCGACAGCGACTCGGGATCGTTGGGCGGCCGGTATCCGGGCGCGTTGAGCAGGACGGGGTTGACCTTGTGAATGGGGCCCCGCGCCTCGGACGGGCGGTCGCCCGGCGCCGCCGCCGCGAGGGCAGCCAGAGCGAGGCCCGCCGCCGCGAGCGCGGCGGGCTTCGCCACGCGGGCCGCGGCGGCGAAGCCCCGGGCGGAAGCGCTTCGAACGAACGTCACGCCGCGCGCGCTCATGAGCCGAAGGACAGGGCCATGGAGAGCGCGGTCCCCGGGCGCACCTTGTTGACGATTCGCCCCTCGCCCTGCTCGCGACGGACCTGGGCGTCGGTGAGATTCTTGCCGGCCAGCTTCAGGCGCACGCCGGGCAGCACGCGCAGATTGGCCGTCGCGTCGAGCGTGGTCAGCGGCAGGTCGTAGAGGTCGGGCTCCGGCAGCACGCCGATCGCGAACAGCCGGCGTCCGGTGTGGGCGACGAGCAGGGACAGCTCCGCGCGGCCGCCCTGCGGCTGCCAGGTGAGCGCCGCATTGAACAGACGGTCGGCCTGCCCCTGCAGCGGGTGGACGAGCTGCTGGTTCACCGTCACTTCGCGGCGCAGGCGCACCTCGCTCTCGATGGCGCTGAAGTTGGCGTTGAGGAAGAAGGCGTCGAGGCCCGACCACAGGCGCCCGAGACGGAAGCGCGCCTCGAGTTCGAGGCCCAGATTCTCGCCGCCGTCCGAGTTCTCCGGCCGGAAGTACGGCCAGGTGCCGAACAGGATGCGGCGCTCGATCGGCTGGTAGAGGCGCTTGTAGAAGCCGCCCACCGCCAGCACTTCGCCGAGGCCGGGGAAGACCTCGAAGCGCAGGTCCCAGTTGTCGAGCCGGGCGCGCTTGAGTCCCGGGTTGCCCGCGATCCTCAAGCCGCCCGAATACTCGAGGTCCGTCGCCGGCGACAGTTCCGCGATGTCGGGCCGCGACAGCGTGCGGCTCGCCCCGGCGCGCAGGCTCGCGCTCTCGCCGAGGGAGAGGTTGAGGTTCGCCGACGGCAGCCAGTCGAGGTCGTCCAGCCGCCCTTCGGCCGTCGTCTTGCGGGTGAAGAGATCGAAGTTGCGGATCTCCTGCCGTCCGCGCTCGGCGCGCAGCCCGAACGTGCCGCGCAGCGTGCGGGCGAACGGAAGGTCGAGGCTGACGAAGGCCGCCTCCTGCATCTGGAAGGCCTCGTAGTTGTCGTATTCCTGCGTGACGTCCCTCAGCGTCGCGCTCGTCCGGGTGCCGTCCCATCGCTGGTCCTGGAACAGCGACTCCGGCGGAGCGCTGTCGTCCTGGCCCGGCGGCACGCCGAACGAGAACCGGCGGTAGAAGTACTCGCGTTCCTTCTCCTGATGGCTGAGACCCAGCGTGGCGCGGCCGTTGCCCAGGGAACCGAGCGGGAGCGGCACCGACCACGACGCGTCGAGGCCGATGCCGCGATCGTCCTGGTCCCCGAACTCGCGCGTGGCGCCGCCGACGTTCGAACGCAGGAACCAGCGCTCGATGGTCGGATCGCCGTTCGCGTCCTCTTCGTAAGTGCGCTGGTAGACCGCGTCGCGGCGGTCCGGGGCGAGCAGGTTCGCGGTGGAGCGGCTGAGCTTCCAGTCGAGCCGCGACCCGCGGGCGGCGCGGAACTCATGGCGGCCCTCGAGCATGGCGGAGAAGATGCTGCGCTCGCGATAGAGCAGGCGGCTTCCGCGCAGGTACACGTCGCCGGAGGCGTGGTCCAGCCCCTCGTGGACGCGCGTCTCGTCGTCCGCCGCGCGGTTGTAGAGCACGCGCCCGTGCAGCGAGTGCCCCGGGCCCATTCGCACGCCGAGCGCCGACACGCCGCCGAGCTGGACGCTCTCCGTGGCGCGCGCGACCTCGTATTCGTACGACGGCACGTCCTCGCCGCCGTAGAACAGGCGGTCGTACTCGCGCTGGAAGTTCTGGCTGCGCGAGTAGTTGCCGGAGGTCACGAAGCCGACCGAGCGCCCCAGCACCTTCCACTCGTCCCCGTAGGACAGGTTGAGCGATCCGTTGGGCACCGCCCGCGCCGCGAACGGAGACCACACGTTGCGAAACGACCGCCCCAGCAGGGCGATCGTGTCGCGCGTGAACCCCACGCCGCCGACCCCGCGCAGCACGATCTTGCGGTCCCCGGCCACGTCGCGCACGAAGGCGGGGAGTTCGCGGTCCCCGGCGCCGAAGCCGAGCCAGTCGCGATCGCTCCCCGCGTAGGTCGGCACGCGGCGGCCGGTGGTGCCATCGTCGTAGCCGAGCGACCCGGAGAGCGCCAGCGTGCGCCGGCCCGGGAAGTCGCGCGTCTTCACCTGGACGTCGCCCCCGCCGAACTCCGCGGGGCGATCCGCCGTGTAGGTCTTTTGAACGACGATCTGATCGATGAGGTTCGCGGGCAGAAGGTCGAGCGGCACGATCCGCTTGTTGGCTTCGGGGCTCGCCAGCCGCACGCCATCCACCTCGGTCGAGCTGTACCGCTCGCCGAGGCCGCGCACGAACACGTACTTGCCGTCCTGCACCGAGAGTCCGGTGACGCGCTTGAGCACGTCGGCGGCGTCGCGGTCGGGCGTGCGCCGCACCTGCTCGGCGCTCACCGCGTCGCCGACGGCGGCGGCCTTGCGCCGCGCCTGCAGCACGGCGTTGTCGTTGTTCTGGATGCTGCGCGCCTCGACGACGACCTCCTTCTGGACGATCGCCTCGGACTGCAGCGCCGCGTTCACTTCGACGGTGCCGCCGCCTTCGATGCGCACGCCGGTGATCACCTTGCGGGCGTACGACAGCGCGCGGATCTGGAGGCTGTACAGGCCGGGCGGCGCCACGAGCTCGAACGTGCCGTCGCTGTTCGTGAGGCCGCCGACGCGGCGCTGGGTCGAGTCGGCGGGGATCAGGAGCAGGTCGGCGAACGACAGCGGCTCGCCGTGGTCGGCGGCGCGGACGGTGCCGCGCACCTTGCCCGCGGGCGCGGCGGCCGCGGGAGACGCGGCGAGGAACGACGCCGCGACGACGAACAACAGCGGGATCCCGCGGCGCACGGCGCACCGGCGGGTCGAGGAGTGTGGCGTCATGAGGAGAACCTCGTTCAGGGAAGGTGCACTCGCGGCGCGCGCCTTGCGGCGGCGCCGCCGCCAAACCCACGGCGGGGGCGGGCACGCGCCCGCCCCCGCGTGGGGTGTTGCCGAGGGATCAGTCAACCCTCACGATCTTGCCCGTGGCCCGCTCGCCGGCGGCGCGCACGAGGTAGAAGTAGACGCCCGCCGGCGTGGCGCGGTCCGGCGTCCAGCGGATGACGTGCTCGCCGGGGGCGAAGTCGCCATCGGCCAGCGAACGGACCAGGCGGCCGTCGGCCGAGAAGATGTCCACCTGGGCGCGACCCCCCTGAGGGAGCGCGAAGCGGATCGCCACGTCGGAGCGGAAGGGATTGGGCGCGCTGTGCGCGACGAACACCGAGCCGCGCGCGAGCGGAGCGCTCACCGCGCCCGGGCAGTAGACGCCGGGCGACACGGCGGCCGCGCGGTCCGCGCAGTGGTTGTTGAACGTCGCCGAACCGTTGATCTCGAGCCCGGTCGTCTTCCACTCGGTGATGATGCTGTTGAGGATCTGGCCGCCGGTGCCACGGCGGAGAATCGCCCCGCGACGCACGCCCGAGAACCCCGTGCCCGTGGTGCGATCGCCGATCAGCGTCAGGTTGGCGAAGGTCGGGTTCGAGCGCCCGGAGCAGATCTCGGTGTCGTTCGCGAACTCGTTGTTGTCGGCCTCGATGCCGGCGTCGGCGCCCGCCTGCAGAGCGAGCTGGCGAATGATGGCGAACTGCACGTTGCCGCGGTAACCCATCTGCCAGTCGAGCCCGTCGTCGTCGCCGTAGGTGCCGACCAGATAGCGGGCGCGGGCCGTGCCGCCGAACCATTCGAAGAGGTCGTCCAGCCCGCGGTGGGCCTGCAGGTACTCGGCCACCGTGCGGCTGCCGACGCCATTGAAGGTGAAGGAGTTCGCCTCGTTGTTGGGAGACACCACGACGCCCGCGAACTCGACGCGCACGTAGCGCAGCACGCCGGAGCTGTCGGCGTCGTCGTTGCCGCCGTAGGAGGTCAGCAGGCCCTCGGTGACCGCAGAGTCGCCCGCGCAGGAGTTCACCTGGTTGATCTTCGCGTAGCCGTTCACGTAGAGGCCGCCGCCGCCGCCGGGGGTCTGCTCGCCCGGAGCGGCGTCGGACGTGATGACGATGGGATTCGTCGGCGTGCCCTGCGCGTCAATGAACGCGCCGCGCTCGATGACGATGGCGCCGACGGTGGCGGCCTCCTCGAAGAGGTACGTGCCGGCGGGAATCGTGAGCCGCGCCTGCGCCTTGACGCGCAGCTGGCCGCGCACGAGGTAGTTCGAGTCCGCCGAGAGCGTGCGGTTGGAGTACAGGTTCTGGTTGTCGAGGATGACGAGCGGCCGCACGGGGAAGGTCCGTCCGCCGCCATCGAGGCCGTAGTAGGTCCAGCCCTGCGTCCAGTCGGGCTCGCTCGGACCGAGGGCGCCGATCCAGCTCACCTGCTGGAAGAAGCCGTTGTTCGGAACGTTGACGACCCGGCCGCCATTGCCGCAGAAGGCGGGGCTGCCGAGGTCGGGTCTCCAGTTCGGCGTGAGCGCGTTGAGCGCGCCCGACAGCAGCGGGTCGAGCGACAGGTTGTTCGTGAACTGGAGGGTGGCGATCTGGGTGGTGGTCGAGTCCAGTCCCGGCAGGCACGGGCTGCCGGCCGAAGCCGTCCCCGCGTAGTGGGACGTTCCGCCGGTGCCGTTGTTCCACAGCAGATTGCCGTCGAAGATGATCGGGTTGAGCTGGGCGTGGGCCGCCGGCGCGGACAGCAGCAGCGCCACGCCGAGCAGCGCCGCGGCGCGCGCGCTCCGGTATCCAGCCGAGGTGTTCGATCGCATGATGCCTCCGTCGGTGATCGGACGACGTGCGTCCGGGGCAAGGACCCGGACCCCGCGCGGGCTCGAGCCCGTGTCTGCGCCGCGCTGGATCGTCGGGGTGGATCAGGGGGGACGGCGATGCGTCGCGTGATGCATTCGGCGCCGTGGCGAACGACGGGACCGGCACCTTCCCTTGTCGGCGTGGGACCGTGGAGCCACGTCCGTCCCCCCGCGTGTGCACGTTACGCGGGCGCGCGGACGTGGGGGTGTCGGCGGTGTAACCGAAGTGAAAAAAGCGCGCGCCGCGGCGCCTTGCGGCAACGCGGCGCCGCCGCGCGCGGGACCGCGCCGCGGTGCGGGCCCTGACGGCCTAGCGCTGCGGCGCGGACCCGGGCGGCACGCGCGGCAGGCGCACGCGGAACGTGCTGCCCTCTCCGACGACGCTGTGTGCGGAGACCTCGCCGCCGTGGAGGGCGACCACGTGCTTCACGATGGACAGTCCGAGGCCCGTCCCGCCCTTCTCGCGCGAGCGCGCCTTGTCCACGCGGTAGAAGCGCTCGAAGATGCGCGGCATGTCCTCCGGCGGGATGCCGGGACCGGTGTCGGCGACCTCGCACCACGCCCATGCCGCGTCCGCGCCGACGGACACCGTGATGCCGCCGCGCTCGGTGTACTTGATGGCGTTGTCGAGCAGGTTGGCGAGCACCTGCTCGACGCGCGTGCGGTCGCCGACGAACGGCGCGGGCGGGCCGGGCGTCACCGCGAGCGCGAGCCGCGCGGACTCGGCCGGCCCCTGGAAGATGCTCACCAGACGCTCCGCCAGTTCGCGCAGGTCGAGCGGTTCGAGGCGCAGCCGCGCCCCGGGGCGCTCGAGCTCGGCGAGCGACAGCAGGTCTTCGACGAGCGCCTGCAGGCGCACCGTCTGGTCGCGGATGACGCGCACGAAACCCTCGCGGTGCTCGGCGTCTTCGAGTCCGCCTTCGAGCAGGGTCTCGGCGTAGCCGCGCAGCGAGGTGAGCGGCGTGCGCAGCTCGTGCGAGACGTTCGCCACGAAGTCCTGGCGCACGCGGTTGAGCGCCTCGACCTCGGACAGATCGCGCAGCACGAGCAGCACCGCCCCGCGCCCGCCCTCGTCGAGCGGGATCGCGGTCGCCTGGACGAGCCGCGGGCGAGGCGTCCACAGGCGCAGGTCGAGCTCCACCGGCCGGTCTCCGGCGCGCGCCGATGCGATCAACTCCTCGAGCTCGGGCGAGCGCACCGCGTCGTGAAAGGGGGTTCCCGGAGCGGCCGGCAGCGGCGCCTCGAAGATCGCGGCGAAGCTCCGGTTCGAGCGCACGACTCGTCCGGCGCCGTCAATGAGCGCCACGCCGTCGCTCATGTGCGCCAGAATGCGCTCGCGCTCGTCCCGCTCGCGACGCATCGCCTCCAATCGCGCGCGGAACGCCGCGGCCGCGCGGTTGACGGCTCGTCCCGCGCGCCCGACCTCGTCGTCGGGCGCCGCCGGAGCGCTCGCCGACTCGTCCTCCGCGAGCCGCAGCGCGCTCGCCTCGAGCTCGCGCACGCGCGTCGCGACGCGGCCCGTCGAGGCCGCGAGCGCCGCGGCCGCGGCGGCCGCGGCGGCCGCCACCGCAAGCAGGGCGCGCGGCAGCGGGGCGCCCCACGCGGCGGCGCCCAGCACGACCGCCGCGCAGAGGGCGAGGGCCTGCGCCGCGGCGAGTCGTGCGCCGAGGGAGGGCACGGAGCTTCGCTCAGCGTTGCGTCGCGCGCGCCGCCGCGACCAGCTTGTACCCCGCGCCGGTGACGGTCTCGATGACGCGCTGCTTCTCGCCGAGCTTGACGCGCAGCCGGCGCACGTGCACGTCCACCGTGCGCGTTTCTCCGAGGTAGTCGTAGCCCCACACCTTGCGCAGCAGCTCCTCGCGCGACAGCACGCGGCCGGGGTGGTGGGCGAAGAACGCGAGCAGATCGAACTCGCGCGGGGTGAGCGACAGCGCGCGACCGCGGAAGGACGCCTCGCGCGAGGAGGTGTCCACGCGCAGGTCGCCGACCTCGAGCACCGCCGGCTCCCGCGTCGGACGCGCGCGGCGCAGCAGGGCCTGCAGGCGGGCGATCAGTTCGCGCGGGCTGAACGGCTTGGTGAGGTAGTCGTCGGCGCCGTGCTCGAATCCGAGCAGCTTGTCCATCTCGGCGGCGCGCGCGGTGAGCACCACGACTGGCAGGTCGCGCGTGGCGGGCTCGCCGCGAATCTCGCGCAGCACCTCCAGACCACTGCGGCCGGGCAGCATGAGATCGAGCACGACGGCGTCGGGCCGCGAGGCGAAAACGCGCCGCAGGCCCTCCTCCCCGTCGGCCACCGTCGTCACGCGGTACCCCGCGCGCTCGAGGTTGTAGCGCAGGAGCTCGCGGATCTCCTTCTCGTCCTCGACGACCAGCACCAGGTCCGCCATGCGCCCTCCCAGGCCGGGCGCATGCTACGGGCGCCGCCGAGGGGGGGTCAACGGCCGCGCCTCGCCCGCGGCGGCGCCGCGCGCGCTCGTCGCGGGGCTTCGCCGCCGCCGTTCGGGTTGTCGCGCTTCGCCGCCGCGGGCTAGAGTCCGCCGTCGGGCCGTCGCGCCCCGATCCGCGCCGTCCAACGCCGCGCCCGGAGTGTCCCATGGCCGAGCCGCGCCGAGATCCCCGCTGGCTGCCGATCGCCGTCGTCGCCGTGTTTCTGGCGCTCGCCGCGCTCGCGCACATGCCGCAGGTCCTGCGCTTCGCCACGGACGTCGTGCCGCGCACCCCGCCGCGCTTCGTGGACCTGCCGGCCGACGCCGCGTGGTCGTTGCTGCGCATGACGGTCGCCTACGTCGCCTCGCTCGCCTTCGCGTGGGCCGCGGGCGCGTGGGCGGCGACCAGCCCGCGCGCCGGCCGCGTGATCCTGCCGCTCCTCGACATCGCGCAGTCGGTGCCGGTGCTCGGCTTCTTCCCGGCCGCGATCTACCTGTTCGTGCGCCTGCTCGGCGGCGGCCGCCTGTCGCTCGAGCTGGCCGCGTGCTTCCTCATCTTCACGAGCCAGGTGTGGAACCTCGCGTTCGGCGTGTACGAGGGGCTGCGCACCATCCCCTCCGAAATCCGCGCCGCGACCGACAGCCTCGGGGTGAAGGGCATGCTGCGCTGGCGCACGCTGCTGGTTCCGGCGTGCGTGCCGACGCTGCTCTACAACAGCATCCTTTCCTGGTCGAACGGGTGGTACTTCCTGATCGCGTGCGAAATCATCGTCGTGGGCTCGTCGCAGCACGACCTTCCCGGCCTCGGCAGCACGCTGGCGAGCGCCATCGCCCACGGCGACCTCGCGCTCGCCGGCGCGGCGCTCGCGGTGCTCGTCGCGATCGTCGTCGCCCTCGAGGTGTTCGTGTGGCGCCCGCTGCGGCACTGGTCGCGCCACTACCGCTACGACACCGCCGGACCCGGCGAGGCCGAGGATGCGCCGTTCCGGCTGCCCGACCTCGGCCTGCCGGCGCTGGTGCGCGGCGTGCGCGCCGGCGCCCGCGCGCTCGGGGCGCGCGTGCCGATGGCGCGCGTCCATCGCGCGGCGGCGGCCGCCGCCGGCCTGGCGATCGCCGTGTGGCGCTGGGCGCGCTGGCCGGCCCTCGCCGCGCTCGCGGCGCTCGCGGCGCTCGGCGTGGCGGCGGCGGCGCGCGCGCTGGCGCCGCCGTGGCCCGCGGAGAGCGCCGAACTGCCCCTCGCGCTGGCGCTGTCGTTCCTGCGCATCGCGGTCGCCTACGTGCTGGCGCTCGCCTGGATCCTGCCGGTCACGCTGTGGCTCAGCGACCGCCCGCGCGGGTTGCGCGCGCTGTCGCTCGCGGCCCAGATCGGGGCTTCGATCCCGGCCACCGCGTTCTTCCCCGTGCTCGTCGCGCTGCTCGTCGGGCGCCTCGGCGGCATGGAAGCGATCTCGATCCTGCTCGCGCTCACCGGCATGCAGTGGTATCTCCTCTTCAACGTGCTGGCCGGCGTCCAGCGCGTGCCGCACGACCTGCGCGAGTCGTTGCGCGCGCTCGGCCTCGGGCGCATCGCCATCTGGCGCACGCTCGTGCTGCCCGCGTGCATGCCGTCGCTCGTCACCGGCAGCGTGGTTGCGTGGGGCGGCGCGTGGAACGCGCTCATCCTGTCCGAGTACGTCGTGTACCGCGACCGCGTCTACCAGGTGCCCGGACTCGGCTCGCTGCTCAACCGCGCCACGTTCGAAACCGGCAACCGCACCATGCTGCTGCTGTCGCTGTCCCTGCTCGTCGCCACGGTGGTGGCGTTCAACCGGCTCGTGTGGGCGCGTGCCTACCGCCACGTGCACGCGCGTTACCGCATGGAGTCCTGAGCCTTGATCGAGCTGCGCCAGGTCTACAAGAGCTTCAGCGACGGCGGCCGCACGATCCCGGCGCTCGACAACATCACGCTCGAGATCCCCGAGGGGCAGTTCGTGTGCATCGTCGGGCCGTCGGGCTGCGGCAAGTCCACCCTGCTGCGGCTGCTCATGGGCCTCATCCCGCCGACCTCCGGGAACGTGCTCTATCGCGGCGAGCCCCTGCAGGGCGTCAACCTGCGCGCGGCGATGGTGTTCCAGTCGTTCGCGCTGCTCCCGTGGCTCACGGTGCAGGCCAACGTCGAGCTCGGACTCAAGGCGCGCGACCTGCCGCCCGACGAGGCGCGGCGGCGCGCGGCCTTCTACCTCGACAAGGTCGGTCTCGACGGCTACGAGGAGGCCTATCCCAGCGAGCTGTCGGGCGGCATGAAGCAGCGCGCCGGCCTGGCGCGCGCGCTCGCCGTGGAGCCGGACCTGCTGTTCATGGACGAGCCCTTCGCCGGCCTCGACGCGCTCACCTCCGCCAACCTGCGCGAGGAGGTCCTCACGCTGTGGTCGGACCACGCGCTGCCGGTGCACACCGTCGTCATGGTGACGCACATCATCGAGGAAGCGGTCCTCATGGCGGACCGCGTGGTCGTGCTCACGCCGCACCCGGGGCGCGTCGTGGCCGACGTGCCGATCACCCTGGCGCGCCCGCGCAACAAGCGCGACGAGGGGTTCGACGCCATGGTGGACTCCATCTTCGAGAAGATCGTCTGACCGTGGCGCTCCACCCCTCGTCCCGCGGACTCGCGGCCGAGCGGCTCGCGCCGCGCGACCTGCCCGAGGCGCTGGCGTGGCTCGAGCGCGAGCCCGTGCTGCTCGTGTACCTCGTGGCGCTCGCCCTGCGCGACGCGTTCGCGCGCCCGCGCGACGAGACGTGGGTCGTGCGGCGCGACGGCGAGATCGCCGCCTACCTCCACCTCGGCGGCGCCTCCGGGGCCGTGCTGCCGGCGGGGCGCGACCCCGAGGCGCTCGACGCGCTCGCCGAGCAGGCGCTGGCGCGGTGCGGCGCGCTGCCGCCGCGCCTGCACGTCATCGGTCCGGGCGAGGCGTTCGCGCGCGTCGCCGACCGCCTTGCGGCCGCCGGCATCCGGCCGCGCGTGCGCCGGCGGCAGGTCTACATGGCGCTCGCGCGCGGCGCGCTGCCGCCGTTCGAGCGGCTGCCGGCGCTGCGCCGCGCGACCCCCGAGGACCGCGCGCTGGTCCACGAGAGCGGGGCGCTGCTGCGCGCCGAGGAGCTCGAGGAGGACCCGCGCGTCGCGGATCCGGCCGCCTACGCGCGGCGCGTCGAGGAGGAGTGCCGCGACGGCTACACGTGGCTGTGGACGGCCGACGACGGGCTGCGCTTCCGCGCCAGCGTGAGCGCGATCACGACCGACGCCGCGCAGGTGTCCGGCGTGTACACGCCCGCGGCGCGCCGGCGGCGCGGGCACGCGCGGCGCGGCCTGTCGGAGCTGTGCGCGCGCCTGCTCGAGCGCGTGCCGACGGTGTGCCTGTTCGTCAACGACTTCAACGCCCCCGCGATCGCGCTCTATGAAGCGCTCGGGTTCCGCGCGATCTCGGACTGGGGCTCGGCGTTCTACGACCCGGCCGCCGCCGCGCGCGCGCGCTGACGGCGCCGCCGCGCCGCGTCAGGCGGCGAGACGGTCCGCGACCGCCGCCAGGCCGCCCTCGACCGGCTCGACCTCGGGGGCGTGCTCCGCGAGGCGCGCGCGCAGCCACGCCGGCGTATACGGATGGACGAGCCAGAAGAGGCGCGTGCGCGCGAACGGACCGCCCTCGCGGCGCAGGGCGAGCGGCAGCGCGAGGTCGAGCGAGAAGACGTCCCCGACCACCGCGTCCGGCTGCTCCTCGCGCAGGATGGCCTCGTAGGCGGGCCGCGCCACGTCCACGGCGACGTCGCCGAGCGACAGCGTGCGCACCGCGCCGTCGAGCTCGAACTTGCGCGCCGCGCCGCGCAGGCGCAGCGCCCCGTCGGCGCGTTCCGGATGCACCGTGCACGGCAACCCGGCGTGGCCCAGCCAGCGCCACAGCTTCTCGGTGCCGGAGTTGCTCACCACCACGACCTCGACGCCCGCCGCGAGCAGCCGCCGTCCCGCGCCGGCGGCGTCGGCGAGCACGGCGGGGCCGCGCGCCGACACGATGCGCGTCACCCCCTCGACGTGCGACCAGTTGCCGAACGTTTCGAGCGTGTGGCCCTGGGCCTCGACCGAGGCGCGCAACGCGTCGGCCACCGGGTCCACGCCGGCGCGCAGCGCGATGTAGTGGAGCAGCGCGCTGTGGCGCGCGAAGGGATCCTCGTCGCCGAACGCGGTAAGGCGCCCGCCCGGCGCCCAGCCGTAGCGCGCCGGTTCGGCGAGCGCCGCCGCGCGCGCGCGAGCGATCCACGCTTCCGCCTCGGCGCGCGCGCCGTCGGGCACGGCGGAAAGCAGGCCGGTCTCGAGCACCTCCCCCTGCGAGGCGGCCTCGGCCTCGGGGAAGGTCCACACCCCGTCGAAGTCGCTCACGAGCCTCATGGTGGGGCAGGTATCATGGCGGGCGCGCGGCGGGCAAGCCGTGCGCCGGCCCCGAGGCGGGCGCGCGCGGCGGGAGCCCGGCGCGCGAACGACGCGCCGGGCGGAGCGGCGGACGCCCGCCCGCCGCCCCGCTCCGGGTCGTCAGCGCGGGCGCGCGGCGGCCGCCGTGGCGAGCGCCGTGAAAGCGCCCGCAAGCCCTTCGTGCAGCGCGCGCACCTTGTCGGCCGGCCACGTCGCGGGGTCTGCGCGCACGAAGGTGGTCTTGTCCACGCGGTTGTCGAAGCGCGCCACCGGCAGGTGGAAGGTGCGGCCGCGCGTCTCGACGCGCACCGTGCCCGGCGCGTCGGACGTCTCGATGAGCCACGCCATGTCGTCCATGCCGTAGTCGCCGAGCATCACCGCCAAGGGCACGCCGTGGTGCAGGATCGACCCCGGATCGTTGGGGTCGGTGCGCTCGGCGTTCTTGCGCCGCGACTCCTCGGGCGTCACCCACACGTACAGGATGGCGGCCCGCGACAGGATCTCGTCCGACAGCGTCGCCAGCGAATGGCGGTAGCCGAGCGGCGCGGGCAGCGGCGGCGTGGCGCCGGCGGGGCCGCCGCGCGCGAACTCGATGATCACCGTGCGGCCGTCGAGCGTCGCGGGAAGGCCGGCGTTGCGTTCCTCGACCAGCGCGCGCGCCTCGGGCTCGAGCGCGCGCTCGAGCGCCGCGCGTGCATCCTGCGGCAGCGCCCCGAACGCCGGCGCCGCGCCGGCGCGCGCGCGCGCGGCGTCGTAGCGGTCGAGGAGCCATGCGCCCGCCGAGGTCGGGTTGGCGGGGCGGCGCGCGACGAGGTCGTCGAAGTCCTCGTTGAGGAGCTCGATGAGCATTCCCCAGTCGCGCGGCTCCTTCATCGGCAGGTCGTCGGAGTCAAAGAACACGCCGTCGCGGCCCATCGCGCGCAGCTCCTGCGAGACGCGGCGCATGAGGTGGACGTACGGGTAGTCGTCGAGCTGGACCGTGGGGCCGAGTCGCAGGTCGCGGCGGCACGTGTCCGGGTCGAGCCGGGCGAGGTAACGGCGCACCTCGGACTTGCCCGAGGCGGGGAGGGCGAGCAACAACACGACGTCGAGCAGGTCGCTCATGGCGTGGGCCTTTCGTCGGGACGCCGCAGGGGACGGCAGCATCGCCCGCAGGCCCGCCCGGGGGCAAGGGCGGTGCGGCGCTGCCGCGCGCTGTCCGCGCGGCGCCCGGACTCGCCGCGTCGCCCGCGCACGCCCGGCGGGCGGGCCGAATCCGCTTGCCGCGGATCCCCGCTTTCTGCCACCGTGCCGCAAACCACGACGGCGCTCCCCGCGCACGACATGGAGGTCCACCATGCGCACCCTGATTCGCGCCATGACGGCGCTCATGCTGCTCGCGCCCGCCGCGGCGCGCGCTCAGTCCATCGGGCCCTTCACCACCGCCGAGGTGCTGGCCCCCGGCGGGCATGTGTTCGGCGCCTACCTGCAGACCGGCGACGACGCGCTGGGCGTCATGTCTCAGCTTCGCCTGAGCTTCTATCCCGGCGTGGACTTTGGCTTCCAGGGTGGGCTCACGCGGCTCGACATCGAGGGCGCCGCCGACCGCACGCTCATCCGCGTTGGCGCGGATGTGCGCGCCGCGACGCTGCGCGTCTCCGACGGCCGGGGCGTGGACCTCGCGCTCGGCGGCGGCCTCTCCATTGAGACCGGCGACGACTTCAGCGCGTTCTCGCTCGGGCCCTCCGCGTGGGTGAGCCGCGCGTGGCCGCTGGGCGCGGAAGGATCGGTGGCGCCCTACGCGAAGCTGGGGCTCGCGTACACGAGCCTCGATGCCGGCTCGATCGACGACACCGACCTGTGGATCCCGCTCCATGTCGGCGCCGAGTTTCGCCCCAACGCGGCCCTGCGCATCGCGTCGGAGTTCGAGGTGCGCATGAACAACGACCTCGCGAACGACGACTGGTCGTTCTCGGTCGGGGTCAATCTGCCTTTCTGAGCCGCGGCGCGCGGCGCCCCCGGGGGGCCGCCGCAGGACCCTGGCGCGACGCGCGGCGCGCCAGCCACCTCCCTGCGGGCGCGCCTCGAAATCGCCGTGCCCGCAGCGGGTTGTGAACGCCCGTCAGCGCACGTTCGACACTCGCCTCGATCGGCCCGCGGTAAACGCGCGTTCAACAAACATAAATGCAATGAAGACATTTGTTTATGAGAACGATGCCGGCTCTTTTTCTCGCCTTGTGAAGCCCATGACCCGGTGCTAGCCTTCCGGCCCCTCGAGCGAGCCGCACCTCACGCGGTGCCGCCCGTCGGTTCTGGCAACCACTCAAAAATTGATCCTGCATCACCTTAACGGCTGGTCTCGCCGCGCCTCGCCGGGCCCGGGCGGTGTTGCGCCCGAACCTCTCGGGGAAATGTGGAAAGCCTGTGGACGGAAAGGGGTGAAACGAGAGGCAACTTCCCTTTCCACTGCGGATTGAGCCACGCCAACGCCCTGTGGATAAACTTCCGGCCTGATTTCCACACTCCCCTCCCGCCACGCTGCGCGGGACCGCGATTCGAAGGTCGAATCCGGCGTCCGCCCCCTGTGGAAAACCCAGCGACCTTTCAGCAAGGAACGTTGAAATGGCCGTTCTTGAGCCGAACCCCCAGCTCGTCGAGACGCTCTGGGAGCGCGTTCTGCTCGCCGTCCAGGCCCACATCGGGAGCCAGCAGGCTTTCGACACCTGGTTTCGGCCGATCGTGCCCCGCGCCCTAAACGGGCAAGTCGCCGAGCTCGAAGTCCCGAACCCGTTCTTCATTGACTGGCTGCACGAGCACCACCTGCCGCTCCTCGAGCGCGCGCTGGAGAACGTGCTTGGCGCCTCCCCCGAGGTGCGCTTTACGTGCGGCGAGTCGCCGCTGCCGGCGCCCCCGCAGCCGCGCGAGGCGTCCGCGCCCGCGGCCACGGAGGCCCCGGCGCCGTCCAGGGCGCCCCGCGGTTGGCTCGACAGCGCCCTCAACCCGCGCCTCACCTTCGACAGCTATGTCGTCGGCTCGGCGAACCGCTTCACGCACGCCGCCTGCCGCGCCGTCGCCGACAGCCCCGGCCACGCCTACAACCCGCTGTTCATCTTCGGCGGCTCGGGCCTCGGCAAGACGCACCTGCTCCACGCCATCGGCCATGCGGTGCGGGCGGCGCGCCCCGATGCGCGCATCACGTACGTGCCGGCCGAACGCTTCACGAACGAGATGATCTTCTCGATCCAGCACGCGCAGACGCTGGCGTTCCGGAACAAGTACCGGACGGTGGACGTGCTGCTCATTGACGACATCCAGTTCCTCGCCGGCAAGGAGGGCACGCAGGAGGAGTTCTTCTACACGTTCAACGCCCTGCGCGACGCGCACAAGCAGATCGTCGTCACGGCCGACAAGCCGCCCAAGGACATCCCGAAGCTCGAGGAGCGCCTCATCTCGCGCTTCAATCAGGGGCTCGTCACCGACCTCAAGCAGCCCGACCTCGAGACGCGCATCGCCATCCTGCGCAACCGCTGCGCGGCCGAGGGCGATGGCGTGCGTCTCCCGGACGACGTGCTGCTGCTGCTCGCCGACCGCATTCGCACCAACATTCGCGACCTCGAGGGATGCCTCGTGCGCCTGCTCGCGGTCGCCTCGCTCACGCACCAGGAGGTGTCGCTCGAACTGGCCGAGGAGGTGCTGCAGGACTACGTGCACGCCGAGCCCGACCGACTCACGCCCGAGCGCATCGTGGCGCTCGTCGCCGAGCACTTCGGCGTGCGCCCCGACGCTCTGTGCGGCCCGCGCCGCACGCGCACGGTCGCGATGCCGCGGCAGATCGCCATGTACCTGATGCGTCAGCTCACGGACCTGTCGCTTGTCGAGATTGGCATGATCTTCGGCGGGCGCGACCACAGCACGGTGCTGTACTCGTGCGAGAAGACCGGCGAACGCATCGCGGCCGACCCGCAGTTCGCGGACGAGGTGAACGCGCTCATCTCCACGATGGCCTCTTGATGGCGGCTGGAAAACCTGTGGAGAGATGTGGAAGGACCCGCGGTTCTGCCACATCGTGCGGGACGAGGTGGAAAACGGGCGCGCTTGTCCACGTCGGTTTCGGATGGCGCATCCAGTTGACGCACAGAGGCTTGTGGCCGACGAGCGAGATCCCTCCACAGTCTCCACCACGCCTACGGTTACTGTCTTCTTAGTGTTTGAAAAACATAGACTTAGAAGTCCATCAGCGGTGCCCGAAAGCGCTTGCGGCACGGGGTGTGCCCGCCTAATATGCAGCCCGACCTCTCAGGCCCCCCGCCGGACGCACTGCCCAGGGCCCCGGAACTCGCGTCGTCGCTTCGACTTCGACAAAGTCAGGGAGTGACCACATGGAACTGACCATCCAGCAGGGCGACCTGGCCTTCGCGGTCGGCCGGGCGCTCGGATCGGTCTCGAACAAGAGTCCTCTTCCGCTCCTCGGCTGTGTCCTGCTCGAGGCGGACAAAGGATCGCTGCGCGTGACGGGCACGGACCTCGACGTGACCACCTCGGTGGTCGTGCCGTGCGCGGTGGCGAGGCCGGGACGCGCCGCGGTGGGCGCGCGCCACTTCAACGAGACCCTGCGCAAGATGCCCAAGGGCCCGCTGTCCGTCACGCTGTCGGGCTCGCAGTGCGAGGTGCGGTACGGGGGCGGCCGCAACTGGTCGAAGTTCCCGGTGCAGGATCCGGCCGACTTTCCGCGTGTGCCGGACCTCAAGGCCGAGTCGCGCGTCGCGCTCGAGGGCGAGGCGCTGTCGCGGCTCATCGCGCGCTGTGGCTACGCCGCCTCGAGCGAGGAGACGCGCCCGCAGCTCAACGGCGTGTACCTGCACGCCACCGACAAGCAGCTCACCCTCGTCGCCACCGACGGACATCGCCTGTCGCGCGCCACGCGCAAGGGAGCCTTCGGCGGGCTCGGCAAGGACGGCGTCATCGTGCCGTCGCGCGCCCTCGGCACCGTGAGCCGCACGGCGGAGGAGGCCACGAGCCCGGTCGACATCGAGATCGCCGGCGCCCGCAACCAGGCCTCCTTCACCGCGCAGGTCGGGGAGCACCGCGTGCAGATCCTGACGCGGCTGCTCGAGGGCCCGTACCCGAACTACGAACAGGTCATCCCGAAGGACAACCCGCGCGAGTTGCGCGCGTCGCGCGCCGACCTGCTCGAGGCGATCGACATCGTGGCGTCGCACGCGGACAACGTCACGCGCCAGGTGCGCTTCTCGATCGCGCCGGGGCAGCTCGGCGTGTCCTCGGCCACCGAGCTCGGCGCCGCCGATCATCGGCTCGAGGCCGAGTACGAGGGCGAGCCCATGGAGATCGGCTACAACGCCAGCTACCTGCTCGACATCCTGCGCACGCTCCCCACGGAGCGCGTGGCGTTCCGCCTCAAGACGCCGCTCGGCGCGGGGGTCGTCGAGCCGGTGGGCGCGCTGCCGGAGGCGGAGGAGGAGCTCCTCTGCCTCATCATGCCGCTGCGCCTGCCGGACGCGGGCGGGTGAGCGTGGAACCCGTCGCCGGGGTGCTCGAGCGGGTCCTGCGGGACCTCGGGCTCGGGCCGGCGTTCGGCGGGTGGCGCGCGGTGGAGGCCTGGCCCCGCATCGTCGGGGCGCGCCTCGCGCGCCGCACCCGCGCTGTGTCGTTCCGCGACGGGACGCTGCACGTGGAGGTCGAGGGATCGGCCTGGATGCACGAACTGGGATTCCTGAAGCGCGAGCTGATCGAGCGGATCCATCGCGATCTTGGCTCGAGCGAGGTGCGCGACCTGCGCTTCTCGATCCCCCGCGGAGGGAACCGGCGGTGAGCACGAAGGAAGGAGACGCGACGTTGACGGCGGAACCGAAAGGCCACCACTACGACGCCACGAGCATCACCGTGCTCGAGGGGCTCGAGGCCGTCCGCAAGCGCCCGGCGATGTACATCGGCGACATCGGCGAGCGCGGGCTGCACCACCTCATCTGGGAGGTCGTGGACAACTCGGTGGACGAGGCCCTCGCCGGCTTCTGCACCGAGGTGGCGGTGACGATCGAGACCGACGGCAGCGTGACCGTGCAGGACAACGGGCGCGGCATCCCGGTGGACATGCACGCCACGATGAAGAAGCCGGCGCTGGAGGTGGTCATGACCACGCTCCACGCCGGCGGCAAGTTCGACAGCAACTCGTACAAGGTCTCGGGCGGTCTCCACGGCGTCGGTGTGTCGGTGGTCAACGCGCTCGCCGAGTGGTGCCGCGTCGAGGTGCTGCGCGACGGCAAGGTGTTCTCGCAGACCTACGCGCGCGGCGTTCCCGACGGCCCGATGCAATCGCGGCCGGCGGAGAAGCGCGAGAAGGGCACCGGCACGACGGTGCGCTTCAAGCCCGACGCCACGATCTTCGAGACCGTGGACTTCCACTACGACACGGTCGCGGCGCGCCTGCGCGAGCTGGCGTTCCTCAACAGCGGGCTGATGATCCGCCTCAGGGACGCGCGCTCCGGCAAGTCGAACGACTACCTGTACAAGGGCGGCATCGTCGAGTTCGTGAAGTACCTCAACACGAACAAGGAGACCCTGCACGCCAAGCCGGTGTTCTTCTCGCGCGAGCGCGAGAACGTGTCGGTCGAGGTCGCGTTCCAGTACAACGACGGCTACGCCGAGACGCTGTTCTCGTACGTCAACAACATCCACACCGTCGAGGGCGGCACCCACGTCGTCGGCTTCCGCTCGGCGCTGACCCGCACGCTCACCAACTACGCGTCGAAGGAAGGCCTTCTCAAGAACGCCAAGGTCGACATCAGCGGCGAGGACGTGCGCGAGGGCCTGGTGGCGGTGGTCTCGGTCAAGATGCAGAACCCGCAGTTCGAGGGGCAGACCAAGACCAAGCTCGGCAACAACGAGATCAAGGGCGCGGTCGAGGCCGTCGTCGGCGAGGGGCTCCGCGAGTTCTTCGAGGAGACGCCGTCGGTGGCGCGCAAGATCGTGGAGAAGATGGTCGCGGCCGCGCGCGCCCGCGAGGCGGCGCGCAAGGCGCGCGACCTGGCGCGTCGCAAGAGCATCCTCGACGGCGGCTCGCTGCCCGGCAAGCTCGCGGATTGCGCGTACGACGACCCCGGCCTGTGCGAGCTGTTCGTGGTCGAGGGCGACTCGGCCGGCGGCAGCGCCAAGCAGGGCCGCGACCGCCGCTTCCAGGCCATCCTGCCGATCCGCGGCAAGATCCTGAACGTCGAGAAGGCGCGCCTCGACAAGATCCTCGCGAACGAGGAGGTGCGCAGCATCTTCACCGCGCTCGGCACCGGCGTGGACGCCGAGTTCGACCTCGCGAAGCTGCGCTACCACAAGGTCATCCTCATGGCCGACGCCGACGTGGACGGCGCGCACATCCGCACGCTGCTGCTCACGCTGCTGTTCCGCAAGCTGCAGCCGCTCGTCGAGGCGGGCCACGTGTTCATCGCCCAGCCGCCGCTGTTCCTGGTCAAGGCCGGCAAGGACGAGATCTACTGCTACAGCGACCGGGAGCGCGAGGACGCGATCGCGCGCCTCGGCCGCAAGAACATCCAGGTGCAGCGCTACAAGGGCCTCGGCGAGATGAACCCCGAACAACTGTGGCGCACGACCATGAATCCCGAGACCCGCACGCTGCTGCGCGTGAGGAGCGAGGACCTCGTCGAGGCCGACCGCATCTTCACGATCCTCATGGGCGAGCAGGTCGAGCCGCGGCGCCAGTTCATCGAGGAAAACGCGCTGTCGGTCCGGAACCTCGACGTTTGATGCGCGCCGCCTCCGCACTCCGCGCCCGCGCGGCGCTCGCGGCGGCGTGCGCCGCCACGCTCGCGCTCGCCGCCGCGCCGGCGCAGGCCGCGACCGCGCTGCGCCTCGCCACGGGCGGCACCCTCGCGGCGCTCGGCGGCGTGAACGAGGGCGGGGCCGCGGTGGCGTTCGCCGCGCTGTGGCCGGTCGAGGAGCGCCTCGAGACCGGGCTCGCGTTCCATGCCGACGACCTCGGCAGCGTCGAGGGGCGTCTGCGCGATCCCAACGACGGCGCCGACCTCGGCCGCGCCGAGGTCCTGCACCGCGCGGTGTGGGGCGTCGCGTGGCGGCTCGACGCGCGCCCGTGGGCGGGGGCCGCGTGGGAGCCGTGGGGCGGCGGCACGTGGGGCTTCCAGCGCGTGCGCGACGACGTCCGCGGCGTGACCGTGGGCCGCGTCCATTCCACCGGATTCACCCTCGCCGTCGGACTGCGCCGCGCCCTGCGCGGCGGCGGCTCCGCCGCCGGCGTGGTGCGCTATCACCGCCTCTTCAACGACCGCGCCGGGCGCTACGTGAGCGCCGGCCTCGAGTGGGGCTGGCGCTAGGACGACCCCCGGCCGGACGGACCCGGCCGGCGACGAGGACCACACGATGGCACTGAACGACCGCACGAGGATCGTCGAGACCAACATCGAAGACGAGATGAAGACCAGCTACATCGACTACTCGATGTCGGTCATCGTCTCGCGCGCGCTGCCGGACGTGCGCGACGGGCTCAAGCCCTCGCAGCGCCGCATCCTGGTCGCGATGAACGACCTCAACCTCGCGCCGGGCCGCGGCTACCGCAAGTGCGCGAAGATCGCGGGCGACACGTCGGGCAACTACCACCCGCATGGCGAGGCCGTGGTGTACCCGACGCTGGTGCGCATGGCGCAGGACTGGGTCATGCGCTACCCGCTCGTGGACGGCCAGGGCAACTTCGGCTCGATCGACGGCGACGCCCCCGCGGCCATGCGCTACACCGAGGCGCGCCTCACCGCGCTCGCGGTCGAGATGCTCAACGACCTCGAGAAGAACACCGTGGACTTCCGCCCGAACTACGACGAGACGCGCGAGGAGCCGGTCGTGCTGCCGGCGGTGGTGCCGAACCTGCTCATCAACGGCTGCTCGGGCATTGCGGTCGGCATGGCGACCGAGGTCCCGCCGCACAACCTGCGCGAGGTGTGCGACGCCATCGTGCACGTCATTGACCACCCCGAGGCGACGCCCGAGGACCTGCACCGCATCGTCAAGGGCCCGGACTTCCCGACCGGGGCCATCATTTACGGCGCGCAGGGCATCCGCGACTGCTACACGACCGGCCGCGGGCTCATCAAGGTGCGCGCGCGCGTGCAGGTCGAGGAGGGCCGCGGCGGCCGCATGAGCCTGGTCGCGACCGAGATCCCGTTCCAGGTCAACAAGGCGTCGCTGCTCGAGCGCATCGCGGACCTGGTGCGCGACGGCAAGGTCACCGGCATCAGCGACCTGCGCGACGAGTCCGATCGCGACGGCATGCGCATCGTCATCGAGCTCAAGAAGGACGCCAACCCGAAGGTCGTCCTCAACCAGCTCTTCGTGCACTCGCCGCTGCAGACGACCTTCGGCGCGATCATGCTGGCGCTCGTCAACAACCGGCCGCAGGTCATGAACCTGCGCACGCTGGTGGACCAGTACGTCCTGCACCGCCGCGAGGTCGTGCGCCGGCGCACCGAGTTCGACCTCGCCGAGGCGGAACGCCGCGCCCACATCCTCGAGGGCCTCAAGATCGCCCTCGACCATCTCGACGAGGTCATCGCGCTCATCCGCGCCTCGAAGGACGTGGACAGCGCGCGCCAGGGCCTCATGTCGCAGTTCAAGCTCAGCGAGATCCAGGCGAACGCCATCCTCGAGATGCGCCTGCAGCGCCTCACCGCGCTCGAGCGCTCGAAGATCGAGCAGGAGTACCTCGAGGTCATCCAGCTCATCGAGCAGCTGCGCTCCATCCTCGCCAGCCAGGCCAAGATGCTCGGCATCATCAAGGACGAGGTCCATCGCCTGCGCGACAAGTACGGCGACGACCGCCGCACGCAGATCGTGGCCGAGGAGGGCGAGATCGGCTACGAGGACACGATCGAGCAGAAAGACATGGTCATCACGATCTCGCACGCCGGCTACGTCAAGCGCCAGGAAGTCAACGCGTATCGGGCGCAGCGGCGCGGCGGCAAGGGCGTGATCGGCGCGCGCACCAAGGAAGACGACTACATCGAGCACCTGTTCATCGCCAACACCCACGCCCACCTGCTCATCCTCACCGACCGCGGCCGGTGCCACTGGCTCAAGGTGCACGAGATCGAGCAGGCCGGGCGCATGGCGAAGGGCCGACCGCTCGTCAATCACCTCGAGGGCATGAGCCGCGAGGAGCGCGTGCAGGCGGTGGTCGCGGTGCGCGAGTTCGACGATCAGCACTACCTGGTGTGCGCGACCAGGAAGGGCCTCATCAAGAAGACCGTGCTGTCGGCGTACGGCAATCCGCGCCGCGGCGGCATCCAGGCGGTGCTCCTCGAGGAGGGTGACGCGCTGTTCGAGGCGATCATCACGGACGGCACGCAGGACCTCATCCTCGCCAAGAAGAACGGCCTCGCGATCCGCTTCCACGAGAGCGAGGTGCGCCCGATGGGCCGCACCGCCTACGGCGTCAAGGCCGTCACGCTCGACGACGCGAGCGACGAAGTCGTCAGCATGGTCGGCGTCAAGCGCCGCGCGACGCTCCTCACGGTCACGGAGAACGGCTACGGCAAGCGCAGCGAGATCGACGAGTACCGCGTGTCGCACCGCGGCGGAAAGGGCATCATCACCATCAAGACCACCGAACGGAACGGCAGCGTGGTCGCCGTCAAGGAGGTCGTGGACGGCGACGAGCTCATGATCATCACGCGCTCCGGCCAGATGATCCGCATGCCGGTCAAGGGCATCTCGGTCATGGGCCGCAACACGCAGGGGGTGCGTCTCGTGCACCTCGAGCCGGCCGAGGGCGAGCTGCTGCCCGACAAGGTGTCGGCGGTGACACGCGTGGTCAACGAGGACGAGGAGAGCGCCCCGGCGGCGCCGGACGGCGCGGGCGAATGACGGCGCGCCGCGCGGCCCGGGGCCGCGCGGCGTTTCGTTCGTCCGTCCTTGTGAACGATTTCACCAGCGCGCGGGACCCCGGCGCCCGCGCGCCGCACCGGTCATGGCCAACGTCAGCGAATCCACCGTCCGCCGCCTGTCGCACTACTACCGCGTCCTCGAAGAGGTCGAGGCCGAGGGCAAGCGCATGATCTCCTCGCACCGGCTCGCCGAGCGCGAGGGCATCACCTCGGCGCAGGTGCGCAAGGACCTTTCGTACTTCGGATCGTTCGGGCGACGCGGTCTCGGCTACAGCGTCGCGCACCTGCGCGAGGAGATCCGCGCCATCCTGGGCCTCGACCGCCGCTGGAAGGTGGCGATCGTCGGGGCGGGCAACATCGGCGCCGCGCTTCTCGCGTACCGCGGCTTCGAGCGCCAGGGCTTCGACGTCGCCGCGGTCTTCGACCGCGACCCGGCGCGCCTCGGCGCGCGTCTCGGCGATCACGTCGTGCGCGACGTGGCGACGCTGCCGGAGGTGGTGGCGGCCGAGGGCATCGAGCTGGGGGTCATCGCCACCCCGCTGCGCGCCGCGCAGGAGGTCGCCGACCTGCTCGTCGCCGCCGGCGTGCGCGGCATTCTCAACTTCGCGCCGCGCAAGTTGTTCGTGCCCGCGGGCGTGACGGTGCGCACGGTGGACATGACGATGGAGTTCGAGAGCCTGTCGTTCGAGCTGACGCAGGCGCGCTCCCCGCGCCGCCGCCGCGCGAGGTCGTGACGCCCGCCTCCGCCCGGCGCGCCGAGGCGACCGGCCTCGCCGCCATGATCGCGGCCACGCTGCTGTGGGGCGCGACCTTCGTCGTCATCCGCGACAGCCTCGACCGCATCGACCCCGTGCCGCTCGTGTTCTCGCGCTTCGCGGTGGCGGCGGTCTTGATCGCCGCGCTCCACGTCGCGTTCCGGGTGCGGCCGTCGCGGCCCGCGGTCCTCGGCGGCTTGCTGTCGGGCGCGCTCAACGCCGGCGGTTACGCGTTCCAGGCGATCGGCCTCACCACCGCCTCGGCCGGCAGCTCGGCGTTCCTGACGTGCGCCGGCACCCTGCTCGCCGGCTTCTTCGCGTGGCCGCTGCTGCGGGTGCGCCCGGGTGGCGCGATCGTCGCCGGCATCGCGCTCGCGCTCGCCGGCTCCGCGCTGCTGGCGGTGCGCGGCGGTGCGCGCGTCGGACCCGGCGAGGCGTGGACGCTGCTCGGCGCCGCCGTCTTCGCGCTGCAGATCGTGGCGGTCGCGCGCTGGGCGCCTTCGGCGCACCCGCTGACGCTCGCCGGCGCGCAGGCGCTGGCGGTCGCGCTCGTGCTGTCGCCCGCGGCCGGCGCGGCCGCGCGCCAGCTGCCGGGACTCGGCGCCGACGGCGCGGCGCGCTTCGCCTACTTGGCCGTCGCCGGCAGCGTCATCGCGCCGCTCCTCCAGGTGCGCGCCCAGCGCAGCCTGTCGCCGGGCCGGGTCGGGCTGCTGTTCGCGCTCGAGCCGCTGTTCGCGGTGGCGCTCGCCGCCACGGTGGGCGCCGAGCGCTACGACGCGCGCTGGTGGCTGGGCGCCGGCCTCATCCTCGCCGGCGTGGGGGTGGCGGAGGCGCGGGCCGCGGCCGCGCCGGCTTCGGGGCGTCGAGCCAGCGCAGCAGGCGCGTGACCGTGTCCGGGGCGTGACGCATGGCGGCCGGGCCGAGGCCCGCGCCCGGCGCGTCGGCGACCCGCGAGTTCGGCGCGTCGCCCGCCTGGTAAAGCGTCTCGACCCACAGGAACGACGGCCGGTCCTCGGCGGCGGTCTGAAAATAGGTCGGCAGGCGCATGCGGGCGAGGCGCGCGCGCAGCGCGCCGCGCCGCGTGGGCGGGGCGTCGGGGGAGAGCAGCACGAGGGCGTGAACGCGCGCATCGGCCTCGGCCGCCTGCGCCGCGATCGCGCACGAGACGCCCGAGCCGATCACCACGTAGCGCGACGTGTCCACGCGCGCGACCCGGGCGAGCGCGCGCAGCGCGGCGCGCACGTCGGTCGCGCCGAGCGCGGCGAGCTCGTCCTCGCGCCCCCAGGCGCGGAACGGCAGCGCGCACGACGGCGCCAGCGAACGGCCGTGGCCGCGCGGATCGAGCAGCAGCACCGCGCGCCCCGAGGCGCGCAGCGCCACCGCCAGGCTGTCCCAGTGGAGGATGGTGTCGCCCGGCGCGCGCACCACGATGACGGCGCCGCGGCGCGCGCGACCGGCCGGCGCCAGCACCGTGCCGCCGAGGGGGAAGCCGTCCTCGCCGGCGAAGCGCACCGGTCGCCCGCCGATGCGGTCGAGCACCGCGCGCTCGACGCGGTCGCGCGCGTCAATGGCGCGCCGCACCTCGTCGTCGAGGCGCGCGCCGACGCCGGCGCGTTCGGCGGCCTGGCGCAGCGCGCGCATGACGTCGGGGTCCTCGCCACGCGACAGCGCCGCGAGCGGCAGGAGCAGGGTCCACGCCCGCCCCGGCTCGCCGCGGTCGAGCGCGGCGGCCGCCAGGCGCTCGCGCCACACGGGCGTCTCCGAGAAGCGCGCCTCCACCCCGGCGAGGCGCTCGGCCGCCTCGACCGGCTTGCCGAGCACATGGAGCGCCCAGCCTTGGCGCGCGCGGAAGTGGGCCCCGGTCGGGTCGCCGCTCTGCGCCGCCTCGATCCACCCCGCGGCCATCAGGCGCTCGGCCTCGACCGCATCGCCGGGCGCGCGGCGCGCGAGCAGCACGTCGGCGAGCGCGAGGCGGTCCTCGGCGTTGCCGCGCAGCGCGGCCGCGCGCCGGTAGCACGCGATCGCCGAGTCGAGGGCGCCGGCGCGCTCCCACGACTGACCGATGTAGTGGTAGGCCTCGCCGGCGTCGGCGGCGCCGCGCGGCCCGACCGAGTCGGCGAGCGCGGCGAGGCGCGCGTGCAGCGCTTCGGGCGAAGGCGCCTCGTCGAGCAGCCACTGCGTGCGCGACCGCAGGCGCTGGGCGTCGGCAGGGGGCGCGGAGGCGGCGAGCGCGGCGAGCGCGATCGCGATCGTCAGCAGGCGGACGGGACTCATGCGGCGGGTCCTCCGGTGGGGGAGCGAAGCAGGCTGAGGAACTCGCGCTCGAGCGGGGAGGGGCCGTCGTCGGGCCGCCCCCACGCCGCGCGCGGCACGACGCCGACGACGCGTCCGAGGTGCAGCAGCACGACGCGGTCGCACAGGCGCTCCATGGTCTCGGTGACGTGACTCGAAAACAGCACCGCCGCGCCCGCGCGGGCGCGGGCGCGCAATTCGTCCTTGGCCGCGAGCGCGGCGGCGGCGTCGAAGCTCTCGAGCGCCTCGTCGCACAGCACCACCGGCGGCCGGTGGAGCACCGCGCACGCGAACGACAGCTTCTTGCGCATGCCGTGCGACCAGCGGCGCACCGGCTCGTCGAGCCGGCCCGCCAGTCCGAGCCGCGCCGCGAGGTCGGCGGCGCGCGCCCCGGCCTCCGCCGGCGGCAGGCCGTGGACGTCGGCCGTGAACGCGAGGTGCTCGCCCCCCGACAGCTCCTCGTAGAACGAGGGTTCCTCGGCCGCGTAGCCGAGGCGGCGGCGCGCGCCCACCGGATCGGCCTCGAGGTCCACGCCGTCCACCCACACACGCCCGGCGTCCGGCGGCTGGAGCCCGGCCACGGTGCGCAGCAGCGTGCTCTTGCCCGCGCCGTTCGCGCCGAGCAGCCCGACGATCTCGCCGGGCGCGGCCTCAAGCGAGACGCCGTCGAGCGCGACGAGAGCGCCGTAGCGGCGCGTGAGCGATGCGAGGCGCAGCCTCATGCCGCCTCCGGGGCGCGCCAGCGCGGCACGCGCCGCAGCGCGTGGGCGAGCGCCGCGAGCAGCACGACCCATCCGAGGAGCGGGATCATCAGACTCGCCGCGAGCGCGAGCCCGAGCCACAGGCCGAGCAGGCGCCGGGCGTGGTCCGTGCGCGGGTGGAGCGACACCGCGAGGCTCGCGCCGAGGAGTCCGACGGCGAGCGATCCGCCGCCCGCGACCGCGAGCAGCATGGCCGCGCCGTCGCGGGCCAGCGCCGCGAGGGCCGGCGCCTGCAGCGCGGCGAGGACCAGCGCCGCCGCCACCGCCCAGCCGGCGCGCACGCCCCACATGTCGCGCGTGCCGAGCGGCAGCGCGCGCACGATGCCCGGCGGGTCGGCGCCGGCGAGCGCCACCAGCCACTGCGCCACCAGCGCGCCCGCGAACAGCGAGAGCGCCGCGCCCGCCGTCGGCGCGAGTCCGCGCTCGAGTCCCGGCGCCCACGCGGCGGCGGCGAGCGCAGCGCACGCCGCGGCCGCCCGCGCCCGCGCGCGCGCCGGCCCGGGCCGCGCGGTGACGCGCACGTCCTTGCGCGCCATGGCGCGCCATGCCGGTCCCCCGCGGAAGCGCGCGGCAGGCATACGCGCGCCGCGCGCGCGGCGGGGCGCGCGCGCCAGGACGCGGTGAAGCGCCGGCGCGCCGCGCCGCGGCTCGGCCGCGACGACGGCGAGCGCGGTGGTCGCGGCGATCGCCGCGCGGGCGAGCCCCCACAGCGCGGCGGCGAAGGCGGCGGCGAGCCCGGCGAGCCACGCGACGGGCACGAGGCCAAAGCCCGCGGCCAGCACCGCGACGGCCGGCACCGCCACCCACAGCGCGTGCAGCGACGACGCCCACGCGAGGTGGCCCGCGAGCGCCGCGGGGGGGATCGGCAGCGCGAGCCACGGAGGTCCAGGCGGACCCTCGCGCAGCACCCATGCGTGGCGGCCGGCGGCGAGCGCCGCCCCCGCGAGCGCGAGGAGCGCGAGCCGCGCGGCGAGCGCGCCGGCCGCGTCCGGCGCGCCGCCCGCGCGCGCCGCGTGATCGAGCGGCAGGCGCGCCTGCCAGAACACGAACCCGCCCGCGAGCGCGGCGATGGCGGCGAGCTCGAGGCGGAGGACGGGCTCGAGCGCCTCGACGCGGCGGCGGACGATCGCGCGCTGCAGCGCGCGGAAGGCGGGCGCGGGCCCGCGGTCGGCGTTCATGCGGAGGGCGGATTCTACCCGAGCGCAGGCGGGGCCGCGTCACGGCTTCGTGGCGCGCCGGCCGCGCGCCCCGGGCGCTCGCGCCGCCGGCCTTGAGCCGCCCCGGCGCCGGTGGCACGATGCGCCGCGCCATGTCCAGCGCGCGCGCCGCCGTCGTGTGGTCCCCGGAGTACGAGTGCGACATCGGGCCCCACGTCTTTCCGATGGAGAAGTTCCGGCGCGTTCGCGATCGGCTGCTGGCCGAGGGCGAGATCGCGCCGCAGGACCTCGTCGAGCCGGCCCCCGCCACCCCCGACGAGCTGCGTCTCGCGCACGACCCGGACTACCTGGACGACCTCGCGCGCCTGCGCTGGAGCCCGCGCACCATGATGTCCGAGCTGCCGCTCACCGCCGGCATCGTGCGCGCCTACGTGCTCGCGGCCGGCGGCACCACGCGCGCCGCGCGCGAGGCCCTGTCGCGCGGCTTCGCCGTCAACCTCGGCGGCGGCTTCCACCACGCCTTCGCCGGCCGTGCCGAGGGGTTCTGCTACGTCAACGACCTGGCGGTCGCGGCGCGCGTGCTCAGGCGCGAGGGCCGCGTGCGCCGCGTGGCGATCGTGGACCTCGACGTGCATCAGGGGAACGGCACCGCCGCCATCTTCGAGGGCGACGCCGACACCTTCACGCTCTCGGTCCACCAGGAGTGGAACTACCCGATGCCGAAGATGCGCAGCACCCTCGACGTCGGCCTCGAGGACGGCGCGGACGACGACGCCTACCTGCGCGCGCTCGACCCGGCGCTCGAGCGCGTGTGGGCGTTCCGCCCGGAGCTCGTGCTCTACCAGGCGGGCGCCGATCCGTACCGCGACGACCAGCTGGGCGGGCTGGCGCTCACGCTCGATGGCCTCGAGGCGCGCGACCGGCGGGTGCTCGAGGGCTGCGCGGCGCGCGGCGTGCCGGCGGTGGTGACGCTCGGCGGCGGCTACGCACGCCGTCTCGAGGACACGGTCGAGATCCACGTGCGCACGTGCCGCATGGCGGCGCGGCTGGCGCGCGCGGGCGCGGGGCGCTCCGCGTGATCCGCGCCTGGCTGGCGGACGCCGCGGGCGCGCGCCCGGCCGAGCCGCGCGAAGCGGTGGCCGCCGCCGCCGCCGGCCGCGGCGCGGTGTGGATTGACTTCGACGGCGAGGACGAGGCGAACGTGTGCGCGCTGCTCGAGCCGCTCGCCATCCACCCGCTCGTGCTCGAGGACATGGTGCTCGAGGTCAACCGCCCCAAGGTGGACTACTACGGCGCCTACCTCTACCTCGTCGTGCACTCGGCGCGCTGGGACGAGGACCGGCCGGTGCTGCGCGAGGTGGACGTGCTGCTCGGCGAGCGCTATCTCGTCACCTACCACGACGGCGCCACACGTTCGATTGACGCCGCGCAGGCCACGCTCGCGCGCCGCCCGGAGCTGCTCGCGGCCGGTCCCGCGCACCTGCTGCACTACGTGCTCGACGTGCTCGTGGACCACTGGATGCCGATCGTGGACCAGATCGCGGACGAGGTGGACGCGCTCGAGGAACGGCTGTTCGAGCAACGCACGCGCGTCGTACGCGAGCGCGTGGTGCGTCTCAAGCGCGGCATGTCTGCGCTGCGCCGCATCGTCGGCCCGCAGCGCGACACCGTGCTGGCGCTCACGCGCGACGAGTTCCGGCCCATCCCGGCCGCGCTGCGGCCCTACCTGCGCGACGTCTACGACCGGCTGGCGCGCGTGAGTGACCTGCTCGACTCGTTCCGCGAGGAGATCGCCGCGCTCCTCGACCTGCAGCTCGCGGCGGCGTCCAACCGCCTCAACGACGTCATCCGGCGCCTCACCGTGATCGCCACCATCGGGCTGCCGCTCACGATCATCACCAGCTACTACGGCATGAACTTCGCGTTCGCCGAATACCGCTGGCCGTGGGGGCACCTCTGGGTGCTCGGCCTCATGGCCGTCTCGGCGCTCGTGACGTGGCTCCTGCTGCGCTGGCGCCGCTGGTCGTAGGAGCGCGCGGACGCGGAGGAGGCGCGCCCGCGGCGACGCCGGGCGCGATGCGGTCCCCGCGCGCACCGGCCGCGTCCGGACCCGTCCATGCGACCGCCCGCGGAGCATGCGCCCGCGGGCCCGATCGAAGGGGGGAGCGGGTTCCCGCGACGGGAACTCTGGAGGGAGGGGCTCCATCCCACATGGCGCCCGGTGTGCACTCGCCCGGGGCGGGGGCGATCCGGACACCTCACGCGGCCACCCTCACCGGAGCCCGGCACGTCGTGACGCGTCACCTCGCTCGATAACGTCGTCCGTTTCGCGACGGGACGGAGCGCGTGCAGCGAACGCGCCCCGGATCGGGTCCGAAAGCTCCCTGCCAAGGATCTTTCCGCCCGGCCGCGAGGGAAGTGTCGGAGCGGGGCGGGGGCGTGTCAAGGACGAAGGTCGGCGGAGCGGCAGCGCGCCGACCGCCGCTACCTCCCCGGCGGCCTCGGCGGCAGCGCCTTCGGGTCCTTGGCCTTGCCGATGACTTCGAGCCGCAGGTCGTCGAACCACACGCGGCCCGGGTTCGGGGCGTTGTAGTTGAACCACGCCCACACCGCGTAGGTGTCGGCGGGCAGGTCCATCTCGTGGCTCGTGAAGGTCCAGTCGTGCGTGCCGTTGAACGTCTCGGGCTGCGGCAGCTGCACCACGCCGCGCACGGTGTGCGCGTACAGCACGCACCACGCGACGCTCTTCAGGCTGTCCGTCTTGAGGTGGCCCGACAGGCGCACGCGGCTGCCGGCGAGCGCGCGGTTGCACAGCACGCGGCCCACGCCCGAGCGCGTCTCCACGAAGTACCCGGTGCCGCTCTGCGCGCGCACCGAGGCGCGGCCGCTGCGCGCCACGGTCGTGTCGAGCTCCACGCGCATGCCGTCGTAGGGCGGCATGGCGAGCTCCCAGGCATCGAGGCCGCGTTCGAAGCCGCCGTCGCCCGCGAACAGGTCCTCGCCCATCTTCGCGGCCTTCGCCGGCTTCGCGGACTCGAGGGTGAGCGAGGCGTCGTCGAGCAGCACCTGCCCGGTGCCCCACAGCCCGACGCGCACGAAGATCACGTTCACCGACGGCGGACAGTAGACGCGCACCTCGCGCTGCACCCAGCCTGTTTCGCGGTCCGTGAACACCTGGCGCGCCCAGCCAAGGTCAATGAGCGGGTCGTCCACGCGCGTCAGCCTCAGCCGCCGCATCGCCTCGTCGCGCTCCACATTCCACAGCGTCGCCATCTTGGAGATGGTGTCGCGGTAGGCCTGGAGGAGGACGTAGGCGCGGCCCTCGACGCCGTTGTTGCGCGTCCACACGCGGAACACGAGGTCCTTGCCCCACGCTTCGCGGCCGACGAGCACGCGCTGGCTCCAGTTGTGGCCCATCGGGATGAGCGCGCTGGCGTTCGCCACGCTCACCGACCAGGCGCCCGAGTGGACGAGGAACGTGTCGCGGCCAAAGAACACCGTCGGCAGCCCGGACACCGAGGTGTCCCAGCCCGCCGGCATCCACTCGTGGCCCGCAAGGCCCTCTTCGAACCCGGGGTTGAGCAGCAGGTTGCGCGGCGCGGCCGCGGCGAGGGCGGGCAGGACGGCGAGCGCCAGCACCGCGAGGGCGAGGCGCACTGGGCGCGAACGAAGCATGGGCATCCTTTCGGGAGCGGGTCGGGGCCCTCTCACGGGCCCCTGCGAGCGAAGGATTATCCGGAGGCGCTTCGGAGCGGGTCAAGTCAGGGAGCCGTGAAGACCGCACGGTCGTGCCCGCCGGCCGGCGCGCCGGGCGCGGCGCCTGCGCTCCCACGCGCCCCGCGACGCCGCGCGCGGCCGCGGTTGCCGCGCGCGGAGGCGCGCCGATAGAGTCGCGGTCCCGTTCCGAGGAGGCCCCCGTGGCCCGGTGGTTCTTCACCAACGACCTGCACGGCCAGACCGCCCTCTACGAGCAGGCGCTCTCGCTCGCCGCGCAGCACGCCCCGCGCGCGCTCATCGTGGGCGGCGATCTCGCGCCGCACGCGACCGGCAACGAGGGCGTGCGCCACCAGCGCCTGTTCTTCGAGGGCTTTCTCGTCGAGTTCGCGCGGCGCCTGGCCGAGGCGGCCCCCGGCATCGAGCTGCTGTTCGTCATGGGCAACGACGACTGGGCGGCCAACGAGGACGTGCTCGAGCGCCACCACGGGGTGCTGTGGCGGCTGCTCCACGGGCGCGTGCACCACGTGGACGGCGTGCCGGTGGCGGGATTGCCGTGGGTGCCCATCACGCCGTTCGCCATCAAGGACTGGGAGCGCTGGGAGGACGGCGCCGAGGAGTCTCCGCCGCGCCTCGATGGCTGGACCAGCCGCGGCGGCGGGCCGCTGGTGCGCACCGCGCTCGACCCGGCGCGGCGCGCGCCGACCATCGCCGGCGCGCTGGACGAAATCGCCGCCCTCGGCGACCCGGGCGCGACGGTGCTCGTGTCGCACTCGCCGCCGCGCGACACGCACTGCGACGCGATCGGCGCGCGGGCGCACGTCGGCTCGCGCGCGGTGCGCGCCTATGTCGAGCGCCATCGCCCTCCGCTCGTCCTGAGCGGCCACATTCACGAGTCGCCGCGCGTCACGGGCGCGTGGCGCGACGCCATCGGCCCGACGGCCGTGGTGAATCCCGGGCAGTTCGGCGCCGCGCGCCTGTGCGGGGTGTGGTTCGACCCGGCGGACCCCGCGGGCACGCTGCGCCACACGGTCTACGGCGGCTAGCCGGGGCCGTCGGCGGCCCCGGGCCCGGCCCGTCGTTCTGGAGTTGCAAGGAGACGGCGCCGGCGCCGGGTGCCGCGCGCGGCGCGTGCTAGACTTCGCGCGCCCCCGCACCGGCCGCGCACCGTTCGACCCGAAGGGCCTCCGCATGAGACTCGCCGCCGTCGTCCTCGCCCTCAGCCTCGCCGCCTCCGCCGCGCCCGGCGCCGGCGCGGCCGACTTCCGCTGGCGCTCGTTCTCCGAAGGCTACGCCGAGGCGCAGGCCACCGGACGGCCGATGCTCGTGGACGTCTACACCGACTGGTGCGGCTGGTGTAAGCGCATGGACCGCGACGTGTACACGAAGCCCGAGGTGCGCGCGGCGCTGGCCGCGTGGTTCGTGCCCATCAAGCTCAACGCCGAGTCGCCCGAGGCCGCCCGCTTCGAGGGCCGCGCCTTCACCGCGCGCACGCTCGCGCAGCACTTCGGCGTCAGCGGCTACCCGACCACGCTCTTCCTGCGCTCCTCGGGCGCCCCGATCACGCGCGTCCCGGGCTACGTGCCGGCCGAGCGCTTCGCGCTCATCCTGCGCTACATCGGCGAGGACCACATCGGGCGCGGCGTGAAGTGGGACGCGTTCGAACGCGCGGCGCAGGCGAAGGGGGCCCCGCGCTGAGCGGCGCGGAGCGCGCAACGAGCGTGCTCGCCGGCGAGCGCATCGCCGTGCTCGACACCGAGACCACGGGCATGAGCCCGTCGGCCGGCGCCGAGCTGGTCGAGGTCGCGGTCGTGGACGTCGAGGACGGCCGTCTGGGCGCGACATGGTCGAGTCTGGTGCGGCCGTCGCGCGCCATCCCGCCGGGCGCCACCGCCGTGCACGGCATCACCGACGCCATGGTCGCCGGAGCGCCGCCGCCCGCCGAGGTGGCGGCGCGCCTGCGGCGCGCCGTGGGCGACCGGCCGGTGGTCTTCCACAACGCGCCGTTCGACCTGCCGTTCGTGGTCGCCATGCTGCGCGCCGGCGGGCAGCCGCCCATCCTTGCGCCGGTGGTGGACACGCTTGGCCTGGCGCGCGGCCTGTTCGGGACGGGCAGCAACTCGCTCGGCCAGCTCGCCGGCCGCCTCGGGCTGCCGCGCGAGACCTCGCACCGCGCCCTCGGCGACGCGCTCACCACCGCGCGCCTGCTGCTCGCGCTCGCGGAGCGCTGGCAGGCCGAGAAGGGCGTGCGCTCGCTCGCCGAGCTGGCGGCCGCGAGCCAGGACGTCATGCGGGTGACGGCGCGCCGCTGACGGCGGCGCGCGGCCGGCGCGCGGCGGGTCGCGGTTGACACGACGCGCGCGGCTCCCGATGCTCTTCGGCCCACGCGGTTCCGGCCGCGCGCGCATGACGAGGAGACCCATGTTCCGTCCGATCGAGGTGGGCCAGCCGGCGCCCGATTTCAGGCTCAAGGGCCCCGGCGGGCAATTCGTGACGCTCTCCGAGCACCGCGGCCGCCGCCACGTGGTACTCGTGTTCTTCCCGCTCGCGTTCTCGCCGGTGTGCTCGCACCAGCTCCCGGGCGTCCAGCGCGCGCTGCCGCGCTTCGAGGCGCTCGAGGCGACCGTGTACGGCATCAGCGTGGACAGCCACTACGCCAACGAGGCCTTCGCGCGCTCGCTCGGGCTGTCGTTCGATCTGCTTTCCGACTTCCGCCGCCAGACCGCCGCGGCGTACGGCGTGCTTCTGGAGGAGGCCGGTTTCAGCGGCCGCGCCACCTTCGTGGTGGACAAGCAGGGCCGCATCGCGTGGCGCGAGGTGAGCCCGGACCTCGGCGACCTCGAGCAGGCGCCCAGCAACGAGCGCGCCCTGCAGGCGCTCGAGGCGCTGCGCGGGCAGCCGGCCTGAAGGGAGCCGGTCCGTGCAGAAGCGCCGCCCCCGCGTGCTCGTCGTGGACCGCGAGAGCGACGCCACGCGGGCGCTGGTGGCGGCGCTCCACGAGCACGGCATGGACGTGGTGTGGGTGCGCGACGGCGAGAGCGCGATCACCGCGATCGACGACGACGCCCCCGACTGTCTGGTGGCCGAACTGCGCGCGCCGCGCATCGACGGCATGACGGTGCTGCGCCGCGCGCGCGAGCGCAACCGCGAGGTGTGCGCGGTGATGACCGCCGAAGAGGCGGGCGTCGAGATGGCGGTCGAGGCCATGCGCCAGGGCGCGTACGACGTGCAGCCCAAACCGGTGAACCGCGAGAAGCTGCTCGCCGTGCTCGATCGCGGGCTCTCGCACCAGGCGCTCGTGTCGCGCCTCGCCGAGCGCGAGGGGCGGCTCGACGAGCGCTTCGGGATCGAGGCGCTGACCGGCCGCTCGCGCGCCATCGCGCGCGTCGCCGAGCAGGTGCGCCACATCGCGGCGACGCGCGCCGCGGTCCTCATCGAGGGCGAGGCCGGCACGGGCAAGGGGGTCGTGGCGCAGGCCATCCACCACAACAGCCCGCGCAAGGACGAGCGCTTCGTGTGGTTCCACTGCGGCTCGGCCGCCGCCGACGTCGTCGAGGGCGAGTTGTTCGGCGTCGAGGAGGGCGGGGCGGGGGCCGCGCCGCGCCGCGGACGCTTCGAGCTGGCCGACGGCGGCACGCTGTTCCTCGACGAGATCGCCGCGGCGCCGCCGGCCGTGCAGGTCAAGCTGCTGCGCGTGCTTCAGGAGCGCGCCTTCGAGCGCGTCGGGGGCAGCGAGACGATCCGCACGGACGTGCGCCTCGTCGCCTCCACCGAGCGCGACCTCGCGGCGGAGGTGCGGGCCGGGCGCTTTCGCGAGGATCTCTACCGGCGCCTGAGCGTGGTGCGCATCGCGATGCCGCCGTTGCGCGAGCGGCGCGAGGACCTGCCGCTCCTCGTCGAGGCGTTCGTGCGCGAGTTCAACCGCGAGCACGGCCGCCGCGTCACCGGCGTGACGCGCGGCGCGCTCGAGCGGCTGGTGGCTTTCGACTGGCCGGGCAACGTGCGCGAGCTCAAGAACACCATCGAAGGAATGGTCGTCTTCGCCGAGGGCCGCCGCCCGCTCGACCTCTCCGACCTGCCGCTGCACCTGCGCGGGGCGGAGCCCGCCGAGGCGCGACTCGAGGTCGCGGTCGGCATGACGGCCGAGGAGGCGGAGCGCCGGCTCATCGAGGCCACGCTGCGCTTTACGGGCAACGACAAGACGCGCGCGGCGGCCATGCTCGGCATCGGGCTGCGCACGCTGTACCGCAAGCTCAAGCGCTACGCGGCGCGCTGACCGCCCGGGACGAATCGCGCCTCAACCGCCCGCCGCCGCCGGCCGATATTCCCGGGGACGATTCACCCACCCCGGAGGGACCCATGAGCGCATCGCATCCCGACCCTGCGCGTCCCGGCGGCGCCGGCGGCGACCGCCCCGAGTGGCTGGTCGGCGCCGACGAGGGCGTTCTCGGCGAGATGAACCGCGGCGCCGAGGCCGCCGGCCCGGCCACGGTGCGTCTTTCGCGCCCCGCGCCCGAAGGCGATGTTCCGGCGCCCGGCGCCGCCGCGCCGCCGCGGGACGCCGCGGACCGCGCGGGGCTCGAACTCACCGACACCGCGCCCGGCACGGCGGGGGGCGAGTCGAAGCGGCTCGCCGCGCTGCGGAATCCCGCGCCGCCCAGGCCCGAGCCGTGGAAGGCGGCGGCCAGCAGCGTGCCCACGCTCAAGCGCGAGCCCGCGCGCGTGATCCAGTTCCCCGCGGCGCGCCCGTCGCCGGCGGCGAACGAGGACGACGCGCTCGCCGTCGCGGCCGCCGACGACTTCCCGAGCGATGACGTGACCGGCGCCGGGCCCGCCCGCGTCCTGCCGGGCCCCGGCGCGCGCCCGCGTGACGCGTGGTGGGCCATCGCGCTCGACGCGCTGCGCGAGAACCGCGCCGCCCAGCTCGGCGTGATCGCGGCGGTGGTGCTCGGCGTGGCGGCGGTGTCGCTGTGGCCGCGCGAGAGCCCCGGGGTCTCGATCCGCGAGATCAAGGCGCACCCGGAGCGCTGGGACAACCAGTCGGTCACGGTCAGGGGGAAGGTCGTCGAGGTGTTCCCGGTGGGAGGCGGCCACGCCTACTCGCTGCTCCAGGGCCGCGACACCCTCGTCGTCTTCACGCGCGCGGGAGCGCCGGCCCTGCGCCGCGCGATCTCGGTGACCGGCACGATCCAGACCGGGTTCCTCGACGGAAGACCCAGGCAGTCGCTGTTCGAGGACCACGCCGGTCGGTGACGGGCCGCGCCCGGCCCCGACGCCTTGGACGGCCCCGGACCTCGGTCCGGGGCCGTCTTGCCTGCCACATTGGCGCCAGGGTCGGCCATCGCTACATTGAGCGTGTCAAAATGGCAATAATGGTTCACAGTGACACGCCATAGTCGGCCTCCATTTCCTCACAAGTCATAGCAATTCAAAATCTTGCCATCTGCTACTTGCGCGTGCCACGAGCCTTGAGTACATTGCCGGCGCTCGCGTGGCACACGCGCGTCACCCCCAACGCCCGGGTGCCGCGCCGCGCAGCACAACACACCACATCACCGCTCCGATCGGGAGCACCAGACGAGGGAGGAACGTCATGAACGTTCGGCCTCTTGCCGACCGCATCCTGGTCCGCCGCATCGAGGAGAAGGAGACCATGCGCGGCGGCATCATCATCCCCGACACCGCCAAGGAGAAGCCTCAGGAGGGCGAGGTCGTCGCCGTGGGCCCCGGTCGCAAGACCGAGGAGGGCAAGGTCGTGCCGGTGGACCTCAAGAAGGGCGACCGCGTGCTCATCGGCAAGTACAGCGGCACCGACGTCAAGATCGACGGCGTCGAGTACGTCATTCTGCGCGAGGACGACGTCCTCGGCGTGATCGGGGACAAGTGACCCTGTCGTCCGGCGCCGCGCGCGCGGCGGCGGACTGAGACCGATAAGGAGGCATCATGGCTGCGAAGCAGTTGCTCTTCAGCGAGCAGGCCCGGCAGGAGATCCTCGCGGGCGTCGAGATGCTCGCCAAGGCGGTGAAGGTCACGCTCGGCCCCCGCGGCCGCAACGTGGTCCTCGACAAGAAGTGGGGCTCGCCGACGGTCACCAAGGACGGCGTGACGGTCGCCAAGGAGATCGAGCTCGAGGAGCCGTACCGCAACATGGGCGCGCAGATGGTGCGCGAGGTCGCTTCGAAGACGTCGGACGTCGCGGGCGACGGCACGACCACGGCGACCGTGCTCGCGGAGGCCATCTTCCGCGAGGGCCTCAAGAACGTCACCGCCGGCTCGTCGCCCATGTACATCAAGCGGGGCATCGACCGCGCCGTCGAGGTCGTCGTCGAGGAGCTCAAGAAGCTCTCGAAGCCGGTCAAGGACAACAAGGAGATCGAGCAGGTCGCGACGATCTCGGCCAACTCGGACAAGAAGATCGGCGAGATCATCGCCGAGGCGATGAGCAAGGTCGGCAAGGACGGCACCATCACCGTCGAGGAGGCCCGCTCGGTCGAGACCACGCTCGACGTGGTCGAGGGCATGCAGTTCGACAAGGGCTACATCTCGCCCTACTTCGTGACCGAGAAGGAGAACATGGAGGCGGTCCTCGAGGACGCTTTCATCCTCCTCTACGAGAAGAAGCTGTCGAACATGAAGGACCTGCTGCCGATCCTCGAGAAGATCGCCCAGCGCAGCAAGCCGCTGCTCATCATCGCCGAGGACGTCGAGGGCGAGGCGCTCGCGACGCTGGTGGTGAACAAGCTGCGCGGCACGCTGGCCGTGTGCGCGGTGAAGGCGCCGGGCTTCGGTGACCGCCGCAAGGCCATGATGGAGGACATCGCCGTCCTCACCGGCGGCAAGGTCATCAGCGAGGACCTCGGCATCAAGCTCGAGAACGTCCGCATCGAGGACCTCGGCCGCGCCAAGCGCATCGTCGTGGACAAGGAGAACACGACGATCGTCGAGGGCGCCGGCAAGAAGGCCGACATTCAGGGCCGCATCGCGCAGATCAAGCGCGAGATCGAGGAGACGACCTCGGACTACGACCGCGAGAAGCTGCAGGAGCGGCTCGCCAAGCTGGCGGGCGGCGTGGCCGTGGTCAACGTCGGCGCCGCGACCGAGACCGAGATGAAGGAGAAGAAGGCGCGCGTTGAGGACGCGCTGCACGCGACGCGCGCGGCCGTCGAGGAGGGCATCGTGCCGGGCGGCGGCGTGGCCTACCTGCGCACGCTGGGCGCGCTCGAGAAGCTCTCCAAGGAGCTCGAGGGCGACGAGCGGGTCGGCGTGAACATCGTGAAGCGCGCGCTGGAGCAGCCGCTGCGCACGCTGTGCGAGAACGCCGGCCTCGAGGGCTCGGTCATCGTCGAGAAGGTCAAGGAGTACAAGGGCGAGGAGAAGTTCACCGGCTTCGACGTGGACGGCGAGCGGTACGTCGACATGTTCAAGGCCGGCATCATCGACCCGACCAAGGTGAGCCGCACGGCGCTGCAGAACGCGGCGTCGGTGGCGAGCCTGCTCCTCACGACCGAGGCGCTGGTCACCGAGATCCCGGAGAAGAAGAAGCCGGCCGCGCCGGCCGGCGGCGGCGGCTACGGCGGCGAGGACTTCTAGTCCCGCCGGAGCACCACCGCAGCGGCGTCGCGCGGCCCCGGGGAGCGATCCCCGGGGCCGCGGCGCTTGCTCCCGGCGCTGCTCACTCCGGGCGCCACAGGATCGGCAGCGGCGTGACGCCCTCGTCGCGCGCGCGCACCACGTCGATGAGCGCGTGGAAGGCGAGCGGATCCGCGATCCGTTGCGCGCCCTCGCGGCGTGCGTCGGCGAACGACCGGTGCCCGGCGAGCAGCGTCGCCTCGAGCGGCACGAGCCGCCCGCGGCCGATGAGGTCCGCGACCCGCCAGTGCCCGTCGCAGGGCAGCACGTAGGCCACCTCGTCGCGCGCGCTGCCCACCGTGGAGCGCGCCGCGCGCTCCAGGCCGGCGGGGTCAACGTCGGCGAGGGCCTGGAACGCCTCCTGCCACTCGGGGGCGCGCCAGTAGCCGACGAGCGCGTGGCCCTCGGTGAGGATGATCGCCGGCCACAGGTCCACGTACTCGAGGCACGCCGCGAGCAGCAGCGCGAGATCCATGCACGTGGCGTGGCGCGCCCGGGCGATCTCGGAGGGCGTGCGCAGGCGCTGCACCGCCTCCTCCAGCCTCCCGTCCGCGCCGCGGTAGGAGGGCGGCGGCTGGACGTACGTCAGCCGCAGCTCCGTGACGATCGCGGTCCAGATCGCGCGCGCCTGCCCGTCCACGGAGCGGCACCGCTCCTCGACCGGCGTGTCCGGCGGGCCGAGGCCCTGGTAGCCGTCGAAACCCGCCGCGGGGTCGTCCGCGATGGCGGCGAGGTAACGCTGCGCCGACTGGACGATGCGCGCCACCGCCGGATCGCGCGGCAGGACGAACGACGGCAGCCAGCGGCGGTCGGCCTCGGTGTCCTTCCACTGGTCCACGGGCACGAGCGGCATGCGGTAGGTCCGCCGGTGCACGACGGCCCCAGCGCAGGCCACCTCGACCTCGGCCACGCTCAGGACCGTCTCGCCCTGCGTGCGGATGAGCGCCGCGGTGAGCGGCACGACGACCTCGTCCGTGAGGTCGAGCATCGTGGCGCCGTCGGGCAGCTCGACCAGGCGGCGGAACGGGAACGGCGCCTCGCCGACGAAGAGCGTGACGCTCACCGCGATGTCGCGGATCGGCCCGGAGACCCGCCCGCGCACGATCTGCAGCTTCTCGAGCGGGGGCCGGCCGTTCTGGAGCAGCGCGTAGTTGAGCTCGCGCGGCGGCGCGCACTCCACGAGAATGCGGTCGCGCGGCGCGACGGCCTCGGCCGGGGGATCGGCGGCAGGGGGCGCGCGCCGCCGCGCCGCGGCGGGCGCGCGCTCCACCACCGACGCCGCGCTCCACAGCACGACGCATGCGCCGCGCAGACGCTCGCGGTTGCGGCGCAGCTCGCGAAGGCCGGCGCGGAAGGCGCCGCACACGTCCCCCGCGTCGTGCGCCAGCGCCCGATAAAACGACGCGAAGAACTGCTCCGCGAGACGGTCGTCCATCGTGTCGAGGAAGCCGATGGCGTGCGCGGCCCCGGCGAGAACCGCCTGCGGCGCGATGCGGCTCGCCGAATTGTAGAGGTTGAACGCCACGAGCCCCGGCGCCGGGCGCACCCCGGCGAGAAGGGGGGCGAGCGCTTCGGCGCGCTCGAAGCGAACGCCGCCCCGTCCGTCGGAGAGCGCCATGCCGTCGCGCGCCTCGCCGTCGCCCGGCGCGCCCGTGCCGCGTCGCCCGCCGCGGGCGCCCCCGGCGCCGAGCAGTTCGAGCGCCTGGCGCGTGTCCATGCCGGCGACGTGCACCAGTCCGGGCCGGTGACTCGCGATCTCCCGCGCCAGGCGTTCGGGCGCGGGGTTCTCGAGCACGCGCACGCGGTCCGAGTCGCGGTCCAGACCGAGGCCCGCCAGGACGAGGCGCGTCTCGGAAGACACGTCGTACGACTCGGCGAGCGCCCCCGGCGCGCTCTGCACCACGGCGACGCGGTCGAGCAGTCCGTCGCGTGCGGCCGGGGCGCCGCCGGCCGCGAGGTGGCGGACGACCGCGAACTCCTGCTGCGGCCGCCGGAAGCGCCGCGTCGCGTCGGAGAGCAGGTACTCCCACGGCATGACGCGGCCCGCCCACGTCGCGTCGCGGCCCGGTGCGCGGGAGGGAGCGGGCACGCTCACCTCGACGAGGGCGGCCGCCGCGAGGGCCTCGATCTGCGCCTCCGTGAGTCGTTCGGCGAGCGGGTTGCCCGTCCGGTGCGGCGCGCCGGCCGGCGCCCAGCGCCGGCGGTTGCGCGCCACGTAGCTCCAGTACATGGCGTCGCGCTCGATGCCAGCCCACGCCGCGAGGACGATGGGCGCTCCGCCCGGCCGCCTGAGGGCGATCTCGAACGAGGGCTCCGCAGCGGCGCCCGGCTCGCGCGGCCGGGTGCTCCTGCGCGAAGTGGGCGGCGTTCGGGAGCGCCGCGCGGTCGCTGTGGGTGCGGCCTTGCCGGGCGACATGGATCCCTCCGCGGCCCGCCCGCGGGCCGATCGGGTGTCTCGCGCGCTGCCATCCACGCGCGCGCGGACGCCGGCGCGATGCCGCGGCGGCCCGGGAAGGACGCGAAACGGGCCCGCCTCCGCGCGCACTGTCCGTCATACGCCCGGCGCCCGGGCATGACAAGGCAAATGTCCCGCGGCGCGCGCGCGGCGCGGCCGCCGCCGCGCGGCTCTCCTGCCTCCCGGAGCGGCGCCCGCGGCGTGCTACGGTGCGCCCGGGCGGGTCCGGCGGTAGGCGCCGGGCGCGCCGGAGGACGCTCTCGCATGCCGACGTTTCCTCCCGCGTGGGACGGCGAGGCGCTCGTGCTGCGCCACGATGCGCCGACCGGCGCGTGGATCGCGATCGCCATCCACTCCACGCGCCTCGGTCCGGCGGTGGGCGGCGCGCGCCTGCGCGTCTACCCGGACCCGTGGTCGGCGGTGGCCGACGCCGAGCGGCTCGCCGAGGGCATGACGCTCAAGTTCGCGGTGCAGGGCATGCCGTGGGGCGGCGGCAAGGCCGTGATCACCCCGCCCGCCCCGCTCGCGCCCGAGGCGCGCGCCGGCCTGCTGCGGCGCTACGGCGCGCTGCTCGCATCGCTCGGCGGCCTGTACCGCACGGCGCCCGACGTCGGCACGTCGTCGGAGGACATGGACGTGATCGCGGAGACCGCTGGCGCGCTCGCGTTCGGGCGCACGCCGGCTGCAGGCGGCGCCGGCTCCTCGGGGCCCGCGACCGCGGTGGGCGTGTTGGCCGCGATCGGGGCGGTGTGCGAGCGGCTCTTCGGCGACGCCGCGCCGCGCGGACGCCGCGTGCTCGTGCAGGGCGCGGGCAGCGTCGGCGGCGCGCTGCTCGGCCTGCTGCGCGCGGCGGGGGCGGAGCCGCTGTTCAGCGACGTGGAGCCGGCGACGATCGCGCGCTGGCGCGACCGCGAGGGCGTTCCGTTCGTGGAACCGGCCGCCGTGCCGGAGACGCCGTGCGACGTCTACGCTCCCTGCGCGCTCGGCGGAGCGCTCGCCGCGGACACCATTGCGCGCCTCGCGTGCCGCGCGGTGGCGGGCGGCGCCAACAACCAGCTCGCGAGCCCCGCCGACGCCGAGGCGATGCGCGCACGCGGCATCCTGTACGCGCCCGACTTCGTGGCCAACGTGGGCGGCGCCATGGCCGGCCTGCTCATGGAGGCGGACGGCTGGAGCCGCGCGCGCGCCGAGGCCGAGGTCGCCGCTCGCGTGCGCGAGACGCTGCGGCGCGTGTTCGACATCGCCGACGCCGAGGGCGTCACCACGGACGAGGCCGCGCGGCGGCTCGCCGCAGCGCGTCTCGCGGCGGCACGGCCGCGCGGCTGAAGACCGGCGCCACGGCGGCGCGGCCCGGGCCTCGCGCCGCGTCCATCCCGGCGCCCGCGCGGGCCGCGCTCAGCCGGCGGACGGGCTTTCCCCGTGCCCTCGCCTGAAGAGCAGCGACGCGGCGATGGACGCTCCGATGAGCGTGCCGATGATGCCGAGCGACCAGGTGATCGGGAACTTGCCCCCGAACGCCTCGTTGAGCCACACCATCTTGAGCCCGACGAACACCAGCACCAGCGCGAGCCCGTACTTGAGGTACACGAAGCGGTCCACGATGCCGGCGAGCATGAAGTACATGGCGCGCAGGCCGAGGATCGCGAACACGTTCGAGGTGAAGACGATGAGCGGCTCGCGGGTGAGCGCGAAGATGGCCGGCACGGAGTCCACCGCGAAGATGATGTCCGAGACCTCGACGAACACGAGCGCCACGAGCAGCGGCGTGCCGTACAGGCGGCCGTCGCGGCGCACCACGAAGCGCTGGCCCTCGAGCGCGGGCGTGATCGGCAGCAGGCGCCGCAGCAGGCGGATGACCGGGTTCTTCTCGGGGTCGATGCCCTTCTCGGGCACGAACATCATCTTGAGCCCGGTCAGGATCAGGAACGCGCCGAACAGCAGCACGACCCACTGGAAGGCCATCAGCACCGAGCCGAGCGCGATGAAGATCGCGCGGAAGACGAGCGCGCCGAGGATGCCGTAGAACAGCACCCGGTGCTGATACTTCGCGGGGATCGCGAAGTACGAGAACACCATGACGAACACGAAGATGTTGTCGACCGACAGCGATTTCTCGACGATGTAGCCGGTCAGGAACTCGAGCCCCTTCTGCGCGCCGATCTCGGGGCCGAAGCGCTGGCTCGCGTACAGGTAGAAGCCGTAGTTGAAGGCCAGCGCGAGCGCGACCCACACCACGCTCCAGGTCGCCGCCTCGCGGAACTTCACCTCGTGGGCGTCGCGGTGGAAGACGCCGAGATCGAGGGCGAGCAGGACCAGCACGAAGCCCGTGAAGGCGAGGTAGAACCACCAGTACTCGGCGAAGGGGAAGACCGTCTCCATTCAGACCTCCGGGGCGGCTGGGAAAAGGTCCGCGAGACTAGCCCAGCGTGGCGCGGCTGTCAGGCGCCGCCCGGACCGCAACGTTGTGCGCGCGCGGCGCCCGCGGCGGGCCCCGCGGCCCGAGGCCCCTGAACGCGATGCCGGCCCCGGCGCGCTCGCGCGTCGCCGCGTCGGCGACGATGGCGCCGGTCGCCTCGTCCGCGAGCTTCACAAGCCGGGAGGCGCGCACCGCGGTCGCGATCTCAGCCACGGTCGCTCCCGCGCGCCATGGGCGCCGAGGACTCGCAAGGCGGTGGGCGCCAACGCCCCGCGGCGTGGCGGCACGCGGGACCGACGGGGCGCGCCGCCGACGGGCCGCGCCCCTGCCCGGGCCCAGGCACCCATGGGCCGCATCGCTGCCTGGGCCGAATCCGCTATCGCCGCGTTCGTCACGCATCTATACTCCGCCGCGCCCCACAAGCGAGGTGCGCAGGCCGATGAGCGTGACGAGCTGCTGGGCGGATCCCATCATCACGGCCCCCGGTCCCGACGACCGGCGCGGGCTGCTGGTGCGCGAGCGGCCAGCGGAGGCACCGCGGCTGCTCGACCGCGTGCGCGCGGCGCTCCGGGTGCGGCACTACAGTCGCCGTACCGAGGAGGCCTACGTGGGTTGGATCCGGCGCTTCGTGCTGTTTCACGCCAGGCGCCACCCGGCCGAGATGGGCGAACGCGAGATCACCGCGTTCCTTTCCGACCTCGCCGTCACACGCCGCGTCAGCGCCTCGACGCAGAATCAGGCCCTGAGCGCGTTGCTGTTCCTCTATCAGCACGTGCTCGGACGCGAACTCGAGTGGCTCGACGGCGTGGTGCGCGCCAAGGCGCCCGGTCGCCTGCCCGTCGTACTCACGCGCGACGAGGTGCGCGCGGTGCTCGATCGCCTCGAGGGCACCCCGCGGCTGGTCGCCATGCTGCTGTACGGTTCCGGGCTGCGCCTGCTCGAGGGGTTGACCCTCCGGGTCAAGGACCTGGATCTGTCCCGCGGCGAGATCACGGTGCGCGAGGCCAAGGGCGGACGCGACCGCCGCACCATGCTCCCTCGCGGCGCCACTCCGGCGCTCGAACGGCACCTCGAACGCGTGCGTGCGCTCCACGCGAGCGACCTGGTCCGCGGCGCCGGATGGGTGGAGATGCCGCAGGCCCTGGACCGCAAGTACCCGAACGCGGGCCGTGAATGGGCGTGGCAGTGGGTGTTCCCCGCGACGCGGCCGTACCTGCACCCCGCGACCCGCCAGGTGCGGCGGCACCACCTGCACGAGACCGTGCTGCAGCGCGCGGTGCGCACCGCGGTGCTGGCCGCCGGCCTGACGAAGCGGGCGACCTGTCACACGTTCAGGCACTCGTTCGCCACCCACCTGCTGGAGGACGGCTACGACATTCGGACCGTGCAGGAGTTGCTCGGGCACAAGGACGTGCGCACGACCATGATCTACACGCATGTGCTCAACCGGGGCGGACGCGGGGTCGTGAGCCCGGCGGACCGCTTATAGGTGGGCGGTATGCGGCAGCGCTCTGCAGCCTATCCGTTGCGGGAGGCAGTCAGGACGGAGTCCAATGCGATGTGGTCCAGCGAGTCGCGCGGGCGACCGGATCGCGTCCCCCGTGGATAGACAGGTCAGGCCAACTGCTTCGGCAGGTCTGGCCAATTCTCGTTAGACGCCCCTGAACCACGCCCATGCACGATCGTCTCGTGAGGTAGACCTTGGCGAAACGAAAGAACAACGCGCAGTCATCTGACAGCACCGGCGCCACCGTCGGCTATGAAGCCGAGCTGTGGCGCATGGCCGATGCCCTCCGCGGCAGCATGGACGCCGCCGAGTACAAGCACGTCGTCCTCGGCCTGATCTTCCTCAAGTACATCTCCGATGCCTTCGAGGAGCAGCATGCGCGGCTCGTCGCCGACATGGCGAGCGGCACTGACCCCGAGGACCCGGACGAGTACCGCGCCCAGAGCATCTTCTGGGTGCCGCCCGAAGCCCGCTGGGCGCACCTGAAGGCCCAGGCCCGCCAGCCGACCATCGGCCAGCTCGTCGACGACGCCATGGCCGGCATCGAGCGCGACAACCCGGCGCTCAAGGGCGTGCTGCCCAAGGACTACGCCCGCCCAGCGCTCGACAAAACGCGCCTCGGTCAGCTCATCGACCTCATCAGCAACATCAAGGTCGGCGACGAGGCGA